>Ga0187771_10001239_pt1 | contig 16878 bp, 14 predicted proteins | sample 0116_SJ02_MP15_1_FD_133139 | JGI IMG/M metagenome (GOLD analysis project Ga0187771, IMG submission 133139) | Tropical peat soil microbial communities from peatlands in Department of Meta, Colombia - 0116_SJ02_MP15_10_MG | ecosystem: Environmental > Terrestrial > Soil > Wetlands > Peat | place...
GCCATCCCGGTGCTGATCACGATCGGCCTCGGCATCCCCCTCGGGATCGTCGCGGTGCTGACCAACCGGAACGGCTTCTTCAGGATGAAGACCGTCGCCTACCGCGAGGTCGGGGTGGCGTTGGACGGCGTCTTCGCCGGCAGGGCACGCAGCCCGGAGGCGGCGGAGGAGACGGCTGCCGTCTAGCGAGGCGGCGCCGGCCGCCCGGGGCGTGGCCCGTCAGGCCGGCTGGGGCGCCGGCTCCGCGATCGGGCTGCCCCGGACGATGCTGAGCTGGCCCCCCACGGCGTCCACCTGGATGGTGTCGCCCTCGACGAAGCGTGCCTCGAGGATGGTCATGGCGATGGGGTCCTGGAGGCGGCGCTGGATCACCCGCTTGAGCGGGCGGGCACCGTAGGTGGGGTCGTAGCCCTCGGCGGCGATCAGGTCGATGGCGGCCTCCGACACCCGCAGGGTGAGCTTGCGCGCCGCCAACCGGTTGCGCAGGCCGCGCAGCTGGATGCCCACGATCTCGCGCAGCTGCGCCCGGTCCAGTCTGGCGAAAAGGATGACCTCGTCCACCCGGTTCAGGAACTCGGGGCGGAACTGCTGGCGCAGCGCGTCCATGACCTGGCCGCGCACCCGCTCCAGGGCGGGCCCCGAGGCATCGTGGGGCAGCTCGGCGATCAGCTCCGAGCCGATGTTGCTGGTCATGATGACCACCGAGTTCTTGAAGTCCACGGTGCGGCCCTGGCCGTCTGTCAAGCGGCCGTCCTCGAGCAGCTGGAGGAGCACGTTCTGGACGTCGTGGTGCGCCTTCTCGATCTCGTCGAGCAGGAGCACGCAGTACGGGCGTCGCCGCACCGCCTCGGTGAGCTGGCCGCCCTCCTCGTAGCCGACGTAGCCGGGGGGCGCCCCGATCAGGCGGGAGACGGTGTGCTTCTCCATGTATTCGGACATGTCGAGGCGGACCATGGCCTGCTCATCGTCGAAGAGGAACTGGGCCAGCGCCCGGGCCAGCTCGGTCTTGCCCACCCCGGTCGGCCCCAGGAAGACGAAGGAGCCGATGGGGCGGTTGGGATCGGCGAGACCGGCCCGGCCCCGGCGCACCGCGTTGGCCACCGCCTCGATGGCCTCGTCCTGACCGACCACGCGGTCGTGGAGACGCTCCTCGATGTGGAGCAGCTTCTGGACCTCGCCCTCCAGCATCCGGCTCACCGGCACGCCCGTCCAGTTCGCGACAACCTCGGCCACATCCTCGGCGTCGACCTCCTCCTTGAGCAGGGGATGGTCGCCCTGGACGTCGCGGAGCCGCTGCTCCCCGGCCGCCTGCTGGCGCTGCAGATCGCCGAGCTGGCCGTAGCGGAGCTCGGCGGCCTTGGCGAAGTCGGCGGCCCGCTCGGCGCGCTCGGCATCGTGCTTGACCTGCTCGGTCCGCTCCTTGATGTCGCGGATCCGGTTCATCGCCCCCTTCTCCTGCTCCCAGCGCTCGCGCAGGCCGCGAGCCTGCTCCTGGAGATCGGCGAGCTCCTTCTCCAGGGAGCGGAGCCGCTCCTGGGATCCTGGGTCAGATTCCTTGCGGAGCGCCTCGCGCTCGATCTCCAGCTGGCGGATCTCGCGCTCCACCACATCGAGCTCGGTGGGCAGCGAGTCGATCTCGATGCGCAGCCGGGATGCCGCCTCGTCGATGAGGTCAATCGCCTTGTCGGGCAGGAAGCGGTCGGTGATGTAGCGCTGCGACAGCGTGGCCGCGGCGACGATCGCCGAATCGGTGATGCGCACCCCGTGGTGGACCTCGTAGCGCTCCTTGAGCCCGCGCAGGATGGAGACGGTGTCCTCCACCGACGGCTGCTCCACCAGCACCGGCTGGAAGCGGCGCTCCAGGGCGGCGTCCTTCTCGATGTGCTTGCGGTACTCGTCGAGGGTGGTGGCACCGATGCAGCGCAGCTCGCCTCGAGCCAGGGCGGGCTTGAGCATGTTGCCGGCGTCCATCGCCCCCTCCGCGGCTCCGGCGCCGACCAGCGTGTGGAGCTCGTCGATGAAGAGGACGATGCTGCCCTCCGAGGAGGTGACCTCCTTGAGCACCGCCTTGAGGCGGTCCTCGAACTCGCCGCGGTACTTGGAACCCGCGACCATGGCCCCCAGGTCGAGGGCGACCACCCGGCGGTCCTTGAGACCCTCGGGAACGTCGCCGCTGGCGATCCGCTGGGCCAGCCCCTCGGCGATCGCGGTCTTGCCGACCCCCGGCTCGCCGATCAGCACCGGATTGTTCTTGGTACGGCGGGAGAGAACCTGGATGACCCGGCGGATCTCGCCATCGCGGCCGATGACGGGATCCAGCTTGCCGCGCCGGGCGGCCTCGGTCAGGTCGCGCCCGTACTTGGTGAGGGCGTCGTACTTGGCCTCGGGGTTGGGGTCGGTGACCCGCTGGGCGCCGCGCACCGCCTCCAGCGTCGAGTACACCTTCTCCGGGGTGACCCCGGCCTGCTGGAGCATCCGGGCCGCCTCACCCTGCGGCTGGCGGGCGATCGCCAGCAGGAGGTGCTCGGTGGAGACGTACTCGTCCTTGAGCCGGGCCATCTCGTCGAAGGCGCCCATGAGCACGGCACGCAGGGCGGCGCCGATGGCGGGCTCGGCGACCCCCACCTGCTTGGGCCGCCCCTCGAGGGTGGACTGGAGACGGGCGGCCATGGTCTCGGGCTGAACCTCGAGGCGGCGGAGCAGGGCGGGGACCAGCCCCTCCTCCTGGTTGAGCAGGGCGAGCAGCAGGTGCTCCGGCTCGATGGTCGGGTGCTGCAGGCTCTGGGCCGCAGTCTGAGCGGCCTGGAGAGCCTCCTGGGAACGTTCGGTGAAGCGGTCTAAACGCATGGCGGGTGACTAACCTCTCGGTCTCCGGGAGCTTGGGGCGTCATCAAACGGTGGCCTTCTTCCCGGATAGGCATGGGGGTCATCTAGCCTCGTAGGTCCCTGCAAGAAGGGGCGTTATCAAACGCTGGCTCCTCAAGGCTGGGCATTGGGGGTCATCGGTTGGGAGAGCGCACGCCGGAGCCGGCGCGCGCCGGGATTGCTGGGATGACACAGAGCATGGACTCTCCGTACCACGGCGCCGCCGCCACCAATCCCCGAAACACCTCCACCGGCGCACCTCAAACGGGAGTCCGCGGACTACGATCTCGGCACTCGCCGATGAGCCCTCGCCCCCGCGTCCTGCTGGCCGTGCTGCTGGCGTCAGCCGCGGTCTCGGCGGCCGGTGCGGCAGCGCCGGCGGGAACGGCGCTTCGAGGTGACGCCCATGCCGCTGAGGCGGCGATCCGCTCGACTCCCAGCCCCGGTCCGGCCGTGGAGACGCCACCACCGACTCCGTGGTTCGACATGGCGTTGGCGCACTGGGCGCCCGGCTTCTGGGAGCCGGCGGCGCCCCCGGCGGGGGCACCGCCCACGCAGGCCAAGGCGGGCATCCTGGTCGACCTCGACACTGGCGAGATCCTCTGGGAGCTCCAGCCGCATCTGGCGCTGCCGCCGGCCAGCACCACCAAGGTCCTGGCCGCCCTGATCGCCCTCGAGAACCTCAACCTCGACCAGGAGGTGACCGTCACCCCTGATGCCCTGGGCCAGGCTCCCGACGACACCGTCATGGGCCTGAAGCCGGGCGAGACCCTGAGCGTCGAGGAGCTGCTCGAGGGGATGCTGCTGCCCAGCGGCGACGACGCGGCGTCGGCGATCGCCGTCGACACCGTCGGCGAGGCGCGGTTCGTTGCCGCCATGAACGCCCAGGTGGAGGACCTCGGCCTCGCCGACTCCCACTTCACCAACACCGCGGGTCTCGACGATCCCGGGCTGTACGCCTCCGCCTACGACCTGGCTGCGATCGCTGACTACACCTACCGGCAGTACCCGATCTTCGACAGCATCGTGGACACCCGGTCGATGGTGCTGCCGGCCAGCGAGCTGCACCCTGCCTTTTACCTCACCAGCGTCGACGCCCTGCTCAGGGACTATCCGGCGGCGGTTGGGATCAAGCCGGGCTGGACCGGTGACGCCGGCGCCTGCCTGATCGGCATGGCGGTGCGCGACGGGCACAGCCTGCTGGCGGTGCTGATGAACGGCGACTACCCATCGCGCGAGGAGGGCCGCCTCTTCGACTGGGGTTTCGCGGTCGAGGATGGCCTGCCGCCATTGCTGCCGCCGACGCCGACCCCCAAACCGTCGCCGGCCGTCCGCAGCTAGGCCGGCTCCCCGTCGCGCCGGCGATACTGGCCGCGGCCGGAGGCCGCCGCGCAGCGATTAGGCTTGAGCGATGCCGGTCAGGCTTTCGGTGCTCGGCAGCGGCAGCGCCTTCAGCGGCTGCGGCGGCAACGCCTGCTCGCTGCTCGACGAGCGGATCATGGTCGACTGCGGCTCACCGCCCCACGTGCTGCTGCCCCGGCTGGGCGTCGGCCTCCAGGACATCGAGCTGATCCTGCTCACCCACTTCCACTACGACCACACCGCCATGCTTCCCTTCCTGCTCGGCGCCCTCGCCTACGCCGACGAGCCGCCGCAGCCGGGAAGCCTCACCATCGCGGGACCGGTTGGCACCGAGGAGATGGTCCGCCGACTGCTCTCAGCGGGGTTCGGCACGTCCACCCAGCGCCGCGTCGACGAGCTGGTCGCCCCCCGCTTCGCGATCCTCCAGGACGGCAGCGACACCGAGATCGCCGGGGTCCGGATCCGCAGCCATGCGGTGGTCCACAGCACCGGCCCTTCGCTCGCCTACGCGATCGCCCAGGACGGGGTGCGAGTCGGCTTCAGCGGGGACACCACCCTCTGCGCCGGGCTGCGCCGGCTCGCCCGGGAGGTCGACGTGATGGTCTGCGAGTGCTCGGGGATGGAGCGGCCGGCGGCCGGGGGGCACCTCTGGCGGGGCGAGGTCGAGCAGCTGGCCCGGGAGCACCAGGAGGTGAGATTCGTCCTCAATCACCTGGGGGGCCGCGGGACGGTCGCCGGAGCCCTGGTTGCCCACGACCTCCTCACCCTGGAGCTGGCGGCCACGACCGCCCCGAAGCCTCCCGATCCGGATCGCGGGGGCCCGGCAGCGGCGTCAGACGGCAGGCGGCCGGCGGAGGAGCCGGCGCCGGAGGAGGCGCGCCAGCCGGCGGGCGATCACGCTCCAGGCGCCTGACCAGAGGGCGAGGTCGGACGGCTCGAGGCCCCGGGCGGCGAACTCCGCCTTGCCGGTCACCGCTGCCACGGTCGCCAGCTCGGCTGCGAGCAGGGGTGGACCGGCGCCCCCCAAGGCGGCAGAGAGCCGGGTGGTGAAGCCGGCTCGGGTCTCCGAGGGAACGCGACGGACCCCCACCAGCCGCCCCGCCAGGGCCAGGCGGCGCCAGGCACCCGAGAGAGCGCGCGGTCTTCGCCACCACCTGGTCGCCAGGATCCCGAACACGCCCAGGAGCAGGACCACCCCGGGGAAGGCCAGCGGCCACGCCGGAGGGCCGCCAGCGTGGCCGCCGCCGCCGCCCGAGGTGGCCCCCGCGGAGGGCCTGGGGGTGCGGTTGTGGGGGGCGGTTTCGGGCCCGGTCGCGGTCGCCGGCGGCGGGGTGGACCCGCCGCGGGGGATGGGCAGGTAGACGCCGAATTGGGAGGTCGCCGGGGTCGGCTCGAAGGCGATCCAGCCGTAGCTGGGGAAGTAAGCCTCCACCCACACGTGGGCGTCGGTGCTGGTCACCTGGAAAATGTGCTGGCCGGAGCGGGTGACCGCGCCGGCACTGGAGGAGCCGGGGCCGTAGCCGGAGACCAGCCGGGCCGGGATGCCCAGGCTGCGCAGCATCGCCCCCATGGCGTCGGCGAAGTACTGGCAGTAGCCCTGGTGGCTGCTGGTCAGGAAGTAGGTGACCGGCCACTCCCCGCTCGGGGGCTGGGGCGGAGTGATGGTGTAGGAGAAGCTCGCGCCGCGGAGGTTGCTCTCGATCGCGGTGGCCTCGTCGTAGGGATCGTGGGGGACGCCCGCCACCCACTGGTCGGCGAGCCGGGCGATCTCCTGGGCCTGCACCCTTTCCGGGTTTCCGGCGTTGCTGGGGACCAGCGGCGAGGCGAACTCCTCGCGCAGCCAGGCCGGATAGTCGGTGCCCGCCTGCTCGAGCTGGGCCACGGTCGCATCGCTGGCCAGGCCCGCGGTGGTCAGGCTGGTCAAGCCACCGCCCAGGGCGAGCTGGTCGAGGTCGACCAGACCGATCGCGCTCCCGCTCTGCGAGGGGGGGCTGGAGGACCCACTGACGATCGAGCCCCCCACCAGCGCCTCCTGGAGGGTCTGGCCGCTGACCGTTCCGCCGTGATCCGCGGACGAGGGCTCGCCCGGGAAGAGCGCCAGGTTGCTCCGGCCGGTGGCCGGCGCCGCGTAGGTGATGTGGACGGTGACGGTCGAGGTGGCGGCGGCATGCACCGAGGGATCCTCGGGGATGGTGCTTCCCGCCACGTACGGGATCTCGTCCTCCTGGCCCTCGAAGCCGGGCAGCCAGTTGCCGTTGGTGAAGATGTTGTCGGCCACCGCCGCCAGGTAGGTGCCGCCGCCCTGGTCGGTGTAGTAGCTGAGCACCGGCTGGTGGAGGTTGGTCAGGGCGCCTCCCGGAACGACGTCCTGGCTGAACCCGATCGGCGCCGGTCCTCCCGCCCCGGCGCCCGCCCCGGAGCCCTTGCCCCCCAGCCCGCTGAACACGTTGAAGATGTCGGCGCTGCTCAGCGGCGGCAGCAGCAGGCTCACGACCACCACCAGGATGCCGGCCAGCGACAGGGAGACGATGAACCGCTCGCGGAGTCCCTCCATAGCCGGGACCCGGCGCCAGCGCCACCCGGCGGCGAGCCCGCCCAGCTCGGCGATCCCGATCAGCAGCAGGACGCCGAACAGCGCCAGGGTCTCGGCTATGCCGACCGGGGATCCCGCCCCCGAGGTGCTGGTGAGCGAGGGAGCGTTGAGCGAGTTGACGGCGAGGATCACGACCACAGGGAGGACCGCGAGGATGCCGCGGCGCTCCCGGAAGGCCACCCAGCCGAGCCAGTAGCCGCTGGCCCAGACCACCGTCGCCAGGCCCACCTTGAAGGCCCAGTTCACGAAGTCCCCGGAGCCGGTCGCGAGCAGGCCGGCCAAGGCCTGGATGATGTATTCGCCGACCGCGTGATACCAGCCCAGCTTGCTCACCGAGACCGGCAGCAGGCCGATGGTGATCGGGACCACGACGGCGGCGCAGAGGGGGAGGGCGAGCAGGGTGGCACCGATCCGGCCGATCCCGGCCCGGGCCAGCAGGACGGCCTCCAGGACCGCCACCACCGCGACCAGAAGGGTGGCCTCGGCGCCCTGGATCCACCCCCCGGCCAGGATGGCCGCGGTCATGGCCAGGATCAGCAGGAGGGCGACGATGTAGGCGCCCACCCCGGGGAGCTGGACCGGCGCCGACCTCAGCTCGTAGCCGGTGAGAATCCGAAGCGGGGGTCGAGCCGAGGGTCGGGGTGAGGCTACCCGCGGGCCGTAGGTGAGGCTGGGCGTCGCGACCGCGGACAGCGGCGGCCGCGGGGCGGGCGCGAGCGCGGGCGCCCAGGGCCCTCGCGGGGGCGGGCTGCCCGGCTTCAGCGCCATGGCGTGCTCGGCTCAGAGCCCGGCGACGCGGCCCTGGCGGGGAGCCGATAGCACATCGCCGCGGCGCACCACCCACCAATCCAGGGCCAGCCGCCAGGCGGCGCTGATCCGCAGCGCCGACCCGGGAGCCCCGAAGCTGGTCGGCTCCACGAAGACGGCGAGATGGCGCCGTCCCTTGGTCCCCACCTCGACCAGCGCCTCGACCCAGCCGGGGTCGCGGTCGCTGGTCACCACGATGAGACCGCCCCGACCCTGCCAGCCCAGCCCGTGGCGGGCGATGGTGCGGGCGACCGGCTGCCGGCCGTTGTCCTGGGCGATCGCCAGGAACTCCATGATCCGGAGCCGCTGGCTGTCGCCTCGCCCCGGACCGATGGCGGTGCCGGCCCGATCGTTGGCCACCAGGCCGACGGCCTGGCCCCGCGAGAGCGCCGCGTGGGCGATCGAGGCAGCCAGCGAGACCGCGTACTCCAGGCTGGACTCCGGCTCGTCCCCGTAGTGGGTGCCGCCGCAGAGGTCGAGGACCACCAGGATGTCGGTGCTCTGGCGGGTCTCGTAGAGGCGGCTGATCAGGCGGCCGGCCCGGGCTGTCGAGGCCCAGTGGATGCGGTTCAGGCCGTCTTCGGGCGCGTACTCCCGCACCGAGGAGACGTCGGGAGCGATGTCGAGGGGACGGCCGCGGCTGAACTCCCCGAGCGAGCCGCCGATCCAGACCGGGCCGAGCAGGGCGTCGACCGGGTGGATGGCGGGGTAGACGGTGACCAGGCCGGTCTCCTTGATCCGCAGCGTCCGGGGAAACAGGCCGAAGGGGTCGCCGAGCCGTACCTCCAGGGGACCGAAGCTGATCTTGCCCCGGCGGGTGAAGATGCCCCGGGCGGTCCAGGTCACCGAGCCGTTGGGATTGAGCGAGCAGGCCCGACCGGGCATGTAGCCGGGTATCCGGGTCCGGTCGTGCACCTCGCAGTAGGGGAGGGTGAGCATGCTCCGGTTGCGGACCGTGAAGCGCTCGACGAAGGCCTCCCCCACCATGTGGGCGCCCTGAGGCGTCTCCCGGCGGACCTCGATCCGACGGGTCAGCCGCCACGACCAGACCCAGGCAACGATGAGCAGGAGCAGGAGGGCGTAGGCCAGGGTGTAGGCGAGGTGGACGCCGGTGAAGGCGGCGAAGAAGCTGAGGACGAGGATGACGGCGAGCAGCGGGGCTTTGCTGCTCATGCCAGCCGCCGCGAGGCCGTGGGGACGGCCTCGGCCGCGAGGACCTCTTCGATGACGGTGGCGCCGGTGAGGCCGCGCAGCTCGGCGTTGGGTCGCAGGATCACCCGGTGGGTGAGAACCCCGATCGCCAGCTCCTTGATGTCATCAGGGAGGACGAAGTCGCGGCCCTGGGCGGCGGCCCGGGCCTGGGCGGCATGGAGAAGGCCGAGGCTCCCCCGCGGCGAGGCGCCGAGAGCGACGTCCGGATGCTCGCGGGTCCGCTGCACCAGCCGGACGCAGTACTCCTTGAGGACGGGGTCGCAGTAGGTGGCCACGCAGGCCGCCTGGCACTGGGCCAGCTCCTCGGAGCTGGTCGCGGGAAGCAGGTCGTCCAGCGGGGAAGCAACCTGGAACCTGTCGAGCATCGCGACCTCCTCCTCGAGGGGAAGGTAGCCGAGATCCACCTTGAAGAGGAAGCGGTCCACCTGGGCCTCGGGGAGAGGAAAGGTGCCACCCAGCTCGATGGGGTTCTGGGTGGCCAGGACGATGAAGGGTTCGGGCAGCAGATGGCTCTGGCCGTCGACGGTGACCTGCTTCTCCTCCATCGCTTCGAGGAGCGCCGACTGGGTCTTGGGGGTGGCCCGGTTGATCTCGTCAGCGAGGAGCACCTGGGCGAAGACCGGTCCGCGACGGAACTCGAAGGTCGTGGTCCTGGGATCGAAGACCGAGACCCCGGTCACGTCCCCCGGGAGCAGGTCGGGAGTGAACTGGACCCGCTCGAAGGAGCAGCCGCTGGCCCGGGCCAGGGCCTTGGCGAGCATCGTCTTCCCCACCCCCGGGACGTCCTCGATCAGGATGTGGCCGCGGCAGAGCAGCGCGAGCACGCAGAGCTCGATCTGGGCGTCCTTGCCCACGATCACGGTGCCGACGCTCTCCACCAGCCGGTTCACCAGCTCCCGCACCCTTGCGGTCATGCCCTACGCCTCCGAGGCCCAGCGGGGGCCGAAACACTGCGGTTCGGCCAGTATACGAGCGGCCTCCCGGCTCCCCGGCTGGAAGGCTGCGGAGACTTCTCCCGAAGGGAACGAGACAAGCGCATCAAAGTCCCTGTACACTGGTAAACGCCCGACGAAGCCAAGACGCGGGGTCGCAATCGGGCTGACGTGGAAAGGGAGGAAATGGCGATGGCTCAGAACGAGGAGCAGATCCTCACCACCGGGGAGGCGGCAGCGCTCTGCGGCGTCTCGCGGTCGACGCTGCGTCGTGCGGTGGCTCAGGGTCACCTGCAGGCCTGGCACACCCCGGGCAAGCACCTCCGGTTCACCCGGTCGGCATGCCTGGACTTCGCCAGGTCGCTGGGACGCGTCGACCTGGTCGGCCAGGCGTACTCGAGCGCCCAGGAGCCGGTCACCCGGTAGAGAGCCGGTCCACGCCGTCTGGTGGCCCGTGAGGACGGGCCGGCGGGCCAGCCGCGAGACCCGCGGTGAAGGCTGGTCGTGCCGCCTCAGCGCGAGGGCGATGAGTTGGGTCGGCGGCGGGCCAGCAGGCCGCCCACCGATCCGCCCAGAAGCGCCAGCAGGTCGCCGCTGATCAGGCTGCCCATGTCCATGGAGCCCAGGTCCACCGGGCTGTGGCTGCCGCTCGCGAGCGCGCCCTGGACTGCCGACGCCTCCTGGATGAAGGTGAACACGGCGGCCACCACGATGAAGCCGATGGCCACCACGATCCCCTGGTAGAGTTCCCAGCGCCGGGCCAGTCGAGCCGCCAGGAAGGCGCCCGCGATCACGGCGACGAAGCTGGTGACCCCGGTCACCCCCCCGTCCACGTTGTTGACCCCCGCAGTCCCGAACCAGAAGTCGGTCAGGTCCAGGGCCACGTTGCTGACCACGAACAGGATCAGCTCGCCGACCACCAGCCCGATCAGGCAGTGCCGCCAGGAGATGGTGCGCTGCCTGCGCTCCGCGACCGGCCGGGGCTGGGCCGGGAGCGCTGCGGGGAGGCGGTCGGCAATTGCTCGCCGGCGGTTGGCACGGGACATCGGTGCTTCGAGTATAGGCAGGGCAGGTCTCAGGACCATGCCAGGGAAGGGACGTTCAGCCCGGGCGCACCAGCCGGGACCGATGCTCGGCGAGGCATCATCCGGCGGTGCGGATCATCGGCCTGACCGGGGGGATCGCGACCGGAAAGTCGACGGTGGCGGCGATGCTCGCGGAACGCGGCGCCGCGGTGGTCGACTCGGATCGGGTGGCCAGGGAGGTGGTCGAGCCCGGCACCGCCGGGCTGGCGGCGGTGGTCAGCGCCTTTGGAGACGGCGTCGTCGACGGCACCGGGCGGCTCGACCGCGCCCGCCTGGCGGCCCTGATCTTCGCCGACCCGGGGCGCCGGCGGCGCCTCGAGGAGATCCTGCATCCGCTGATCAGGACCCGGACGCTCGAGCTGGCGGCTGCCGCCACGGCCGCCGGCCCTCCGTTGATCGCGGTCGACGTGCCACTCCTCTTCGAGGTCGGGCGGCAGCGGGACTTCCCCGACGGCGTCATGCTGGTCTACGCGGATGCGGCGACCCAGCTGCAGCGGCTGCGGGAGCGCGAGGGATTGGATGCCGAGGCCGCCGCCCGGCGCCTGGCGGCCCAGCTTCCCATCGACGGCAAACGGTCGCTGGCCACCTGGGTGATCGACAACCGCGGCAGCCTGGCCGTCACCTGTGACCAGGTTGCCCGCTGGTGGGCGGAGAACGCGGGCTGAACCCCGGTGGGGTGGGACCTCCGGCCCTAGCCCTCCCAGCCCCGGATCGGGCATGGTTGGCACGGTGCGGATGACTGAGGAGGCTCTGCCGGACGTCGAACGGTCCGCCGGGTCCGCTGTGGGCGCCTGGGCCCTGGCCGTCATGGCGCTCATCGGACTGGGCATCTCCGCCTACCTCACCGCCGTCCATTACGCCGGCGGGTCGCCGATCTGCGCCGGCGGCGGGCCGATCAACTGCGGGGCCGTGACCAGCAGCAAGTACTCGGTCATCCCGGGCACCGGCGTGCCCGTCACCGTGCCCGGGATGCTGTGGTTCATCGCCAGCGGCGCGCTCGCCTGGATCGGTCTCTCCAGGGCTCGCCGCGGCCTCGCCGAGCCGTCCTGGCTCCGGCCCGTCCAGGCCGGCTGGGGCGTGGTCGGCCTGCTCTCCGTCCTCTACTTCGTGTACGCGGAGCTGGTCCTGCTCCACGAGATCTGCGAATGGTGCACCGGGGTGCACATCCTGGTCTTCCTCAGCCTGCTGGTGGCGGTCATCCGGCTCCGGCCCAGCGCCGCCCCCGGCTGAGCCGGGCCTCCCCGGGAGACCCCACCGCCCCGAGGACGGGGTCCGGGCTGCCGAGCGGCGCCCGGTTCCATGCTAGATTGGCCTCTGGGAGCCGGCAGCCCCAGGCGGCCGGCAGCACCAGTCCAGCGATGGCCCCAGCCCCCAGCCCAGCCTCCCCGCCGGCGAACCGGGGGAGCGTCCGCGATCCCGGGGGCTCCGGCGCACCCGTCACCATCTCCAACCGGGACGTGGTGCGAACCCTGGAGCGCATCGCCGGGCTGCTCGAGATCCGCGGTGACAATCCCTTCAAGGTCCGGGCGTACCGGCAGGCCGCGGTCCAGGTCGAGAACCTGGAGACGCCGCTCTCGGAGATCGCCGCGCAGGAGGGCGGCCTGCGCGCCATCGAGGGATTCGGCGCCGCCATCGCCGAGAAGGTCCAGGAGCTGCTCCGGACCGGGCGGCTCGGCTTTCTCGAGGACCTGGAGGGTGAGGTGCCGCCGACCCTGCTCACCATCTGCGAGCTCCCCGGCGTGGGGCCGCGCACCGCGGCGGCGCTGTGGCACGAGGCGGGGATCTCCACCATCGACCAGCTCGACCACGCCGCTCGCAGCGGCGGCCTTGCCGGGATCCCCCGCCTGGGGGCGAGGAGCCTGGAAAACCTGGTGGCGGCCCTGGACCGCCGAGTGGCGCGAGGCGGGCGCCGGCGCCGGCCCAGGGAGGAGGTCACCGGGCTGGCCGAGACGCTCAGGGACGAGCTTCGGGCCCTGCCCGCCGCCCAGCGCGTCGAGCTGGCGGGATCCTATCGCCGGGGTGAGGCGACCGTCGGCGACCTCGACATCGTGGTGGCGACCCGGCATCCCGTCGAGGTGCTCACCTGCTTCGCCGCGCTGCCCCAGGTGGAGCGGGTGATCCTCCGCGGCGACACCAAGTGCTCGATCGAGGCGGGCGGGGGACTCCAGGTCGATTGCCGGGCCATCCCTCCCGAATCCTTCGGTGCCGCCTGGCAGTACTTCACCGGCTCGGCGGCCCACAACGTGCGCCTCCGCGGCCGGGCGCTGCGCCTCGGCCTGACCCTCAACGAGTACGGCGTCTACCGGGTGGAGGGCGGCGGGCGGGTGGCCGGTGCCGAGGAGGCCGAGGTCTACGCGGCACTGGGCCTGGACTGGATCCCACCCGAGCGCCGTCTCGACCGCGGCGAGATCGACGCCGCGTCGAGGGGCGTCAGCGCACCCATGGCTGGGGAGTGACCAGATGGATGAACTGATCCTCAAGGTCCCAGCCCCCTTCCCCGGCGTCGAGGACCTGGGGTTCACGGCCCGGTACCCCGCCCAGGATCTCGGTTGCCGCCGGCGTCGAGGCTGGCCGGCCCGACCCTAGGGGCTGGCTGAGGCGGTCGGCGAGGCGCTCGCCGAGGCGGTTGGGCTGGGGCTCGACGACGCCACCGGGCCGACCGGCGTGGCCGTGGGGGTCGGCGTGGGGCTCGGGGTCGGTGTCGGGGTGACGCTGGCGCTGGGTGGAGGCGCGGTGGGAGGCGGCGAGCAGTAGGGGATCAGCGACGGGCTGGGGCTGGCGGTGAAGCTGCCCACCGGCGTCGGGGTCACCACGTAGGGGGTGTAGGTCGGGCACGGAGGAGGGGTGGCGCTGCTTCCCGACCGGCCCGATGCCACGACGAAGGAGACCGCCACCGCGATCGCTCCGATGAGCACGGTGAGGACGAAGAGGACGGCGCCCCACTCGCGGCGGAACAGGTTCACGACACAGCCTCCCGAGCCCGATCCAGGCTCCGCTCGCGGGCCAGCCGCACATTGGTGTCCAGCCAGCCGTCCGGGGTGCCGACGTCGAGGAGCTCACCCTCGAACTCCAGGCCCCAGACCGGCCCCTGGTGGAGCAGGGCCGCGATGCCGTCGGTGAGCTGGAGCTCGCCGCCTGCCCCCGGGGTGATCCGGCGGAGGGCCTCGAAGGTCGCGCCGGGGAGCACGTAGCGACCCATGATCGCCAGGTCGGAACGCGCCTCCTCGGCTTTGGGCTTCTCGACCAGATCGGTGACCCGGTGGAACCGCCCTCTCGACTCCGCCACCGTGGCGCAGCCGTAGCGGGAGATCTGGTCAGGGGCGACCCGCATCAGAGCCAGCACCGGCGCCTGCACCTCATCCCAGGCCTGGCGGAGCTGGGCGAGGATGGGCACCTGAGCGTGGGAGAGATCGTCGGGCAGCATGCAGAGGAAGGGATTGTCGCCCACCACGTCGGCGGCGCACAGCACCGCGTGACCCAGGCCCAGGGGCTTCTCCTGGAGAACGTAGGTGATGTGGGCCAGCTCCTGGGAGTGCCGCACCGCGGCCAGCTCGGCCCGCTTGCCCCGGCGCTCGAGCACCTCCTCGAGCTCCGGCTGGCGCTCGAAATGGGCCTGGATCAGCTCCTTGCCGCTGGCGATCACCAGGGCGATCTCGCCCGCCCCCGCGGCCATGGCCTCCTCGATCGCCCACTCGATCACCGGGCGGTCCACCACCGGGAGCATCTCCTTGGGGAGCACCTTGGTCACGGGGAGAAAGCGGGTGCCCAGGCCGGCGGCCGGGATCACGCAGTAGCGGATCGTGCCCATGGGGCGGCATTGTCGCGACTCCGAGCATCCGAGCGCACTGCGGGCGCCTCGCCGGGGCCGGCAGCCCCTCGGGGTCGCCCGCTACGATCCGAACCCATGCTCGACGTCCGGGGGGAGCTGTCGGCGGCGCTTGGCGCCGTCCTCGCCGACTGGGGCATCGCCGACCGCGTCGAGGCGCTGGTGGAACGCTCCGCCCGCCCGGAGTTCGGCGACCTCTCCACACCGGCGGCGCTCCGCGCCGCCCCGGTCCTGCGGCGATCACCGCTCGCCATCGCGGCTGAGCTTCGAGATCGGCTGGCGGGGAGCCAGCTCGGCTTCGTCCGCGAGTGGACGGTCACCCCACCCGGCTACGTGAACTGCCGGCTCGAGGACCAGGTGTGGGCGGCGGCGGTCGTCGAGCAGGCCCAGGCGCTGGATGCCGCCGTGCCCCTCTCCCGGCCCGGCGACCCTCGGCCCGGCGGGCGGACGCTGGTCGAGCACACCGCAACCAACCCCAACAAGGCCGCCCACGTGGGACACCTGCGCAACGCCTGCATCGGGGACAGCGTGGCCCGGATCCTGCGCCGGCTCGGTCATGAGGTGGAGGTCCAGAACTACATCGACGACACCGGCGTGCAGGTGGCGGATGTCGCCATCGGCGTCCGCGACCTGGGGATCGCCGAGGAGCCGGGGGAGCCATTCGACCGCTACTGCTCGCGAGTGTACGTGGAGGTCGGCCGCCGCTACGAGCGCGACGCCTCGCTGCTCGAGGCCCGGGCGCGCACCCTGCGTGAGATCGAGGAGGGCGGCAGCGAGACCTCACGCTTCGTCAAGCGTCTCGCCGCCCGGGTCGTCGACTGCCATCTCGCCACCATGCGTCGGTTCGACATCGGCTACGACCTGCTCACCTGGGAGTCGGACATCATCGCCCTGGGGTTCTGGCGCCGCGCCTTCGACCTGCTCCGCGAATCGGGGGCGATCGTGCTGGCCACGGAGGGCCGGCATGCCGGCTGCTGGGTGATGCCGGCCGATTCCGGGGAGGGGGACGACGACGACGCCAAGGTGCTGGTCAAGTCGGACGGGGTGGCCACCTACACGGCCAAGGACATCGCCTATCAGCTCTGGAAGTTCGGGCTGCTCGGGCGGGACTTCCGCTACCGGCCCTGGCGGGAGAAGGAGGAGGAGCGCTCCCCGGCGACGACCACCACCGAAGCGGGGACGCTGCCGGCGGCCCGCTTCGGCCGCGCCTGGAGGGTGATCAACGTCATCGACGCCCGCCAGGCCTACCCCCAGCAGGTGGTCAAGCAGGGCCTGGTCCGGACCGGCCATGCCGAGGAGGCGGAGCGGTCCATCCACCTCGCCTACGAGGTGGTCGCGCTCTCCCCGGCGGCGGCCGAGGCCCTCGGCGTTCCTGTCGAAGATGGCAAGAACATTTACGCTTTCTCGGGCCGGCGAGGCATCGAGGTGCGCGCCGACGATCTCCTCGACCGGGCCGTCGAGCGGGTCGCCGGCAAGTCGGCCAGCCCGGCGAGCGCCCGGCAGCTCGCCGCCGGGGCGGTCCGCTACTACCTCGAGAAGTTCTCGCTCAACCAGGTCATCGGCTTCGACTTCGACGAGGCGCTCCGGGTGACCGGCGACACCGGCATCTACCTGATGTACAGCCACGCCCGGGCTGCCGGCATCCTCCGCAAGGTGGAGCCGGTTCCGGGCCCCCCGGCGGTGCCACCCCTCGAGGCGGTGGAGCGCAACCTGCTCCACTGCCTGGACGGCTACCGTCATGCCCTGACCGAGGCCGGCCAGGGGCTGTCGCCATCCACCCTCTGCACCTACGCTTTCGAGCTGGCGGCGACGCTGACCGACTTCTACGAGCACACCGAGGCGGTGGTACGGGAGCGGGATCCGTCGCGCCGGGCCTTTAGACGTGAGCTGGTCGCGGCCACCCGGGCAACGCTCGCCGACTGCCTGGGCTGCCTGGGGATGTCCGCGCCGGAGAGGGTGTAGCCGCCCGGGAGGCGGCGACGCGCACCCCGCCCATGGTTGCGATGGGGGGCTGGAGAAGGCTCCGTATAATCCGACGGGTCGGGCGAGCCCCGTTCGTCTAGTGGCCCAGGACACCGCCCTCTCAAGGCGGAGATCGGCGGTTCGAATCCGCCACGGGGTACGCCACCCCCGCATCCTCGGGGCTGTCCCCCGCGGACGCCTCGGGCGCCCGGGCCGGGGGGCGCACCGCCTGCC
>Ga0187771_10001240_pt1 | contig 16861 bp, 25 predicted proteins | sample 0116_SJ02_MP15_1_FD_133139 | JGI IMG/M metagenome (GOLD analysis project Ga0187771, IMG submission 133139) | Tropical peat soil microbial communities from peatlands in Department of Meta, Colombia - 0116_SJ02_MP15_10_MG | ecosystem: Environmental > Terrestrial > Soil > Wetlands > Peat | place...
GGACCCCCCACGGACCGGCTGGAAGTCGGGCAGCTCCAGCTCCCTGGCGAGCCCGGGGCGACGCCCCCCTGCGGACCCCCCACGGACCGGGTGGAAGTCGGGCAGCTCCAGCTCCGTGGCGAGCCCGGGGCGACGCCCCCCTGCGGACCCCCCAGCGACCGGGTGCCCAGCGGGGCAGCCCGCTGGCGAGCCCCGGCTCATCCGGCGCCCTCCCCCACGCCGGCCATCCGGGCAGGCTCAGGTCGGAGGGTGAGCACCTCAGGTCCGTCGGCGGTGATCGCCACGGTGTGCTCGAAGTAGCAGGAGCGCCTCCCGTCCGCGGTGACCACCGTCCAGCCGTCCTCGAGGACGCGGGTCTCGGCCCGGCCGGCGTTGACCATCGGCTCGATGGCCACCACCAGCCCGGGCTTGATCTGGTTGCCGCTGCCCGGCCTCCCGTAGTTGGGAACCTGGGGCGCCTCGTGCATGTTGCGGCCGATGCCGTGGCCGACGTACTGGCGGACCACCGAGAAGCCGGCCGCCTCGACGACGCTCTGGACGGCGTGGCCGATGTCGCCGATGAAGCCACCGGGCTGCGCCGCCTGGACGCCCAGGCGGAGCGCCTCCTCGGTGACCTCGAGGAGCCGCCTCACCTCACCGTCCGGCTCGCCGGCGCACACGGAGAGCCCGGAGTCGGCCCACCACCCGTCGCGGATCAGGCCGCAGTCCAGGGAGACCAGGTCGCCGTCCGCGATCACCCGCGCGGTGGGGATCCCGTGGACCACCTGCTCGTTGAGGGAGACGCAGAGCGACTTGGGATAGCCGTTGTAGCCGATGAACCCGGGGGTGCAGCGGTGGTCCCGGATGAAGGTCTCGGCCTCCCGGTCGAGGTCGATGCAGCGCAGCCCCGGCCGGGTGATGGAGGCGAGGTGGGCCAGGCAGGCGCCCAGGATCCGGCCTGCCTCGCGCATCTTCTCGACCTCGTCCGGCCGCTTGCGACGGAAGCTGTCGACCGCCCGGTTCACGACCCCTGGCCCGCCCGGCCGGTCCTGACGCCGGCGACGGATCCGGCCAGGATCTCCTGGATGTGCGCGGTCACCTCGTCGATGGGGGGCGACCCGTCGACCCGCTGGATCGCGACCCCGATTGCCCGGTAGTGGTCGACGACCGGCGCCGTCTCGCGCTCGTAGACGCGCATCCGCTCGGTGAAGGCGTCGGCGGTGTCGTCGCCGCGCCCCTCCATGGCGGCCCGGCGCAGGATCCGCTCCCGGACCACCTCGACGGGGACATCGAGGTAGAGGACCATGGCCACCTCCCGGGCGTTGCGCTGCAGCATCGAGTCGAGGGCCTCAGCCTGCGGGACCGTCCGGGGGAAGCCGTCGAGCACCACACCGCGCTCGGCGTCGGGCTCGGCCAGCCGCTTCTCGATGATGCGGACCATCAGGTCGTCGGGGACCAGGGCACCGCTCTCCATGATCGGCTTGGCCTCCCTGCCCAGGTCGGATCCCCGGCCCACCTCGTCGCGGAGGATGGCCCCGGTCGAGACGTGGGGCGTGGCGGTCATCTCGGCGATCCTGACCGCCTGGGTCCCCTTGCCGCTCCCCGGCGGCCCGAACAGCACCAGGATCACCGGATGAAACCTCGGTACTGGCGCATCAGCAGCTGGGTCTCGATCTGCTTCATGGTGTCGAGGGCGACGCCGACCACGATCAGGATGGCGGTGCCGCCGAGCAGGAACTGGGTGGTCGAAACCCCGGTGAGGAGGCTGGTGCCGAGCGGCAGCACCACCGTGACGACGGAGAGGAACAGCGCCCCCGCCAGGGTTATTCGGCTCATCACCCGGCCCAGGTACTCGGCGGTCTGCCGTCCCGGCCGGATCCCGGGAATGAAGGTCGACGACTTCTTGAGGTTGTCGGCGACATCGTTGGGATCGAAGACCACGGCCGTGTAGAAGTACGTGAATCCGAGAATGAGCATGAAGTAGATGCCGTTGTAGATGACCTCGATCAGCGGGGAGCCACCGTTGGGGCTCCAGTAGGTGCGCACCCAGGTGGCCGCGCTCCCCACCCAGCCGCTGGCGCTGCCGAAGAGGTTGGCGAAGATCAGGGGGAAGGACATGATCGAGATGCCGAAGATGATCGGGATGACCCCGGCGGTGTTGACCCGGAGTGGCAGGAAGTTCCTTCGGCCCCCCATCTGGGCCATCCCGGTTCGGGGGTTGAGGACGCGCTGCGCCGACTGCATGGGCACGTTGCGCTGAGCCTGCTGGACCTCGATGATGCCCATGGTGGCGAGCAGGGCGATGATCGCCATCTCCCCGATATGGACGGCGTTGGTGCCTCCCGTCCCACCGTAGGTCACGATCGAGGGCAGGGCCCGGGCGATGATCCCGGTGAAGATGATCAGCGAGACCCCGTTGCCGACCCCGTACTCGGTGATCAGCTCACCGAGCCACATCGCGATGATGGTGCCAGCCGCGAGGATGATGATGTCGGCGATCTCCTGGGTGGCGGTGGGGTTGAGGATGATCGCGCCCTGGCTGGTGGCGTTGGGATTGGTGAAGAGGGCCATGTAGCCGAACGCCTGGAGGGCGGCCAGGGGGACGGTCAGCCAGCGGGTGTACCGGGTGATCCGCTTGCGGCCCAGCTCCCCCTCCTTGGACATCTCCTTGAGCCGGACCGAGACCACGGTCAGCAGCTGCATGATGATGGTGGCGTTGATGTAGGGGTTGAGCCCCAGGCCGACGATCGTGAAGCTGGCTCCCCCGTTGCCGCTGAAGAGGTTGAGCAGGCCGAGCAGCGAGTTCTGATTCATCAGGTTCTGCAGCGCGGCGCTGTTGATGTTGGGCACCGGGACCGTCGCCAGGAGCCGGAAGGCGAGCAGCAGCAGCAGCGTGAAGAGGAGCTTGCGGCGCAGCTCGGGGATCTGCATCGCCTTGGCGAGCGCCTGGAGCAGGCTCACGTCTCCCGGCTCTCCTCCGCGGGCGTCTGGGTGGGTGCTGCCGGAGCCGCCTCGAGCAGCTCCAGCTTGCCGCCGGCCGCCTCCACGGCGCGCTGCGCGGCCGCCGAGGCCCGGTGCACCCGGACGGTGACGGCCACCTTCAGCCGGCCGGCGGCGAGCAGTTTGACCCGGTCCCCAGCGTGGCCCACCAGGCCCCGATCAGCGAGCGCGGCCCCGTCGACGATCGACCCGCTCGGGAACCGGTTGAGCTTGCCGACGTTGACAGCCGCATAGTCGGCGCCCCAGCGGTTGTGAAACCCACGGAGCTTGGGCAGCCGCATGGTCAGCTTCATCTGGCCGCCCTCGAAACCGCGCGGGACCTTGGCCCCCTGGCGCGCCCCGGCGCCCTTCTGACCGCGACCGGAGGTCTTGCCCTGGCCGGCGCCGATGCCCCGGCCGATCCGTTTGCGCGAGCGGCGGCTGCCAGCCGCTCCGCGCAGCTCATCAAGCCTCATGGGGTTCCTCAGTGTCGCTCGGGGCGGGCCGAGAGCGCCTCCGGCCGATCGCCTTCGGCTCGCCGGTCGCCGCCTCGGCGACGGGTTCCGACCCCGACGGGGCGGGCGCCGCCACCGGCGCCACTGGGGGCGCCTCAGGCGGGGCGGCGGGAGCGGGGAGAGACGCCGCTGCCGCGAATGTGACAGTCAGCCGGGCGGTCACCGCCGGGCTGTCCGCGGGAAGGCCGTCGACCGAGACCAGGTGGCGCACCTTGCGGATCATGCCCCGCAGCGCCGGGCTGTCGGGATGGTCGACGGTCTGGTGGAGGCGATGAAGGCCGAGGGCCGCGACGGTGGCCCGCTGGTCACGGGCGTAGCCGATGGCGCTCTTGCGGTAGGTGACCCGGAGCACCGGACCGGTGGCGGCCGCGGCCGGTGGCGCCGCGGCGGTGATGGGCCCGGTCACGCCGGGGCCCCCGCCGGCGCTGCCGCGGCCGGCTCACCCAGGATCCGGGCGGCCCGTTTGCGACCCACGATGTCCGCGGGCTGGCGGCCCCGCAGCGCCGCCACCTCGGCCAGGGTCCGCATGCTGGCCAGCGCCGCCAGCGTCGCCCGCACCACGTTGACCGGGTTGTTGCTGCCCAGCGACTTGGTCAGGATGTCGTGGATGCCCGCCGCCTCGACCACGGCCCGCATCGCGCCACCGGAGATCACGCCGGTGCCGGGGACGGCCGGACGGAGCAGCACGCGGGCGGCGCCCAGCTTGTAGCGGACGTCGTGGGGGATGGTCCGCCCCACCAGGGGCACGGCGATCATGTGCTTCTTGGCGTCCTCGACCCCCTTGCGGATGGCGTCGGGGACCTCGCCGGCCTTGCCCAGGCCGGTGCCCACCCGGCCCTGCCCGTCGCCGACCACGACCAGGGCGCTGAAGGAGAAGCGACGACCGCCCTTGACCACCTTGGCCACCCGGTTCAGCGAGACGATCTTCTCGATGAGCTCCGAGCCGCGCTCGCCGCCCCGGTCGTCGCGCCGATCCATCCGCACTGCCATCACTCAGGCTCCTAGAACTCCAGACCGGCTTTTCGGGCCGCCTCGGCGAGGGCGGCGACCCGGCCGTGGTAGAGGTACCCGCCACGGTCGAAGACGACCCTCGACATCCCCTTCTCGATGAGGCGCGAGGCGACCGTCTCGCCCACCACCGCGGCGGCCTGGGCGGTGGCCCGGCTGCCCGAGATCCTCTCGGCGACCGCCGGCTCCAGGGTCGATGCCGCCGCCACGGTGCGGCCGCTGCCGTCGTCGATCACCTGCACGCTGATGTGCCGGAGGCTGCGGTGAACGCAGAGCCGGGGACGGGTGGCGGTGCCCTCGAGGTGCTGGCGGACCCGGCGGTGGCGGCGGACCCGGGCGGCCTCGCGATCATGCTTGCTGTACATCTCAAGTCCCTACTTGGTCTTGCCGGCCTTGCCGGACTTGCCGGCCTTGCGGCGGACCCGCTCGCCCCGGTACATGATGCCCTTGCCCTTGTACGGCTCCGGCTTGCGAAAGGAGCGGATCTTGGCGGCCACCTGGCCGACCATCTCCTTGTCGGCACCGCTGATCACGATCTGGGTCGGGGCGGGCACCTCGATGGTCACCCCCTCGGGGGCCGTGTAGCGGACCGGGTGGGAGAAGCCCAGGGTCAGCACCAGATCCTGGCCCTGCTTGGCGGCGCGGAAGCCCACGCCGACCAGCTCGAGGTTGCGGGTGAAGCCGGTGCTTACACCCTCGACCATGTTGGCGATCAGGGTCCGGGTCAGGCCGTGGAGGGAGCGGTGGACCGAGCTGTCGCTGGGCCGGCGCACCTCGACGACCCCGTCGCCGACCTGCACCGTCATGGCGGGGGGGACGCTGCGCTCCAGCGTGCCGCGTGCGCCCCGCACCGCAACGTGGGCTCCCGTCGCGGTCACCTGGACGCCAGCGGGCACCGGGATGATGCGTCGACCGATCCTGCTCATGCGCTCACCATACGAAGGCGACGACCTCGCCGCCGAGACCGAGCCGCTGAGCCCGGTGTCCGGTCATCAGCCCCTGGCTGGTGGAGATCACGGCTATCCCCAGGCCTCCCAGGACCCGGGGGATCTCCGACTTGCGAGCGTAGACCCTGAGCCCCGGGCGGCTGATCCGGCGCAGGCCGCTCAGCGCCCGGCCGCGAGGGCTGCGGGGCTTGAAGGTGATCGTGATCAGCTGGTGGGGCGCCTCGCCGGTCAGCTCGCACTCGGCGATGAAGCCCTCCTCCCTGAGCACCTTGGCGATCTCGAGCTTCACGCGGCTGGCCGGGACGCTCACCGATCGGTGGTTGGCCAGGTTGGCATTGCGGATCCGGGTCAGCATGTCGGCGATGGTGTCGCTGGTCATGGCCTCACCAGGAGCTCTTCTTGACCCCGGGGACCTGGCCCGAGCTGGCCAGCCCGCGGAAGCAGATGCGGCACATCCCGAACTTGCGCATGTACGCTCGAGGCCGGCCGCAGACGGCACAGCGGTTGTGCTTCTGAGTGGAGAAGCGCGCGGGGCGGAGTGCCTTGGCGATCAGAGATTTCTTGGCCACGATGACCCTCGTGCCGGCGCCGTATCGGCGGTTGCCGACGCACACCGGTGGTTGAAGTGGGGAGGCGGCCCGCTCATGGCCGGAACGGCATCCCAAGCCGGGTGAGCAAGGCGCGACCCTCGTCGTCGCTCTCCGCGCTGGAGACGATGCACACCTCCAAGCCGCGGAGCTTGTCGATCTTGTCGTAGTCGATCTCCGGGAAGACCAGCTGCTCCCGCATGCCCAGGGTGTAGTTGCCGTGGCCGTCGAAGGCCTTTCCGTCAACCCCCCGGAAATCCCGGATGCGAGGCAGGGCGACGTTGATCAGCTTGTCCAGGAAGTACCACATCCGATCGCGGCGGAGGGTGACCTTGACCCCGATGGGCATGCCCGCCCGGAGCTTGAACGCGGCCACCGACTTGCGGGCCCGGATGACGATCGGCGCCTGCCCGGTGATGCTCCTGACGTCAGCCACGGCGGCGTCGATGGCGCGGTTGTTCTGGATGGCCTCCCCGAGACCGATGTTGACCACCACCTTGACCAGCCGGGGAACCTGCATGGCGTTGGTGTAGCGGAACTCTCGGACCAGCTCGGGAACCACCCGCTCCTGGTAGTGGCGGCGGAGCCGAGGCAGCTCGGCGATTGCGACAGCCATCAGGCGGTGGCCCTCTCGTAGCGCTCGCCGCACTTGCGGCAGATCATCACCCGGCGTCCGTCTTCGGCGATCTCGTGGCGGATCCGGGTGGCCTTGTCACAGCGGTTGCAGACGAGCTGCACGTTGCTGTACGGGATCGGGCCGTTGAAGTCGACGATGCCACCCTGCACGTTGTTGGCCACCCGCGCCTTGGTGTGCCGCTTCATCAGGTTGACGCCCTGGACCACGATCCTCTGCCGCTCCAGGATGACCCGTTCCACGGTGCCCCGCTTGCCGCGATCCTTGCCCGCGATGACCTCGACGGTGTCACCGGCGCGGATGTCCAGGGGGTGGGCGCGGCCACCCGCCCAGCCCACGTGGCGGAGCGCCATGCTGCGGGCGCGGGAGATCTCGGCGCGCCGCTTGGCGGCGGTCCCCTGGAAGCTCATCTAGAGCACCTCCGGGGCGAGGGAGACGATCTTCATGAAGTTGCGCTCCCTCAGCTCGCGGGCCACCGGGCCGAAGATCCGGGTGCCCCGCGGATTGTTCTGGGGGTTGATGAGCACCGCGGCGTTCTCGTCGAAGCGGATCTGGCTGCCGTCGGCGCGGTGGAAGGGCTGGACGGTGCGGACGATGACGGCCCGGACCACGTCGCCCTTCTTCACCTGGGCATTGGGTTGGGCGACCTTGACGGTGCCGACGATGATGTCGCCGACCGACCCGTACTTGCGATAGCCGCCACCCAGCACGCGGATGCAGAGCAGCTCTCGGGCGCCGCTGTTGTCCGCCACCTTGAGGACGGTCTCCTGCTGGATCACGTCACTTCGCCTTCTCGATGATGTCGGCCACCCGCCACCGCTTCTCCCGGGAGATCGGACGGGTCTCGGTGATCCGAACCCGGTCGCCCACCGCGCAGCGCCCATCCTCGTCGTGGACCTTGAACCGCCGGTTGTGGGTGACCACCTTCTTGTAGAGGGGGTGGGGCTTCTTCTCCTGGACGAGCACCACCACCGTCTTCTCCATCTTGTCGCTGACCACGACCCCCTCCCGCTCCTTGCGGCGGCCCCGCGGCAGGGCGGTAGGCGCCATCTGCTCGGTCATCGGTCACTCTCCTCGCCCGGCTCCGGCTCGGCCTCGTCGACGTCCAGCTCAGCCGGGGGTGCGCTCTCGACCTCGCCGACGTCCTCCGCCTCCTCGGCCAGCTCGTCGACCTCGGCGGGAAGGTAACCGGCCTCCGGCGCGGCGGCGTCCTGGGGAGCGGCCTCCACATCGCCCGCCATCTCGAGCCCTTCGGGCTCGTTCTCCTCCACCGGCTCCGCGGCTACGAGCTCGCCCGGTTCCGCGCTCTCCGAGGCGGCGGCACGCCGGAAGGAAAGCCGGCGGCGACGAGCCTCGGCGGGCCTCTCCTCGGTCCGCTCCACGGCCTCCAGCTCGGCGTCGCTGACCAGGTGGTGACCGCGCACCAGCTCGATCTGAACGGTCATGGTGCGGGCGATCTCCCGCCTGATCTCGCGGATCTGACGGTGGTTCTCCACCTGCCCCGCGGTCTGCTGGAAGCGAACCTCGAAGAGGCGGCGCCGCTGCTCGCTGAGATGCTGGTCCAGCTCCTCGGCGTTCATCACGCGCAGCGCGTGGATGGCCTCGACCTGCTTGCTCACGCGCTCGCCTCCGCTCCGGCACCCGCCACTTCGACCTCGGCTCCGGGCTCGTGCCGGGAGACGAAGCGCGTCGAGATCGGCAGCTTGTGGCCGGCGAGGCGCATCGCCTCCCGGGCCACCTCCTCGGTGACGCCGGCCATCTCGAACAGCACCAGGCCGGGCCGGACCACCGCGGCCCACCCCTCCGGCTGACCCTTGCCCGATCCCATCCGGGTCTCGGCCGGCTTCTTGGTGTAGGCGTGGTCGGGGAAGACGCGGATCCAGATCTGGCCGCCGCGGCGGACATGCCTGGTCATGGCGCGCCGGGCCGCCTCGATCTGCCGGTTGGTCATCCAGCAGGGCTCGAGCGCCTGCAGGCCATAGTTGCCGAAGCTGAGCACGTTGCCCCGTTGGGCGGCGCCGGTGCGGCGTCCTCGGTGCAGCTTGCGGTACTTGGTCCGCTTCGGCATCAGCACCGTCAGTCCTCCTCAGCCTCGGGGCTGGGCCGATCGCTCCCGCTCGAAGGGGGCTTCTTCGCGGCCGGGGCGCGCCGGCGGGCGGCTGGCTTCTTGGCCGGCAGCTTCTCGACTCGCTCGCCCTCGAGACCAGGTCCGGCGATCTCGCTCATCTCGTCCTCAGGCTCGGCCGCCTCGAGCTCGGAGGGCTCGGCCCCAACCGCCTCGGCTTCGCCGGCCTCGACCTCGGCAACACCCGCCACCTCCTCGACCTCGGGCTCGGCCACGGCGGCCTCCACCTCACGTGGCTCTGCCGGTTGGGGAGCCGGACGCACCGGACGAGCTGGAAGCGCCACCTCCGGGTGACCATGGGCCGGCGTTGCGGCCGCACGAGCCGGTCTCTCGGCCGCCCCGCCCCGAGCCATCTCGCCAGGCTCGGCGATCTCACGGCCCGGTCCACCGATCATCACCGGCTCGCCGGTGGCGGTGACGTAGTCGCCCTTGTAGATCCAGCAGGTGACACCGATGCGGCCGAAGGTGGTGCGTGCCTCCGCCTGCCCGTAGTCGATGTTGGCCCGGAGAGTGTGGAGCGGCACGCGGCCGTCCCGATCCCACTCGCGGCGGGACATCTCGGCCCCACCGAGGCGCCCGCTCACCTCCAGCTTCACCCCCTTGGCGCCCGCCCGCATGGTGCGCATCACGGTCTGCTTGAGGGCGCGCCGGAAGGCGATCCGCTTCTCCAGCTGCGAGGCGACGTTCTCGGCGACCAGCTTGGCGTCGAGCTCCGGCGTCTTGATCTCGTGGATGGTCACCCGGACCTTCTTGCCGCTGATCCGCTCCAGCTCGTCGCGCAGCGCGTCCACCGACGCTCCCTGCTTGCCGATGACGATCCCCGGCTTGGCGGTCTGGATGATGACGGTCAACTGGTTGGCGCTGCGCTCGGTCTCGATGCGCGCCACCCCGGCGTTGCGAAGGCGGCTGCCGATCAGCTTGCGCATCGCCAGGTCTTCATGGAGCAGCTTGGTGTAGTCGCGATCCGCGTACCACCGCGAGTCCCATTGGCGGTAGACACCGAGACGGAAACCGATCGGGTTGACCTTCTGTCCCATCAGTCCTGGTCCTCGTCCTCTATCTCGCCGTCGTCACCGTACTCATCGTCCTCGTCATCGCCGAGCTCGCCCGCCTCGCCGTCCTCGGCGTCGGCCAGGTCGCCGAGCTCGTCCTCCTCCCCCTCGCCAGCCTCGTCCTCAGCCTCCTCCTCGGTCTGCCCCGCGAAGCCAGCCTCGGCACCCGTCCCGGCACCCTCGCCCCAGGCGCTCTCCACCTCGGCCGCGGGCAGGGCCGCCTCCGCCTCCGCGGCGGGCGCGGCCTCCGCCTGGGCGGCCGCGGCGGCGGCCTCCTGGGCGCGCCGAACCTGGGCCGGGCGACGCCGCCGGGTCGCCGCCGGACGGGTGGAGGGCCGCGCCGGGCGTCCCGGCATGGCGATCAGCGAACGGCGTCGCCGGTTGGGCTCCGGCTCCTCGTCGGTGACGTAGCAGCGCAGATGGCTCATCCGCTTGAAGACGCTGCCGGCCATCCCCCGGGGTTTGGCGATGTAGCGCTTGATGATCCCGGCGGGCTCCACCTCGAGGCGGTCGACGCGGAGCGACGAGGTCTCCAGGTTGTAGTTGTGCTCGGCGTTGGCGACCGCCGACTTGATCACCTTGGCCACCTCGCGGGCGCCGTGCCGCGGCGTGAAGTTGAGCAGGGTGAGGGCCTCGGCGACGGGCAGGCCGACGATGCTCTCGGCCACCACGCGCGCCTTGCGCGAGGTGATCCTCACGTCCCTGGCGGTGGCTACCACTCTCACTTCAGCGCGGTGCTCCGCTCGGTGTGATGGCCATGGCCGCGGTAGCGACGGGTGGCCGCGAACTCACCCAGCTTGTGCCCGACCATCGCCTCGGTGATGAACACCGGGTTGTGCTTGCGGCCGTCGTGCACGGCGATGGTGTGGCCGACCATCTCCGGGAAGATGTCGCTGCGCCGCGACCAGGTCCGGATGACCCGCTTCTCACGGCTCTGGTTCAGCCTCTGGACCTTGGCGAGCAGGTGCTCGTCGCAGAACGGTCCCTTCTTCAGAGAACGGCTCATGGCCTCACTTCTTGCGCCGGCGCACGATCATGGCGTCGGTCTTCTTGTTGTGGCGGGTGCGGTAGCCGAGAGCGGGCTTGCCCCAGGGGGTCTGCGGATTCCCGCCCGCCCCGCTGCGGCCCTCGCCGCCACCGTGGGGATGATCAAAGGGGTTCATGGTCATGCCCCTGACCGTGGGGCGCCAGCCCCGCCAGCGGGACTTGCCCGCCTTGCCGATGTTTTCGTTCTCGTGGTCGACGTTGCCCACCTGCCCCACGGTGGCGAAGCAGCGGACGTCGATACGGCGCACCTCCCCGGAGGGCATGCGCACCGTCGCCATGGTGCCCTCGCGGGCGAGCAGCTGGGCCGCGCCCCCGGCGCTGCGAACCAGCTGCCCACCCCGCCCCGGCTGGACCTCCAGGTTGTGGACGGTGGTGCCCAGCGGGATGGCGGAGAGGGGTAGCGCGTTGCCCGGCTTGATCTCGGCGCCGACGCCGGCACTCACCGTGGCCCCCACGCCGAGCCCGAGCGGAGCCAGGATGTACCGCTTCTCCCCGTCCGCATAGTGGATCAGGGCGATCCGGGCGCTGCGGTTGGGGTCGTACTCGATGGCGGCCACCCGCCCCAGCACGTCGCGCTTGCTCCGCCGGAAGTCGATGACCCGGTAGAGCTTGGGGTGGCCGCCGCCCCGGTGGCGGACCGTGATCCGGCCGCCGCTGTTGCGGCCGCTCGCCTTCTTGAGGTGGACGGTGAGGCTGCGCTCGGGGGTGGTCTTGGTGACCTCCTCGAACGAGCTCACCGCCATGAAGCGGCGTCCCGGGCTGGTCGGCTTGTACTTGTTGACCGGCATCGGCTAGACCCCCTCGAACAGGCCGGGGATCTTCTGCCCCGGCGCCAGGGTGATCACCGCCTTCTTCCAGCTCGGACTCCGGCCGCTGAGACGGTTGCCCCGCCCCCGGCGGTACTGCCGGTTGCGGACCTTGCCGTGGATCGTGACCACGTTGACGGCGGTCACGATCAGCTCCTGCTCCGGGAAGGCCTCCTCGATGGCCCGGCGGATCTCGATCTTGGTGACCCGGGGGGCGCAGGCGAACGTGTACTTGTTCAGCCGGCCCATCGCGCTGTAGGACTTCTCACTCGAGATCGGCCGCAGGATCACCTGATGGAAGGCTCGTCCCTGGCTCATCCCCACGCCTCCCCGACATGCTCGACCGCGTCCCGGGTCATGACCACGGTCCGGGCGGTGAGCAGGTCACGCACCGAGAGGTTGCCGGCCATCACGAGGCGCACCTCGGGCAGGTTGCGGGCACTCTTCTCCAGGGCCTCGTGGTGGCTGCCCAGCACCAGGAGAACCCGGCGGCGAGCCGGGAGCGCCTCGAGGAGGTCGACGACGACCCGGGTCCGGGGCTCCTCCAGGTCAAACTCGTCGAGAACCGTGATCTGACCCTCCTGCGCCTTGACGCTCAGGGCGCTGCGCAGCGCCAGGCGGCGCTGCTTGCGCGGCATATCCTGGCGGTGGGAGCGCGGGGTGGGGCCGAAGACGATGCCTCCGCCCGCGTAGTGGGGCGCCCGGATCGACCCCTGGCGGGCGCGCCCGGTGCCTTTCTGGCGGTACGGTTTGCGGCCGCCGCCGCTGACCTCGGTGCGGGTCTTGGTGTCATGGGTGCCCTGGCGCTGGTTGGCGAGCTGGCGCAGCAGAGCCTGGTGCATGGCGGCCCGATGAGGCACGCCACCGAAGGCCCCCTCGGGCAGCTCCAGCTCGCCCCGGCTCTCGCCGGTCAAGCTCACCACGGGTGCGGTGGTCATCCCAGCGCCCCCGTGCGCGCGCTGTCCCTCACCAGCACCACCGCGTCACGGTGCCCCGGCACCGCGCCCCGGACCAGGAGCAGGTTGCGTTCGCTGTCGACCCGCACCACCTCGAGGTTCCGGACCGTCGCCCGGGCGGCCCCGAGGTGGCCCGCCATGCGCAGTCCCCGGAAGACCCGGGCCGCGTCCGTGGAGCCGATCGAGCCGGGCTGCTTGATGTTGTGAGAGCCATGGGTCACCGGGCCCCGGCCGAAGTGGTGGCGCTTGTGCTGACCGGCGAAGCCCTTGCCCTGGCTGGTCCCGGTGACGTCGACCCGCTCCCCGGGGCTGAAGACGTCGACCGAGACCCGCTGCCCTGGGGTCGGGCTGCCGGCATCGCGGACCTCGGCGAGCCGGCCCAGCGACGGAGTCCCAGCTCGCTTGAAATGGCCGGCCTGGGCCTTGGTGGTCCGGCGACTGGTGCGGAGCCCCAAGCCCAGCTGGACCGCCTCGTAGCCGTCCACGGCGACGCTCTTGACCTGCACCACGTGGCAGGAGTCGGCCTCCAGGACGGTGACCGGCACCACGGTGCCGCGCTCCGTGAAGAGCTGGGTCATGCCCACCTTGCGGGCGAGGATCCCCTTCGCCATCGCCTTACCGTTGATCTCCCAGCTTGATCTCGATGTCGACGCCGCTCGGCAGGTTGAGCCGCATCAGAGCGTCGACCACCTTGGGGTTGGGATCGAGGATGTCGAGGATCCGCTTGTGGGTGCGCATCTCGAACTGCTCCCGCGAGTCCTTGTCGATGAAGGGGGAGCGGACCACGGTCCACTTGCTGATCCGGGTGGGCAGCGGTACCGGCCCGGCCACGTGAGCCCCGGTCCGGACCACGGTCTCCACGATCCTCGAGGCCGCCTGGTCGAGGACCCGGTGGTCGTAGGCCTTGAGCCGGATGCGGATCTTCTGTGCCATGACGTTGTCCGGTGACTGTCCCCTGGCCCGCTATTTCTCGACGCTGGTGACCGCGCCGGCGCCGACCGTGCGGCCGCCCTCGCGGATGGCGAAGCGCATCTTCTCCTCGATGGCGATCGGGGTGATGAGCTCGACCCCCATCTCGACGTTGTCACCGGGCATGACCATCTCGGTGCCCTCGGGCAAGGTGATGCTGCCGGTGACGTCGGTGGTGCGCATGTAGAACTGGGGACGGTAGCCGGTGAAGAAGGGGGTGTGGCGGCCGCCCTCCTCCTTGCTCAGCACCACCACCTGGGCCTTGAACTTGGTGTGGGGATTGATGCTTCCGGGCTTGGCCAGGACCTGGCCCCGCTCCACCTCCTCGCGCTTGATCCCCCGGATCAGGCAGCCCACGTTCATCCCCGCCTCACCCCGGTCGAGCAGCTTGTGGAACATCTCGACCCCGGTGACCACCGTCTTGCCGGTGTCCTTGATGCCGACGATCTCCACCGGCTCGTTGACCTTGATGGTCCCGCGCTCGATGCGCCCGGTGACCACCGTGCCCCGACCCTCGATCGAGAAGACGTCCTCGATCGGCATCATGAAGGGCTGGTCGATCGGTCGCTCCGGCACCGGGATGTAGGTGTCGACGGCGTCCATCAGGGCCATCACCTGGTCACCGGCGGCCTTGTCGCCGTCCAGGGCCTTGAGCGCCGAGACCCGCACCACCGGGATGTCGTCACCGGGGAACTCGTACTTGCTGAGCAGCTCCCGGACCTCGAGCTCGACCAGCTCGAGCAGCTCCTCGTCGTCGACCGCGTCCACCTTGTTGAGGGCGACCACGATGTAGGGGACCCCGACCTGGCGGGCGAGCAGGATGTGCTCCCGGGTCTGGGGCATGGGCCCGTCGGTGGCGGCGACGACCAGGATCGCCCCGTCCATCTGGGCGGCCCCGGTGATCATGTTCTTGATGTAGTCGGCGTGCCCCGGGCAGTCGACGTGGGCGTAGTGCCGGTGGGCTGTCTCGTACTCGACGTGGGCGGTGGCGATGGTGATGCCCCGGGCCTTCTCCTCAGGCGCCTTGTCGATCTGATCGAAAGCAACGAAGGAGTTGGATCCACCGATCCGCTCGGCCAGGCACTTGGTGATGGCGGCGGTCAGCGTCGTCTTGCCGTGGTCGATGTGACCGATGGTTCCGACGTTCACGTGGGGCTTGGTGCTGTCGTATTTCTTCTTGCCCATTGCCTTCTCGGTTCCTCTGCGGGGCGGTGGTCCTTCTTCTTCTCTGCTTCCGGGTCGATCAGGTCCTGGCCTTGGCGACGATCTCGTCGGCCAGGCTGGAGGGGAGCTGCTGGTAGTGGTCGAACTCCATGGAGTGGGATGCCCGCCCCTGGGTCATGGAGCGGAGCTCCGTGGCGTAGCCGAACATGGAGGCGAGCGGCACCAGAGCATGCACGATCTGGGTGGTGCCTCGCCCCTCCATGCCCAGGATGTGGCCCCGCCGCCCGGTCAGGTCGCCCATGACGTCACCCATGAACTCCTCGGGCATGGAGACGTCCACCTTCATGATCGGCTCCAGCAGGGCCGGCTTGGCCTTGCGCATCCCGTCCTTGAAGCCGATCGAGCCGGCGATCTGGAAGGCCTGCTCGCTGGAATCCACCTCGTGGTAGGAGCCGTCGACCAGGGCGACCCGGACGTCCACCACCGGATAGCCGGCCAGGATGCCGTTGGCCATGGCGTCGGCCACCCCCTTCTCCACCGGCTTCCAGTACTCGCGGGGGACGGTCCCTCCCACCACCTTGGAGGTGAACTCGAGGCCCTTGCCCGAGGTGTTGGGCTCCAGCTGCAGCTCGACGTGGCCGTACTGGCCGCGGCCTCCGGTCTGGCGGACGAACCGGCCGGTGCCGTGAGCGGGCGCGGTGATGGTCTCGCGGTAGGCGACCTGGGGCCGGCCGACGTTGGCGTCGACCCGGAACTCTCGGAGCATCCGGTCGACGATGATCTCGAGGTGGAGCTCGCCCATCCCCGAGATCACGGTCTGGCCGCTGTCCTCGTCGGTCCGGACCCGGAAGGTGGGGTCCTCGGCGGCCAGCCGCTGCAGCGCCAGGGCCATCTTGTCCTGGTCGGCCTTGGTCTTGGGCTCGACCGCGACCGAGATCACCGGCTCCGGGAAGACCATCGACTCGAGGACGATCGGTGCCCGCTCGGCACACAGGGTGTCGCCGGTGGTGGTGCCCTTGAGCCCGATGGCCGCGGCGATGTCGCCGGTCCGCACCTCCTCGATCTCCTCGCGGTGGTTGGCGTGCATCTGGAGGATCCGGCCGATCCGCTCGCGCTGGCCCCGGGTGGCGTTGAGGACGTAGGAGCCGCTCCGGAGCGTCCCGCTGTAGACCCGGAAGAAGGTGAGGTTGCCGACGAAGGGATCGTTGGCGATCTTGAACGCCAGGGCCGCGAAGGGCTCCCGGTCGCTGGGCAGCCGCTGCCCCGGCCGGTCCGAATCGGGCACGTGGCCCTGGATCGCGGGAACGTCCAGGGGTGAGGGCAGGAAATCGACGACGGCGTCGAGCATGGGCTGGACGCCCTTGTTCTTCAGGGCCGCGCCGCAGAGGACCGGGACCAGCTGGGTCTTGATGGTGCCGATCCTGAGCCCGCGCCGGATGTCGTCGGCGCTGAGCTGCTCACCCTCGAGGTACCGGGCGAGCAGCTGATCGTCGGTTTCGGCCACCGCCTCCAGGAGCACGTGCCGCCACCTCTCGACCTCCTCTCGCATCGAGGGGGGGATGGCGCCCCGCTCGCTGGTCGTGCCCAGGTCGTCGAGGTAGGTGATGGTGGTCAGGTTGATGAGATCGACCATGCCCCGGAAGCCGTCCTCGCTGCCGATGGGCAGCTGGACCGGCACCGGCCGGGCGCCGAGACGCTGCCGGATCGACTCCACCGAGGCGAAGAAGTCTGCCCCCACCCGGTCCATCTTGTTGATCAAGCAGATCCGGGGGACCCCGTAGCGATCGGCCTGCCTCCAGACGGTCTCGGACTGGGGCTCGACCCCCGCGACAGCGTCGAAGACAGCAACCGCGCCATCCAGGACCCGCAGGCTTCGCTCGACCTCGACTGTGAAGTCCACGTGCCCGGGCGTATCGATAATGTTGATCCGGTGGCCGCGCCACTCCGCGGCCGTGGCCGCCGAGGTGATGGTGATGCCGCGCTCCTGCTCCTGGACCATCCAGTCCATGGTGGCAGCCCCCTCGTGGACCTCCCCCATTTTGTGGATGCGCCCGGTGTAGAAGAGGATGCGCTCGGTCGTCGTGGTCTTGCCC
>Ga0187771_10001241_pt1 | contig 16860 bp, 20 predicted proteins | sample 0116_SJ02_MP15_1_FD_133139 | JGI IMG/M metagenome (GOLD analysis project Ga0187771, IMG submission 133139) | Tropical peat soil microbial communities from peatlands in Department of Meta, Colombia - 0116_SJ02_MP15_10_MG | ecosystem: Environmental > Terrestrial > Soil > Wetlands > Peat | place...
GCCAGTAAGGCAGTAAGTACTGATCGATCCTCCCGAAGGACACGCCCGGCCCTGGGTAGTTCTCGTCGCTCATGACAAGCATATGAGTGAGCCATAGAGACTGAACGGCCTGCCAGAAGGTCTTGGCCGGTTCCCACGGGACATGGTATAGATTTTTCGCCATCTGCTCCAGCTCGACCTTGCGGGTTGCATCCTTTTCCAATGCAGCGAGCCTCTCACACAGGTTCGCATACTTCCTGGCCAATTCTCTGGGCATTGTTGCGGCAGTGATCATGGCCCGTAGTTGGGCGCCATTTTTGCCCTCCTTGTCTTTCTCGGACAAGGCATTGTATCTCGTTTCGAGGTCTTCATAGATTCCTTTCCACCCGATCTGAAGTGACCGCTCATATCCGGGAATCAGGTGGCCGCTTGTGGCCCCCGAATTCCCGTAGCCATGATCGTGGAACCACTTCATCTGCGCCCGCACGCCCTTTGTGCCCCCCTTTGTACCATAGATGAGCCTGTCGCGCTCTTTTGCCTCTTTCTCGGTCCAGCACTTGGATGTCTGGATGTTGAAGCGGCCGCCCGCAATGAGGTCACCCGGCAGGATCTCTTGGGGCACGTATTCCACCATCACCTCTTTGACAAACCAGGCCTTCCGTTCGGACAGACTCCAAGACCAGAAATCCGGGTGGAGTTGCACCGGTCTTGCGCTCTGCTGCATGGAGGCGCGGAAGGGTTGGAGGAAGGCGTAGGTCTCGGGCACGATATAGAAGGTCGTCTCATCGAACTGGGCATCCCAGGGCGTACCCGTGGTCCAGGCCGTGAACTCGTTGTCCCAGGCGCGACTTGCCCCTTTGAAATAGTAGTTTCTGAGCCACGTGATCCGCTCGGAGAGGCTTTTGGGTTCCTTGATCTTCTGACCTCTCAGGATCGCCGCTGAATGATTCATTGCTCTCTCCTTTTGGGTCGGCTTAGAGTCGTATCCCGCGTCAGGGCCGTTTGCATATTCGCTATAAATATATCCCTAAAAGGACATGGACACAAGAGGAGCCGCATTCCGCTTCTCCAGCGTATTTAAGAAAAACTTAACTCGTTGAATGTCGCGACCTGATCCTTCTGCCTTCTCTTTCGGACAGGTTGGCAAACGTTATTAAAGCTATGCTCTATGGATTCGTGTGGATGACGAGGTAGGGTAAATTTGTCCGAGCCGGTTACAAAATTGTCAATTTGACCATTATCCTCAAGGAAAACATCTATAATTTCAACCTGTTATATTTGGCATATATTATGCTTTTTCGGGTGCAAGTATTCACTTCCTCCTTTCAAAGCACCTTCGGGGGGTGGATCAGGCAAACCCCCCAACAAAAGGCTGTTCGTCCCTAAGAACGATTGAATGAGAAAAGGTGGTCCGCAATCATGGTTACCCGCAATTTAAGAAGGACGCAATCGACGGCTCTGAAAGTAAAAGCAAGAAGGGCTGAGAATTCTTTTTTAGAAATAGATTATTATCGAGGGACGGTGAAAGTCGTTTTCTTTTTAGTCTTCATCATGGCTTTTTCACTTATCGTCCTTTTTTCTCGTCTCATCTCTTCTCTCTTCTTTGTTCTTGAATATGCTTTCGAGCTATTAAGAAAAGTAAAGCTTATTGAAACAGAGGGAAGGGCGACAAAACCCCGCTCTGAGACCGACCGGGAAAGAAGAAAATATCCCAGGTTTAACGTGTATTGGCCTATTCAATTCAGTCAAATTGGCTCATCTCTCAGCCATGATGGTAGAGTGACGAATCTTAGCGAAGGTGGGATGTTAATCCAGTCTCCTGAGCAGATGGAGATTGGTCAACGTCTGAACTCAAGAGTTTCTTTTATTATAGGTTCTCAAATTAATACAATCGAGATGCATGCTGAGGTGGTCCGGAGTGACAATTCTTTTGGGAAAGCGTGGGGAGATTATCAGTGCGGAGCGAAATTTCTCGATATCTCTCCGAGGGATAAAAATAAGCTGAATGATCTCTTGATGAGCCTTCCACCCACTTTCAACTCATAATCTTCGATTCCATTATTTGTTTGTCTTCGCATCCGGCAACCCTTTGTCACCCTATCTCCCCAGCACCGTGTCTCCGTTTCTCTCCATCTGCACCATTTGCCTCGTGTCAAGCACCGACCCGTCTTGAACCCACGAGAAGGAAGAGTTGAAAAGGAGGTTGCTGCTTCCACCTACAACTAAATACTTTGGATCAACGATAGAATTAGCTATTACCGGTAGAAGAACTAAACCGCTTCGCGGTAGAAACAAAGGTCAGCGCGAAGCACCCATTTTTTCAATCGATATTTGCTCAATTTGGTGTTAAAGTGCTTTCGTTGCTAAAAGGGAACGGAACGAAACGCAATTGCAGGAAGTTAGTTTCAACCGGAACAGAAAAAGGCAGACACAAATGACTCTGCCTGTTTTTGCTCAGTTTACACTGTGGGTGGATTAGGTTATTACCCTCAACCCTAAAACCCACCTTAATTGCCTAAGTGCCTTGCTATCCCCTCGGACAGCCTTAGTTAAAAGCTCCAGATGATCCCTATAGATTTCTCTAAACTTCCTTATCAATTCCTCGTCAGACCCTGATATTCCAAGGTCTTTCTCCTTACAGAGGGACAAAATCAGCTTATTCTCTGCAGGAATCAGCTTCACTTTTTCGTTTCCTTTATTGCCTTACGAAATAAGAGTTATTGTTTACTCAGTTTACGTTTGCTAAGAGAGCGTCTATCTTCAGCTCCGAGGCCCGTGCTATCTCATACCAATTTTGAATGGAAACTTCAACAAGAATTATCGATTACGACTTGAAGAGTTGTATGCTGGCACAAAAATGTAAAAACACCATTTGAGAAAGTTATCTTTAGAAAAGAGGGCGAAGAATTCACCCAAAGGTCGTTGCTCAACGATAACATCTTGATCTGAGGATTACTGGAGAGGCTGTCGAAAAACCTTAAATCGGGTTTTTTCCGACAGGTAAGTAATTGAATTTACTATATGTGAATTTTCTAAAATCGTAACATTTGGGCTTTTTCGACAGTCTCAAAAGAAATCATGTATCCTGTGGGAATATATGGAAATCAAATCCTCGTACTTGCAACTGCTTATATTTCTATGATCGAGTAAGAATAATCTTTGAGTCCGTCAATTTTCCGAAATACACTAGCAGAATCTTCAGCGGCCTCGCGAGTTGGAAAATGCTCTGCACTTTCCATTTTCTCCGTTCGATATCGCATCCCCTCAAAGTCTGGTGCAGAAACAAAATACATCTTACCAGAGGGAGAGATAAGCTTAACAACAAAAAGCATAGGAGCTTCCCTTAAGATATTTATCCTTGACGACCCACTTACTAAATGCTCCGGTACACCCATCAGTTTGTGGACTACGCAGTGTGATACTTGAGTTCTTTACTTTCTTATATTCTATTCTGAAGGAAAAAGACACGATTGGCATTATCACCCTAAATCTTTTTTCCAACTTTAATGTATGCTCTTTAAAACTAACCCAATTAAATTATAGATGGCTCCTCCGAGAACATACGCACCAACATAAATTAATTGTCAATCAGGATCTTTAAACTTCTGGAGAATTTTTATGACTTCCTTTTTGCCTAAATTGCCCCATGGTTCATAGGCATCGCCAACAGCAAAAAGAGAAGCCACTTCTTAGATTGAATTCTTTACCTTCGTGAGCTGATCTGGTATACTGCTTCATCTATTCCGGGTTGACCCATGAAGAGAGGAGGGAAGATCGATGGAGAAAAAAACTCAACTGTCGGTGATTTTAACGAATGCGCCGGGGGAACTCTCTAAACTCTGCGATGTGCTTAAAGAATCAAATGTTAATATTTTAGCCATGAGTATTCAAAACGCAAAGGATTCTGTTAAAGAACTTTTTAATATGAGAGAAAAAACGGGCAGACGGATTGCTCTGGCTGAGAGTTATCGGGGTATCTTAAAAGATTCTTCAGACTATTCCCTGATCCGAGTTCTGGTTGACAAGCCAATAGAAGCAGAGAAGGCACTGGTCAAAGCCAACCATTTGATAGATAAGGATCAGGTATTAGTATTTAGGCTGGTGAATCAACCGGGCATGCTTGGCAGGGTGGCAAAAAGATTTGGTGAATCCAATGTGAACATCGACTATATTTACGGTTCTGCCATGGATGATGCCAGCGAATCTATCTTTGTTGTCCACATTGCAGAATCAGATTTTGATCGAATCAAGAATTTTTTCGAAGACCTTTAACTTAGAAGTCCAAGAATCATTTACCTTCTCCGGATAACATTTTAGCTTACAAATAATCCTCAGAGCCTTCGTAACTTTCTTTGGGGGGCGACGTATTTTTCTACCGTTGGTCGCAAATTTTGTCTTTATTCACCCATCTAAAAACTATTGAGATACGGAATTTTTAAAGCAATTGACATATCGAATCCCTCCAATGACTAACAATTGTGATAGAGCATGTCTGGCTTAATCGTTTGATTCTCGATTACAGCAAGTACTAAATGATTTTCCTTTTTCTAATTTTTTGAAGCAATTTGATGGTAAAAATTGCCGACTTCACCAAGTCATTACGGGCGACCATATTCAAGAATCGAAGATTACGAGTTGAAAGTGAGCATACCGCCTAAACTCAGCTGCCGCTATGGAGCGCAGGGGATTAGCGGTCAGGTACACACCATTGTTCGCCCAATTACGGTGCTGGGCAGCCGCTGTTATTATCACGATCTTTGCTCGACTTTGTGCAGTCCCCCGACAGTACCAGGCAAGAAGTCAGTTCTTCAGCGTACGGACGAAAAAATCTACCATGTCTTGCCGGAAAGCCTCCGGATCACCAGGGCGAGAACCGAGTTTGGCACCTTTCTCAAGAAAGCCCGAGGCGATCGCATGGTTGACCATGGCTGCGTCGTTGTAGGCTGGGTCGTAACGACCACTGCGGTAGTCGAAGAAGATACCCTTATTGTTGATATAGGAAATGGGAGCCAGCAGAGCCGTGACGCCGTTGGGAACCTCGGTTAGAGGTAGATCGGCACGATCGAATGCATGGGCAGCACCGGGAAACAACCGTATGGAGCAATTGGGATTGCGGAATTCAATGGCCTGTTCATAAGCTTGGCACTGGTCTACGGACACCCAGTTGTCCTTGTCACCCATGAGAAAGCGGATCGGCACCTTGCCTGTGTCCGGCTCACGGAATTGCATGCCGCACCATGGGTAGGCCGGCAGCACCGCGGCCAACTCCTTTCCTGCTCCCAACGTACCCCGGACCATGGGCCGCATGGCCGCCTGTAGCACAGCGGTACCCCCACGGCTGTGACCGATGGCACCAACCTTCGTCGGTATGATCTCACGCCGGGCCATCAGGAATTTCAGGGCTGCAAATACGTCATAGGTGCTGGCAGCCCATGTCAATTGGGATTGGTCCGAACGGGTATCTAAGATCCCGCGCGCGGTAAACGGATCCACGATGAGGGCGGCGATACCGGCCGATGTAAGCGTATTGGCCGTATCCAAATTAGCGGGAATGACGCCACCGCTGCCGGGAACGATGATCACCGCCGGAAACGGCCCCTTACCGGGCGGAAAAAACAACTTGGCATCCACCGCCAGGGGCGGCGGTACTTCACCGGCAACGATGCTGGCATAAGTGGGCGGATTGCCACTGTCGAACTTCACATTCTCCCCCTTGACCCCGTTGGCCAAGGTCACCTGGCGTTGCGGAAAAGGTTCCGAGGCAGGAGTTTGGGCGAAACTCGCAGAGTGCACCAGGACCAACGAAACCATAACTAAAAGACTGATCACGTTCCTTCTCATGATTCTCTCCTTTCGTAGTGGTGAACTGGGTTGTTTCAGGGCCTTCCCGATTCGTAGGTGGCCCAGCCACTTGGACGAACCGATGAAATGTCCATTGAGATAGGGCGAAGTATAAAGTGGTAAAAACTCCTTTTACTATGGGTTGAATATACGAAAAAGGGAATAGTCTGTCAAGAAATGGAATACTGGTGATTACCAATTCCAATCGTGCATACTTTGTCAAAATCCTCGGCCGTGGATTAGCGGAAGTACTAAATAGCAGCAAGGGGACGTAGTCAAATCTATTAAATAATTTGACAAGTCTGCGAGACCGTGGTAACGATAGGACATGCCAAGAGGACCGAGGTTAGATACTCCCGGGACCTTGCATCATGTAATCGTTTGGGGGATTGAGAGAAGACCGATATTTAAGAGTGAAAGAGACAGAGAAGACTTTGTTGCCCGATTGGGCCAGGTAGTGGGAGAGGGGCAAGCAAGCTGTTTTGCGTGGGTATTGATTCCTAATCATGCACACATTCTCCTGAGAACAGGGGTAACGCCATTGTCAAAAATGATGAGGAGGGTGTTGACGGGTTATGCGGTCAGCTTGAATTTAAGGCATCAACGATCCGGTCATTTATTTCAGAACCGTTACAAATCGATTGTATGTGAGGAGGATAGTTATTTACTTGAGCTGATACGTTATATCCATCTGAACCTCATACGGGCGGGATTGGTGAAAAGTATGAAGGGGCTGGATAGATATCCTTGGAGTGGGCATTCGGTTCTGATGGGATATGAGAGTCGGCCATGGCAAGCGACAGAGGAGGTACTATCTTACTTTGGTCGGGGGCAGGGGGTGGCCCGAAAGAAATATTGGCAATTTATCTTTGAGGGGCTGTCCATGGGGAGAAGGGAAGAGCTCATGGGGGGTACAAAAAGACAAGCTGGAGAAGAGCGGGATCGAGAGTCTGAAAGGAGAATTGACAGCAGGATACCGGGGAGTGGGAGGTTTGCGGAACAGCTTTTGGCAGAAGAGGAGAGAGAGATTCAGCAGCGTGCCTTGATTAAGAGGAGGCGGGTGGAAGTGGAAGAATTAGTGGGCGTCATCAGCAAGGAATTTGGTGTAAACAGGGAGCAGATCATCGGGCGGAGTCAAAGGCAGACCGCGAGTAGAGCTAGGTCTGTCTTTTGTTATTTGGGGTCGAGAAAGTTGGGATTAACGGGGAGAGAGTTGGCGCAGGCATTAAGTCTTAGCCCTGCCGCCGTCCATTATGCAGTAGTGAGAGGTGAGAGCTTCTTGCAGCAAAACAAAAATGTGGGGAAGAGGCTACTCTACGTCCCCGCCGCTTCAAACCAAGATTTCACTGCTTGAAATAAGGTCCAAAGATATTCCTAAAAAATTCTTGACAAAGATGCCATTTGTTGATATCGAAAGGGGCGTGTTCTCAATTACTGGCAGGGCTGAGCTAGGCGATGGCGACAAATTATTAATCGGTTCATAATCGTATAGGCACCGGAGACCAAATCCCTATCTTTTCTGTCTTCACAGAAGGGAAAAGACCGTTCGCTCTGAGCCCGTCGAAGGGCGAGATCAGCACGGACAGCTTATTTAAAGGCATTGGGTTAAGAAAATCCTAGAAGAATATGTCTTCTCAATGATGGGCTCCTTCGTAACAATGTCATATAGAACATGAACCCGAGAAACCGTTTCTCTTCAATATTCTTACTTTTTGTCATATACTCCTCTTTAAGCTTTACTGCACCGCTCTATGTTGGATGCGAAGACGTCTCCCCGGACGAATGGTTGGATCTTTTCGCAACACCTCGCATTTCGGTCGATTTCAGAACCATCCTCATCCCAGTTTCAGCAACATCATCCTCTTGCGATTTCATGGCTAATGCTCGGACCTCCCGGTGCCATGATTCTGGAGTCCTCTGTCTAGGGCAGTTGACTTCAGAGCTGCTCTTGTCAGTTGCCTTGCGTTGTTAACATTCATAGACCTTCCATAACCTTTTTTCGCCGGCCTTTTTTGCTCAGAAGCCAATATCATCGAGCGACTTTTTGTTTAATTGGTGGGGTCAGCCCTTGACTGGTGACAAAATAAGCCAGCTAACCAGCTGAGATCAGAATGTTGGAAGGATAAAGATGGCGAGGCCAATCCGGATCGAATATGAAGGAGCCTTTTACCATGTGACCTCAAGGGGGAATGAGAGGAAGAAGATCTTTCGTGGTCCGAAGGATTACGAGCGTTTTAAACACTACCTTAGTGAAGCTCAAGACAAGTACGATTTTTTTCTTCATGGGTATGTTCTGATGACGAATCATTACCATTTGATCTTAGAGACGAATAAAGCCAACCTTCATCAGATCATGCACTATCTCAATGGTTCATATACTACCTACTTTAATCTAAAGAACGGAAGAAGTGGACATCTGTTTCAAGGAAGATATAAAGGGATAATCATTGATGTCGACAATTATCTATTGGAACTCAGTCGTTACTTGCACCTGAATCCGGTGAGAGCCAGGATGGTGAAAAGGCCTGAGGAATATGGCCATAGCAGCTATCGGGTATTTATAGGTTTAGGTAGAAAGAAAGAGGACATAGTCTATAGAGATCGGATATGGGGAATGATATGTGGGGATAGAAGGAGGGCAGCGCAGAAATACAGGAGATATGTGGAAGAAGGAATAAAGGGAGAAAACAGAAATCCTCTGGAAACCATATATGGAGGGGCAATTTTGGGGAGCGGGGAATTCATCCAGGAGTTGTTGGAGAAGGGGGAAGTGAGGAGTCTTAAGAGCGAGGAGATTTCCTGCCGCAGGCAATTAAAGGCAACGAAAAGAATTGAGGACCTGATTCTTAGTGTGAGTTCCTACTTTCATGTTCCGCCGAATGAAGTCTTAGAAGGGAAAAAGGCAATTAGAGATATAGTGATTTATTTTGGGAAGAAATACACAAGTTTAACGAATCGGGGGATTGGGGAGAAATTTGGGGGTCTCAGCTATTCGGGTGTTACCCGAGTATCACAGAGGTTTCAGGAAAAGATGGCCAAGAATATGACTTTGAGAAGGCAGGTGGAAGAGATTGAATACAGAATATCAAATGTCAAGGGCTGACCCCAACTCAGGGAAGAGGCTACTTAAATATTTAAAGAACTTAACTACGTCCCTATGATCCCTTCCCCTGAAGTGTTCCCCATTTTCTCATTAGCATCTTAATCACCTTTCTTAACGACAAAATGGGGGGTTCTCTCCACAAGTAAATTGGTGAGGGCTTCTTGCTGAATTACCTGGGACATGAAGAGTTCCTTAAGAGGTCAAACAGCCATTTGCGGGAAAAGTTCATACAGCATTTTAAGACCCGCTCCCTCAGAGCTTGGCTTATGGCGATTTTTGATGTCCTGTAAGGCTTTCTCACTAATGCTAAGTTTCGTACATACGGTTTCATCATCCCAATTCCTTGCCTTTTTTAACATCTCATATAGACCAAACATGACTTCCACATTCTCTTCACACTCCACTTCGACTAACTCCCAAAATTTGGCAAGGTTCTGCTTGAAGCTCTCAATTTCCCCTTGACTTAGCGAGCCCCCCGACATCCACTGACTGAAATAGCTAATCGCGTCCGAAAACTTGCCTGCATTCCATAACTCCATTATTTCTTCGTAGTGGGGAGTCATCATCTATTTCTTTTCATCTCCTTATTTACCACCTTCACCACCTCCAAAAACTCCTCTTTGGTGAATATCCCTTTCTCCACAAGCAACCTTGTAAGGGCTTCCTGTTGAACTACTTGGGACATTAGAAGCTCTTCAAAGGATACGATTTGTTTGGGATCAAGGGCGGTTGCCATGGGAACCTCCAAAATCTTTCCAAAATGATATCAAACGGGAATAACCATTGAAATTATTTACCTTGCAGGTTTAGAGATTGATACACTCCATCCTAAATGGAAGCGACTGTGACAGTTAGGACAAATCAAAAAAACCTCTCCATTCGGACTCTTTTTATTCCACTTAAAAGAAACGTGGAATCCATCCTGGTAGCCGCAAGAAGGACACCTATACAATTCTCCCTGAGCCTTAAGTCGCTTAATCCTTTTCTTTGAACCCATTACCATAAAGCCCCCCCTTAGGGATGTATCTACTCCGGATAATGATTAACTCTAACGTGATCTCCCAGCATAGACTTCTGAATGTTGGGCGTGCTCTTGCCAGTTCTTTGTGTATCGTTCGGCCAAATTCCTGTCTCTAATCACAAGAAGATTTTCGGCATTATTTTCCTCCGCAGCCTTTGTGAAGTTAAAAGACCCCGCGATCACAGTCTCTTCGTCAATAATCATCACCTTGTTGTGGGCTATGGCGTGTTGGACATCTATCTTCACTGGGGTTCTTTGGTTATAAAGAAAGAGGGTTTGTCGTTCTTCGTAATCTGATGCAGTGGATTCTCCTGTTTCTGATTCATAGGTTTCATAAGAAGAGTTTGCCATGTATTCAGTTAACTTTTTATAAGCCAAGTTAATTTCTTTTAATTTCTCATTTGCTTTCTGTTGCAGGTGCGGTTTATTTTCGAATCTATCAGGGTGCCAAACATTAACCAAATCTTTATATGCCTGCCTAATTTCCTCTTTTGAAGCCACTTGTTTGAGTTCAAGTATTTGGTAGTATTTGTCTATCTCGCTCATTAAGATGGCCCCTCTGTCTCACCTCTGCCCACTTATTTCAACTGATGACTTATAATATACCTCATGTTTGAGAGAGGTTGCGAAGCCTTCTAAACCAGGGAAGAGACTTGCCCGACTTATGTTCATGAAATGGAGTTCAGACAAGACTTCATGGCGAATTCTACCGTCGATCAGAATCTTATGTACACTTTTCTGCATATCCCTTTCATCTTTGTAAGACGACAGAATCTGATGAAAACTCTTCTTGGGCGCACCGGGGCATAAGAACAGGCCCTGCTGAACTAATAGTCTCGGATTCGACCTTGGAGGGACAATCGGTAAAATCACTGATAAGCGATCATTACCGAAAACCTTCTCATAGTTTTTCGCCATGAATCTCGAATCTCTGAGATTGTCGGATGTAAAATCACAGAGGGTTGCAAGATTTTTGATCCGGCTTAAACTGCTATTTTCCAACCAGGTTGCATCGATGGCCCAAATTGTACGCTTAATATCACGTCTTCGGCTGTCATCAGATTCTTCCAGTGCGAAGAAGCAAGCAACATATGGGGAACGAGTGAAGTCAAGCAGCCTTGTTGGAGCTCCGTAGTGTTGCATTAGAGCTAACCACTCCAATGTGTTATCGGGCACCATTGCGGCCTCAATAAAGTTATGTGCAGCCCTCTTGAATTGCACAAGAAGATATTCCTCAGCAGTTTGCCTGTCCACATGATTTCCATTGAGGTGCGCCCTCCTCCTACTTTTAAGTTCCCTGTCGAGTCTACTCTCCAACCGATAACCGGCTTTGCTGACACCCCTGAATACCCATCTGAACTCGTTAGGATCGAGATATTCGTCGGCCAGAAAATTTACTACGTCATTCCATAGGTCTTCCGGTTCCGATTTGGGCTGCGTTGTTGTTACTTCTATATGAGGGAATTGTTTTGTTTGGAAATTGGCCTTCATATTATACTTTTCTTTAAGATACTCTCTATATTTTTTAAAATCAGACTTCATAAGATATTCACTACAAGTTTCCATTAATACCCTCCTTGGCTGACAAACATTTTCAGACCCGCCTCTCGCTCTTGCCTTATTCCCCGCTACTTTATTTTCTCCACACTCCCTTGTGATGCATCTATCTCGTTATAGAAGGTAAAACGGGGTGGCACATGTTTAACCTTCTGATATCTCCCTGTTACTTTCACCGTGTCGCCTTCTTTTATGGTCAAAGTCCCAAAACTAAAGACTGACAGGGTATTGTTCTGCGAATCAGTTACCTTAAAGGTGGTATAGGCATTACCCTTCTTTGAAGTCCTAAAATTCGGCGATATTACCTTGCCTTCAACCTGAACCATCTTCCCGTCATATTTATCAGCACTTTGGAGTATTTCTGTGGTTGTGGTCTTTATCGCCTGACCTGGTGCTGTGGTAGGAATAAATAAAAGATAGATAATGGCAAAGGTCATCAACAATGAGCATATCTTTGCTTTCTTTGTCCCCATTTTTTCCCTCCCTTAAATTTATTTAGTGCTCTTGATGATTGCCCGTAGCAATGAAACCGACATGGCAATTTGCCGCAATGCTTCATCCTTAGTGATGATCCTTTTCTCAGAATAACATTTGTTGGCGAGACGAATAGAGGCATTTGCTATTTTGGCAATCTCTCTCTTCAAGTCATCTGGGGACGTTATTTCAACAGGAGTGATCAAAGTTTGGAAGGTTTCCTTCTCTTTACTCCCCAAGGGCAAATAGGAGTCAAGAGCCGAGTCAAATTGCCAGTGATGTTCTTTAGCCCAGACACCTATCTCTGGATAGGATTTGCCATCGCTGGCAGGTTCACTGCCATAGGGGAAGTTATGCAGGGGCTGAGACAGGTCTCCCACATAATGGGCAATATTAGCCAGGTAGTAATCGTATTGCCATCCTGTTTTTCCTTTCATTTTTTGATACAGGTCTATGATTTTCCAGTAAAGAACTCCCGAAGGGTCAGGGACTCTGAGCTTAATTGGTTTCGACTCAGGGACCCCTAACTTTACATACATCCCTTCTGTAATTTGGTACTGGTCAATATAATCTGGAGTGACAACGGTATTGGGAGCGGCATCATGCCAATGAAATGGCCCTAATAGAGAGCTATTTTCTTCCCTTGATAGGTCAGGGAAACAAACACTCTCCGGGTTCTTTGTCCCTGCCTCAAGGGCTATGTAAATATGGGCCGGACATGACCAACCAAAGGCATTGGAAAAGAGAGCGAAGACTGTTAGGATAATAACGGTGGCTTTATTAAGAACATTTCCCATGGCAATTCTTATTTGTGACGGGGTTTACTTTTTCTCCTACCAACCTCTGCCAATACCAAACCATGAATCAATGAGTTAGGGATTTACCTCTTTTCTTATTTCGATTTTTGCGGGCATAAAATCTTAAGGAGTGTTTCGCTATTTGATTCTGGGCTGATGTAATCCCAATCACCACCCTTTGTAAGCCCACCATATTTCATAATTCAACTCAGCAACTCGAATAGCGTGCTGTAACTCTCTAACGCTATTTTCAATCTGGTAGTCGTTATCCAATTTCCCAAAACTCCTACTTGCTAACTCATTAGGCATCCTTATATTCCCATATTCAATTTTTCTTCAGCCCAAGCCTCAAGAGGATTTCTCAGAACGGGCCAAGCAAGACGAAGTTCATGAAGTGACCTGCATCGTGAGACAAGACTAACAAGTCCGTCTAATGCCATTGCACCGATTCCGAATTGACGAAGACGGTCATGTTTCTTGAGGCTTGGCTCCCATGTGGAGATATCTTGGGATACAACAACTTCGGGAAATCGCCAATCAGATGTTGCATGCTTTGTGAGGATTTTGGCGGTTAATGTGCCAATACTTATGATAATGTGCTCACTGGATGGTAAAACAATATAGGCTGCCTTGCCCAGTTCATAGCTGAGAAGAGATGAACCATTTTTCTCACATATGATTTTAGCATCTGCCTCTTTCATCGAACTTACCTTTCTAAATGACTTGATAAATAATCCTTATCAGAGATGGTTTCCTCCGATTGGGTTTACAGCTATATATCGGAATATCTGGTTTTTACACGCTCTGATCTATAAATGAGAACATAAAAAACAATTAAAGCAATAATTCCAAGGATGTAAGTTATCAAATGCCACCACAATGGTGCTTCTGTAAGTGGATAAATATCAGCCCATGTCCCACCGTGATTAAGAGAGGATATTGCAGAATACGAATTATAAAGCAACACCACCAGCTTAAAAGTAGCAAGGGCAGCACCTGCTAAGGAGCGATGGGTAGGTGCAAATCGAACACCAACAATTAACCACATTACGGGCGAAAGAGTAAACCAAATGAAAGCGTTGGCATACGGCCCTCTTAAACCTGTTAAGGTAGCAATGATAAGGGCGATGCTCTGTGATGCCCAATCAGCGATCAAAGCTGTTGGAAGCACCAATAGCCACCTTAGCCAGTGGGGTATTTTATCAATAAATCGTAAAAACCTTCGCTTGTGTCGTGCAGGGATTGAGGCTACAGCAAGAATTACCACAAATAAAGTAAACGCAAGAATAAGACATAAAAAAGTTAAAACGACTGTACTTGGATTTGTACCGAAGAACCAAAAAACCGAGCATAATACAAAAGATAACTGTGCAAACAAAAGTCCTAATGATGTGCCAATGCTGTCAGGGGGTTCCTGCCTTGCCATATAACTGAGGGGGGCCATGATTGTCGAATAGCTCCATAACAAATAAGGTACATATGTATTAGATGATGCCCGCCCGATAAAGAGGCCAAAAACATAGAAAACCCATAGCGAAACTAAAATGTTTGAATAAACGGAGCCCAAAAAGCCAAAGATAGCAGTAAAAGCTCTACTACCCTTCTCAGCGACAAGAGCGGCTATAAAGGCAAAACCCATGCTTGGTAAACTTGCTAAAGTCCACGCCCAAGGCATAACGAAACCCAATATAAACCCCAAAGCGATTGAACCCCATTCACCCCTAATGGCTAACCAGATTCCCCCGACTATTCCCGAAAAGAAATTAAAGATAATAAGAATAGTAACTATCAATGAAATAATGGTAGAACCAACAGCAATGGCTACACTTGATACCGATCTAAACATTTTCAGACCCCTCCATACTTTTGCCTTATGCCTCCTTACTACTTCACATTGAATTGGCCCGCCTGTGATTTTCTCAAGAGGAATATCCAAATAAGTAAAAGCACAGCAACCGTTAAATCAATAAACTGCCAATAACCCCTGCGTAAGTAAATCGGGATAAGCGGATTAAATAAGATAGCGATAATTCCAAAAGTAACGGCCCAACCAATCTTTTCCACTTTTACTGAAAAATAAACCCCGTAAATGGTAACACCACGCACTACAAATCTAAGGAGTGTGTAGTATCCATAAGGATGTCTACCGAGAGCCAAAAACAATAAGATGGCAGCAACTATCCTTGCAATCGTAAATCCCATGAACTACTCCACTACTGCTAAATAAAATAGAACCCCATCTCTCTTTCAGAAATGGGGTCTAATTGTTCTTACCCATATCCCACCCAGTACGGCTAAGGGTTAGTAATTGGAAGGCTTGAAGTCCGATGGTAGTGTACTAAATCAGGGACGGGGTGTCAATGAGAATTGGGAGAAGAGAATTCTCTCCATATTTCATCTTTTTAGTAGTGTCTGATGCGGGTAAAAATATCTGTAGGAATTTCCTAACTCACGTTTCTTACCTATTATCTCTCCAAGATGCGTATATTAACCGTCCTGGCACATTTCAAATACGACTTTTCCCGCTGGGCCATAGGAAAATATTGGTTTGGGGTTATTAGCAGAAATAAGGGCTTTAAAAGATGAATTTTACGTCTTGGGAGAATCGGCGCTCTTACCTTAACGTTGCTTAGATTAGTACTTCTATGCCTTCTTTTTTCGAACCAGTTGATCCAACTTTTCCTTTTCGCCCTCTACCATTGTGTAGGAATGTTCGTTCTCGGGAAATTTCAGTCCTTTCACATCATTAACATAGTCTACCATGGCTTTAACTGTCACATCTGCCAGGTTTGCATACCTTTTAACAAATTTTGGAGTAAAAGCCTGAAACATCCCCAGCATATCGCTGACAATAAGAAGTTGCCCATCAACATGAGGGCCGGCACCAATCCCGTATACCGGAATTCGTAGATCTTCTGCAATTAATTTTCCTACTTCGGGAGGTACGGCTTCTAACAATAAGAACATTGCTCCTGTTTCCTGGATAGCCCTTGCGTCCTGAACTAATTCATAGGCGGTTTCAGCGGTGCGCCCTTGTGCTTTAAATCCCCCAATCTGCCCTGAACTTTGCGGGGTTAATCCAATATGTCCGCAGACAACCATGCCTGCATCCACGATTGCCTTTATCATGCTTATGATGCGACGCCCCCCTTCCAGTTTGATTGCATCAACTCCTGCCTCCTTAAAAAATCTACCAGCGTTCTTAACGGCTTCTGAAGGTGTTGTCTGATAAGACAAAAATGGCATGTCACCCATTACGAAAGTGCTGGGTGCTCCACGCCGGACAGCCTCCGAATGAACAATACATTGATCCATCGTCACTGGAAGAGTCCCTCCTGTGTAACCATAAACACACATACCCATTGAATCGCCAACCAATAACATGTCTATGCCGGCCTTTTCAGCAAATTGGGCAGTTGGAAAATCATAACTTGTCAGCCACGTCACTTTTTCACCCGACTTTTTCATCTCTCGAAAAGCTAAAACACTCTTCTTCATTATCTTACCCCCTATGAAATCTATGTCCCCTCAGGCTATTTTTATTTTCTCAGCCAATATACCCCATTTTCTTTGAAATCTCCAAGTGGATTCCAATCAACAAAACCTTGGACTACCCAAATAGCGATAAGTTCCTTTACCTTCTTGGGAAGGGCGCTCCGTTTTTTTTGTTGTCAGGTACAACTCCCTTCTTAAGCCATTGCCGGTTCTCCAGAATCACATCGTCAACAATCTCTCCGCAAAAGATACATCTCCACCCCCAATAACGTTCTTGGTCACCGAAAAATTGTTCGTAAGCCATGGCTTTGCCACAGCGATCACACTTCATGTATGAACCCACCATGAAATTATCAGAGAGTTTATCAGGACAAAGTTACGAGGTCAACAAGCACTTAAGAGAGAACTGAGACATCAAAATTGGGAACGCAGTGTGTCAGTTGGAACATCGTGGCACAAGTGGGGAATCAACGAGAAAAAAGTTTCTGTGGAAAGCGTTTGGAAAGCGAAATTTTGAGGAGGTCAAAAAGAAAAAGTCCTCTTATTTCAAGGGCCTTTTCTCGGAAAAATGGTGGAGGCGGCGGGAATCGAAC
>Ga0187771_10001242_pt1 | contig 16855 bp, 16 predicted proteins | sample 0116_SJ02_MP15_1_FD_133139 | JGI IMG/M metagenome (GOLD analysis project Ga0187771, IMG submission 133139) | Tropical peat soil microbial communities from peatlands in Department of Meta, Colombia - 0116_SJ02_MP15_10_MG | ecosystem: Environmental > Terrestrial > Soil > Wetlands > Peat | place...
CGGGTCCGGCATCAGCTGCACGTTGGCCATCGCGATCTTCGTCGCGTTGGCGTTGAGCGTGATCGCGCCGTCCATCTTGGCGAGCTGGTAGAGCATCCCCGGCGAGTAATCGATGTCGAGCTTGATGCCGCCCGAGCAGAGGAACGCAAGCTCGTCCACCTCGCCGATCACGAGCAGACCACCGCTGCGCGACTCGACGATGTGGTCAACGCCCTCGCGCAGCGCGGTGCCCGGGGCCACCATCTCCAGAGCCTTGACCAGACGAGGCTCTGTCAGCGGCTCGATGTCGGTGACGTCGTCGGATCGAGTCGCTGCCATCAAGCCGATTCTAGCGAGATTTAGCCGACGATTATCGCCCGTGCGAGCCCAACAGCGGCCTCGAGACGGGCAGTTTCCGCGTCAAGGCTCGCGCGCGACGAACTCGATGCGGTTGCCGAACGGGTCGTGGGTGAAGAAGCGCTTGATGCTCGGCAGGTCGGTGTCCCAGAGGACGGAGTGGCCGCTGGACTCGAGCCTCGCCGCGAGCTGCTGAAGGGCCTCCGCCGAGCTCGCCGCGAGCGCGGGGTGGGCTTTGCGCGCGGCATGGAAGTCTCGCTCGACGCCGATGTGGAGCTCGCTGCCGCCGAGCGCGAACCACACGCCGCCGCGCGAGGCGAGCGCAGCGGGCTTCGCCACCTCCTTCAGACCGAGGAGGTGCCCGTAGAACTTGCGCGCCCGAACTTCGCAGCCAGGCGGCGCAGCCACCTGGATGTGATCGAGGCCGCTGATCAAGCTGCCAGCTGCGCCGCTCGCTGCTGGCCGCGCGGCAGCGCGAGCGCGAGCGCCTCGCGTAGCGTCCCCACCTCGTAACCGTCGCTCCCCGGCGGGGCGATCACGGTCTCGAGGCCGAACTTGCGCGCCTCGGCGATGCGCCGCTCGGGATGGCCGACCCAGCGCAGCTCGCCGGTGAGGCCGAGCTCGCCGAATGCGGCGAGCGGCACGCCGGCTTCGCCGCCGCCCAGCGGGACGTTGCGCTGCGCGCTGGCGACGGCCAGCGCGACCGCGAGGTCCGCCCCTGGCTCGTCGACGCGCACGCCACCGACGACGTTGACGAACACGTCGGCGCTGCCAACCGGGACGCCGCCGTGGCGGGTCAGGACCGCGAGGACGAGCGCCAGGCGGTTGCGGTCGAAACCATTGACGACGCGGCGTGGCGGTACGAGCTCGGAGGGCGTGACCAACGCCTGCACCTCGACGAGCAGCGGGCGGGTGCCCTCCATCGCTGCGAGCACGACGCTGCCCGGCGCGCGCGTCGCCGCGCCGACGAAGCGGGCGGAGGCATCGAGCACCTCGACGAGGCCGTCCTGGCGCATCTCGAAGACGCCCACCTCGTTGGTCGAGCCGAAGCGGTTCTTGATCGCGCGCACCGTCCTGTAGGTGCGCTCGCGCTCACCCTCGAAGGCGAGTACGCAGTCGACGAGATGCTCGAGCACCCGCGGCCCGGCGAGCGCCCCGTCCTTCGTGACGTGCCCGACGAGCAGCACGGCGATGCGCTCGCGCTTTGCGATCGTGACGATTCGGCTCGCGACCTCGCGAACCTGACCGACCGAGCCCGGCGTTCCGCTCAGCTCGCGCGCGTCGAGCGTCTGCACCGAGTCGATGACGCAGACCTCGGGCCGTTCACGCTCGAGCGTCGCGAGCACCGCCTCGAGATCGGTCTCGGCGATCGCCGGCACGTCGAGCGCGCCGCCCGGCAGGCGCGCGGCGCGCAGGTGCACCTGGGCCGTCGACTCCTCGGCTGAGACGTAGAGGGTTCGCCTGCCCGCGACCGCGAGGTTGCCGAGCGCCATGTTCATCAGCGTCGATTTGCCGATCCCGGGCGAGCCGCCGATCAGGACCACCGAGCCGGGGACGACGCCGCCGCCGAGCACGCGGTCGAGCTCGCCGATCCCAGTCGCGAGGCGCGGCGCCTCCGGCGCGTGGGCGCGCACCAACGGGACCGGCTTGCGTGGGGCTACCGCGGCGAGACTGCCGCGGCTGGCGCGCTCGCGGACCTCCTCGACGAGCGTGTTCCACTCACCGCAGCCCGGGCAACGGCCGTGCCAGCGCGGCTCCTCGTGACCGCAGGCAGAGCAGACGTGGATCGTGGCCGAGCGAGCCATGCTCGCGAGACTACGGGTCGGGGGGGACGCAACTCCTCGCTTTGGTCCGACCACCGTGCGGCCCGTCAAGCGGTGTTGACCGCATTTCCCGCCGGTGCATGCACCGGCGGGCGGTCGGGTGCATGCACCCGACCGAACTGCACCCGACCGAACTACTCCTTATCGGCTTCGGAGTCCTCGGAGGCTTCCGGCTCGCTCGGCTCGTCCGAACCGCCACCGACGGCGACCGGCTGCTTGGCCTTCTTCGGCTTGACGATCGTGAGCTTGACCTCCTGCTCGTCGCCCTCGGGCGCGGGGTCGACCACGACGGTCGAGCCGGCGGGGAGCTGGGAGCGCAGGACGAAGTCGGCGAGCGGGTCCTCGATGTAGCGCTGGATCGCGCGGCGCAGCGGGCGGGCGCCCATCGCCGGGTCCCAGCCCTTCTCGACGAGCATGTCCTTGGCCTCGTCGGTCAGGTCGAGCTGGAGCTCGCGCTCGGCCATCGAGCGGCGGATCCGCAGCAGCAGCAGCTCGATGATCTGCTTGATCTCGTCGCGCTGGAGCTTGTGGAAGACGATCACGTCGTCGATCCGGTTGAGGAACTCGGGCCGGAAGACCTTCTTCAGCTCGCCCATGATGCGGTTCTTCATGTCCTCGTAGCTGATGCCGGTCTCGTCGTCGGAGACCGCGAAGCCGAGCGGCGTGTTGCGCGCGATCTCCTGGGCGCCGATGTTCGATGTCATGATCACGATCGCGTGGCGGAAGTCGACCGTGCGACCCTGCGAGTCGGTCAGACGGCCGTCCTCGAGAATCTGCAGCAGGATGTTGAAGACGTCCGGGTGCGCCTTCTCGATCTCGTCGAGCAGCAGCACGCAGTAGGGCTTGCGGCGCACGGCCTCGGTCAGCTGGCCGCCCTCGTCGTAACCGATGTAGCCCGGCGGTGAGCCGACCAGGCGCGAGACGGCGTGCTTCTCCATGTACTCGGACATGTCGATCCGGGTCATCGCGTCCTCGTCGCCGAAGAGAAACTCGGCGAGCGTGCGGGCGAGCTCGGTCTTGCCGACGCCGGAAGGGCCGAGGAAGACGAAGCTGCCGGTCGGGCGCTTGGGGTCCTTGAGCCCGGCGCGCGAGCGACGGATCGCCTTCGAGATGACCTCGATCGCCGGGTGCTGGCCGATGACGCGCTTGTGCAGCTCCTCCTCCATACGCATCAGCTTCGCGGTCTCGGCCTCGGTCAGCTTGAAGACGGGGATGCCGGTCCACATCGAGACGATGTCGGCGATCTCCTCCTCGCCGATCGAGGGGCGCTCGGCGCCGGTCTCGCCGGCCTCCCACTGCTCCTCGAGCTCGCGCTTCTTGTTCGTCAGGCGCCGCTCCTTGTCGCGCAGGTTCGCGGCCTTCTCGAACTCCTGCGCCTCGATCGCCGCCTCCTTCTCGCGGCGCGTCGTCTCGATCTCGAGCTCGAGCTCGCGATTCTGCGGCGGCGCGGTCATCGACTTGATGCGCATCCGCGAGGCCGCCTCGTCGATCAGGTCGATCGCCTTGTCGGGCAGGAAGCGGTCTGAGATGTAGCGGTCGGCGAGCTCGCCGGCGGCGGCCAGCGCCTCGTCGGTGATCGTGACCTTGTGGTGGGACTCGTAGCGGTCGCGCAGCCCTTTGAGGATCTCGACGGTCTGCTCGACCGACGGCTCATCGACGCGAATCTGCTGGAAGCGGCGCTCGAGCGCGGCGTCGCGCTCCAAGTACTTGCGGTACTCGTCGAGGGTTGTCGCGCCGATCGTTTGAAGCTCGCCGCGCGCCAGCGCCGGCTTCAGGATCGATGCCGCGTCGATCGCGCCCTCCGCGGCCCCAGCCCCGACGAGGTTGTGCAGCTCGTCGATGAACAGGATGATGTCGCCGCGCTGGGTGATCTCCTTCATCACCTTCTTGAGACGCTCCTCGAACTCGCCGCGGTACTTGGAGCCGGCGACGAGCGCTGCGAGGTCGAGCGTGTAGATCTGCTTGTTCTTGAGCAGCTCGGGGACCTCTGAGTTTGTGATGCGCTGCGCGAGACCCTCGACGACGGCGGTCTTGCCGACACCGGGCTCGCCAATCAAGACCGGGTTGTTCTTGGTCCGGCGCGAGAGGATCTGCATGATCCGCTCGATCTCGGTCTCGCGACCGACGACCGGGTCGAGCTTGCCCTCGGAGGCGAGCTTCGTCAGGTTGCGCCCGAACTGGTCGAGCAGCTTCGATGACTTCTTGCCCTCGGCGCTCGCCGGCCCGCCAGCGGTCGCGGCGCCGCCGCGCTGGCGGCTGGGGCCCGAGAGCATGCGGATGACCTCGTTGCGGATCTTCTCCGAGTCGGCGTCGAAGTCGAGCAGGATGCGGGCGGCGACGCCCTCGTTCTCGCGCACGAGCCCGAGCAGGATGTGCTCGGTGCCGATGTAGTTGTGGCCGAGGCTGAGCGCCTCGCGCAGCGCCAGCTCGAGCACCTTCTTGGCGCGCGGCGTGAACGGGATCTGGCCGGAGGTGACCTCCTCGCCCGAGCCGACGATTCGCACGACCTGGCCGCGGACGCGCTCGACCGTGATGTCGAGGCTCTCGAGCACGCGCGCCGCGAGGCCCTCCTCCTCGCGCAGCAGGCCCAGCAGGATGTGCTCGGTGCCGATGTAGTTGTGCTTGAGCGTGCGTGCTTCCTCTTGGGCAAGAACGACGACCTGCCGGGCTCGCTCTGTGAATCGCTCAAACATGTCGCTTCTTCCTTCCCCGATCTGGCACTGGGTGGTGTTGCATACTGCGGGTTGGGGACAGGGATGCCGACGCGGCAAGGCTGCTCATGTATTCGGCGCGCACCACCAAAACTGTTGAGCGACTCCTTGATCTGCGCCGAGACGCAGTTTACCAATGCCGCCGGGCCGCCCGGCCCGGTCGGCTCTAGCGATCGCGCATTGCGGGAAAGAGGATCACCTCGCGGATCGGGCTGACGCCGAGGAGGAGCATCACGAGACGGTCGATGCCGAGCCCGACGCCGGCGGTTGGCGGCATGCCGAGCTCGAGCGCCTCGAGGAACGCCTCGTCGAACGGCTGCGCCTCCTCGTCACCCGCGGCCGCCTGCTCGCGCTGCGCGAGGAAGCGCGCGCGCTGCTCGTCGGGGTCGTTGAGCTCGGTGAACGCGTTGGCGATCTCGACGCCGCCGGCGAACGCCTCCCAGCGCTCGACGTAGCCGGGCTGCGAGCGGTGAGCCTTGGCGAACGGCGAGAGCTCGAGCGGGTAGTCGAAGACGAACGTCGGCTGCTCGAGCGCCGGCTCGACGGTCGTCGAGAGCAGCGCGTCGACGAGCTTGGCCCAGGTGGCCTTGGCGGTCTCGATCGGGAGGTCCTTTGCCTGGACCGCTGCGGCGAGGGCTTCGCGGTCGCGTAGCTCACCGATGTCGATCGCGGCGTATTGAAGGATCGCGTCGCGCAGCTTGACCCGCCGCCAAGGCGCGCTGAAGTCGATCGCCGTCGCCGTGACCGCCGCCGCCGCCGCGGCGACGACCTGCTCGAGCCGCCGCGCTCCGTCCTCGTAGTCCGCATATGCCTCGTACCACTCGACCATCGTGAATTCAGGGTTGTGCTTCGGCGAGAGCCCTTCGTTGCGGAAGTCCTTGCCGAGCTCGTAGACGCGCTCGAGGCCGCCGACGATCGCCCGCTTGAGGTAGAGCTCGGTCGCGATCCGCAGGTAGAGCGTGCGGTCGAGCGCGTTGTGGTGGGTCCTGAACGGCCGCGCCAGCGCGCCGCCGTAGATCGGTTGGAGGATCGGCGTCTCGACCTCGATGAAGCCCGCGTCGTCGAGCACGCGGCGTATCGCCGAGACGATCCGCGTACGCGCGATGAACAGCTCGCGCGTTGCCTCGTTCGCGACGAGGTCGAGCTCGCGCTGGCGAAAGCGCGTTTCGAGATCGGCCAGCCCGTGGTGCTTGTCGGGCGGCGGGCGCAGCGACTTCGCGAGCAAAGTGAACGCCCGCACGCGCAGCGAGAGCTCGCCGCGGCGCGTGCGGATGGCGACGCCGTCGACGCCGATCAGGTCGCCGAGGTCGAGCGAGACGAGGCGCGCGAAGCCATCGTCGCCGAGCTCGTCGACCCGCGCGTGCAGCTGCAGGCGACCGGAGCGGTCGACGAGGTCGATGAACGCCGCGCGGCCAGCTTCGCGGCGCGCGGCGATGCGGCCCGCCACGCGATGCACCGTCTCGGTCTCCTCGCCGGGCGCGAGCCCGGCGTGGGCGCTCGACACCGCGACGAGCGGCTCGACACCCGGGAAGGCGTGTGGATAGGGCTCGACGCCCTCGGAGCGCAGTCGCTCCAGCTTCGCGCGCCGTGCCGCGAGAAGCTCGGCGAGGCCATGGTCTTCACCGCTCACGGGCGGTGAGGCTACCGGCTGCGGGCGACCGGCCTGCGGCCGCCGCAACCTACTTGAGGCCGCGGTCGATCTTGGTGATCTTCAGCTTACGTGCCGGACCGCGCGGGACCTGCACGGAGACGACCTCGTTGCGCTTGTGCCCTAGCAGGGCGCGACCGACCGGCGACTCGTTCGAGAGCTTGTTCTCGGCCGGCTTGGCCTCCGCGGAGCCGACGATCGTGTACTTCGCAGTCTTGCCCGACTTCTCGTCCTTGACGTGCACGACCGAGCCGATCTGGACTACATCGGTCGAGATCTCGTCGGCTTCGATGACGGTGGCCATCCTGAGCTTCTCCTGAACGATGGCGATGCGCGCCTCGAGCATTGCCTGCTCGTTCTTGGCGTCGTCGTACTCCGAGTTCTCGGCGATGTCGCCGAACTCGCGGGCCTCGCGGATACGTTCCGCGACCTCGCGCCGCTTCTCGGTCGAGAGGAAGTCGAGCTCCGATTGGAGCTTCTCGAGACCTTCTGGGGTGAGGATGATGTCCTTCGGCATTTCCCTCTGCTTCTGCTGCGGTGACTCCCGCGCTGCCCCACGGGCCGGCGTGACTCCACACGCGGGCGGCCGGGCAGTATAGCGAGCCGGGATTGCGTGCTCAGAGGCTCGCGAGCGAATGCTCGACCGTGCCCTGCGCCAGCAGCTCGCGCACACGCTCGAATGAGTCCGCTTGCTGCAACGCCACCTGCAGAAGACGCTTTTCGTGGCCGTCGATCGCCAGGCGCTCGACGTACCAGGGGTAGAAGCGGCGCAGGTAGCGCGCGGCGCGCTGCGGGCCGAGGTGCTCGCTCGCGCGCGCGATGACCCAGTCGAGCTCGCGCAGAACCTCGTCGCGATCGGGCGCGCGCACACGGCGACCGAGCAGCTCCTCGAAGATCCACGGGTTGCCGAGCGCGCCGCGCGCGAGCATCACAGCCGCGGCCCCGGTGGCCGCGAACGCCTCGCGCGCCGCATCCGCCGTGTGAAGGCCGCCGGTCACGATCACGGGTGCGTCGAGCACGCGCGCCAGCGCAGCCACGAGCGAATGGTCGGGCGCCCCCGTGTGGCCGGCAACCGCGGCGCGCGGGTGCAGCGCGATCGCGCTGACGCCGGCTTCGCCGACGAGCCGCTGCGCCAGTCGGATGCCCGAGCGCTCGCCGGCCCGCCGCCCCGAGCGCAGCTTGACGGTCACCGGGAGACCGCTGCCTTCGCGGGCCGCCCGCGCGATCGCAACCGCACGATCGGGGTCGTCGAGCAGGGCGGCGCCGGCACCCGTCTTGCAGACCTTCGGCACCGGGCAGCCCATGTTGAGGTCGATCAGGTCGGCGCCGATGCTCGCCACGTAGGCTGCCGCCGAACGGGCGATTGCGGGATCGGCGCCGAACAGCTGGATCGAGACCGGGCCGCCGGCCCGCTCGCGCTCGTCGATCCGCAGCAGCTCGCGCAGCGTGCGCGCGTTGCCGTAGTGGATCGCGTGCATCGAGACCATCTCCGAGACGACCAGGCCGGCGCCATAGCGGCGGGCTTGGAGACGCACGAACCAGTTGCCGATCCCCGCGAGCGGTGCGAGCACGAGGCGGTTGGGGAGCTCGAGGTCAGCCAGGCGCCAGGTGTCCGTAAGCGCGGCCATCGCGATGCCTCAGGAGTTGCGCTGCCAGACGAGCTGCAGGCCCTTCAGCGTCAGCAGCTCGTCCACGGCGTCGATCGTTTCCGTGAACGCCGGGACGATGTGGTGCGCGAGACCGCCGGTCGCGATCGTCGGCGCCTGGCGCCCGAGCTCGTCGCGCAGGCGGCTGACGATCCCATCGACCTGGCTGGCGAAGCCATAGACGATTCCGGAGCGAACCGCGTCGACGGTCGTCTTGCCGATCAGCGAGCGAGGCTCGGCGAGCTCCACCTGCGGCAGCTTGGCGGCGCGCTCCCACAGCGCCTCGAGCGAGATCTCCATGCCCGGCGAGATGACGCCGCCGAGATACTCGCCCTGGTCAGAGATGACGTCGTAGGTGATCGCGGTGCCGAAGTCGACGACGATGCAAGCTTCGCGGAAGCGTTCGTAGGCCGCGACCGCATTGACGAGCCGGTCGGCGCCGACTTCGTGTGGATTGTCCATGCGGATCGGGATGCCGATCTTGATCTGGGGCCCGACGACGAGCATCTCGTGCGAGAGGTAGCGCCGTGCCATCTCGGTCCATTGCGGCGCCAGCTCGGGAACCGTCGAGGAGACGATCGACGCGTCGATCTGACCGAGCTCCATGCCGCGCAGCGCGAGCAGGTTGCGCAGCGTCGCGCCGAGCTCGTCCGAGGTCGAGCCGCGCTCGGTCGCAAAGCGCCAGCGCTCGAACAGCTCGCCGTCGCGGACAGCTCCGAAGTGGGTTTGGGTGTTGCCGACGTCGACGACGAGCAGCATGCGGGGATTATCGATCTCCCGCGCGGCGCGGGAGCGGTAACGGCGCGCCAGCGAGCCGGACGCCCTCAGACACGGGCAGTTCAAGCAGCGCGTCGGCGAGCAGCGCGCCGTCCGGCAAGCGCAGGGCGAAGTCGAGCTCGAGCAGCGGGATCAGAACGAAGCGCCGCTTGGCGACCTGCTCGTGCGGCAGCTGCAGGCGCTCCGACTCGTAGCGGAGCTCGCCGAGCAGCAGGAGGTCGATGTCGATCGACCGTGGTGCGTGGCGTGCGCCGCCCACCTCGCGGCCGAGCTCGCGCTCGACGTCCTTGCAGAGGTCGAGCAGCGCCTCCGGCTCGAGCTCGGTCTGCGCGCGCAGACAGGCGTTGAGGAAGCTCGGCTGGTCGAGGATCTCGCCGACGGGATCGGTCTCGTAGACAGACGACGCAGCGAGCACGCGAAGCCCGCGACGCCCGAGGGCGCCAACCGCCGCCTCGAGGCGCGCGCGACGATCGCCGACGTTGCTCCCGAGCCCCAGGTAGGCGACGCGCTCCCGGCTCACCAGCGGCGCGGGTCGCCGAGCTCTGGGAAGTCCATCGAGGCTGCCACGTTCAGCAGCATGCCCTGGGCGAAGAAGACGTAAAGCCGCTCGCCGTCGGCGCTGCCGGACAGCCGGGCCACCTCTTCGCGCAACGACTCGAAACCGGCGCGAACCACCGCGCGGATCTCCGGGTCGGCGCAGGCCGCATAGAGCTGCATCTGCGCGAGCAGCAGCTCGCGGTCTCTCAGCATCTCGATGTAGGCGTGGCCCATCGATTCGAGCCGCGCCTCCGCCGTCGGGCCGACGGCGGCTTCCTCGAATGTCGCGCGGATGCGCTCGAAGCAGGTCTTGGCGCAGGCGAGGAAGAGGTCCTTCTTCGTGCCGAAGAGGCGGAACAGGTAGGCGTGCGAGATGCCGGCGCGGCGTGCGATCACCTCGGTCGAGGTGCCGTGGAGGCCGGTCGTGGAGAACTCGCTGAGGGCGACCTCGATCAGCTCGGCGCGTCGCTGCTCGGCCGTGCTACGGGTGTGCGAATCCATCGTGGAATATTGTAAGTCACGACTCACCTCCGTCAAGCGGCCGCGCTCGAAACCGGGTTGGGGAGGTGGCGACGGCGCTCGAGTGCCGCAGCAGAGCCGCTCACTCGGGCAGCTCGCGCCAGACCTCGACCGAGACCTCCTCGACCGGGAGCGGGATCGGCGGCCCTGGCTTCGCCGCCTTGACCCACACGGCCTCCGCCTCGAAGTCCTCGATGATCCGATCGGCAACCACCGTGCACAGGCGCTCGAGCGTCTTGTAGTTGCGCTGCTGAGCGACCAGCGCTACGAGCTGACAGACCTCGGCGTAGTCGATCGTGTCATCGATGCGGTCGGTCTCGGTCGCATCCGACTCGCCAACGTCGATGCGGATGTCGAACAGCAGGCGCTGACCGACCTCGCGCTCCGCCGCGCTGACCCCGATGTGCGTGAACAGCGACAGGCCCGAGATCTCGATCGTGACGACCGTCTGCATGCCGTCACGCGACTCGAGCTCATCGCCCTCGCCGTCTAGGTCTTCGGGCTCGTCGAGCTCGTCGGCGTCGTCTTGCATCGCCCGCTGACCGTAGCAGCCGCAACCGCAAGCGCGTCGGCGACCGGCGCGACGTCGTGCACGCGAAAGAGGCCGGCGCCACGCTCGAAGGCCATGACGCAGGTCGCGATCGTGCCAGCGAGTCGCTCTTCGCTCGAGCGGCCGGTGACGCGCCCGATGAACGACTTGCGCGATGTGCCGACGAGCACGGGGAAGCCCAGCGCCACGAGCGCGTCGAGCCGGCGCAGCAACTCGAAGTTGTGCTGGTCGGCCTTGCCGAAGCCGATCCCGGGATCGATCACGATCCGCTCGCGGCGGATACCGGCCGCGAGCGCCTGCTCGATGCGCTCTTCCAGGAACGTCCGCACCTCCTCAACGACGTCGTCGTAGTGCGGGTCGCGCTGCATCGTGCGCGGATCGCCGAGCATGTGCATCAGACAGCACTGCGCGCCGCGCTCGGCAACGAGGGACGCCATCTCCGGCTCGGCGCGGAACGCCGTGACATCGTTGACGAACGTCGCGCCGGCATCGAGCGCCGCGCGCGCGACCGCGACCTTCGACGTGTCGATCGAGATCCGCGCCTCGAGCCCCGCCTCACGCAGGCCCCGGATCACCGGGACGACGCGCCGCAGCTCCTCGGCCGCAGCGACCGGCTCGGCGCCGGGGCGCGTCGATTCCCCACCGACGTCGACGATCGCCGCGCCGTCGCGCGCGAGCTCGAGGCCGTGCGCGATCGCAGCCGCCGGTTCGAGATAGCGGCCGCCGTCCGAGAAAGAGTCGGGAGTGACGTTCAAGATGCCCATGATCGTCGGAGCTCGCTGAGCCCCGGTGGGGCTCAGCGACTCCTCCTCTTGCTTCACGCGTGCTCGGGTGGGGGTAGCGCTCATCGCGGTCCCATCGGCCGCCTGTGCCGCTGGGTGTGGCGGGTTGGCGTGGCGCGCGTCTGCGACGTGTTAGAGCTGGGGGCGCTCGGGTGGGTCGTTGGCGCGCAGCTCGGCGGTGCCGCCGGCGAGGCCGGGGCGGCGCAGTGGGCGTTTGGCCTCGGGCCGCGGCCGTTCCGGCTCCTTGACAGGGCCCTCGGGGACCGGTGGCGGGGTGCTCGGCTCGCCGGGGAACGCTTGGGCCTCGGTCGCGCCATCCAGCAGCAGCTCGAACTGCTCCTTCTCGATCGTCTCGCGGCGCACGAGGATCTCGGAGACCGCGTCGAGCCGCTCGCGATGGTCGTTGAGCAGCTTGGTCGCGCGGGCGTGGGCGCCCTCGATGATCTGGCGCACCTCGTCGTCGATCTCGCGCGCGATCTCGTCCGAGTAGTCGGGCTCGGCGGAGAACTCGCGACCGAGGAACGGCTGGCCGTGATCGTGGCCAAAGACGCGTGGACCGAGCTTCTTGCTCATACCGAAGCGCATCACCATCTGCTTCGCGGTGGCGGTCACCTTCTCGAGGTCGTTCGAGGCACCGGTCGTGATCTCGCCGAACACGATCTCCTCGGCGGCACGGCCACCCAGCGTCATCGCCATCGCGTCGAGCAGCTCGGCGCGCGTCGTCAGGAAGCGATCCTCCTGCGGCATCGAGATCGTGTAGCCGAGTGCGCGACCGCGCGAGATGATCGAGACCTTGTGCACCGGGTCGGCGTGCTCGAGGTAGTGACCGACGATCGCGTGGCCCATCTCGTGATAGGCGGTGACGAGGCGCTCCTTCTCGCTCATCACGCGCGTCTTCTTCTCGGGACCGGCGACGACGCGCATGATCCCCTCTTCGAGCTCGACCTGGGTGATCTCGCGCTTGCCGCGCCGCGCGGCGAAGAGCGCCGCCTCGTTGATCAGGTTCGAGAGGTCGGCGCCGGTGAAGCCCGGGGTCTGGCCGGCGAGGGCGTCGATGTCGATGTCCTTCGCGAGCGGCTTGCCGCGCGTGTGGACCTCGAGGATCTTCGCGCGGCCCTTGCGATCGGGACGGTCGACGGCGATCTGGCGGTCGAAGCGGCCGGGGCGTAGCAGCGCGGGGTCGAGGATGTCGGGCCGGTTGGTGGCCGCGATCATGATGATGTTGTCCTTCGCCTCGAAGCCGTCCATCTCGACGAGCAGCTGGTTGAGGGTCTGCTCGCGCTCGTCGTGGCCGCCACCGAGCCCGGCGCCGCGGTGACGCCCGACGGCGTCGATCTCGTCCATGAAGATGATGCACGGGCTGTTCTGCTTGGCCTGCTCGAAGAGGTCGCGCACGCGCGAGGCGCCCACACCGACGAACATCTCGACGAAGTCGGAGCCCGAGATCGAGAAGAACGGAACACCCGCCTCGCCGGCGACGGCGCGCGCGAGCAGCGTCTTGCCGGTGCCCGGAGGGCCGTAGAGCAGAACGCCGGTCGGAATGCGTGCGCCGAGCGCCTGGAACTTCTTCGGGTTCTCGAGGAAGTCCTTGATCTCGTAGAGCTCCTCGACCGCCTCATCGACGCCGGCGACGTCGCGGAAGGTGATCTTCGGCGAGTCGGCCGAGAGGCGCTTGGCGCGCGACTTGCCGAACGACATCACCTTCGTGCCACCGCCCTGGAGGTTGTTCATCACCAGGAACCAGAGGCCGAAGAAGATCAGGAACGGCAGGATGTCGATCAGCAGCGTCGGCCATTCGCTGGTGCTGGTCTGAGCGACGTTGTAAGTGGTCTGGTGCTGTGGGTAGGTGCGATTTTCCGTGTTGATCGTGGCGACGATCGACGGGACCTGGTTGGCGTAGACACCCACGCTGTAGCTCTTGCCGTTCCACTCGGTGAAGTCGATCTCGTTCGACGCGGGCTTGAAGGTGAGCGTCTTGACTTGCCCCGCGGGCAGCAGCGTCTGGGTCAGCGACTGGTAGGTCGGCGGCGGCGTGGCTGAGCCCGAGCCGGGGATCAGGCGCGAGACGAAGAACGCCAGCACGATGACCAGCACGATCGGGAAGAAGGCTCCTCTGAAAACGCGGTTCATCGCAGGGTCCGCACGGAGTGCAGGTAAGGGGACGACGCAGTCGCCAAGGCTTTCAAGCGTACCATGGCGCTTTCCGCATAAAGTCAGGCTGACTGACGCCGCATGAGCGTCAGCGTCAGCTCAGTTATCGGCCAGAGCGGCGACGTATGGGAGATTGCGGAAGCGCTCTGCGAGGTCGAGCCCATAGCCGACCGCGAAGCGGTTCGCGATCTCGAAGCCTACATAGCGCGTCGGCAGTTCGACTTTGCGCCGCGCCGGCTTGGTCAAGAGCGCGCACACCTCGAGGCTAGCTGGGTCACGTGCCCCCAGGCTCCGCAACAGATACTGGAGCGTCAGCCCGGAGTCGACGATGTCCTCGACGATCAGCACCTCACGTCCCGCGATCGGCGCATCGAGATCCTTGAGGATCCGCACGACTCCGGAGGAGTCGGTCGCCGAGCCGTACGACGCGACCGCCATGAAATCGACCTCGCAGGGAACGTCGATCGCCCGCATCAGATCGCTGAGGAAGAGGACCGCGCCCTTGAGTACGCAGATCAGCAGCAGGTCGCGCTGCGCGTAGTCGCGCGAGATCTCGGCGCCGAGCTCGCGCACGCGCCGCTGCAGATCGTCGGCGCTCACGAGCACCTCGCCGAGCCCACGGTCGTCCATTCGCGCGCGAGTGTATTCGCGCTAGGAGAGGCTCGCGGTGATCAGCAGAACGCGCCGGGTCCCCGGGCCCACGCCGACGCGCGCCGCCGTGGCGAGCGACGCCACCCAGATGACCTCGTCGGCGCAGACGACCACGGGCGTCGTCGCGCGCCGCGCGCGGGGCAGGTGGCGATCGGCGAAGAGGTCGGAAAGCAGCTTCGAGCCGGCAAGCCCGATCGGGCGGATCGCGTCGCCTGCCCGCCAGCCGCGCACGTGCAGATCATCGAGGTCCAGACGGTCCGCGTCGAGGATCGCCACGTTGCCGTCGGCGCGTCGCCGCGCGAGCGCCTCCACCGCGCCGGACTCATCCAGCTCCGCGTCCAGCGTCCAGGGGCCGAACTCGGCGCGTCCAGGGATCGGCAGCCGAACGGCCGGCGGTGGCCCCGACCGCTCGCCGTGCTCGAAGCGCAAAACCCCGTACTCGACGACCGCGCGCACGCCGCCACCGACGTCCAGCTCCGTGGAGCCACCGCTCTCGGCCAGCGCCGCGAGCTCCCCCAGACGCGTCGCGACGCCCGGCAGGGGTCGTCTCCCGGCCGCCTCGGCAAGCCGGACGAGGACGAGCCGGGCGAGCGCGGGCTGCATGCCGGCGAGCTCTTTGGTGGCGATCGCGCAGCGACCGCCGAGCGTTTCCTCGACGACGCGCTCGAGCACCGCGGCCTCGTCGCGTAGCAGCTCGGCTGTGCGCACGACGTTCGCCTCGGCCGCCGGGTGCACGGCGCGCAGCGCCGCGAGCAGATCGTGGCGGACGCGCCCGCGCGCGAAGCGCGGGTCGGCGTTGCTCGCATCCTCGCGCCAGCTCAGACCGCGCGCGCGGCAGTAGGCCGCCGTCTCCTCACGCGAGAGAACGAGCAGCGGCCTGATCAGACGACCGTCGCGGGGAGCGATCCCGAGCAGCGCGCGACGGCCCGGTGAGGCGGCGAGCCGGTACAGGATCGTCTCCGCCTGATCGGAGGCGGTGTGCCCGGTTGCGACAAGCGCGTCCTGACCAAGCGCGAGGCGTCCCGCAACGGCGTAGCGGAGATCGCGCGCCCAGGCCTGGAGATTGCCGCGCTCGGGGACTGTCCCGGCGCGCTCGACGAAGCAGGCAACGCCGTAGCGCTCGCACAGCGAACGCACGTGCTGCTCGTCCCCGTCGGAGTCCTCACCGCGCAGGCCGTAGTTGACGTGGAGGACGGAGAGGCGCGCCGGGTCGGCGAGCGAGGCGAGCACGTCGAGCAGGCAGACCGAGTCGCGGCCGCCCGAGACGAGCGCCAGGTGTGCAGCATCACGCTCGATCAAACCGCCCGTGGCGATCCGCTCGAGGACGTCGGCGACGACCGCTGCGTGGGAATCAGCCACCGTCCTTGTCTACTGCGAGGGCCGGAGACTGTCAACCTACGCCGCCGTGAGCGATCAACCGCGTGCGATCCACATCCACCCGACGGCAGAGCTCGCAGATCGCGCTCTCCTGCCCGGCGATCCGGCACGCGCGCTAGCGCTCGCTAACGCGCTGCTCGAGGCGCCGCGAATGTTCAATCACAATCGCGGCCTGTGGGGTTACACCGGCACGGCGCCCGATGGCGCGCCGGTCACGATCCAGGCCACCGGAATGGGTGGCCCGTCCGCGGCGATCGTGCTCGAGGAGCTCGTTGCGCTCGGTGTGCGCCGCGCGATCCGCGTCGGCACTGCGGGGAGCCTCAGCGCGGAGCTGGCTCTCGGGGAGCTGCTGGTCGTCGAGGACGCGATCGTCGCGGACGGCACGAGCCGCGCGCTCGGGGCCGGCGCGCGCGCAACAAGCGATCGCGGCCTGTTGCGCGCGTTGAGTGAAGCCGACCCTTCGGCGCGCGTCGGCAGCGTCGTCTCGAGCGATCTCTTCTACGAGGTGGGCGCGCCGCGCTTCGAGCTCTGGCGCAGCGCGGGAGCGCTCGCCGTCGAGATGGAGGCGGCGACGCTGTTCGCCCTCGGAGCGCTGCGCGGCATCCACACCGGCTGCGTCCTCGCGATCAGCGACCTGCTGGGCGCCTCGCGCGAGCGGATCGAGCCTGCGGCGCTCGCCGAGGCCGGTCTCGCGGCCGGGCGACTCGGCCTTGCGGCGCTGATGCGCGCGTCAGCGCCGTGATCGGTTGCGAAACGGCCTCACACGGGCGCGCGCAGCGTCTCCTGGTCGCGTGACACAGTGGCCGGCTCCTCGGGACGCAAGGCGTCGAGGTCGTCGAGGACGCGGCTCGCGGCAGCGAGCTGGCGCTCGATCCGCGCCAGGCGCTGGTCGATCTGATCGGCTTGGCGGCGCATCGAGGCCTCGATCCGGGCGAGTGCGTCCTCAACCGCGGCGAGGCGGTCGGAGATCGAGCGGACGCGGCGCGTGAGCCGCTCGACGTCGCCGGCGCTCGGCACGCCGAGCAGGCCGATCGCAGCCTCCTGCGCCTGCGTCGCCTTAGCGCGCGCGGCGAGGGCGTGGCCGAGCGAGGCACCGAGCCGCGGACTTTGCAGCAGCTCGCGCGCGCCGGCACCGAGCAACCGCTCGGCGCGAGCGCTCAGCGCTGCAATCAAACTCTCGCCTTGGTCCGCCATCGTCATAGGGTAAAGGTTGAGCAGTTGTTAAGCGGGGGATTGCCGGCAACTCGGGCGGGTAGCCGTTGTTTGGGTGAGGGAACGCCAAACGTGGGCGAGGTGAAGGAGGAGTGATGTTGTACAGACGAGCTACTCGTTCGTGGCCTCTCTGGC
>Ga0187771_10001243_pt1 | contig 16848 bp, 13 predicted proteins | sample 0116_SJ02_MP15_1_FD_133139 | JGI IMG/M metagenome (GOLD analysis project Ga0187771, IMG submission 133139) | Tropical peat soil microbial communities from peatlands in Department of Meta, Colombia - 0116_SJ02_MP15_10_MG | ecosystem: Environmental > Terrestrial > Soil > Wetlands > Peat | place...
CCGGCTTCATCCATTTGCCCTACGAGGCGGCGCAAGCGGCACGCCATCGCGCTGCCGCGAGCATGTCGGCGGGGATGATGACCGACGGGATCGCGCTGACGCTCGCGGTGATCGCGCGGCGGCTATAAGGAATCGCGGACGCAACGGCTAGCGCTGCGTCCGCGATTGCCCGCGGTCTCCCCTATTTTATTGCGACCGCGTTGGGCGGTGACGCGATGCCGCCGACCAGGTGCAGCGGCACGGATACCAGCATGAACTCGTAGCGTTTGTCGCCAGCGCAATCCGCCGCCAGTTTCTCCAGGTTGAACTGTTCGCCGAGCGGCAGGCCGAGCAGTGAAAGCGTGCGGTAATGCAACGCGCCGTTGTCGCGGAAATCCCACGGCCACGGTTCGACGGCGGGACAATCGGTGCCGATCGCGGCGACACGGTTGTCCCACAGCCACGCCACCATCTCGCGGCTGTCGTCGATACCGCAGGCTTTGAGCTTGTTAATCGGGGCCATCTCGCGTTTCTGCGCGGGCGAGGCGCCGAGATAGGCCTGCATCCAGCCCGTGCGCACTAGCAGGATCGAGCCGGGCTTGAGCTCGGTGGATTGTGCGGCGAGGGCCTGTTTCAGATCGTCGAGGCTGTAGCGCTCGTCATTGAGCGGATTGACCGGGCGGCCCTTGTCAGCGCGGAAGTGGAAGGCGTCGATAAGAACTCCGCGGCCGACGAAGCGGTCGGCCCAATTGTGAATACCGAGCTTGGCGCTTTGCTTGATCTGATCGTTGGTGACTCCGTTGTAGAAGGCTTGCGCCTTCAAATTCCCGACGTGGCCGAGGCCGTCCCACTGGCTGCCTTCCTGGGTATTGTACTGATCGAGCACGTCGTCGAAGCCGAGCAGTCCGAGGCTTTCGAAGCTCTTTTTGGTGTGCTGGACGGGCTCGCGATCGAACAGCGGGGGACTGGCATAGTTGACGGGGGTATCGAGGCGAAAGACCCTGCCCTTGCGAACGAGCTGAGCCGCTTCAACCACTCCGTCTTCGGTCAGAAAGTTGACGCATCCGACCTCGTCATCATCGCCAAAGACACCCCAGTTGGAGTCGGCCGGCGCACCGGGCCGAACCGGCAACTGCGAGAATTTGGGAACTTTGTTGAAATCAATTTTGGCCATGGTTCGCCTCCTGCTGGAAAGCTCTTTCGCACGCGCGGTGATTGACCATCCGGGGACCCGGCGCAAGGCTGCGTTGCTGAACAGGCCACGGGCGGGAACAGGTTGTCAAGCGGAAACCCGCGATGCCCCGCTTAAGCACATCGTGTAAACTGCGGCACTGATGAGGGCGGGTGTGAAGGCATGATTGAGTGCTGGCCGGCAGACGGCAGAGTGCAGCAGGATTGTGGGGGGTGGCGGACAGCAATGCCGATCGCGGTGCGGATGCTGCCGATTCTTTCGGGCTTGCTGCTGATGGCGGTATCAGGGGGCGCGTGTGGCCGCTCAATTTTCCCGAAAGCGAGCAGTTCGTCTTCGGCAACCGCCACTCCGACCCCCGGCACGGGTGCATTCCTTTATGTGGCCAACAATGATGGGAAGGTAGCCGAGTTCAAGCGCGCCAGGAGCACCGGGATCCTGAGCTTCGTGGGCACGGTCAACGCCGGACCAGCGAGCGGGCCGTTCGGAGTGACGGCGGCGCCACAAGGCAGTTTCGTCTACGTCGCAAACACCGCGGATGGAATCCATCAGTACGGCGTCAACCTTCAGACCGGAAAGCTGACGACGATTGGCGCAGGGGTGGTCACGGCGGGAAGCACGCCGCGATGGGTGGCGGTAAATTCCTCGGGAACGTTTGCTTACGTGACGAATTTCGGCGGAGCGTCGATTTCACCGTTTACCATCAACACCGCGAACGGAGCGCTCGGAGCCAACGGCAGCGCGGTGGGAGGTCCGCTGGCGAATCCATACGCGGCGGCAGCGACCGACAGTTTCCTGTTTGTTTCTGACCGGGCCAACAGCGGAACTATCGTAAGCTTCCCGATCAACGGCGACGGTACGCTCGGCTCCCCCAGCTTCACCAGTATGGTTTTCTCGGGGACCGGGATGCCGGGGCCGCTAATCATCGACCCGTCCGGGCAATTCATCTACGTAACCGACGTGAACAATGGCACGGTGTCGCTGCTGAGCGGCGTGGTGGGAGGCGCGCTCACGCTCGTCCAGGTCTACCCGACGACGTCACCGGGAACTCCCGCGATCGGGCTTGCGATTGCGGCGCCGTCGAGTGGCAATGAGTTTCTGTACGTGGCTAACCAGAGCGCTGGGACGATCTCGCTTTACGTTGTGACCCCAGCGACCGGGGCGCTAACCCTACCGGTGGTAGCGACCTTCGGGCTTAGCAGTCCGACCGGGCTGGCGGTGGATCCTTCCGGCGCGTTCCTTTACGTGACCAATCAGAGCACCGGGACGATCGCAACCTTCGCTATCAACGCGACCAATGGAACGCTCACCGCGGTCGGCAGTCCAATTGCGACTGAGCCTTCGAACCCGGCAAGCACGCCCCTGTTCATCGCGATCGCGCATTGAGCGGCGTGAAAGGTCAGGTCACAAGCCACACCTGGTCACCGAGGCGCACCCTGCCCGGCTGGCCGATCCAGGCAAAGACACCCAGCTTGGCCTGATGCTGCCGCGCGGCAGTGCGCAGGATCCGGAGGTCGCGCGGCAGATCCTGCTGACGATGCGTGGTCATCACGCAGCGCAGCGCCGGCTCGATCTTGATGATGCGGACGCTATCGGCAACCTCGAGCGTCCCACCGACCCATTCGTCCTCGACGAAGCCGATGATTCGCGGGTCGGTTTCGACCACGATATTCGGGCGGAAGCGCCTGGGGTCGAGCCGGGCATCTTCGCCGATCAAGGAGCGCATATGAGCGAGCGAGGCGGTTGCGAGCAGATGGATCGCGGCGGAATCGAAGAAGGTACCCTTTAGCAAGGCGAAGTGGTCCGGCAGCGTCTGCTCGGTAAAGGGCGGCAGGACGTCGGTGACCGCCAGGTCTCCGAAGACGGTCTGCGGGTCGATCTCCGCACGCGCATGCTCCCCGGGCCTGACCGAAACCAGTCTGACCTTGCGGCCGAGCACGGCGGAAATGGCTTCGGAGGCGCCGGCGTCGGCCGCGTGAATCGAACGGCCGTCGGGCAGGACGATGCGCAGCGGCGTAAGATCACTCGACGTAGGCGGGGAGTCGTAGGCCGCACGGAACTCCAGCATATTGGCCCATTTTTTGGCCGTAACGACCCGGCCGTTGTCCTCATGCAGAGCCCATGCGCGGTCGCCGACGACACCGTCTTTGCCCACGTCGAGTTCGCCGAGGCGCTCGCCCGCCATCGACTTGACCGGGTAACGGAACAGTTCCTTGACGATTCCGACCTGACGCTTTCCCATCCGATACCTCCGCTGGCACGCGGCTCAGGTCGCTAACACGACAGGATCGCCAACCCGGATTTTTCCCGGTGCGGCGACCGATGCGAACACGCCGACATAAGCCTGATGATGTTGCCATGCGGTGCGAAGGATCGCGACGTCGCGAGGCAAATCCGATTGCGCATGGGTGGTGATGGCGCAGCGGATCGACGGGCGCATCCCGGCGATTCGCACGCTCTCGCCGATCTCGAGAACTCCGTCGAGCCACTGATCCTCGATAAAACCGCCGGAGCCGGTATCGATGTACACGTTGGCGCGAAAGCGGCGCGGGTCAAAATCCGAACCAGGACGGAGGCTGCGCAGATGATCGAGGGTGCCGCTCGCGATCAGGTGCATCACGTCCTCATCGAAAAAATCGCGCCGTGGCGGAAAGGCCTCGCCACGCAGCACCGCTTCAAGTTCCTCGGGTGTAATACGTTCGGTGCGGATGCGTTCCAGACGAACCTTCCGGCGAAAAAGATCCGAAAGCACTCGCGAGGCGTCGGGATCGTCGGCGCAAATCGTGTTACCGCCGGGCAACTCAATATACACACGCGCAGCGGCGTCGCTCGTTGGATCGCCCTGCCAAGTCGCGTTCAGATCGAGCATCGCAGCCCAGGTGCGAGCGCTCATGATTCCGCCGCGGTCGAGCTCACGCAGGGCCCAGACACGATCGCCAGCCACACCGTTTTCAGCGACCAACGTGGCGTCGAGCGATTCACCGCGCAACGACTTGACGGGGTAGCGCCATAACGCCTGAACTAAACCAACCTGGCAGCGTGGCATCTCTAGAGGCTCTTCGGCGCACCAGGGCTGGCCGCTGCCGAAGAGGCGGCCGGTCCCGATGGTGGATTCACCGGGGTCCCACCCGAGGGAGACTCCGCCGGCGTCGCGGCGGGTGATGGGGCAACTGAAGGACCGGGCGAAGCTGCAATTGATGGCGAAGGCGGATTCGCGGATGAGCTCGCTGCGGACGGCACGGGCGAGGCGGGGGCAGCCGGTGTGGCCGTCGTCGATGGCATAGGAGCCGGAATCGCTTCGGCTGGTGCCGCGCTCGGGAACGGGGAAGGCGTTGCCGCTTCAGTCGGCAGGACGGCGGTGCCAACACCATAGGTGTAAACAAGTTCGCCGCCCTCGTGACCCTGGTAAAGGATTGCGACGGCAGCAACGACTGCAACCAGCAGATAAAGTGGACGCGAGCCGCCGATGAAGCCGACGAACTGAATACCAAGCCGCCACAGCGCCAGCGCCCCGAAAACAAACGGCAGATAAAAGCCTATTGTGGCGTGTCGTTGCAGAACATCCTTTGCTGGACCGGTAACGTGGTCCCAGAGCCGATCAGCCTCCCATCCTCCGGTAACGTTGGAGCCCGCAACCGCAATCGCGCCAAGCACCATCAGGGTGACCGCCATGTTGCGAATCCACAAGCGCGACGGGATTAGGCTCGCCACGAGATCGGTGGCTATCGCGATTATGATGAGCGCGACGCTGAAATGGTCGACCACAGGATGGAGCTGCCAGGCTTTTAGTGCGTCGACGACTGCTTGCATCAAGACTCCTGTCAGTGTGGATCAGGGGCGCGGGCGATTCGGCCCGGCTCACAATTGGCGTCGAACCTTTATTGCAAAGCGCACAAACGGGTGCAAATCGCGCTTCCCAGTCAACGCGAGACACCAGGCGGCAGAATAATCGTCGGCGACGAAGCCCCTGTTGACCGCACGGTGATCACGGCAGGGGTGATCGCGACAGGGCCCCAAAGCTGTGCTGTGAGCAGGTAACGAAGCGCCCGGGCGGTGTCGAGCTCATCAGGATCCGGCTGCCAGGCTTCCTCGAAATCGAACTCATACCGCTCGGAACCCAAATCGGCGCTCACCGTCTGGACCACGCCAACTTCTACGACGACCGAGGCCATGTCGGCATCATCGGCCGGCGTCAAGGAGCGCAGATACCATCGAAGCGCAGGAGTCCCGGAGCGAGCTCCAGATTCATGGAAGTAAACGCTGGCCTGTGCGCTCGAGAACCGCTTCGCGATCTCGCGGCAAAGTTCGGCGCTCTGCAACGTCGTGGCGCCGTCGCGCCAAGCCAGATTGGCATGACGGGACCATTGCGCCTCGGTGGCGTCGGGAGCGAAGTAGATGAAGTTCGTCAGTATCTGGACATAGACGCTAAAAAGAGCAATCGCCGCGACCGCGTATCTGACGTATCGCCATGCGATCATGTGATGAAGATGCTCGACAGCAAACGCACCGAGGAACGCTGCGGGCACGATCATGACCATCGTTGTCGCGGGTGTGCGCACGGGGATCCAGAGGTAAAATGCAACGGTCGCAGCCGTCCAAATCAGGCACCACCAGGCAAAACGCGAGCGGATGCGCAACGATATGATAAGTAGCGCGCCGACCGCGGCTAGAATCACGATCAGGAATTCGTAAAGCGCCAGCGGCAGGCCGTAAAATGCGATGCCGCGCGCGTAGCCCGGGAGGGCGGCCGTGACAGGCCCTGGCGTAGTCCGGATACGCATGACAATGCCGGGCAAGGCACCCTCCGAAAGCAGTGCCACCGCCGCGGCGGCTACAATCGTCAGCGCGGCGAGACCAGCGTAGCGGTGCATCCAGACTCTGAGCCGCAAGAAGGCTTTGCGCGTTGCGACAAGCTCCCATAGCCCGAGCGCTGCGAGCGCGACGACAAAAGCCCCAGAGTCAACGACACCGGCCGAGCCAGCGGAGACCATCAGCCCGCCGACGAATCCAAGGCGAAGTGCAGTACGGCGGTCGGGTTCCTGGATAAGCGCCATAAACAGGATAATCGCGACCAGGGCCATCGCCGACGCCGGCATTACGGTCGACGCGTCGCGTGAAAAATAAGTGATGCTCGGAGATATCGCGAACATCGTCCCCAGCGCGATTGCACCGGCTCGGCCTACGTAGGGGCGCATCGTCAAGGCCATCGCAACGATCAAAACGCCGCTCAGAGCGAAACCTATCCGGGCGGTGGAATCTCCGGCTCCAATTACCGCGAAGAGCCCTGCTTCGAGCAGATGGACCCATCCCGCCGATACGGGATGAAAGCCTGCGGCGGCTGCATGTGCGGTTTTGTTGGCGAGGTCGAATTCGAACAGGGCGTTGCGCGCCTCTGAATCCGAAAGCGGACGCGTACCGAGAGCGACGATGCGCGTCAACAGCGCCCATACTGCGACAAGGGACCAGGCAAGATGCTCGACCGTCAACACCATAATCGGACGTTCGAGGGCTTGGCGGCTGCGGTCCTCAGCCGGCTCGGATGGCTCCTGCTCGTGGGGGGTGGATGGTGCGCCAGGTTCGCCGCCCAGGCGCCATTCCTCGCCGGGTCCCGGGTTTGCCGTGGTGGTCATTGAGAAGAAGCGCTATTTGCCGCAAGCAGCGTTGTCAACCGAATGGCAGCCTCGCCATTGGGCAGGCCGCTCGCCCGCCAATCAGTTCACGTGTTGGTAAACGAGCGTCCTTTGCGAGTGCGTAGCGAGCGGCTATTGTTGGAAGTTCCGCAGCGTGATCATGGCGAGTGATCAGATAACCGCGAGACGTGCATTAAACGGGCTACTGTCGTTCATGGCGGTAGCTGCGATATTGGCGCTCTTCTTCGAATATAAGCGTCACGCCCCGGTGCTCCGCGGACCGCATCTGAGCGTCTCGGCGCGCAATCTGCCTTACTATGCGTTTTGCTCGTTCTACCGGATGCTCGCGGCGTACGCGCTGGCGCTGATCTTCTCGCTAGTGTACGGGCCCACGGCCGCGAGGAGCCGTGCTTACGAGCGGGTGATGATCCCGGCGATCGACATCGCGCAGTCCGTACCCGTGGTCGGCTTCTTCCCGGCGGCGATCTACTTCTTCGTCGCGCTCGCGCATGGCAGCCGCCTGGGGGTAGAGCTTGCCGCGATCTTTCTCATCTTCACAAGCCAGGCATGGAACATGGCGCTCGGCGTGTTCGAGGCCATCCGCACCATCCCGCAGGATTCGATCGAAGCGCTGGACGCTTTCGGCGCCGGCGGATGGCTGAAGCTCAAGCGCCTGCTGCTGCCCGCGTGCGTGCCGAAGCTGGTATACAACTCAATCCTGTCCTGGGTGGCAGGATGGTACTACCTTATCGCGTGCGAGATCATTACTGTGGGCCCGGCTCATTATCGCCTTCCCGGTCTCGGCAGCTACCTGATGGAGGCGGCCGACAAAGGCCGCTCAGGCGAACTGATCGCGGGATTGGCGGCGCTGCTCGCCATAATCATCCTGATGGACGTGATCGTGTGGCAACCGCTATCGACGTGGGCTGAGAAATTCCGTTACGAGTTCGCGGCGACGAGTGAGCCGATCCGTTCGCTCGGAATGCTGGAGGCGCTGGGCGCGGTTGGACCCGGGATCACGCGCGCGGTCCGCTCGGTCCTCATTCCGATTGTAAACTCGATCCATCGGGCGCAGCGCGCGACGCCTCCGTTCAATCCGGCGGCGTATCCCATCCTCGTCCGTGCAGGCAAGGCGCTGCGCGTGGCGGCAGTGGGGTCGGTGCTTCTCCTAACGGTTTACGGCCTGGTCTCCGGGGTGGCCGCGCTGATACGCACGCTGATGCAACCGTGGCCGGCGGAGGTCAAGCGGATCCCGGCGGCGACAATCGCTTCGATGCTGCGAATGATCGCGGCCTACGCGATCTCGCTCGCATGGACGGTTCCATGTGCGATCTATGCGAGCGAAAGTCCGCGTTTCGCGCGGCGGCTGGCGCCGATCGCGGAGATCGTCGGTTCGGTTCCCGCGACGGCGTTATTCCCGCTGATCGTGATCTTCGTAATCCATGTGACAGGCGGAATGAATCTTGCGTCGATCCTGCTGATTCTGACCGGAATGCAATGGTATCTGCTGTTCAACCTGCTCGCGGGAGCGAGCCAAATTCCCGCCGATCTCAAGGAAGCGTCGCGTTCGTTCGGACTGAGCCGGTTCGCGACCTGGCGCAAGCTGACCTTGCCGGCGATCGTGCCGTCGCTGTTGACGGGCAGCATCACAGCCTGGGGCGGCGGATGGAACGCACTAATCCTATCGGAATACTTCGTTTATCGAAGCAAGACCTACCAGGTCTTCGGCCTTGGCGCGATGCTCGACGATGCGACCTACCGGAGCGGCAATGGATTGATGATTTTGTTGACGCTGCTCTCGATGGTTTTGGTCGTGGTATTGTTGAACCGCCTGATGTGGCGCAGGCTCTACGACGTTGCGACGGAACGTTACAGAATGGACTATTGAAGGTAGTGGCGATGTGTGAGCCAGACCCATCAGACCCATGGCCCTGCTCGAGCTCAACCGCGTATCCAAAAGCTTCACGCACGCCAAGGGCGCTCTTCGCGTCCTCGAAGACATCAGCTTCAGCGTGGAAGAAGGCGAACTGGTCGCAATCGTCGGCCCATCGGGCTGCGGCAAGTCAACCATGCTCCGCATCATCAATGGCCTGATGCCAGCCACCTCGGGGCAAGTGCTGTATAGGGGCCGCCAGGTGGATGGGATCAATCGCGAGTGCGCGCTGGTGTTCCAGTCTTTCGCCTTGATGCCGTGGCTGACGGTGAAGGCCAATGTCGAGTTGGGTCTTGAGGCGCAAGGCATCGCGCCGGCCGCGCGTGAAAAGCGCGCAAATGTTTACATCGACAAGGTCGGTCTCGACGGTTTCGAGGAGGCTTATCCACGCGAGCTTTCGGGCGGGATGAAGCAGCGGGTCGGACTCGCTCGGGCGCTGGCGGTCGAGCCACGAGTACTGCTGATGGACGAGCCATTCTCGGCGCTCGACGCGCTCACCGCGATCACCCTGCGCGAGGAACTGCTAGATATCTGGCAGGCGCGGGACATGCCGGTCCACACCATCATCATTGTCACCCATATCATCGAGGAGGCGGTGGAACTGGCCGACCGTATCCTGGTGCTCTCAACCTCACCAGGACGTCTGGTCGCTGACCTGAAGGTCGACCTGCCCCGACCGCGCGATCGCAGGAACGAGGGCTTCAACGCGCTTACCGATAAGGTCTTCTCGCTCATCGAGGAACGTGCCTGATGCCCCCTGCCGGTATCAACCCGATCCCCGATTGCCAAATCACCTGGGTCTTCGGCCTGCTGGAAACCCTTGAGGATCGGGGCGGCCGCGACGACGGTTACAAAATCGCCCGCGACTTGCAGTTCAAGTTCGCGGACCTGCTGAAGGTGATGAAGACCGCCGAAATCCTTGGACTCGTGTCCACTCCCGCGGGTGACGTGGTGCTCGAGTCGCTGGGCAAAAGATTCCTGGAAAGCGACGTCAACGCCCGCAAGCTGATCATCCGCGATCAACTCAGGCACCACGGGCTTTTCGCCTATTTCGTCAGGTTGCTACATGGGCAGGAAGACCGTTCGCTGACCAAGGAGGTCGTACTCGAACACCTTGCGATGCTGTTGCCGAACGAGCCGCCCGAAAAGATGTTTTCGACCATCGTCAATTGGGGACGCTTCGCCGAGCTTTTCGGCTATAACAAGGACGAGGACCGCTTCTACCTCGACCAGGAATAGTCTACGCTGGCGCGACTCCGATCAATCAAAAACGTTAACAGGAGGGCTAAGATCATGTCGGCTGAAGCTGAAAGCGTCGTCAACGAATTCTGCAAGGCGTGGGCTCGGCTTAACGTCGATCAGGTGATGGACTTTTTCACTGATGACGCGGTCTACCACAACATTCCGATGAAGCCGGCGGCGGGTAAGGCGGTTATCCGCAAGACGATCGAGGGGTTGTTGAAGGGGACGACCTGGCTCGAGTTCAAGATCCTGCACACCGCTTCCAGCGGCAACATCGTCTTCAACGAGCGCGTGGATTCCTTCGAGGCCAACGGCAAGCGCATCTCGCTTCCAGTGATGGGCGTCTTCGAAACCACCGCCAATGGCAAGATCAAGGCGTGGCGCGATTATTTCGACTTGAAAATGTACACGGACCAGCTCAAATAGGCCGTTTTCGGTCATACGGCCGGCGGTGTAAGGATCGCAAAGGATGGATTCTCCTGTAATTCATGCGATCATCGGCACCGCCGGCCATATCGACCACGGCAAGACCGCGCTCATCAAGGCCCTGACCGGCCAGGACACCGACCGCCTCAAGGAGGAAAAGGAGCGCGGAATCTCAATCGATCTGGGCTTTGCCTATTTCACGCTGCCTGACGGAACGCGTGCTGGCGTGGTGGACGTCCCCGGCCATGAGCGCTTCATCCGTAACATGCTGGCCGGCGCGCATGGGATGGACCTGGTGCTCTTCGCGGTCGCCGCCGACGACGGCGTGATGCCGCAAAGCGAGGAACATCTTGACATCCTGCACCTGCTCGGGGTTTCGCGCGGCATCTTCGTAATCACCAAGGCCGACCTCGCCAGTCCGAAACGGCTTGGCGAGGTGCGCGAAGAGATCGAACTGCTCGCCGATGGCACCAGCCTCGAAGGGTCACCGGTGATCGCGGTTTCGTCCCTCACAGGCATGGGACTCGACGAGTTGCGCAGAGAGGTCGCGCGCCTGCTCGATGGATTCCAAGCGCGCCGCGCGACCGGGCTCTTCCGGCTGCCGCTCGATCGCGCCTTCGTCATCAAAGGGCACGGAACGGTGGTCACGGGAACCGCAATGGGAGCCCAGGTGAGGGTGGGACAGAAGTTGCGCGCGCTGCCCGGTGGTGAGGAGTTTCGCGTCCGCTCGATCCAGGTACATGGTGAGACGATGGAAAGCGCGGGCCTTTGCCAGCGTGTGGCGCTCAACCTGAGTGGAACGGAAAAAGCCGAACTCAAACGCGGCGACGTGCTTGCCGACGATCGGCTCGAGTTCTCAACAGCACGGCTCGACGCACGAATGGAGATTCGGCCGGCCGCAAAGCGCCCGCTCAAGAACAATCAGCGCGTGCGTTTCTTTATCGGGACCGCGGAAACGATCGGGCGCGTGATCGTGCTGGAGGAGCCGGGTGAGATCGCCCCCAAGAAGCGCATGCTCGTACAGATCGTCCTGAACGACCCGGTCGTTGCACTCGCCGGCGACCGCTTCGTCGTGCGCGACGAAACCAACCTGCGTACGCTCGGCGGTGGTATCGTCTTGAACCCACTCGGCCGGCGCTTGCGCAAACCGCTTGACCTGTACCTCCGGCATCTCGAAGCGCTCGGCTCGCCCTTCGGTCCCGGCTCGGTCGAGGCGCTGCTCAATCTCCAGGACAGTTTCGCGGTGGGTCCCGCACGAATCGCGCAACTGCTGAATGCGCCCCTGACCGATGTCGAGTCGGTTCTCAAGGACGGGCGATTTATCAAGCTCTCCCTTGGTGACGAGGAAGGCTTCACTACCGCGGCCAAATGGAATGAGCTGAAGGAATTCGTCCAGCAGGGGCTTATCGCGCACCATCGCGACGAACCGCTCGAATCCGGGCTCGAGATGGAGGCGATGCGCGCGCGGCTACCCTACGAAGTGGCGCCGCGCGCGTTTCGCGCTTTGATCGACCGCCTCGGGCGCGAGACCGAGATCGTGCGCGAGGAAAGCATCCTGCGCCTGCGCTCACACAAAGTAAGGCTCGGAGGCGATGTAGGCGTGCTCGGCGCACGGATCGGACAGGTACTGAAGGATGCAAGATTGCAGCCGCCGGAACTGAAACAACTGGCGGAGATGCTCGAGCTCGGGCCCGCCGAGCTTCCCCACCTGCGCACTCTGCTGGCCGCGATGGAGCGCGAGGGCCAAGTTGTAAAAGTGGCAACCGATTTGTACTTCGAGCGCTCCGCCTTCGAATCGGCGAAAAGCCGGCTGCTCGAACGCCTCGGGTCCGGCGGTGAGATCACGGCAGCGACCTACCGCGATATGCTGAACGCTTCGCGCAAGTTCGCGATTGCGCTGCTCGACTACTTCGACCATTCCGGCGTTACCACCCGCGTCGGCGACGCCCGCAGGCTGCGCGCGCGTCAATAGTCTAATCGTTGAGCGCGGATGCGGCTGGGCGCTAGACTTGGCTGCGGAACAATTGTGGCTTCCGACAAGGACAATAATCTCTCGCGCGGCGACCTGATTCGGCTCACCGCGCGATGCAAGGCGGCGGGTTGAGCCGGCAAGCTCGGTCCGGCGGACCTCGAGTCTGTTCTCTCGCGCCTTGATCTCGGGACCCATCCCGACCTGCTCGTCGGTATCGCTACCGGCGACGACGCCGGAGTGTTCCGTCTGAGCGACGACCTGGCGATCGTGAACACAGTGGATTTCTTCACACCCGTCGTCGACGACCCGTTCACTTACGGCCAAATCTCGGCGGCCAACGCGCTCTCCGACGTCTACGCGATGGGCGGAAGACCCACTACCGCGCTCAATATCGTGTGCTGGCCGCAGTCGGGGATGCCAGGCGAGATGCTGGTCGAGATTCTGCGCGGTGGCACCGAAAAGGCCCGCGAGGCCGGCTGCCTAATCGTCGGCGGGCATAGCGTGGCCGACGAGGAAGTGAAGTATGGGATGGCGGTGACCGGGGTGATCGATCCTAGGCGGATTATCCGCAACGTCGGCGCGAAGCCGGGCGATGCCCTGCTGCTGAGCAAGCCGCTCGGCACTGGGATTTTGATGACCGCGTTCAAGCGCGACCGTCTTCCGACCGAGCATTACGGCGCCGCCGTGCGCTGGATGAGCGAGCTTAACGCGGCTACCTCGCGGGCGATGCTCGCTTACGATGTTCATGCCGCGACCGATATCACAGGCTACGGTCTGGCGGGCCACGGCTTCAAGATGGCAAACGGCAGCGAGGTGACGCTGCGGATCGAGGAGTCGGACCTGCCGGTCCTGCCAGGGGCACTCGAGCTATGCGCGGCGGGTATGATTCCCGGAGGCGGCAAGCGCAACCGCGAATTCTTCGGCCCTCATGTGAAGATTGCCGAGGAAATCGCCGACGAAATGGGCGAGATAGTTTTCGACCCGCAGACCTCGGGCGGCCTGCTCATCGCGCTGCCTGAGCGCGACGCGATCGCTCTGCTCGCCGACCTCCAGCGTGCGGGCAATACGGACGCGGAGATTATCGGGAGCGTTGTCGGACCCGGCCAATTCGCGATCGAAGTCGTCTGATCAAGGGTCTGCGAGTTGACGCTTGCCGGGGCGATTCGCCCGTGATCAGCGCTACTTCTTGCCGCCGGCACGGCGCCGCTGAGCAGCGGGCCTTGCGGGACGCGTTCCACCAGTGACGGCAGCCGCCGGTTGCTCTTCGCTCTCGGCCCTGGCCGGAGCGGCGACACCGCGCTTTTCCAGCGACGCCTTGAGCGCCTGCATCAGGTCGATCACCTGGCCGCGGCGCGGTTCTACCGCGACCTCGCTGACCTGCTGGCCGGCAACCTTTTGCTGCGCCGCCTCGATCACGCGTTCACGGTAGCTGTCGCGATACTTGGTAGCGTCGAACTTCTTCTGGGTGAGTTCGTCGATCAACCGAGTGGCCAGCGTCAGTTCGGTGTCCTTTACCGGTTCGGCCGTGGCACGGTCAACTTCGTCGGCTGCGCGTACTTCGTCGGCATAGTAAATCGTATGGAGCATCAGGCCCTTTGCATACGGCCGGATCATCACGAGATGCTCCTTGCCGCGCATCGTGAAACGGCCCAGCGCGACACGCCCGCTTTGCGCCATCGCATCGGCCAGCAGCCGATAGGCTTTCGCCGCGCCGGCCTCGCTTCCCAGGTAGTACGATTCCTCGAAGTAGACCGGATCGATCTCGCTCAGCGGGATAAACTCGGTGATATCGATCACGTGATCGTCGTGTGCCTCGAGTTGCTTAAGTTCCTCGTCGGTAAAAGTGACGTACCGCCCCTTCTCGACCTCGTATCCGCGGACCAGTTCGCTGCGATCGATGACCGCGTCGTCGACCGGGCAATAGATCTTCTGCTGGATGCGGCTCAGGTCCTTCGCGTGCAAAAGGTTGAAGCTGACCGACTTGGACCGGGTCGCGGAAAACAATTTCACCGGAATCGAAACCAGCCCGAAGGAAATGTTGCCGTTGGCGATAGGTCGTGATGCCATAGGAGAGGCGCCTCCATGTCGAACAATCGTGCCCATTTCCATGGGGTGGAAACAAGCCGTAGTTTGAGGCGAAAATAAGGCAAAACAATTGGCGCTTGAAAAGTACCGCGAGAAGCGTAGTGCCGAGAGGACACCTGAACCTTTCGGGAGCACGCCGCGCGGGCCGGTCTTGCGCAGCGGCGGAATGTTCGTCGTGCAAAAGCATGCCGCTCGCCGGCTGCATTACGACTTCCGCCTCGAGATGGAGTCCGTCCTGCGCTCCTGGGCAATCCCGAAAGGGCCATCCCTGAATCCTGGCGACAAGCGGCTAGCGGTAATGGTCGAGGACCATCCGCTTGAGTACGGGGACTTCGAGGGACTGATACCGGAGGGCAACTACGGCGCAGGAGCCGTGATCGTTTGGGACCGCGGCGAGTACCGCGTGATCGATCCGCCCGGCGCCGACGCGGCGGAATGCGTGCGCGCTGGCAAACTCGATATCGAGATGCACGGTTTCAAGCTGCGCGGCGCGTTCACTCTGGTACGGATGAACGGCGGCAGTAAAGGCCGAGCGCCCGAGGAAAAGGAACAGTGGCTGCTGATCAAGAAGCGCGACGATTTCGTCTCTGACGCCGACCTCACCGCAGCGCATCCGCGATCGGTACTGTCCGGGTTGACCATCGAGGAGTTGCGCGAAGCCTCGGATGGGAACACGGCGCTCGTGCACGATCTCGAAAAGGCGGACGCCCCGCCGGCTAAGATCGCCCTTGAACCCAAATCGTTCCCGCTGAATCTCGCCCGCCTGCGCGAGCATTCCTTTGACGGCGAGGACTGGCTGTTTGAGCTCAAATACGACGGCGTGCGCGCGCTCGCGCTTCGCAACGGCGCTCAGGTTCGGCTGTTCGGACGCAACGGGCGTGAAATCACGCAACGTTACCCCGAGGTGGCACTCGCTCTTACCGCCCTGCCCTTCGACCGTTTCGCGCTCGACGGCGAGATCGTCGTGCCCGACGAAAACGGCCGCCCCAGTTTCCAGATGCTCCAGCGGCGAATTAACGTCGCCGACCCGCGTGAAATCGCGCGCCTGAGCCTCGCGCTGCCTGTAAATTATTGGGTCTTCGATCTGCTCGCGTTCGGCGGCTTCGATCTCCGTCCGCTGCCGCTCGAAACGCGCAAGAGATTTTTGGCGCGGCTGATCAGAGGCGAGGGTCCGGTCCGGTACTGCGACCACGTCGTGGCGCGCGGAAGGGATTTTTTCGCGGCCACCGCCGAAGCCGGCCTCGAGGGCATTGTCGCCAAGCGCCGGCAGTCTCCTTACCGTGGAACGCGCAGCGATGACTGGATCAAGATCAAATGCCCCCAAGCGAGGCCTTTTGTGATCGGCGGATGGACCAAGCCCGCGGGTTCGCGGACGCATTTCGGCGCAATCCTGGTTGGCGCCTACGAAGCGTCCGGCGACTTGCGCTTTGTCTCGCGCGTCGGCACCGGCTTTGACGAGTCGAGCCTGCGCGATCTGCACGCCCTGATGAAGTCACGCGAGCGTGCGGACTCGCCGTTTCGCCAGTCTCGACCAGGCGAACTATCCCCGCCGCGCGGGTCGCAATTCTGCGCGCCCGAACTCGTCTGTACAGTGCAGTTCATCGAATGGACCGACGACGGCGGCCTGCGCCATCCAAGCTTCAAAGGGCTGGCCAAGGGCGTCGGACCGCGGGAATGCACCTACGAGGGACCAGTAGCCGCCGGCCTTGCAGAACAATCCTCGAACGGCGCGTCCGCGATTGCGTCGCGCGCTTCGGCGATGCTGCCGAAGTCAAACGGGCAGCCGCGTGCAGCCGAGCGCAGCTTCGTGCCGACCAATCCGGAGAAGGTATTCTGGCCCGAGGAAGGCTATACCAAGGGCGACCTGCTTCGTTATTACACGCTGATCGCACCTTGGATGCTGCCCTATCTGAAGGATCGGCCCGTCGTGCTGACGCGCTATCCCGACGGCATCAAGGGCAAGAGCTTCTTTCAGAAAGACGCGCCTGCCTTCGCGCCGCCGTGGATCCGCACCGAGAAAGTCTGCTCGGAAGACTCGCAGCGCGAGATCTCCTACTTCGTGCTCGAAAGCGCCGAGGCGATTGCCTATATGGCGAATCTCGGAACAATTCCGATCCACATCTGGTCGTCGCATTTGCCGCATCTGGAGCGCCCCGACTGGCTGCTGTTCGATATCGACCCGAAGAATTCGACCACGCAGGCGGCCGTTACGGTCGCGCGCGAGGTCGGCGTGCTGCTGCGCGCCGCCGGGATGCGCCCATACCTGAAAACTTCGGGCCAGATGGGGCTGCACGTGGTGGTCGGCCTGGCGCCGGAATACACCTACGAACAGGCGCGGATGTTCGCGGAAGTGGTAGCGCGAATCGTAGTCGCGCGAATCCCCGAAGCCGCC
>Ga0187771_10001244_pt1 | contig 16844 bp, 15 predicted proteins | sample 0116_SJ02_MP15_1_FD_133139 | JGI IMG/M metagenome (GOLD analysis project Ga0187771, IMG submission 133139) | Tropical peat soil microbial communities from peatlands in Department of Meta, Colombia - 0116_SJ02_MP15_10_MG | ecosystem: Environmental > Terrestrial > Soil > Wetlands > Peat | place...
CGCGCGCCCGCTGCGCGCCTATGCGCTTCGAGCCAAAACAATCGCCGCGCTACCGATGGCAAGCTCGCCGGCTGCGGCGCTGCTTCCCGAACCTGGAGGGTCGCTCGGTCTCCCGCAGCCGCGCGCGCCGCGCCTATCGATCGTCGTACTGCCGTTCGCCAATCTCAGCGACGATCGCGAACAGCAGTATTTTGCGGACGCGGTTACCGACGACGTGACGACGGACTTGTCGCGGATCAACGACATGGTTGTGATCTCGCGCAACACGGCGTTCACCTACAAGGACAAACCGGTCGATAGCCGCCAGATCGGTCGCGATTTGAGCGTCCGGTATTTGCTAACTGGCAGCGTGCGGCGTGCGGAGAAGCGGCTCCGCGTCAATACTCAACTTATCGATACCGAAACCGATCTTCACATTTGGGCGGAGCGATTTGATCACGACAGCGGCGACCTTTTTGCGCTGCAAGACGAGGTGACCAGCAGGATCGCGGTTGCGCTGAACCTGGAAATGATCGGCGCCGAGGCGGCGCGCCCATCCGAGCATCCCGATGCTTTTGATTATGTGCTTCGCGGGCGAGCGGCGCTTTACAGCCAGCGGGGCTCTACTCCAGAGAATTTCGCCGATGCTATAGCCTTGTTTAAGCGTGCCTTGGCATCTGATTCCGGCTCGACGGAAGCACGGGCGTTGCTGGCTTTAACTTTGGTCGAAGGGGTCCTCGAACAAGTCAGCAATACAGCTGGATCGGACATAGAGCAGGCGGAGGACTTGATCGGGGAGGTTGTGGCTGCTTCGCCGCGACACTCGTTGTTAAATTTCGTTAAAGGGCAGGTGCTGAGAGCCCGCCACCGGTACGAGTTAGCGATTCCCGAATATGAGGCCGCAATCTCACATAATCGTAACTGGGTCGTCGCCATAGCCGCGCTTGGCGTTTGCAAGTTCTTCACGGGCGCGATCGAGGAAACGATCCCGGCGCAGGAACAAGCGATCCGGCTCAGCCCGCGCGATCCGCGACTGCCGAACTGGTATTGGCGGATCGGGATGGTGCATTTGCTGCAATCGCGCACCGACGAGGCGATTGTTTGGCTGGAAAGAGCCCGCAACGCCAACCGGCGACTTGCCGGGCCTCATGCCTGGCTGGTTTCGGCTTACGCGCTTAAGGGTGATCTGACCCGTGCTCGTACGGAGCTTGCCGAAGCTCATCGTCTGAGCGGCGATAATCGTTACCACAGCATTGCGAGCCATAAGGCGGCGCAGCCCTTCGAGGCCCCCGCGCTCATCGAGCTGGAGGAAGCGACATTTTTTGCCGGGCTCCGCAAAGCAGGCGTTCCCGAAACCTAGGTTTTCTGGGCAGCCCGCTTGGTAGATTAGGCTACCAAGCCGAGCCCCGAAACGACGAGCAATAGGTTCACCGACCAGGCGAACTGGACTTCTGTCAGCCGACGGAAAATCGCAATGCCGCACCAGGTGCCCAAAAGCGCGGCCGGGATGTAAGTGACCATCAGCGGATCGATCTGGCCGGAGCCCCGATTTGTAGACTGCACGAAAAACAAAACCCCCAGCGCCAGTATTTGCATAATCAGGATGAACGGCTGGTAGACGCCCCGCTGCTGGTCTTTGGGTAGTCCCTTGAAACCGCACCAGATCGTAACGAAAGCCCCGGGAAATGCCGCGAACCCACCGGTAATGCCTCCAAGAAAGCCAGCGATATAGTCACCGGCCGAACGCCCGCGGCGGGCCGGCGGTATTGGTTTTCTGGCCAGCATGTAAACCCCATAGCAGATCAAAAAGCCGCCAACGCATTTCATGTAGATCGAGCCGGTAACATGCGTCAGCAAATAGACGCCTATCGGCAAACCCACGATGCCGCCGGCAAGAAACCGGCCTAAGTCTTTTGGGTCGATGGCCCTTTTCAGCGTTGCGACACTGAAAATTTGTATCGCGATGCTGCAGATGATCATGGTGTCGACGACGCTGATCGGGCTCTCCATCACGTGGAATAAGATCGCGCCGCAGATTGCGGAAAACGCAAATCCGGCGATGCTGGATACGGTTGCTGCGGCGAAGATTGCCAGCATCACCCAAACCGATATCTCTTGGGTAAGTGCGCGGCAAATACCCGAATAACAGAGAACGCCAACACCGCTAGTCAGTAGGATCGTCAGCAATCCCACGCCCGCGGCGAGACTTGCCAGTCGAGATCGGGTAGCGGGCGGCTCGGTAAGGCCTGGCTTCTCGAATAGCGCTGCGCGAGCCGGTTCTTGCCCGACCCAACCCGGGCCAGTCGGGTGATTTGTGCCCAATTGGGGATTTTTCTCCGGAGCGGAGCCCTCCGAAGCAGATTGGTCCGGGAGCATGGCGTGATGTCCTTCTCGCCGACACGGCACAGCACCGCTCTAGAGAAGGTTAGGTGCGCTAAGGCAACTTCCCGGTGACCCAGGTCACAAATCGCGGGTCGTGTCGCAAAGTTCGGCAAGTGCATCGGCGTCGTGAACAATGATCTCGCCCTTGCCGATTTCGATGACTCCGGATTTCTGCCACGCCTGGAGTTGCTTGTTGACGTGCTCGCGGCTCCCACCAACCATGTTGCCGAGTTCACGCTGAGTAATGCGCAGGTGGATCGGGCCGTTCGTCGCAGGTGACTTGTCGTGTTCCTGCGCGAGGCGCAGCAGCGCCTTGGCGAGCCGGCTCTCCAGGTGCCAAAACGAGAGCTCCTCGACTTGGCCGCTTGTCTGCCGCAATCGCTGGCAAAGCAGCTCGATGAGCTTGATGCAGACTTCCGGGCGGCGCTCGAGGAAGGGCATGAAATCCCGGCGATTCAGCACCATCAGCTCGCAATCGCTCATGGCGATCGCATCGGTGGTCCGGTCCCCGCCATCAAACAACGCGATCTCGCCGAAAATCTCGCCAGCATGGATCAGGTTCAGGGTAATCTCTCGGCCCGTCTCCGAAGGAGAACTGATTCGCACCGTGCCCTTCAGCACAGCCATCAGGCTTGTCCCCGGCGACCCCTTTGCGAAAATCTCGCTGCCCGCGCGGTAGCGAACTAACCGCGCGTAGGTCAGCAACCCATCAATTTCGCTATCGGTAAGCGTCCCGAAGAAAAAATTCTTCGTGAATAACGCGCGTAACTCCTCACGGTTCGAGCTGAGCATGGATTCCCTCGCCGTCAGGGACCCATAGACTAGAGCGAGTCGTCATTCGCGTCCAAGGGGGATGGCGAGCCTTGTTCTGAACCAAGCCGCAATCCAGCCATGCCGACGATAAGGCGTCCCGCTCCAGTCGTACCGCCGACTGGCCCCTCCTGACCCTCGGTCGTCTCGAACTATGCCGCGTTCCGCGTATGACGACCGGCGGGCGTTTTCGCCGCTGCCATCGACGCGACGATCTTGTCGCGATTGGTGAAAGCAAGGTACTCGGCCGCATAAGCCGGCGGCAGGATCTCGACCATCGTTTGGTTCTCGACCCACACCTCAATCACGTGAAACGGCCCACGATTGCAGTCGAAGCAATGCCAGCCGGCCCGTTGGGCGATCTTCTTGACCGTATCGCCGTCAGTCGCGACGCTGAGCGCGAAGTGGGTCGAGCCGTAGCCTCGGGCTTCCTTTTTGACAAAGCTTCCGCCGACTTCGCCACCCGGCTCAAGTTCGGTGCCCGCTGGATACACTTCGACACCGGAGCCATGCTCGTCGAGTTGAAGCGCGAAAAAGCTTCCCGGATTGGGCGGGAACGGCACCGAAGTGCCGCCCATGAGTTCGGCGAGTACCGCGGCCGCTTGCTTCGGATCGCGCGCAGCGATGGAAAGATGGTGGATCATGACATCCTCGCTGAAAGGGTCCTGCACAAATAGCACGAAGCGACGCGGAGTGCGATCGTCACACCGGTTGCCTGTCCCAACAAGGGATTGCCCGCAACGAATGCGGCGGCCATGCTGAGAATGAAACCCAACGGAGAATAAAGATGGCGGTGGCTAGCGCCAAGCGCGTCGGGGTGATCGGCGCCGGCATGGTCGGGGTGTGTGTCGCGAGCTACCTACAGCGCGATGGGCACAACGTCTTTCTGCTCGATCCCGGTACGCCCGGTGAAGGCGCTTCGTTTGGTAACGCCGGGGCGTTCAACGCCTCGTCGGTGACACCAATGGCAACGCCGGGAATAATCAAGAAGGTACCAGGTTGGCTTCGCGACCCGCTTGGCCCGCTGTCGTTGCGGTGGAGTTACCTGCCGGCGGTGCTTCCCTATCTGTGGCGCTTCGTGCGGGCCGGCACCGAGGAAAAAGTGCATGCTCAGGCGCGCGCCTTGCGGCCGCTGGTCGGTGGTACCCTGTCGGCGCTCGAGCCACTAGTGAGGGATGCCGGCGCGGAGCGCTTTGTCCACCGAGCCGGGCACCTTTACGTCTATCGCTCAGCTGCGTCGCTCGCCAAGGACGGGCTCGCCTGGACGCTTCGTCGGGAAAACGGCGTCGAGGTCGACGAATTCGGCGCCGATGAATTGCGCCAACTCGAACCTGCTCTATCACGCGATTACATCCGCGGGCTCCTAGTGCGCGAGAATGGTCACACCAGCAACCCGTTTGGTTTGGTGAACGCGCTGGTCGAGCATTTTGTGCGCCAGGGCGGTGCGGTTATTCGTGCGAAGGCGCTCGGTTTTCGCCTCGATACCGGGCGATTGACCGCAATCCGCACCGACGTCGGCGAGTTGGCCGCCGATATGGCGGTGGTCGCTGCCGGCGCCTGGTCGAAACCGCTTGCGGCCTTGCTCGGCGACCGTGTACCGCTCGAAACCGAGCGCGGCTATCATCTTATGATCCGCAACCCCGAGGTGATGCCGCGCATCCCGACTACCGATGCTGACGGAAAGTTCGTCGCGACGCCGATGGACACGGGATTGCGCTTCGCGGGCACTGTCGAACTGGCCGGCCTTGCTGCGCGGCCTGACTGGCGCCGCGCCCGCATCCTGCTGCGGCAGGGCCGGAAGATGCTGCCGGGTCTTCCGGCACATCACGACGAAGACCGCATTTCCGTGTGGATGGGCCATCGTCCGTCGATGCCCGACTCTTTGCCCGTGCTGGGGACTTCCCGCACAACCCGCGACGTTATCTACGCGTTTGGGCATGGTCATGTCGGGATGACGGCCGCGCCGATGACCGGTCGGTTGGTCGCCGATCTAGTTGCCGGCCGCAAACTGGCGATCGATATATCTCCGTTCAGCCCAACGCGCTTTTGATGAACGACCTCTTCACTCGCGACATGTTTCACGGCCTCAACCTGCTGGTCGTGATGGGATTTGTTGCGATGGGCATCGGCCTCAATCAGAGCCGACAAGGGCGTGCGCGGGCGCCCGTCGCTTTCGCAATGATGGGGATCGGAACCGTGTTGGTGTTTGTCGGCCTCTATATCGCCCACCCATCGGGGTAAGCTCGGCGCGGCGACGACAGTTTTGGCGCGGCGGCCCAAAGCGGGAGCCCGGAGATACATCTTCAGAAATAGAAAGGGCAGGCTTTCGCCCGCCCTTTTCCTCCGCTCCGTGAATCAGAGCTTAACTGAAGAAGCTCGGATCGACATGGGTGATGCCCTTCAGCAGGATCGTCGAGCCATCGCTCAATGTGATCAAGGTATCGCCACCCTGCGGCGTCGTATTGGCGACCGTGTGCCCAGCGCCGAGCTGAATCGTGTCGCTGCTCGCCTGCGAGAATCCGACGATCGTGTCGTTATAGGTATTCGGCCCATCAGCAAATGTCGTGAAGCTGCCCGATAAGTTGACGGTACTCGCCGTGTTGGATCCCTGCGTCCCAGGCTCGACCGTGTCGAACAAGCCGGAGACATTGACCGTATCCGATCCAGCGCCGGTGTACGCAGTATCGAGAGTACCCGATATATCGACCACGTCGGGCCCCGAGCCGCCTGTGACCGAATCGAGAATGCCGGAGACGTCGACCGTATCCGCTCCTGAACCGCCCACAATCGTTGCACCGCCACCGGATACTGCAATCGAATCGTCGCCACCTCCGCCGACGACCGAGTTGCCCCAGCCCCCCACGCTGATCGTGTCGGGACCAGAACCACCGCTGACCGTATCGAAAACACCGGTGATGGAGATCGAGTCAGCTCCGCTACCGCCCGTAACAATGTCGAAAACGCCGGACACATTGACCGTATCTGGGCCCGAACCGCCGGTAACGGAGTCGTATAGGCTGAATACGTTGATGGTATCGGCGCCAGAACCGCCGGTAACCGTCGCGTAGGCCCCGAAAGCGTTGATCGAATCGGCACCGCTCGTCCCGACGATCGTGTCGTACCAGCCGTAAGCCGTGATCGTGTCCGTGCTCGAGCTGCCGGTGATCGATGTGTTCCAGCCGAAGGACGTAATCGTAGCTAGACCTGATCCACCGGCGATCGATGTGTTCCCGCCGTAAGCGTTGATCGTATCTGCGCCGCTTCCCGCTTGAACGACTTCGCTCGTCCCGAACAACGTTATGCTCTCGGGCCCACTGCCGCCATTGATCGTATTGTTGTTACTGTAGACCAAAATGGTGTCGTCGCCGGGACCGCCATTGACGACATTGCCAGCACCGAAAAGCGATATCAGGTCGTCGCCGCTGCCGTTGACCGTATCGTCGAACCCGTAAACGGTGATCGTGTCCTGGCCACCGCCGTTGGCAACATCGTTACTGCCGTTCAGCGTCAGCGTGACGTTGGCCGAGCCGCCGCTGATCGTTTCGTTGCTGCCGTCGGCGATCAGCGTGTCGTTACCGTTACCGTTGTCGGTGACTGCGAACGCGCCGCTGACCAGGGTGAGCTCAAGACCACCGTCGCTAAGGATCGCCAGCCCTTGGTAGCCCGGTGCCGGAGTCGACGGCGCGGTGCCCGGTGGTCCGGTCCAAACCTCAAGGTTGAAGGCACCAGGTACGGTCGGCGGCAACGAGGAGCCGTCTGTCGTCTCGACGACATTTACCGGCTGACCACTCGTCGTCGCATCAAACAGCGAACCCGGAATCGACGCCATTAACCCCCGCTTCGGCCGGCGTCGGGCGCCGCACCACCTAACCAGACACGCACTGAATCGAGGCTGGTACCTTCATTCTGCTCGACAGTGACTTGTTTACCATATCATGGTTAACGACCACCAGTTGCGATTGACCACGAATTCGTTACAACATGTTACGGGATGTTGCCCCTCGGCCGCCGGTTTGACGAAAGGTCGGGCGCTAGATCGCCTATTTGGTTAAGTTTGCGCAATTAACTATCAAATGCTTTGCGTCTTTTAGGCTACCGGCAGATTTTCGGAGCCATGAACACGACGCAAATGTTTCAGACCTATGCAGCTCGCGCCAAGTCGGCTAGCTGTCCGACTTGCCGTACAATCAATATGATCGGAATGATGTGCGCGGCGGCGATCGATAACGGCAGTTTTCTTGCCTTTGTCGGCCAAGGCTACGGCGGCGACTGGCCAGATCCGCGCGAAACGGCCGAATCATCGAGGGATTCGGAGTCGGTGCGGCTAAGGCGCCGGTAGATCTCAGGGCGGACCGGGTCCGCCGTTAATCCTGAAGTATTTCTTTGGTTGGCGCCGCCGATGTGCGGCGCCAAACTCGTTTCCTTTCACCGCCCTGCAAATCGCGAAACGATCGTCCAAGCTTGGCTCGTTCGCTCTATGCGCTTGCCAATGGGATGCACCTCATGTTACGAAGAAATTCTATATTTTGTTTTTTCGTCAAGTTTTCGTTTTGTTGTAGAGGAAAAGAGGTGGAACAGTTGTCGTCACGCCGAGGTTCCGGGCCGCCACGATGCCTTGTCGAGCCCTTTAAGCGATCATGCCCGACCGCCCGATATACTTGAGCAGGCTTGCGCTGCCAGTGTCCTGGGAGGTGCTCGAGCGAGCGCCCTCGACCGAGGATTGCGGCAAGGCCGCGTGGAGTAATGCCGGCGTTCTTGGTTTTTTATTACACGGAATTGAGATCGACGCGGCACACCGGCCGGCCGACGAACGGTTGGCAGAGGCATTAGCGCCACTGCGCATCAAGCTCGATACGATCATCGAAATGCTGGGCCGGCTGACCTACCGGGACGTTACGCTGCCGCCGGTGCGCGATATCGAACTTGGCATGGATCGCATCGCATGGCACTCGCCTATTCTATTACGAGCCGGCGATTGGCTGCGCATCAACTTGTACTTCGACCCCTATTTTCTCGAACCGGTCGTACTTTATGGTCACGTCGCCAGCGCAATTCCGGATGACACTGGCGACGGCTGCGGGGTTCAGGCGGAACTCGCGGAAACGTCGCTCGAAACCGAAGAAGCAGTTACGCGCCTTGCCTTTCTGGCACAGCGCCGGCAATTGGCGCGACGCCCCGCCCAAGCGGCGAGGTTTGGACGATGATCGAAGCGATCGACGCGATGAGCGCAGTTCTGTCAGAGCTCCAATCGCTTTCCAGCGCGGCAACACCGCCACTGACCGATCAGTTTGTTCCGGACGCGACCAGCGCAGACGGAGTGCCGGCGCCGACTTTCGCGCAGGCTCTTCAGAACGCAATAGGCAGCGTCAACGACACGGTCGCCGGCGCTAACGCGACGGCCAAAGCTTTTTCCGCGGGTGACCAGAACATTCCGCTCAGCGACGTGATGGTGTCGCTCGAACAAGCCAACTTGGCGATGCAAATGGCTTCCGGCGTCCGCGACAAGGTCGTCGCCGCCTACACCAACATCATGAACATGCAGGTTTAATACGGCACGGGTGAAGCGTGGCGTTTCTCGAGGCGATCAATCCCCAAACCATCCTGGATCGAGTGCGTCCGATCCTTGGCGATCGCTCGCGCACAACGCTCATCATCGGTGGTGCAGCGGCGGCGGCGCTTGTCGCGGTTGCGGCGCTGTGGTTCTGGGGCTCCAATTACGCAGTGCTCTACGCGGGGTTGTCGGGCGAAGAAGGCGGGCGTGCCATCGCCGAACTGCAGAAGCTCAATATCCCATACCGAATCGCTGAAGGCGGGCGGGTGATCGAGGTACCTGCCTCGGATGTCGGTCGCGCTCGACTGCAACTCGCGGCGCGTGGCGTCGCCAAAAAAGAGAGCGACGAGTGGTCGATTCTCGATAACGAAAGCCTCGGTGTCAGCCCGTTTGTTGAGCAAGTTCATTACGTGCGCGGCATCGAAACTGCACTGTCGCGCACGGTCGGCGAGGTCGATGGGGTAGTTTCCGCCAAGGTCACCTTGGCGCTGCCGAAGCAGACGGATTTTCTTGGCGATTCGCCAAAGCCGAGCGGCTCGGTGCTGGTACGGCTGCGGCCCGGCACGGCCCTGACCGGCGCACAGGTCAACGGAATCGTTGGGCTTGTGGCATCGAGCGTTCCCGGATTGACGCGTGAACGGGTCACGGTTGTCGATCAGAGCGGGGCGGTGCTCAACCCAAACGGCAACGATCCGACGATGCAGGCGCCGCAGCAGTTCGAGATCACTCATGAGATAAACCAGCGCTATGAAAGGCTGATCACGGACCTGCTCGTACCGGTGCTTGGTCGGGGCAATTTCCGGGTTTCGTCAGATGCAGATGTCGATTTCTCGCAAAGCAAAGAAAGCCTTGTCAAATACGGCGAAAGCCATGTCCTGAGTCAGGACGAGACGACCCATGTTCGCGGTGCCGACGATCAGGCGATCGGCATTCCGGGAGCGCTGTCGAATCGGCGGCCGGATACGCCGACAACCGTCGCCCCTGAGCCGCCAAATCAGGCCGCCCAACCGCCTGCTCAGGGTCAGGCGCAAGGTCAAGCGGGACAAGGCCAAACCGCACAAGGCCAAGCCGCACAAGGCCAAACACCGCCGTCACCGCCCGCCAAACCGGCCGAACCGACGCCTTCGGATACCCACAAGACCACCAACTTCGACATCGACAAGACGGTGCAGTTCCTAGAGCACCCGTCATGGAAACTGCGTGGCATCAACATCGCGGTGCTGGTCAACAACCCGACGGGCAGCCCTATCCCGGCCGAGCGGCTGCAATCGGTCAACAAGCTTGTCGCCTCGGCGATCGGCGCGGGTCAGAGCCCGCACGTCACTGTCGTTGATCTGCCGTTTGAGCCGCCGGAATCCGCTGTGCTCGGACCGACGGGGCCGTGGTGGCGCGAACCGTGGGCGGGGGCAGTCGGCCAGGACGCTGCGCTGGCAGTAGCCGGCCTCTTCGCGCTTTTCGGTGGATTTTTTCCGCTAATGCGCCGGCTGACCAGCACCCAGGCCTCTGTTGTCGCTGCCACTAACGCCAAAATCGCGGCGATCCGTTCAGGTATCCCGGTGGAGGCCATCGACGAGCCGCCGCCAAGACCGCCGCCCCGGCCGCGGGTCGAACCACAGGATATCTTCAGCATTGAGGCCGAAACTGTGCAGACGTTGGTCACTCACGACCCAGCCCGCACGGCGCAGGTCATCAGAGGATGGATAGCCGGTGACAGAAGCACTGTTAGATGAACCGGGCAGCTACCTCGCCGAGACGGAGGGCCTCACCGACCTGGAGAAGTCGGCGGTCGTGATGCTGTCGATCGGTGAAGAGGCAGCCGCTGAAGTCATGAAGCATATGACACAACTGGAGATAAACCTGCTGTCGATGGCGATGTCGCGCATCTCAAGCGTGTCGAAGGCCAAGGTCACCGCGGTGTACCAGGAATTCATCGACACGATGCTGCAAGAGACCTCGATTGGCATCGGTGCCGAGGAGTATGTGCAGGGGGTCCTGGAGCGCGCGCTCGGCCCCGAAAAAGCGGAGCGCCTCGCGGCGCGGCTCAAACAGGGCGACTATTTCGCGGGCATTGAAGCGGTGCAGCTCCAAGATCCGCGCGTTCTCGCCGAAATGATCAAATCCGAGCACCCGCAGATTGTCGCGATGATCTTCGCCTATCTAGAGCCGGAGCAGACCGAGGCGCTGATCCAGCACCTGCCGAGCGAGCTCGTCGAGCAGGTGATCCCTCGCCTTGCGACGCTCGATTCCATACCACCCGCCGCGATCCGCGAACTCAATGAGTCGATCGAAGATCTACTCGCCGGCGAGGCGCAGCAGGTTCGGGTCAACGTCGGCGGCGTCGGCATGGCCGCTAAGATCCTCAATCGCATCGATACGCAGCGCGTCGAAACCATTCTGAATCAGATTAAGGATGTCGATCCTGAGCTGGCGCAGCGTATCGAGAACAGCATGTTTGTGTTCGAGGACCTGATCCGGCTGGAGGACCGCGGTTTCCAAATGTTGCTGCGCACGGTGGATCAAAAGCTCTTGGCCTCCGCACTCAAGGGTGCAGACGCAAAGCTGCTCGACAAGGTGTTACGGAATTTGTCGCAGCGGTCGGCCGATATGCTGCGCGAGGAAATCACCGCGCGCGGCCCAATGCGCGTCACCGAGATAGACGGGGCGAAGCGCGAGATCGTCGCGATTGCTCAGAGGCTCGAGCGCGAAGGCACGATCGTGCTGCCAACCGACTCCAGCGACATGGTGAGCTGAGGTCCGTATGTCTTCGCTCCGTGTTAACCACCACAATCGCGGCCTCGGTGCGCTGCCCGGGGCCGGCGACGCGGCTCGTTCGGATTTGTTGACGGCGGACGACACTGCCAGTTTTGCGGCCGCGCTCGGCGTGGCAGGATTATCGCCAACGGATGGGTCGGCGACGGCCTTCGGCGGCACGGCCGGCGATTCCTCAGGCAGTGAAAGCGCGTCACGCAAACGTCGCGACGGCCAAGTCGCGTTGGGCGATGCTGCCGCGTCGGTGGCCGCGCAGAGTTCTTCACTTGGCTTGAGCGGTTATACGTCGATTCCGTGCGACTGGCACCAGGATCGCGCCGCCGATGGGGCAGTTCAATCCGCCACCGTACCGCCGTTTGGGGTCGGGCGAGACTCGTCCGGCGCATCAAACTCGGGACGACCCGGAGTATCAGGATCGCGCGGGACGCGCGCTCCGGGCTTATCGACAGTATCGGATGTGGGGGCGCCCGCGCCGTCCGCTCCAACCTCGGCCGAGGGGATCGACCCGGCTTCGTGGCCGCGTACCGCTTTGGGTCTATCCGCGGCGACAACTGTCGGTGCCTCTAGCGCCGCTGCGGGGGCGCTAAAGAGTTCGATCGATGGCTCTTCGCCCGATACTGGTCAGGCCGTCGTCGTTCACTCCCCTGACGCCGCAACGAAGATCGTGACCAACGGTCTTGCAATAGCTTACCAGCGGCCAGCGACCGTTGCTTCGCTGAGGCCAGCTGTGCCACACCGCGCCGTATCTGCTGCCGCCGAGCCAACCGCCGGAACCGCCGCGATACCGAGCTACGACGGGGTTGCTGCTCCTGTGCCGACTACGGCGCAGCCCCCGAGCTCCGCGTTCGTTCCGGATGCTTCGACGACCGGATGGGTGCCGGTCGATCCGGCAGTATTGTCGGCTACCGATACGAACGGCGCTGATTTCACCCCTGCCCCTGTCACTGTGGGTACACAGCACCCGGGAGGACCGCAAGTAACTCTGGCGTTAGCGACGCAACTGGCGGAGGCGCTGCCACTTCCTGGCTCAACGCAGCCGATCCCTGGCGACAGCGGCGTCGCCGCGGTCGGGGAAGAGGAACGCGGCCGTTTCACGGTGGCTGCAGCGGCGTCCGATACCAGCAATACCGTCTCAATCGCGCCGCTTACCGACGCCGGGGCTACCTCAGCCACCTCGCCCAGCGGTGCCTCAGCCTTAAATGCAGCGGCACCCGCTGCTGTCGCAGCCAATATCCCCGAGCAAGTCGCAGGCCATCTTGTTCGAATGATATCGAATGGTTCTCACGACATGGTCCTGCGACTACGTCCGCCCGAACTGGGGGATCTGACAGTGCGCGTCGAGGTCAGTGGGCGAGATGTCTCGGCTTGGTTTGCCTCGCCCCAGCCGGAGGTTCAGAGCGCCATTACCGCAGCGATCGGCCAGCTTCAGACGGGCCTCGGCGATGCCGGCTACAATTTGAATGGCGCTTGGGTCGGTGCCGATTCATCGAGCGCTCAACAGCAGGGCACCAGCCAGTCTCCATCGCCGACGACTCGAGTGCGAGACGCAGCGCCTGCGGCTGGTCAAGCGGCAGCTGCGGTTCCTCCTACCACCGCGTCAGGGCTGAACATCTATGTCTGAGCTTATTGCCCAGCGCGGCCACCCTCCTAGGCGCAGCGGGATGGAGAACGGCTGATGGCTCGCTCGTCTAACGCGGGCGGCGCAAACGGCACGATGGACGAAGCGGCTGCGATCGAGGAGGCCGCCCCCCAAGACGACACCCTCTTGACCGAGGAGGAGGTGCCGTCTCCGTTCGCCGCTCTTGAGCCGCAAGCAGATGACATGTACCAGGCCTCGTTCGACGACGAAGCAGGCGGCATGTCCGGCGGGCGGCTTGATCTGGTTTTCGACGTTCCGGTCAGCCTGTCCGTCGAACTGGGTCGCACCGACGTTCCGATCCGCGACGTAGTCAATCTCGGGCGTGGTTCGATCGTCGAGTTGGATCGCGGACCAGGTACACCGCTCGATGTCCGCGTCAATGGTGTACTGATCGGCCGCGGCGAGATCGTTCTTATCAACTCCGAAAAGCTTGGGCTGCGATTTGTCGAGGTCGTGAATCAAGCCGACCGCGCCAAGCGGTTGGATTAGGGGTGGGGATGGGCGGCGTATCGCAGGCGACACACGGCGCGCTGCTGACGATCTTCATTGTCGCGGGGCCGATACTCGGTGTCATCCTTGTCATCGGCGTCGTCGTCGCCGTCTTCCTCGCGGTGACGCAAATCAACGAGCCGACGCTGAGCTTTGTGCCAAAATTTTTCGGTACGGCGTTAGCGTTGGCGCTGCTTGGGCCTTGGCTTTTACGCCAGCTTGAGGATTTCGCCATCGCGGTCCTGACCGGCTTGCCGGGAATGCTGTCGTGAGCATTCCCGCCGCCCCAACGGCGACCGGCTTCAATTTTGCCACGTTGCGGCGGCAATTGCCGTCGCTCGCCGGTCCGATCGGGTTCGTCCTAATTCTGGCGATGATCGTGGTGCCGATGCCGCCAATCGGGCTCGACATCTTGTTCACGTTCAATATTTGCTTCGGCCTGATGATCCTACTGGCATCGCTTTACACGGCGAAGCCGACCGATTTTTCATCTTTCCCGACGTTATTACTGATGACGACGTTGTTGCGGCTGTCACTCAACGTGGCCGCCGCACGGGTCATTTTGCTCGACGGTTATCAGGGAAGCGACGCCGCGGGCCGTGTCATCGAATCATTCGGCGCCTTTGTGATCGGCGGCAATTACGCGGTCGGCATCGCCGTCTTCGCAATCCTCGTCATCATCAATTTCGTGGTCATCACCAAGGGCGCCGGTCGCATTGCCGAGGTCGCGGCGCGCTTCGTGCTCGACGGCATGCCCGGCAAGCAGATGGCGATCGACGCCGATCTTAATGCCGGGCTGATCAACCAGGAAGAGGCGACCAAGCGAAGGCAAGAAGTCGGCCGTGAAGCCGATTTCTTTGGCGCGATGGACGGCGCCAGCAAGTTCGTGCGTGGCGACGCGATCGCCGCGGTATTGATCCTTTTCATCAATCTGATCGGTGGACTGATCATCGGCGTCTGGCAGCACGAACTGACACTTGCCGAGGCGGGCTCGACCTATACGCTGCTGACAATTGGCGACGGTCTGGTGGCGCAGATCCCGGCGCTTGTCATCTCATCCGCGGCCGGCATCGTCGTTAGCCGGGTGACCACCGGTGCTGACGTCGGCAACCAAATCGTTTCACAGCTGGCGATCTATCCGAGGGCTTGGTGGCTTGCTGCAGGGATTGTTGGGCTGTGCGGCCTCGTGCCGGGTATGCCGCATTTGCCGTTTCTATTGTTCGCGGGGCTGATGGGTGCCGCCGCACGCTGGATCGGCCGCGAGCATATGCGGGCGGCGCAAGCACCGCCACCACCACCGCCCGTCGCCGAGCCGGCGGAGATCGATATCGGCGTGGTTGAGCTGGTCGAGCCGTTAGAGGTTCAGGTCGGCTATCGGCTTATTGGGCTGGTCAGCAAGGATCGTGACGGCGGCTTGTTACGGCGGCTGCGCGCGGTGCGCCGCCAGGTGTCGCGCGAATTCGGTTTCCTGGTACCGGTCGTTCATGTTCGCGACAATCCCGACCTTCGCTCGACCGGGTATCGCCTTCTGGTTTACGGGGTTGAGCGTGCCGCCGGTGAGGTGCAGCCGGACCGGCTTTTGGCAATGTCATCGGGCAAGACCCTGGCGGAGGTTCAGGGAATCCTGACCCGCGACCCTGTGTTTGGCCGTCCGGCGCACTGGGTACTGCCCGCCGCCGCGGATCAGGCACGCGCCGCCGGTTACACAGTGTTTGACGCCGCCGTTGTCATGGCGACCCATTTCGAGCGCGTCGTCCGCGATCACATCGAGACATTGTTTGGACGTAGCGAGCTCGACGCGGTGCTCGCCTATCTGAACAAACTGATCCCGAAACTGGTCGAGGAGCTGACACCAAAGCTTCTGCCGTTGACCGCGGTTCACACGGTGCTGAACGGCCTATTAGCCGAACAGATACCGATCCGCGATCTGCGGACCATTGTCGGCGCGTTGATCGATGGCGCGGCGACGACCCAGGAGCCGCGAGCCTTGCTCGAAATCGTCCGGCTGAAGCTCGGCGGTTATATCGTGCAGACCGTGTTCGGCGCGGTCGAAGAGCTGAAGATGATGGCGCTGGAACTCGATCTCGAGCGCCTCTTGCAAGAGGTGCTGCGGCTATCGTCTGGCACCGGTGCTTTCGGCATCGAACCGGGTCTGGCCGGCGAATTGCGCGCCGCTGCCGCCGCGGCTGCGGCGCGGCTGGAGACTCTTGCCGCGGTCGCCGCGCTCGTGACCCGGCCGGAGTTGCGTGAATTGACAGCGCAGCTGCTTCGTCCGGTGCAGCCGCGAATTTGGGTGTTCTCCTATCCGGAGATTCCGCCCGAGAAGCGCATCAAGGTTGTCGAGCTGCTTGGTCGGCCGGCGGGGAAACCGGGCAGTGACGACTGAACCGGAAATCCCAATTCTCGAGCTGGAGCCGCCGGATACCGAGCCGGATGTAGCTGCACCGCGGCGCGGGGGCTACCCAATGAGCGCTGAAGCCGGTTACGGCTCGCAAGTCGACGAGACGGAAATTATCCGACAGTTCGTCCCGGTTGTGAAACGACTGGCGCTGCGGCTCAAGGCACGCATGCCCGGGACCGTGCAGCTCGACGATCTGATCCAGGCAGGGCTTATCGCGGTGCTGAGGCTCGCGCGCCATGGCGCCTTGGCGCCCTCTACCGATGCGGCGCTACAGCGTTCGATCGTGAACGCGATGATCGACGAGTCGCGCCGCGAGGTTTGGGCTCCGGTGCGCACCGTGCGACTTGCCAAGTCCGCCAGCCAGGCGATGCAGGCGGTCAAGTTGCGCTTGGGCCGGGACGGCAGCGACGAAGAAATTGCCGCGGAAATGGGGACTGGGCTCGCCGAATATCACGCAGCCCTCGTCGAGATAGCCGGCATTCGCCTGCTCGATATCGCGGAATTTGACGATGGCCGGTTGCACGCTACCGACGATCAGGATGCGGCGCTCGACAAGAATCGCATGATGACTGCGCTCTCGGAGTCGATTGCCTCGCTGCCGGAGCGCGAGAAGCTCGTTCTGTCGCTCTACTACGAGCAAGAATTGAACATGGAAGAGGTCGGCGCGGTGCTCGGCCTCGACAAGTCGACCGTATGCCGTGTGCACGGCCGCGCGCTGCTGATGCTGCGCGATGTGCTCGGCGACTGGGGCACCGAAGCGACATCGCTTCTGCCGGGATCGGGGGATTAGCCGGTGGATTTCTTATCGATAATTGGGCTCGTCA
>Ga0187771_10001245_pt1 | contig 16829 bp, 18 predicted proteins | sample 0116_SJ02_MP15_1_FD_133139 | JGI IMG/M metagenome (GOLD analysis project Ga0187771, IMG submission 133139) | Tropical peat soil microbial communities from peatlands in Department of Meta, Colombia - 0116_SJ02_MP15_10_MG | ecosystem: Environmental > Terrestrial > Soil > Wetlands > Peat | place...
CTCGTGACAATGTCATGGCCCTTCCTCGTTATCTTATGACGGACGGAGAAACGGGAAGGAGACTTGCCATCATCCTGGCAGATTCACCGCGGGGGTAGAAAGATGATAATCAACAGAGGAAGTAAGGCATGGATTGTTTTGTTCGTAACCCTTTTCTCATTGACGCCAGCGTATGTCATGGCGTATACGACGGGAAGAGTGGTTGATTTCTTTACCGGGAAACCGGTCAAAGGAGCTTTTGTTACTTCGAATCACGACGTCGCCCTGACGGATGAAAATGGAATTTTCACGGTGACCGCCGCATTGAATAAAGTGGGGATAAGAGCACCTGGATACGGAAGAGCCGAGCAGATCGTCATCCCTCTGAACGGTGCGCCTCAAGAAATAAAGCTCATCCCTTTCACACCGAAAGCGCTTTACCTATCCTTTTTTGGAATCGGGGACAGGAGCCTGCGAGAAGCGGCAATTAAACTCATTCAGCAAACCGAGCTGAATACCCTTGCCATTGATGTGAAGGGCGACAGAGGCATGATTCCTTATAAGAGCTCGACCCCCCTTGCCGCTGAAGTGGGTGCTCAACGAACCATCACGGTAAGAGAGATGGCACCTCTGATGAGATCCCTGAAGGCGAAAGGGATCTATACCATTGCACGGATCGTTGTGTTCAAAGATAATCTTCTCGCACAGGCACGACCTGATTGGGCGGTGAAGACACCCGGGGGGGAGATATGGCGCGATAGAGAAAACCTGGCCTGGATGGATCCCTTCAAGAAAGAGGTATGGGATTATAATATTAATATTGCTGTGGAGGCAGCTCAATATGGGTTTGATGAGATCCAGTTCGACTATGTCCGGTTTCCTGATGCCTCGGGGCTTCAATTTTCAATGGCCAATACAGAGGAGAACAGGGTAAGAGCCATTTCGGGATTTCTGATGGAGGCGAGGAGGAGGCTGATTCCTTACAATGTCTTTCTCTCCGCAGATATCTTTGGTTACGTCTGCTGGAATCTCAACGATACCAAGATCGGACAGAGGCTTGAAGACCTTGTCGCCCACCTTGACTATATCTGTCCCATGCTTTATCCATCCGGATTCCAGTATGGAATCCCCGGTTACAGAAATCCTGTTGCAAATCCTTACGAAATCGTTTATCTTTCCCTTAAACGAGCCCAAGAACGAACTAATCTCCCATCCCATCGTTTCAGACCGTGGCTGCAGGCATTCAGAGACTATGCCTTTGACAGGAGATACTTCAACGATCAAGAGATCATGGGCGAGGTCAAAGCGGCTGAAGGGTTTGGTTCCCACGGTTGGATGCTCTGGAATCCCAGGAACAGCTATTCTTCGGCGGGCCTGAAAAAAGAAAAGCCATTGGGCTGAGATTCGTTCGATTCGTTTGCCAAAGATTCGAGATGATAACTTCAAGGCGGCAGTTGACTGTGAAGTGGTGGAGCATTTTCTTCCCACTCATGCTCTCTGTCGTCATCCCCACCTCAACATCCTCTCAAGCGCTTCAACAAGAGCAAATGGTCCCCATTGCACAGATAGTGAAGAAAGAGATTCGAGCCGGCAAGATTCCGGGTGCCGTGATTCTGATCGGGAACCAGGGAAAAGTTGTGTACAGGGAGGCCTTCGGCCTTCGCGCACTAAAACCGAAAAGGGTAGCCATGACAACAGATACCATCTTCGATGTTGCCTCCCTTACCAAGGTGATTGCGACTTCCACCGCGGTGGCGCAGCTGGTGGAAACGGGAAAGTTAAATCTCGAAGACCCGGTCACTAAATATTGGCCCGAGTTTGGAGTAAACGGCAAAGAAGGGATCAGCGTGCGCGATTTGCTCACGCACTATTCTGGCCTTCGACCGGATCTGGACTTGAAGGCAGACGGGTCGGGTTACGACACGGCTCTCCGTATGGTTGAAGAAGAGAAACCCGTTCTTCCTCCTGGCACGAGTTTCATCTATAGCGATATCAATTTCATCATTCTGGGTGAGCTTGTCTCTCGCATCTCCGGGGAGCCTCTTGACGTCTATTGCGCCGAGCACATTTTTAAACCTCTGGGAATGAATGACACGGGCTTCAAGCCTTCCTCTCTTCTCCAGCCCCGTATCGCGCCAACTCAATATCAGCATGGAACTACGGGGAAGATCCTCTGGGGAGAGGTCCATGACCCAGTGGCCAACAGCATGGGTGGTGTGGCCGGACACGCAGGGCTTTTCTCTACGGTCGACGACCTTGCCATTTTTGCCCAGATGATCCTCGATGGGGGCAGCAGAGAAAGTGTGAAGGTTCTTAGCCCCCTCATGGTGAAGGAGATGACCATTCCGCAATCCCCGCCTGACAAAATCCCTCTCAGGGGACTCGGCTGGAATATCGATTCCTCCCTCGTTTCTGTAGGTTCCTTCGAACACAAAGGGTTCACCGGAACCGGAATCTGGATAGATCCGGTTTCCAAGACCTTTGTCATTATCCTGACGAATCGGGTTCACCCAAAAGGCAAAGGAAAAGTTGAGCCACTGCGAAGCAAGATACTCTCGTTTGTTAATGAAGCAATCGGACCCGTTTCAGTAAAGGGCGTTTTAGCCAGTGGGCCTTCGCCTAGCCAGAATGAACGAGGGGAGAACAATAATGAGAAGGTGCAAACAGGGATCGATGTTCTGGCCGGAGAGAAGTTCAAACCCCTCGCAGGGCTGCGTGTGGGACTGATTACCAATCATTCGGGCATCGATTCTGAAGGAAGGCGGACCGTAGACCTGCTCCATAAAGCTCGGAATGTAAAGCTGGTGGTGATTTTCAGCCCGGAGCACGGCTTCACGGGAAAGGCAGAAGGAAGGGTTTCCTTGACAAGAGAGCCTTTGACGGGTCTGCCCATATACAGTCTTTACGGAGATGTCGCGCGGCCGACACAAAAGATGCTCGTTGGTCTGGATGCGCTCGTCTTCGACGTTCAGGATGCAGGGGCTCGTTTCTATACTTATATCACCACAATGGGTTATGCGATGGAGGCGTGTGCCAAGAAAGGAATTTCTTTTTATGTACTCGACAGGCCAAATCCGATCACTGCATCGCTGGTTCAGGGACCCATCCTGGACAGCGACTTGAAATCGTTCACCGGATACTTCCCTCTGCCGGTCCGGCATGGCATGACGGTTGGTGAACTCGCTACGTTGTTTAACGCGGAGAGAAAGATTGGAGTCAAATTGCACGTCATCAGAATGCGTGGTTATGAACGCACCCACTGGTATGACGAGACCGGATTGCTCTGGCTCAGCCCGTCGCCTAACTTGCGTACATTAACAGAGGCGATTCTCTATCCGGGATTGGCGATGCTTGAAAGTTCAAACGTGAGCGTCGGTCGGGGGACGACGACACCTTTCGAACTTCTCGGCGCTCCCTGGATCAACGGAGAGGAGCTTGCGTCATACCTGAATCACCGCACAATCCAGGGGATCCGATTCATGCCGGTGGAATTTACACCAGAAAGCAGTCCTTTTAAGAATCAATTATGTCAAGGCGTCCAGATCGCCCTACTCGATCGACAGGTCCTGGATTCTCCTGCTCTGGGGATAGAAATCGCCGGCGCCCTTTACAGTCTCTATCCGAAGGACTTCCAGCTTGACAAGACTCTAGGCCTTATTGGATCTCGCGACGTTCTACAGGCCATTAAGAATGGTCAGGATCCCGTCTCCGTTGCAGAGAATTGGCAGAAGCCACTGGAACAATTTTACCAGCTCCGGTCGAAATATTTGCTTTATTGACCAATCCTCCCAACGGCCTACCCATGCGTTGCACAAAAACATTCCGAGGGACAGTGGGGCGTATGGATGCTCCTCGCCATGCCATCAAGACGGGACGGAGTTTTCGGGGCCCCTGCTGTCCATAGACGGGAGGGGTCCAAAAGAATGTGAATCAATGGGTCCAGAAATACTTGGAGAATAAAGTGCGCAAACTGTTAGAATGGTGTAAAATGACATAATGACAGCTTCGAAGCCGTGAAAAATTATTTAACACGATGGAAAGCATGGAGGTTCTCAGTACAAGGGCTTATAAACGTCATTTCTGAAAAATCGTCAGACTTCAGATATGATATGATTTTTATATTGTATTCGGTGACGGAGACCCTTTGGTATTAAGAAGTCCGTTGTTTGATAGGTGTGAAAGCCAGAATGAACTTCAAACGAAATTTCGCCAAGTATTGGCTTCCCGTTCTGCTTTGGATGTGCTTTATTTTTTGGATGTCTACTGAAACATTCTCCTCAGAAAACACATTTTCCTGGACAGAAATGTTGCTGCGTTTTTTGGCCCCTAAGATCTCGGCTCAGAAAATGGTTTTCGCGCATCTATTGATTAGAAAAGCCGCACATGTCACTGAGTATTTTGTCTTGGGTCTGTTACTCTTCCGAACGTTTCGCGGCAACTCTGCCTTGTTGTGGAACTGGCGATGGTCTTTCTTTGCTGTCATTGGGGTGGCCCTTTGGGCTGCAAGCGATGAGTTTCACCAATCCTTTGTTCCGACCCGGACGGCGTCCGCCGTGGATGCGGGCATCGATACGGCGGGCGGGATCCTTGCCCAGTTTGTCGCCGCTTTGTGGCATCGTTATAGAAAGAAATAGAGTTTCAACGGCGAATCCGCTGCTTGTTTTCTATTATCTTTTGGTGGGTCGTTTGAAATTTGGGATTTGGACTTTAGCCCTGGCATTTTTCCAGAGTGACTTTGGCCCCGTCTTTAACCTTCAGGAAGACCTTCGGGTCGGATAGCACTTTCCCAACGATATTGACTGCGCTGGCAGCTCGGATCTCGTCACCCTTGCTCGCCGGGGTGGGGCCGAAGAAGATGCAGAAGGCGTGTCCGGTCGGCCAATACCCCAATTCTCCCGCTGAGACGACCTCCCTTGATCCCGTCTCCAACCCAGTCTTCACCGGAATGGCAAAGTAAATCTCCTCGCCCCAGAGATTGGCCTTTCCCGCAATCGGGAGAGCCTCCCAGATCAGTTGGGCTGTCTTTCCTTCGGTCAGCTCGGCTTCGACCTTTAGGTCACTCAAGAGGATCCTGATCTTTTTTCCCATCTTCCACTCCTCTTGTCTCAAGGGGATCAAATTCATTAAAAAGACCCTCATGTTCTTCCTGATTCTCTATATTGTTCGAAAAGAAAAGAATCTCCCGATCCATCTTGATGACCTCCCCTTTCAGGGTAAGGAACGTCTGAGTCTGGTTTCTCAGCAAAAAGAAGCTCAGTACGACAAGAACATAGCTGGACACTTCCCTTGCGGTCGTATAGAAAAAGTGTGGGTCCAAACCGAAAAAGTAGTAATCTTCTATAAATAGTCTACCTGTGTTGATCAAAAGTCCTAGGGTGATGAGTTGCATAAAGCGTTTGGTCTTCGTCGTATTCTGAGCCAAGGAAAGGAGGCACTGATCGTAGGCCCTTTTGAAGTTTTTCCAGCTGGACGAAATGTTCTTGAGGAGGTCCAGATACACCTTTTCATCCCCTCCGTAAATCTTCAAGCGGACCTGTCTGTCTCCGCGAAACAGAAGATAACGCTTTAACAACTCCTCTCTTTCCGACAGGAGTATCTGGTTTCTTCTGAGTCCTCGGTAAAGAACAAAGGCTATGCCGATCAGAAGCAAAAAAGGTATTCCTTCGTTGACCAGCTTGATCCAATTCATGACGTCCTTTCCCCGCCACTTTGTTAGACTGTCCCTCCTCTTTTCGGAAGAAAAAAGGGCTGAGGGGCAGCGTTCAGATTCGATTAATCAGGCTGGCCATGTAGCCAGCTCCAAATCCATTATCGATGTTGACTACTGCGACACCGGAGGCGCATGAATTCAACATGGCCAGCAGTGCCGTGATCCCTCCAAAACTTGTCCCGTAGCCGACACTGGTGGGGACAGCAATCACCGGGCGGTCCACCAACCCACCGACAACGCTGGGCAGAGCCCCTTCCATTCCGGCCACGACAATCAAGACTCGTGCCGCTTCCAATCTCTGTCTTTCAGAAAGGAGCCGGTGAATCCCTGCGACACCGACATCGTAGAGGGTTTCCACGCGATTCCCCATGAATTGAGCCGTCACTGCGGCCTCCTCGGCCACAGGGATGTCGGTCGTTCCTGCGCTGATGACGAGAATGGTCCCCTTTCCTTCAGATAGGACTGGATGGGTCAGATAGGTCAGAACTTTGGAATTCGGATAGTATCGGCTCTTCGGGAAGGCCCTTTGTATCGCTCTGGCTTTTCTCTCTTCCAAACGCGTGATGAGGATATTCTGCCCTTTGGTTCTTAACTGTCTCGTAATCGAAAGAATTTGGCCGGAGGTCTTTCCTTCTCCCCAGATCACCTCTGGAAAACCTTTTCGAAGGCTGCGGTGGTGATCGATCCTGCTGAATCCTAAGTCCTCAAAGGGAAGCGACTTCAATTGGGCTTTAGCTTCGTCGAGCGTCGTCTTCCCTGATTTTACGTTCTTCAGGAGATCTTCAAGCTTCCGAATATTCATTCTTCTCTCTAGAAAACATTCTATTCAGTCTCCTGCCGAAAAGTCAACCCCTTATACTCGTTCACTCCATACGAGACAGTGAACGAGGACACAATCTTGACAAGGAATAGCAAAAAAGATAGGCTAAATTCATTAGTTGATCGCTATGCGTTCAGAGGTTTCTCAGGTTGAAGGAGGTTAGATGAACCGAACGGGGGTTGTCAAGGATCGAAGATATCTGGAGCATGTGATGGACCCCGGCCATCCAGAGAGCCCGGACCGACTGCGGGAGATTTATCAAGGAATCGAGGAGGAGGAGATGAAAGGCCGGGTTCTTGGGAAGGTGAAGCCTCGACCCGCCACCCGCGAGGAGTTAGAGACGGTCCACTCTCCTGCCTATATTGATCTCATTGCATCGACTGCGGGCAAGCCTTATGTCCGACTCGACGCGGACACCTCTACCTGCGCAAAGTCTTATGAAGCCGCGCTTCTGGCAGCCGGTGGCCTCCTGGAACTGATTAAGGTTGTGATGCAAGGGAAGTTGAACAATGGATTTGCCCTGGTAAGACCCCCGGGCCATCACGCGGAGCGCGATAGGGCCATGGGATTCTGTCTCTTCAACAACGTAGCGATCGGCGCGCACTATGCGCTCCAGAGCTTCTCCCTCCAGAGAATCCTGATTGTGGACTGGGATGTTCACCACGGAAACGGCACGCAGCACTCCTTTTACGAAGACCCGCGGGTCCTCTACTTTTCCACTCATCGTTACGGCTTCTATCCGGGGACGGGGGCGGCAACAGAGGTCGGAAGGGGCCGGGGGGAAGGATTCACCGTAAACGTCCCTCTTTCTCCCGGAACGGGCGATGCGGATTATGGAATCCTCTTCGAGAAGCTTCTTAAGCCCATCGCTCTGGAATATCGACCGCAATTGATCTTAGTTTCAGCTGGGTTCGATACCCATTACAATGATCCTTTGGGTGGAATGGAAGTGACGGAAAGGGGATTTGCCAGGATGACTCAAATCCTGATGGAGATTGCGGAGGCCACCGCTCAAGGAAAACTGGTGCTCACGCTTGAGGGCGGTTACAATGTTACTGCTGAGAGGCGTTCTGTGAAGGCCGTCTTAGAAGAGCTTTCTCAGGCCTTACCCCTCGATAAGACAGACTTGCTGGAAGAAGAGAAGGCCAAATATCCTGGAATGGAAAAATTCCTCCTTCAATTGAAGGGGATACAGAAACGATACTGGAAGAACCTTGAATAGGCCGACAGTTTTTCAGAGCCTTGTTAGGCTCCGCCTGTGTTCACCATTTCTTTCAGTTCTTTTCCGACTTTAAAGAAAGGGAGTTTCTTCGGAGGGACATCCACGACCTCCCCCGTCTTTGGGTTTCGGCCCTTATAGCCCCCGTAATTTCTCACCACAAAGCTTCCAAATCCTCTGATCTCGATTCGTTCTCCCTTCTCTAAACTTTCTTTCATCCCGTCGAAAAGGGTGTCAACAATGACCTTGGCAACCTTCTGTGTCACATTCGCCTTCTCTGAGACCTTCGTTATCAGCTCAGCCTTGTTCATAGTTCCTCCCTTCCATCCCTCCTTCCCACTCTCCCTCCTGCCTGCCGGCGGGCGGGCAAGAGAAGAGGAATGGGGTAAGTAGTTAACGCAGATGGTTTCGAATATAGTGCACCCCATTTCTAAAAAAGGCAAGACCCATTCCCTCTTCGAATACCGCCTCTCTCTTGCAGCCTGGATAATTGGCCCTGAACCTTAACTCTAAATTCATCACCTTCTTGTCATCGCCTTATTGACCGGACTCCGTCCACCAACTCACCAAAGGTTTTTTCAAAGCCTACCCGGTTTTTGTTAGCGGAGCCAGCTAAAACAATTTCACCCTCCAGACCTCTCGGAATTCTTAGCCAAACCTTTTGATGGGAAAAGAAGAAGGAAACAATGAGGCCGAAGATCATTAGGCCACACCCGATCCAGACCACCCAGACTCCCGGATCTTTCGTCACCGAGAGTCCGGTATATTCCCTGGGAGAATCCCCTTCAAAGGTGAGGACGAACTCGTCCTTCCTCTGCTCATCAAATTTTGGGAAGGCTTTCAATAACCAAAAGGGCCGGGGTTCCTGGTTCGGCTTGAACAAAACCACCTGAACTCCTTCCCCAAAGTTGTGGACTTGAGGAGCATACTGCAGGATCCGGATCAAATCATTGGAATTTGGGACTGGAACGGTAGTCCCTTCAGGGGCCTTAATTGTTGCCTTCTGCTTTTTATTCTTCCACTGAATTCCCAATGTGATATCGTGAACCGTTCCATAATTCGCCTGATAGAATGCCAACCCTTTAAAGTGCAGGGGATGATTGACCTGGATGGTCTTCGTCAAAACTTTTTTCCCATTTTCGAGGATCGTCACTCGGCTGCTGTATTCCTTTACGTGTTTCTCTTGTCCGGGAACATCATAATACGCGATGTTGAAATCATCGCAACGCACAGAAAAATCGAGGGCCTTCGGAGTTTCCCCTTCTCTCGCCCTTAAAAAAACCCGATCTACGGTCTCGCCTTCTAAGATCTCCACATGGCCTTTGAATCCATAGAGGGACCCCACGATCCCTCCAATCAGGATGACCAGAATGCTCACATGGGTGATGGGGACCCCCAATCTCGAGAACCTTCCCTTTTCAGCGAACAGAGTGATGGATTCTTCTGTCTCGATCCGTCCCCAGTTCCTAAACCATTTCTTCAAGGAAGATCGGATATTCTCCTCCCTCTTCGCTGGGTTTGGAATTTGAATTTTCTCCACATAAGGAATCGCTTTGAGCATCCGATCTTCCAACTCTCCCGACCCACGGGATATCTGACTGAAGATACCCGGGAGACGATGGACGGAGCAGGTGATCAGATTGATGACGAGAAGCAAGAGAATGGCACTGAACCACCAGGAATGGTACATATCGAAGAGATTGAAGAAGTTCAACACCTCATAAAGGCCAATCCCGTATCTCCGAATATATTCTGGGCGCGTTGCATTTTGTACGATCAGCGTGCCGATAATGGAAAGGCTGGCAAGAAGAATAAGGAGAGCTATGGTGAGTTTAAGCGAACGGAAAAAATCGTAGAATAGGGTAAGGAACCTATCTTCTTTCACGTTAACCGCATCTTTTGTTTCTTTCATGCTACCCTTTGATCTGTATTAATAAATATAGCAAATATAGAAAAATTTTTGCCCTGCCCGAAGCGCGATGCCACAGGCAGGGAAGTATTTGAAATATTTAACATATCCTTTTATTTACTGTCAAGCAAAAAGGGGTAGTTCCTTTTTGGAACTACCCCTTTCCAATTTGCCTCTGCCCGCCTGCGGGCAAGCGGACAGCTTCAGTCTACTTCTTTGCCTTTACATGGCACTGAGTGCATCCTGTTGGACCCGCGGGTTTGTTGGCCTTCTTCGCTTCCTCATGGCAGCCTTTGCAGTCCTTGTGGGCGGCATCTTTCATCGAAGGAGTCTTCCCTTCTGCCTTGGCCTTGTGACAATCAACACACAATTTGCCGGTGGTCTCGCCCTTTTTCCAGGTATGATGGCATTTCATACAGTCGATCTTCAATGTCTCGGCATGCTGCTTGTGATTGAACGTCACTTTCCCATAGGGAACATCGAACGTGACTACGTCTTTAGCAGCAAAGACGCCGGTGACCATCAGGATGGAGAACAGGAAACCTGCAAGGATCCCTACGCTGATCAACCTCTTCTTCATTATCTTCTCACCCCCTTTCCTTCAAGATCTGTCTGCCTCTTACTCAACTCTATAGACTTAAAAAGTCTATCAAATATTCACTCATTGTCAAGAAAAAAAACAAGGCGATCTCAGAGAATCTTGACTTCCTCTAAGATTCGCTCTTTTGTTCTAAGGGGAGCATGCTTCTCCTTGGCCTTTTCCACAATCTCCTTTCCCAGCAGGGCCGCGCCAAGGGCTCCGGTGATCAAAGGCTCTTCGGGCACCAGAATCTCGTGGCCCAATTGTTCGGAAAGAGCTTTAAGCAAGCCTCTATTTTTGGCCCCCCCGCCCGTTACAATCACCGCCTCTTCCACCATGATCCGGTTGACCATTCTGCTTATCCTGTCGGCAAGGGAATGATGAACCCCTGCGAGCAGATCGGAAATGGGTAGCCCTTGTGCCAGACTGGCTGCTACCTCTTGCTGGGCCCATATGGTGCAGATGTTGCTTATCTTTACACGATTCTTGCTTTGCAGAGAAAGGTCACCCACTCCATCCAAAGGGACCCCGAGGGTATCGGCAATCACTTCTATGAATCGACCACTCCCTGCCGCACACTTGTCATTCATAACAAAATCAGTAGTCTTGCCTGCAGCGTCCATTTTGATTGCCTTGATATCCTGGCCTCCGATATCGATGATTGTCTTGGCTTTGGGGAAAAGATGGACAATACCCTTGGCATGGCAACTGATTTCTGTGAATTGCCTGTCGGCAAAAGGGACGTTAATTCTCCCATAGCCTGTGGAGACAATGTAGGTGATTGCTTGAAAGGAAAGTGAAGCCTGACGCACTGCCTCTTCCATGACCTTATTGGCCAAGCGGCGCTGTTCGGGACCTGTGGGACCAATGACCGAAGCAACGACCCCTTTATTCAGGATCACTGCCTTGGTCATGGTGGAACCGACATCAATGCCTGCAAAATAGGTTGCCATGGTCACTTTGGATCAGCTCTCATATGAAAAAAATCTCAAAAAGGATGGGGAGGTGGGTCAGGAAAGCTTTACAGCGGGACCTTTAATGGTATAACTACTCCGGTTTTTTAAGAAATCATAGATTTCACTCTCGGTGCAAAAGAGCGTAATCATAAAATTTCAAAAATCCGCCTGGTAAAAGTTTGAAGACCCATCTACCTGTCCTTTTATGCAACAAGGATCAGGCTGCCTTGTTTAATCGATTGGATTCCAGGGTAGCAATGAAGGCGTCGATTTTATTTCTTGTATCCACCTCTGAATACGACGTGATATCGATGATATCACTTTCGAGAATGAGGGAAGGAAGTTCTCTGTAAACCTTTTCCTTCTTACCGTCTTTCCCCATCACAAACACAGGAATGGGTTTATAGATCTTTGCCAACTGATGCAATTGCCAGACGAGGCCCACGTGCCACGTTCGACACGAAAAGGCTTCATGCATCACAATCCCGTCGATCTTGTATTCTTCGATCCAGTTGATCAAGCGTTCCACATCGGGCTCCGATCCCGGCCTTTTCTTGGCCTTATCATACCAGAAGGTCCAATACCCAAGCCATCTCCATGCTAGGTGCTCGATTGGGTCCTTGGTTTCAGGAATATCCATCTCGTGGAGGGGGGCGACCATTCGATAGGTTGTTTCAGCGGGAAACGAGGCACCGTTGCTGTTGAAATAATTGAAATCGGTCAAGGCAAACCAGGCAGGCAGCCCGCCTCCCCACATCAGTCTGTATTTTTCTCTCTCGACTTCTCCCTCTCCTTTTGCGATCTTTTCCTCCAATTCCTTTTTAAGGCCGATGAAGAAATCGTAAGCCTTCTGGGTGGCCATCATAAAGTTGATCGGCACCATGGTATTCATGGCATCGCCGGTCCCCATGGGGCAAGGCACAGCCTTTCGAAGGCTATAGGTTTCATCGATTAGATTCCAGGTTCGGTCGCTTAAGTCAACTAACTCTCGCAACCGGTCATAATCCATCTTCTTTCCGGTCTGCTCTTCCAGAAAAGCGACCAGTCCGCGTAATTGCTTGACAATATATTTGTGGTAGTAGTCCCAGACTTCCCGGTGATCTCGATCCTTCTGAAACAGAGGATACGGAAGGTCTATGTTGTAAATCGGGACATCCGGCATAAATTGCTGAGAGGCCTGGTACCACTTGGATCTCGGGTCGCAGAGGATCTGTCCGCTGGATATCATGAAATCAGGCCTCGGCTGTCCACCCCAGGGGGAATCGGGAGGCATTTGGCCCAATTCTTCTCTCCATTGGTCAAAGCCGATCCCGCAAAGGGCATAGGTACACAAAGAACGGGAAAGACCGAGTGACTCCGCCCTCTGCAGAAATCTCTCCGCGTCTCTCTTCGCGCCGCAAATACCGGCAAAATTCTCCGTCCATATGGGGATCACATCCATGGACCGAAAGATCTCTTCATGATGACAAACGATAAAAGTGTAGGCTAATTTCTGTCTCCCCTCTGCCCGTGCTCGGACGGCGTCCGTGATAAATTCTTTGACCATGGAACCGATGGAAGCAGCAGCCTGGGTGGCCGTCATTCGCTTTTTCGGTTTTGCCTCTTTTTGTTCCTCTGCCATTGTTTAAATCCTCCTCATCCTCCCTCACTTCCCATTAGAAAAGTGGGGGTTAAGTGACCGTTTCCTTTACCCGATCATCTCCAGAAAGGCCTGGATCCTGGTTCTGAGTTGACTCATTGTACCCGCAGAATAAACATCCTCAAGATGAAGAAGAGGGATATTGATGGATTTGTAGTAGGCCTTTCTTGCAGGGACTTCAAAGCCAAAAGGGTCGCAGTATTTGTACAGATAAAGAATCGCACCCTCCACGTTAAATTCCATGGCATAAGCTCCGATATCGCCAAATCGAGAGGCGATATCCCCTGCAAAGGTGCCCGTCTTGTTTTCCCTGAAGGTCTTGGGGCAATTGACTTTATCGAGATACCGATGAGCCAGTGCGTTGATTGGGTCCCCTCCCTCATCGGTCCGCGGAAAATAATCCCTCGCTCCGTTGCAGATGGTATCGGCCACCACATTCCCCCCGAGTTCTTCTACAAGCTTGATGAGTTCAATATTATCGAGACAGGCACCGTCGATAAATATTCGGGGGCCTTTCTTAGTCGGAGATGTCTTTCTCTTCCCAATTTCTGCCAAGACCTGATCAAGCAGCGTATTAAATTCGCCGATGGGTAAACTCGATCCGGCTGTTAACACCATCGTTAAATCCGTCCCAGAGATGCGGGGCGGGTCTTCCTTTCTGAATTCATAAAGGGCTTTTACCTTATTCCTGTTCTCATTATAAATCCGAATGGTTTCAGTCAAATCATGATCGGTGATTACCTTTCCAGCAAACTTCTCCAAACTTTTCCTGAAGGTGTCTAACTCTGCATCAAAGAATTCTGAGGATGAATCGCCGCAGACGGTAGGAATATTGATAAAGTGAAAATAGGAATAGGGAAGAGAATAACTCCAGGCGCTATAGCTTCTCACCATGCTATCACAACCGTGAGGGATAACCATCCCGGAGAGAAAGTCATACTTTTGTTTTACCGAGAGGTCGAAACAGCTACGGTAATAGGGGCATACAATGGTCTCCAGGAGCGTGTCCCCTTTCGTAATGGGCTCGTGGACATTTCCCCTTACCCGAAAAGGGATGCACCCGGCTGCGGTAATGATTTCCAAAGGGACAAAGGAGCAGATATAGCCGATTATCTTTTTCCCCTCCTTCTTCAGCTCCTTCGCCCTGACCCCGTAGTCCCCATAATATCTTTCTACCCTGTCAAGGGTTTTTCCATGTTTTTCGCTCATCACCCTCTCCTCAGACGAAGGTCACCCGTCTGAACCAAGAATGTTGTCTTAACCTTGGTTCAGGATTAGGTCTTCGATTTTAGGATTCATAAGGCACCGATTTTTTAGATGCTGAATAAACTCAGCATGACGCTCAGCATAGACTCCAACTGCAATATACACAATTTGGTTCTACGTTTCAACCTACTTATCTCCGGTATTCCTTGGCGATCATCGCCGCACCCAACGCAGCCGTCATATGTGGATTGGGTGGCACAAGGATATCATGACCTCTGATCTCTTTCAAGGCCTGAACGAGACCCGCATCCCTTGCCCCGCCACCCACTAAGGCCACCTCCTGTTCCACACCCATTCTCTCCGCCAAACTATTAATCTGGGCCGCAAGAGCTCTGTGTATGCCTGCCAGAAGATCTTCTTTCGTGACTTCTTGGGAGAGCCTGGAGATCGCCTCCGATTCCGAAAAAACAGCACACCCCGTGTTAAACTCAACTCTGTTCTTAGATTTCAAAGACAACTCTCCGATCTCTTCGACCTTGACCTGGAGAACCTTCGCAATGACCTGAAGGATTCTGCCGCTCCCTCCAGCGCACTTTCCGCTTAATAAAAAATTGTGCACACTTCCATTACCATTGATGCGGAGGACCTTCGTGTAAAGATCTCCTACGTCGATGACCGTTTTCACGGAAGGAAGAAGAGAAGAAACACCTTTTCCCTGGCAGATGATATCCGGCTCGACTTCGTCTGCGAAGGTCACCAGTTTTGATCCGTATCCAGTAGCGACCGTCCGGGAAATGTCGTCGGCTGTTCTCCCGGTCTGGGAAAGTAATCTGCCTCTTATCTTGTCGGCGGTAAGCTTGAAATCTCCCCCGGAAGGACATTCAAAAGAACCCAGGACTCCTTGATTACCGAGGACGATTCCTTTTGACGAAGCGGACCCAATATCAAAACCCAGTGCAAAAGACATGTCCCCTCAATACGAAGAAACCGTATGATAGCGAATAATCCGTTTGAATGATTCATTTGTTATGACGTAGACGTACTAAATGATAACATAAGTCTCGAATCTCCTCAAAACCGGAATCATTGTTTGACATGTTCAACTAAAAGGTATAAATTTTTACTTCAAGAATAACATTTCCGCAAATTGCTATGGTCATTTCAGAAAGAATGTTAAATGCACGAATCGGATTTGGAAATGACCGATATCTTTCGCCGCTCGGCAAAGTCCTTTTGAACCGCTGGGAGCGTCGCTGGTTACCCGCCAATTGGTTCAGCGTAAGGTGACAAAGGAGGTGTCCATTGGCAAATGTCCATGAAAACTTGATCATCGCCTTCCCATGCTCACCAGAATCGGAGAGTGCTTATACTTTTACACTTGCCTCTCGCTTGGGGCAGATGCTTGAAATGGCGGAACAGAGATTCGGTCCCCGCGACAAATCATACACGATTCTTGGGTTTGAGTTCCGGGCAGGCTTGCCACAGATCCGGTTCCCCGGAAGCCGGAAAAGGGTGATCGTCCAACTTGATTCTTCGAGTATGAACGATCCGAACCTTCCTCTGTTTCAAATGGCTCACCAAAGCGTGCACCTTTTGACGCCTGTATTACCTGCCAACGCAAGTGTCTTGGAAGAGGGACTGGCAACTTATTTTTCGAAGGAATATATGGCAGCACATATTGGTGGTGTATGGTTAACCGGTGATCAAAAGTATGATCGTGCCGAGGTTTTGGCCCGGAAACTGTTGTTGTTCAACGCCGATGGCGTTAAAGCTCTTCGTGAACTTGTTTCTGTTATCTCGGAGGCTACTGCACAGCATATTCTCAAAATATGCCCAAGCTTGCCGCCACATTTAGCAGAACAGCTCGTTGTGACCTTTCAATCCTGGGATGGGAAGACTTGGGGCTCCGGCGCCCTTTAACACCGATTGGTCCAACGAGACCAACCCTTCAAAATTCTATTCCTGAATTGATAAGGTGGTTGGCATAAGAAATTGATGACTTGCCCGGTTAAGAATAACCACTCTACAAATCACTGTGATCATACAGCCATGCCTTTCGTTGCCGTTCGTGACCTTCAGATGCATTACGAGATGCAGGGAACAGGCCCGCGCTTGCTCACTATCAGTGGCACGGGCGGTGACTTACGCCGCTCGCCAAATATCTTCGAGATGCCCATTGCTCGGCATGGGGGGCATTGCTCTACGCTTTGCAGAAGCCGGGGCAAAATTGATCGTCAACGACGTGAGCGAATCGGATGCCCACCACACGGTTGAGGCAATTAAGACCAAAGGTGGCCAAGCTGTGGCCGTGATCGGCAGCGTCGCCTCAAGGCAACTGTCGCAGGAAATGAGGATCAGCGGCACGAGGGACCGTAAGGATTGAGCCGTGTTCGATTTCGCCAAAGGAACCATCAAATTTATTCGGGGAGGCAAGTATCCTTTTTGCCACTCGGTGCTGATCGATGACCGGGACCGGGCAATCATTGATGCCTCCAGTGACAGAGACAAGCTACACCAATTCAAGGACCAACGAATCATAGACTATTTGATCACCTCACACGCCCACGAGGACCATCTCGTTTTTAACTATCTTTTTCCCGAGGCCCGATTTTGCGTTCATCCCTTCGATGCTCCCCAATTTGAAAACGTCGATTCCCTGATCGACTCTTACGGGGAGATGGCTCAAGAGGATCGGGAAAAGTGGCGAGCCTTTCTGGAGAGGGACTGCCACTATACGCCTCGTCAAGCCAATCTGCTCTTGGAGGACGGGATGGTGATGGACTTCGGACAGGTTAGAATGGAGGTGATCCA
>Ga0187771_10001247_pt1 | contig 16810 bp, 17 predicted proteins | sample 0116_SJ02_MP15_1_FD_133139 | JGI IMG/M metagenome (GOLD analysis project Ga0187771, IMG submission 133139) | Tropical peat soil microbial communities from peatlands in Department of Meta, Colombia - 0116_SJ02_MP15_10_MG | ecosystem: Environmental > Terrestrial > Soil > Wetlands > Peat | place...
GCCGGCGAGTTCGGCAGACTTGGGGGCGAGTTCGCCTTCAACACAGACGCCAAGTCAATCCTGGTAGGTCCCTCGAAGAGGCTCGGCATCGACGGGGAACCCTTCGTCTGGCAGGATTCCCGGGTCGAGGGTGTCTCCACAGGCAGCGGGGCTATCGAAGCCGAGACCGTCGTCCTGGCGGCTGGCGCCTGGGAGAACGAGCTGCTGGAGCCCATGGGGGTGGAGAGCCACGTGAAGGCGAAGAAGAGGCAGCTTTTCAGCGTCCACGCAAGAGGAGAGAAGCTGGAGGGCCTCCTCCACTGCAGGGGCTTCAACGCCCTGCACCTCCTCCCTCTCGTCATCCTCCCGAAGTCCGGAGTACACTTCAAGCCCGTCAGCGAGGAGGGGGACTTCTGGGTCGCTTGCGAAGATCAGGCCAACAGGCCTTTCATCGACCTCCCAGACCACGACTTGGAGAACTACCAAGCCGAGAGGGGGTACTACGAGAAGAGCGTTTATCCGATCTTGACCTCCTACTTCCCCGACTTCGTGGGGAGCAGTGTGAGGGCCATGTGGGCGGGCCTGTACTCATACAACACCATTGACAGCACACCCTTCGCTTTCAGGCAAGAGAACCTAATCGTGGTCGGAGGGGACAGCGGGAGCGGCATAATGAAAGGGGACGCCCTCGGGAGAATCGTGGACGCACTCTACCGCGAGCAACCCGAGGCTGACCTATACGGAGAGATCCCCTATGCCGCCTCGAAGATAGGCTTCGACGAGAGGGATGTCGAGAAGGAAGAATGGGTCATCTGACCATTAAGTTCTAGTCCGAGGGCGGTTAGCCGCGGACCGAAGATGCCCTTCATACTTCCTCCACAGGTGCTCGAAGTCGACGACGTTGCACTTGTCCTGGCGTTCGGCAAACTCTCCGTCCTGGAGGCGTGCACTGTGTTGGGAACGCAGGTGACGCGCGCCGAAGCGCCCTGCGACAGGGTTTCCGTCTTTCACGTAGACCAACTGTCGCCGAATTACATCGCAGAGCTCTCTGGCGCACACAAGTGCGCTCCAGTCACATCCGTCCTCGACTCACCAGAAGGGGACGTATCAAGCCTCGTCAACTTCATGACCTCCCACCTGGAAGACAAGGCGAACATCTCCCTAAGCGGGTATGAAATCGGGGAGGACGATTACGAGGACCTGGTCAGGTCCATTCTTGATGGCGTGAGGGGGGCAGGCCTGAGGAAGGTTAGGCTCCTCAGACCCGACGGGAACGAACTCCTCTCTGAAAGCGTACTTACCAGGGAGGCCCTGGACGTCATCGCATTTCCCTATCGCGACGGCATCGCACTCGGCCCCACCGCCTGGGTGCCCGACGCGGCTGCGATGAGGAGGAGAGGCACCAAGAAGCCAGCCCCTCACCCCGACATCGCCCTCTCGCCGCGCTTGGCCCGCACCTTGGTGAACCTGGCAGGACTGAGGCCCGGCCAGACGCTTCTGGATCCATTCTGCGGCTCGGGCACGATACTTGTCGAGGCCTACGCCAAATCGCTCCGTTGCCTCGGCATTGACAGCAGGGCTTCCCGCGTGCAAGAAGCCAGGGAGAACGTAAGATGGTCTGTTGGGGGCTTGTCAGATCGGGGTTACGACATCCGGAAGGGAGACGCAAGGGAACTCTCGCGGATGCTGAGGGGGACGAAGGTGGACGGCATCGTCACAGAACCGCTCCTCCTGCCGCGGCTGGACGCCCGGCCGAAGACCTCCACGGCCCAGGCGATGATTGGGGAATCGGCCGAGGTCTACAACGACGCCCTCGCCTCTATGGCCGACTCCATCCACTCTGAAGGGAGGATAGTGGTGGTCGTCCCTGTAATCCAGACGATGGAGGGGGACGAAGTGACCCTGACCCTGGAGGGAAGGAGGCTTGGGCTGAAGCTCTATCAACCCGGGCCGGTGGGGTTTGAATATCCTGTCCGGCTCTCCTTCGAGAGCACAAGGTGGGTTAGGCGAGCCGTCTATGTCTTCGAACCGCGTTCATGAGACTCATCCATGGTGGCCACCGCCTTCCTGAAGACTCCGGAGAGGAGGTTGAGCTGCGCGTCGGTGAGCTTGGAAGAGGCGGCTATCCGCTTCGCAACCTCGAAGAGATTCCGAGTCTTGTGCTTCGGCAGCCTGGAAGCCTCAGCGAGCTCATGGAAGCTCCGGGCGAACACCTCCCTGGCGACCTTCCCCTGCCCTCTTCCGCCCCTTGGGCCTCCCCGCGACGCGATGTACAGGACGATGGCCGCGGCGTGCCCGATATTGAGGGCCCTGTAGGCCGGAGAGGTGTCAATCGTAAGCGTGACGTCGCACGCTCCGATCTCCTGGTTTGTAAGCCCCGTTGTGTCGCGACCGAAGACCAGCGACGAGTTCCTGGCCGCCGACAGGATTTCATGGAGCCGGTCGGGAGCCACCGTCCGCCTTACGACGTTGGACTTCTTTGACGCCCTCACAGCTGTCGTGGCCACGAGGAGTTCGTGTTCCCACCTCACCCTGTCGAAGCTGGTGACAATGGCTCCGTCAAGGACCGAGGACGCGTGCGATGCGTAGACGGCGGCCACGGACAGGTCGAACTTGGGCTCGACGAGGTAAAGCTTCTCTACCCCGAAGTTCTGCACGAGCCTAGCCACATGGCCCACGTTGACGGGCCCCCTCGGCTCGACAAGGGTAACCGAGACCCCACGCGGGAGCACGGCCTTCCCGATTGTATGGATGATAAAGCCGTCACGGATGCTTCGGGGCGCAGAGGAGGTGCACCTCGTCAGGGATGAGGGAGTTCACCCTCCTTCGTTGGAAGCTCCCTTCATGCTTCATTCCGAGTTCTGAGAGGGCCGACTCCGCCAGCCTCCTTCTGAGGGAGAAAAGGCGAATTATGCTTGAAACCTCGACGTCGTCAATCCTGTGCCTTGGGGTGAATGACGCGATTACTGACCCCACCCGCGGCTGAGGTGAAAATGCGGCCCGGGGGACACGTTCCAGCACCCTAATGTCGAAGCAGATTTGCGACAGCGCAGAAATTCCCCTATATTCCCTGCTCCCCGGGGGCGCGGTAATCTTACTGACGAAATCTTCCTGGAGCACGACCACCGCCCTCCTGAACTCCATCCCGCTCAGCCACCTTATGAAGGAAGACGACTCCGAGTATGGGAGGCTGGATACTAGGACGTCGAAATCGGGGTGCTGTTCGAACGCATCGGCGAGCACGACGCGGGCGTCCCTTCCCCCAAGCAGCCTAGAAGTCTCGGTGAAGTTCGCACTGTCGACCTCGTAACCGACATAGGACGCCCCAAGTCCAGCCAGCTCCTTCGTTAGCGCCCCCCTCCCGGTGCCTATCTCTAGCACCCGTTCAGAGGGGCCGATGCCTGCCTGGGATACGACCTTCCGGATGACCTCGCCGTCGATCAGATAGTGCTGCCCGAGTCTACGCCTTTTCATCTACTTCTTGACAAATACGCTGACCCTCGAATCCCCCGAAAGCTCTTCCACGATCCGTTTCGCAATCATCTTGGCAGGCTCTCGAAGGCCCACCCTCTTCTGCACGTCGTCGAAGCTCGTGAACGGCTGTTTCTCCCTCATGTCCACTATCTCCTTCATGAAGGTCTTCCCAATGCCTGGAATGAGCTCGAGCCCGTGCAGCCTCGGGGTTAGGGGCTGCAGGTCGTTGAAGTAGGCCACGTACCTGCCCTCGTTCTCCTTCACCAGGTTCTCGACCACCACCGGTAACGAGGATTTGCCCTCCGGTGAAAGCTCCTCATAGGTCAGCTTCCCGAGGACGCTGACTATCTTCTCCCTCCCCTCCTTCCCGATCTTGACCTTCTCCCCAATCTCGAAGTCTCGGTTCTCCATCGCGAGGAGCTCCAGCAGGGTGAGCCTCTCCTCTCCTATGGCCTGGACCATGGGACCCTCGCGCCCCTTGATTACCACCGACTTTCCCCTAGGGAGGAAATCGAGCACGTAAGCGTATTCTTCGTACTTCTTGTCTGCTGGTATCATTTCCTAGAATTCGCTCCTGTTTGGGCGGCTCTAGTTCGAGGGGGACCTCTCGGTGCAGAAGAGAATCGTAATGCCCAATCCGTATGTCACCTGCTCCCCCTGTGAGAAAACGGCCTGCCTTGCTATTTAACGCTTGAGAAGCCTAGGACTTCGAATGTAGGATCTTGAGTATCTTCTCGAGCGTCTCTGTTGAGAGGAGCTTCCTCCATCCTGACGTGAACGTCCTGAGTTCCTCCACGGATTTTGGCATGATGTTTATCAGCTCCACCGCCTCCTCCTCGCTCAGGCCGCATTCCGTCTCCAGCTCCTTGCGTAGCCTCTTCGCCGCGTCCGCTTGGGCCTTCGCGAACTTGGTGGTGTAGTCGAGGGTCCTCTTCTGAATCTGATCTGCCTTCTCTACGTCTATCTTTGACAAAATCTGGCTTGCCTCCGGAATGGTCAAGAGCTTCTTCTCAACCTTCTCCGACATCAGCTCCCCTCCATGCGAACCACGTGCTCCTTCCTGGCCACCAGCTTCTTCACCTTGTTCCCAACGCTGACGTCGACGGTCACCGCCCTCCTGCCGACTTCGGTCACAGTCCCCACCAGGCCGTTGAACCTCCTGTGAGGCATGCCCTTGACCTGGGCAGGGTCGATCTTGATGACTACCTTGTCGTTCGGCGCGTACTCTACCAGCAGGCTGCTAAGCCCCTTCTTCCCAGACGACCTCAGGAGAGACCTAGTTCTTCTCCTTGACCCGTGTGACTTCGGCAAATCCGAATCTCCCTATTTCCTTGACTCCGCAGATGTCAAAGCTGCGGCAACCGACTTCAGTTTTTAAGACTTCCGACACTGATGGTGAGACGAGCTCCCCGCTGACGAACCTCTTGACCGGGAGTCCGCCGTCCAGCTCTGCTTCTATGAGGAGGCTCCTGCCACTGGCCTTCCCCGATGCCCTGTAGACCATCTTCACCGCCGGCCTGCTGTGAGGACGGTCGAAGCGGACCGCTGCCCGCCTGAACCTCGATTTCAGCTCAGACAGCCCCTCGGGGGTCACCTTGGAGGCGGCCGTGGCCCTGATCTTCGTGACGAACCTGAACGGCGGCAGCCGGACCGGCTTCGAGGGGAGGGTTTTCCCTGACGAGACGGACACAATACCCCCCCTGACCCTCACTCCGAACCTCTTGGGGAGCCTCCGTTTCCTCGGACTCTTCACCTCTGCGACGAAGGGCCTCCCGGGAGAGCAGACCCTGCTCTCCCTATCTTCGCTCCCCAGCCACGTAAAGGTCATCTTCTGGCTCCCGGCGAATCCTGTCAACTTCTTCCGCAGCGCCTCCTCGACGCTCGGCTTCCGCTCGTAACCGGTTCCCCGACACTTCTTGCACCCCACGCCCCGGCACTGCTCGCAGAAGGACCTCCTCTGCGAGATTCCAGCTGGCTTGGTGTACCTTCCGTAGTAGAAGACAGGCCTCGTGGTCACAGACACGCCCTCCGATCCGAAGTCCACCAGCAGAGTCAGGTCGGGCCTCTGCCTGTCGATGCGCTTTGCCAGGCTCTCGGAGATCTGGCCGGCTAGCAGCTTCGCGGCCTGAGTCTTAATGGTCTCGCTCCCCTTCAGCTTCAGCTCCGACCTCAGTTCGTCCTCCCTTTCCTGAACCCCATCTGGGAGCGAAACTCCTACGCTGAATGTCTGGAACTGGAAGCGACGGGCCATTCGGGCTGCCAGCTTCGCCATCTTCCCCGTCCTGTCCATCACTCCCTTGCAGACGAAGCACTGCTCCCCATGGACTAGCCCGAACTGCGCGCCTGCGCCCTGCCGCTCGGCGCACTTCTCGCAAAGCATGTATGTCTGCTGGGCCAGGGGCACCCTACTGTTCGCCCATCCGCCGCATCATCTGCCTGAGCTCCCTTCCCTTGCTCGTCTTGACAAGGGTCTTCATCTGCTTGTACCTGGAAAGGAGCTCTCTGACGTCCTTCTCGCTGCGTCCGGAACCTTTCGCGATGCGCTTGAGCCTCGAGGAGTTAATCATCTCCGGGTCGACCTTCTCTTCCCCCGTCATCGACTGGATGATTGACTTGTAGACCCGGACTCGGTCCTCGGCCTTGTCGAGTTCCTTGACGTCGACCTGTCCCGAGAATCCCGGGATGTGCTCGAGGACCTTCTTCAGGGACCCGAACTTCTTCATCTGCTCGAATTGGAGTAGGAGGTCGTTCATCGTCATCTTCCCTGACATCATACGCTGGGTCATCTTCTCGTCAACTACGACGTCCGCGTCCTTCACCATCTCCATGAGGGCCTTCAGGTCCCCCATGCCCAGCAGGCGCCCCACGAACCGGGTGGGAGCGAACTCCTCCAGGTCATCAATTCTCTCGCCCGTGCCGATGAAGAAGATCTTGGCGCCTGTCGCGGCGGATGCCGCGAGAGCCCCGCCCCCTTTGGCCGCGCCGTCGAGCTTCGTGACGATGATTCCCCCAACGGGGGCAGCCTGGTGGAAGGCAAGCGCCTGGTTGTAGCACTGCTGCCCTATGGTCCCGTCTACGACGAGCACGGTGACGTCCGGCTTAACCCCACTCACCACGTCCTTCATCTCCTGCAGGAGCCCCTTCTCCTCCTTGTGCCTCCCTGCTGTGTCGATTATCACGAGATTCTTCGTCCCCTCGAAGACCTTCTTCCCCTCCTTCGCAATCTTCACCGAGTCCTTCTCTTTCTCATCGCTATACACCTCCGCGCCCGACGAGGCGACCAGAGTCTTCAACTGGGCAATGGCCCCCGGCCTGAAGGTATCTGCCGCGACGACCCCGACCTTGAAACCACGTTTCGCGTACAGTCGGGCAAGCTTCCCGGTCGTTGTGGTCTTGCCCGAGCCCTGAACGCCCAGCATGACTAGCACGTTGGTCCTGTCCTTGCTCAGCCACAGGCCACCTTCGCCGCCTAGAAGCCGGGCTAGCTCTTCGTAGAGGATCGAAACTATCTGGTCCTTCTTCGTCACTCCGCCGGGGGTTTTCTCTTCCAGGGCCCTCTTCTGCACCCTCTCCGTTACCTCCAAGGCAATCCTGACGTTGACGTCAGATTGTATCAGGGCTCTCTGAAGGTCCCGGACGAACTCTTTGGTTACCTTCTCGTCCACTACGTTGGACCCGACGAGCTTCTTCACAGCAGCCTGGAGCCCCTCGCGCAGCGAATCGAGCATCAAAAATTTCGGCCCAGTTCCGTCTATTTAATACCTTGAGACCCTGCGGCGTCTCAGTGAACCAAAACGAGGGTCGGCGCTCTCTTCTCCGGCGGTAAGGACTCGACCTACGCGGCCTGGGTCGCCGCGAAACGCGACGACCTCGTCTGTCTGGTCACCCTGTTTCCAAAGTCCGAGATGTCATACATGTTCCACTTCCCCAACCTGAAGTGGACAGCCCTGCAGGCCGAGTCGATTGGCGTCCCAATCCTGGCCGAGAAGACCGAGGGGGTCAAGGAGGAGGAGCTTGCGGACCTGGAGCGCGCTCTCCAGGAGGCCAAGGCCGCCTTCGACTTGAATGGGATCTATACTGGAGCCCTAGCTAGCGTGTACCAGAAGACCCGGGTCGAAAGAATCTGCGACCACCTCTCCCTGAAGTGCTTCTCGCCGCTCTGGGGGATGGAGCCGGAGGCACACCTGCGCCGGCTGGTTGCAGAGGGATTCGAAGTCATGGTCGTAAGCGTGTCTGCGCTCGGACTGGACCAGCGGTGGCTCGGCAGGAGGCTGGACGAAGAAACCATCGACGAGTTGGTCGCGCTTGGGAAGAGGTTTAGGTTCCACGTTGGGCTCGAAGGAGGCGAGGGGGAGACGTTCGTCCTCGACGCGCCCTTCTTCTCGAAGAGAATCGATGTCCACGCGTCGCAGAAGCACTGGAAGGGCGACTCCGGCTATCTTGAGATAACCAACGCCAAGCTGGCCCCAAAGTCCGGGGCTAGATCGGTGGCCTCGTCCCAAGGGTCAGAGCCACCGTAATCTGGGAGCCGCCTCTGATTACTCCGAGTTCGACGACCTGCCCTGAAACCGCGTGCTCCTGAAGCCAGCTTGAGAGTGCGTCCCCATTTGCGATTCGGGTGCCGTTGGCAGATATTATGATGTCCCCGCCGATGTAGTACTGAGACCCGTCGACGCTCTTCACCGTGGTCCCGGCCCTTAGCCCCGCCTGGGCTGCCGGTCCCCCCTGCACGACGCTTTCGATTAGGACGCCGTAGGTGTAGTTGGTCCCGCTAGCCTGAGCAAGGTCGTAGTTCATGTCGGCTTCGGTTATGCCCATGTAGGGGTGCATGTTGTAGGACCCGGTGGAGATGAGGTAGGGAAGTTCCTTGATTATGGTGTCAGATGGGATAGCGAACCCGATGCCCTGAGAGCCGCTCACGATGGCTGTCGTTATCCCGACCACCCTGCCCTGAGAGTTAAGCAGGGGGCCTCCTGAGTTGCCTGGGTTAATCGGGGTGCTAATCTGAATGACGTCGGCTATGGAGAAGTTCCCCGACGTTTCATCTTGAAGCGTCCTTCCGAGCTGGCTCACGAGCCCCTCCGTCAGGGATCCGGAAAGACCGTAAGGGTTCCCAATGGCAACCACGGGCTGGCCAACCCGGAGGGTAGACGACGCGGCGAAGGTCAGCGGGAAGAATTCTGTTGCACGGGCCCCCGTCACGGTCAGCACGGCCAGGTCGCTGTAGGGGTCTGACCCTACGACAGTCCCCCTGTAGGCGTTTCCGTCCTGGAAAGTCACAGAGATGTTGACGTCGTTTTGTACTACATGGTAGTTCGAGACAACGTAGTATGAACCTCCCTCCTGGATGACGAATCCGGAGCCCTCCACCTGTTGGTAGGACGTACCGAAGAAGGATGAAGTCTGCTGAAGTCCCTGTATCGTGACTATGCTCGTGTTCGCGTAGTCATAGATCAACGTGGTATCAATGCCGGAGTAGTTGCCAGTGCTGACTCCGGTGGTGCTGGTGCTGCTGGCTGACAGGAGTTGGAGGAGGGATGCCCTTTGTCCCTGGAGTGACGTGATGGAACTGTTTAGAGAAGAGATGCTCTGGTTGGCCTGGACATTTTCCGAATAGTAGAGCACCCCCAAAGACGCTGAGATAATCAGCAGGACGACGACCGCAGCGAGAGGACCGCGTCGCGACCGTTGTGGCGCCGCGGATGCGAACTCCAATCTAGACCGCTCCTGCCATGCTTTTCGGCGAAACCCACTCTGGGGTGTTCTTATGCTTGGCGTACCACTGTTACGTCTTTGAGGTACATTTCTACTTGGCCGTCGCTCTGGACTTTGGGCACTGGTACACAATGCTAAAATACACAAAACTGATTTTTCTTCAGAATTTGCAGGAACAAGACGGCAGACCACGGCGGAGCAACTTCAGGGTCTCGTTGGCGGTCCTCTTGCTTGTTACCTCGGGCCTAGCCCTTCCGCTTTCCTCCTTCGGCGTCGCCTCTGCCTCGGCCCTTTCCGCGCCGGGTACGAGGTCGGGTGTAGTTTCGGCGCATCTCGCTGGTCAGCTCGATGGTAAGCTCGTTTTGGACGGCGTCGCATCGGTGTTTGTGGTCGCGCCGCCTTCGACAACGGGCTCGCACGAGGTGGGCGAGTCCGCCGTTTTCGAAGCGCAGCCCCCTGGGGGTGGGCCGTCGGCAATCATCATCTTCAGCAATTCCAGCGAAGTCATTGCCACCGGCCGAATCCACGTGCAGAGGCTGGACCTCATCTTAGGACCGCCAGAGGAACAGGGGCAGGGCCTCGGGCCTTCGGCACCATGGTCTTCGAACGGGGCGGCGCTGAGGACTGGATTCATGGGCGAGATGATGCTCGCTCCGACTCCCCCCTCTGCGTTTTCCTCGGTAACGGCGGCCGTCCCCAAAGTATGGTGGGACTTCTTCCAAAGGAGGTCGAAGTTCGAGATATACGTCGAGATTCTGGAGCTGATGAAAAGAGGGCCGATGACGCCCTTCGAGGTTGCATTTTACGCGAGGCTCAACCACAAGCGCACTAAGGAATACACAGAATTCCTGGCGGAGGCGGGCTACCTGCAACCCGTCAACGAAGAGGGGAGGACTCTGTACGCACTAACGAAGGAGGGCCTTGGCTTCCTCAACCGCGTCCAGTCCCTGTTGGTGGGGCCAGGAATCATCGAAGTTGCGAGCCCCGGCTATCAGCGCGACTTCTGAGCTTCGCAAAAGCGTATATCTCGAAGCGGCTCTCAACGCATCCGCTCTAGATGAAGGGGTTTCGGGAAGAGCCGTCTGAGGCATCCGATGAAGAGCCAAACCATCGATAGAGCAAAACTAGCAATAGCCAATCCAGGTAGTTTCGCCTCTAGGAGGAAAGACGGATGATGGCCGTGTCCAACCCTACCAAAATCGCTAGGATCGTTCTCTAGAGTAGAGCTATAATGAATCCCGTTCTAACGCGGGATGCATGAAGAGATGGACAGTCGTAGCCTCGGCTGCGGTAGCCATCTTGGCAGTTGGCGCGGTATTGTTCGTGATTGCCACCCGACCGTCGTCCTACTATACTAACCGAGTCGGGTGCACAGATTACGAGACCTTCACCTACGAAGAACCTTCGACCATCAACGAGAGCGTATCCTATGGTTCTGCGACTACGACCACAGTCTTCACCGCCACGACCAACACTTCGGCAACCGTAGGTTACACCACCGTCTACGGATTCACCCTGCCTCCAGGGACGAATGCGTGGGGGAACACTGTCCGTTCTTGCACCTTCATCAGGTAGTCGCCAGAACCGTCAGCTCGACCTAGTCCTACCACGCCAACACTGCTAGGCTGTTCTCACGAGTACTTTTAGGGAGCCTGCCGCCAATTTCCTACAATGCCTATCTGTCCCAAGTGCAAGAAACTAATCAGTGCTAAGAGGTATGCTCGGCACATCAGGCGCTGCGGGACGACCCACAAGCATAAGCCAAGACCCTTGGCGGAACACGGCCCCGCCGACAGCCCAGCCCTCTACATGGGCCAGCATTAGTCAACGCCTCTAGGCCGTTCATATGGTAAGACTTTACGTTCCACGAAACGTAAATCAAATTCAATTGGGTAACGCCACCTGTCGACGTGGCGCCGTGACTGGGCGTAGGCTCGGAAGCGCAACTACGGGATATTGCCGGTCGAAATCGACCTTCCAGACCGCGCTGCTACGCTGTTCATGGCGTTGTCCATTCCGAGTCCCACTCTACCCCTCGCCATGCGCTTTCCGAGCGTTGCCCGAGTCTCATACTTAAAGAAATGACGAAAATCTACATCCAAACCCACAAGATTCTACGTATCTGTGTCGAAACAGATACGCGTCTACCTGCCTGCGGATCCTGCATCCGTCCGCCGCTGATTTTGGCCCCAGTTTGGGCATAACTGACCTGCCGCAGGTCACCGATAGCGCATCACGCACCGCCTGTATGTTGCCGCATCGTCGTGGGAGCTTGGACTAGGTAAGAAGACAAGTTCCATGACCCTCTGCAGCAGCAGGCTCGGTCGGGACCAGGGCTTCTGCAGAATTCGTGGGCACTGGAACGGCACATAGCACACGGCATCATATCCCCGTCGCCAGAACCTCCCGTTATGAACCACTCCGACTGGAATCCTATATCCGACTGATGGATTGTTCGAATAAAGCGGAGCGGAGAGCCCTTCTAGGCTCTCCTTCAGACCGGGAGTGTTGTCGAAGTAGATGCCTTGTTCCCTCTCGCCTTCGCCCTCATCGCGAGGTAGCCGCCCGTGATTGCAAGCAAGCCGACCACGACAACCACAGCGATTGTGCCGCTTGAGATCGAGAGAGTCGAGGCCGGCGCTGGTGCCATGACGAGCGAGTCACCCTGGGCGTAGGCGTAGCCCTGCACGTTTACGACCCCGGACGGGTCAGAGATCGCCGATAGCGAGTACTTCTGGCCGTTGTAGTCTGCCGATATGGAGAAGGCGTCCTGTCCAGATATCGTCTTCGAGAAGGTTGTCGTGTTGGTCGCCGAGTTGTAGTTCTTTGTCCAGGTGCTCAGAGGGGTGTCCAGCTGCGAGAAGTTGAGTGTGGGCCTGTTCCAGAAGACGTCGCCGCCAAAGGAGCTCGAAAGCCACCCTGTGGCATAGGCGTGGGACCCAATCGAGTCCTCCATGGCCGAACCCGCAAGGTTGATGTCTATGTCATGCCCTTCGAGGGGCAGGTCCATAGAACCCCTGACTACGAACGCCCTCCATCCGAGGTTGGCTTGAACCGTGCCGTTGACTACGCTGAACACGCCGGATACAGTCGCGTTAATCTTGGTCACTTTGTCGACTACGAGGGCCGTAGTGTTGCCGTTCGCTGAGTAACTGACAGCCACCGATATGTTGGAGACCGATACATGGTGGTCCCACTGATCGAAGCTCCCTTGGAGTTCATGGGCGCCCGACGAAGTGCCGTCGAACTTGCCGCTGAGGCTGAAGCTCGAGCTGACGTTCCTGAGGTAGGTCGAGATTGTAGAGTCGGACGGATACGTGAAAACAATCTTGGTGGTGCTCACGCTGTCCAGAGTGGCGATGCTCGTCTTGGGGTTGAGGTTCACTGTTAGAGTCGAAGCGCTGGCGAGTGGGCTGACCGCGAAGAGTAGGATTGCAAGGGTTGCAAGTGGGAAGATTTTCCTGAATTCAGTCTTCATAATCGACCGCAATCCAGCAGTTCGAGGTTAAACCTACATTTTTGAACGACGCTGAATATAGAAACAACGGCGGATCCGGAAGTGAGTCGGCAGGTCTCTTCTAGCTTCCGCCCTTCACGCGCATTATCTTGTTTCTGCCCATCATGGACCAGTACTCCACCTCGGTCCCTGCGGCCAGGCCTCCGCCGAGCTCAGCCATCTCTTCGGGGGTGGGCTTCGGTGTCTCAAGTACCTCGAAGGTGGCGAGGTCCATAATCTGGACCGTGCCATCCATGATAGAAGTCACCTGGCCTGACCTCTTGTCAATCATCGGTATGTCGACGCGGGACTCCGCTGGGGCCACGTAACTCTTCTTCGACCCCGTCAGTATCGAGATGGCCACGAGCCTCACCTTGGCGCTTCCGTGCTTTCCTGGCTTGAAGTGGTCCTGGCTGACCACTCTGCAGGGCTCGCCATCGATTATTATGTAGCCCCCGACTTTGACGCTTCCAAGTTCAGCGGGTCGACTCAAAGATTAGCGAACCGTGCCTCGCGGAAGAAACTAAATAAACGCCACGCGAGCGGACTAACTCGCATAGGTTGAAGATTTCGCGACCGGCCGCCAGACTCACCGTCTCATCCAGGCCAGAATGAACCCTTGAAGGAACCCTCATTTGTCTGAGCCGGCATACGTACTCGATTCCACTGCCTTCTATGCGGGCATACCATACCAGGGGAGTGGCCGCTACTACACCACCTACCTGGTCCTCGAAGAAGTGAAGCACCACAACGTCGGTTCCTCACTCATCCATACGAGGGTCCAGGTGACAGAGCCTTCGCCCGACTCCATGAGCAGGGTGAAGACCACGGCAGCCAAGACCGGAGACATAGGGGCGCTTTCCCAGACCGACATGTCCCTGCTAGCCCTGAGCCTGGACCTGATGAGGGCGGACGGCGGGGTGAACCTGGTTTCGGACGACTTCGCGGTCAGGAACGTGGCCGAGGTCCTAAGTATTCCCCTGGCGCCCACGTCGATGAAGGGTGGGGAATGGAAGAGCATATCGTGGAAAATCTACTGCAGAGGATGCGGTAAGACCTACACCAACCCTAAGCTGACCGTCTGCCCCGTCTGCGGCACAAAGCTGGTAAGAAAGGCGGCCAGCGGGTGACGCGCGCCTATTCGCGGATTATGAAGCCAGCCCCAGGTCTCTGGAAGCGAGCCTGACCCCCTCTCCAAGCGAAGCGAGCTTCTGGACCCCGACGATGTAGGTGGTGTTCCCGAAGTTAGCGAACGTTTCGAAACCACAGTCCGTTCCGCCCAGGAGATTGTTCGGGTCGATTTTGTCAATTGACGCGAGTCCTTCAAGCCGCGACGCCACCGCCTCCGGAGATTCGACGATGGCGGTCTTCGTGTCGATTACCCCCGCCGCGAGCGTGAGCCCCTTGGGCCAGTCGTGCTCCTTCAGATACCGCCTGAGAATAAGGGAGTCTCCGGCGTGCCTGGGGTTCGCCATCTCCCCAACAATCGTCCCGACCTTCAGCCGGAGCAGCTCGGGGAGCACCCTTGAATAGTCCGCGTCGAACCTGTGCGACCCCACCCAGTTACCATAGCAGTAGTGGACGCGTATCCTGTCCCTCGGGAGGCCGGCGACGGCCTCGTTGATGGCGTCTACGTGCCTCGGGAGCGCTTCGTAAAAGTCAACGCCCCACATGCCAGTCTGCTTGCCCATCGCCAGGTCAGGGGAGTCCAGCTGAAGATCAACCCCGGAAACGCTCAGGATGGCCTCGTACTCCTTCCGCAGCTCCTTAGCGCAGTCGAACAGGTACTCGTAGTGGTCGCGGTAGGCCGTTCCTCTCGGGAAGAAGATGGTCGTCACCCCCGGAGACGGCGAGGGGAGGAAGATTCTCTCTGCCCCTTCTTCTTTCGCCAGCCTGGCCGCATCCTGAGCTTCTTCCCTCGCCAGCTCCGAGCCCCGATAGTGAAGCTTGCTCTCGATCTTGGGGAGCTCGAACCCCTTCATCTGTCCAGACGACAGGAGCTGGGCGAACATTGGGTTTGATTCTTGAAACTCTGTGATCATTTCAGGCTGCATCGGCATCGGTACCCGCTCGGTCTTCGAAAAGCCCAGGAATCGGTTGGGCAGATAGTAGGTGTATCCCGCCTTCCGCTGCTCTCCATTGCTGACCCAATGGAGGCCGTTAGGGCTGCCCCCCGGCTTGAGCTGGTCCCTGATTGCCCTCCTTTCAGCGGCTTCGATAACGCCCCGATGTTCTAGAGATATCTCCCCCGTCGGGCTCTGCGGAAGGAGGTCCATGACCTCCGGCGTCCTGAACCAGCTTCCGGTCATTGTGGCGCGTATGGGCAACTGCGACCCGTTTCAATTGCCGCCTTAAAGAGTGATTTGATGCGTCCGACCTGCCCTAGAGTTTTCTAGAACAATTCAACTATGGTTAGCTCCACTATACTAACTAACTCAGAAAAACCTACTATGTTTAAATATGGAATACCCCACTCGGTTGTATAGTGAGTAAATTTGAAATTACCTAGGACCTCCGCTCTTCAAGTTTCGGACAAATGCCCCCAGTGCGGGAAGAGGACGCTTATTGAAGACGCTAACACTGGAGAGCTGTCCTGCAGCAACTGCGGATTCGTGGTCACCGAGAACTCGGTCGACCAGGGGCCCGAGTGGCGCTCCTTCAGCGACGAGAAAGGAGAGGACAGGGCGAGGGCCGGCGCTCCTACGTCGATAACCTACAGAGACATGGGTCTGTCGACCATGATCGGTAGCTCGAACAGAGACGCTTCGGGACGGAGCTTCGACTCCCCGATGCGCAACGCCATCGACAGGCTCAGGAAGTGGGACAACAGGTCCCCGGCATTCGGCTCACAGGAGAAGAACCTCAGCATCGCCCTCCGGGAACTCGATAAGATGGCAGACAAGCTCGGCGTGTCTCAGGCCGTCAAGGAAAGGTCCGCCTATATCTACCGCAAGGCGCTCGAGAGAGGCCTCCTGAGGGGCCGTTCTATCATAGGCATATCTGCGGCCGCGCTCTACGCAGCCATGCGCGACACCGAAACACCCCGCACTCTGAAGGACATCGCAGCGGCGAACAACCTCGACAAGAAGTCTGTGGCAAGGGACTACAGGATACTCTTGAGGGAGATGGACCTCACGATGCCCGTTGCAGACGCCGCAAGGAACGTCAACAGGATTGCATCACATGTTGGCCTCTCGGAGAAGGTCGCCCGCAAGGCCATCGAGATAGTCAGAATCACCGAGGAGAAGGAGATCTCGGCGGGCAAGTCCCCCATGGGCCTGGCAGCGGCTTCGCTCTATCTCGCCGGGGTCATAGAAGGCGAGGTGAAGACCCAGAAGGAGATTGCAGAGGCAGCAGGCGTCACCGAAGTCACCGTCCGCAACAGGTACAAGGGGCTCCGCGCCGACCTGGGCCAGCAGCTCGGACTGGCGGCCGAACCCCAAATAGTGGCCCAGTAAGGGTCCGCTAGGTTGCGGTTCTACGTCGTAGACGTCTTCGCCGAATCGAGACTTGCAGGCAACCAGCTGGCCGTCTTCAGGGACTGCGCCCATCTGAGCACGGGAGAGATGCAGGCCATCGCGCGAGAGATGCATTTCTCGGAGACCACCTTCATCAGGTCCGAAGTGCCCCACGATGGGGGTTACGACGTCAGGATCTTCACGCCTAACTACGAGCTCCCCTTCGCGGGTCACCCGACCCTCGGCACAGCGTACGTAATCCAGTCCCAGATCATCCAAAGGCCGGTAGAGGCGGTTGTCCTGAACTTCAAAGTGGGCCAGATTCCAGTGACCTTTTCGTACGGAGGCAGCTCCCCTGACATCCTCTGGATGAAACAGAAGCCTCCTAGGTTCGGGAAGACCTTCGAGCGGAGAAGAATCGCGGAGGCGCTGGGCCTGAAGGTCTCAGACCTAGACCCCGACTTCCCCGTCCAGTTGGTCTCGACCGGGGTTCCGTTCATCATCGTCCCCCTCACCAGCTTGAACGCAGTCAAAGCGATAAGGGTCAGCCAGGGCGCCCTGGCCGGATTGTTCAAGGAGACCAAGACCACCCTGATTTTCGTCTTCTGCCGCGAGACGTATTCGAAAGAGAACCAACTGAACGCCCGGGGCCTCGGGACCCCCGACACCATCCCCGAAGATCCGGCGA
>Ga0187771_10001248_pt1 | contig 16809 bp, 13 predicted proteins | sample 0116_SJ02_MP15_1_FD_133139 | JGI IMG/M metagenome (GOLD analysis project Ga0187771, IMG submission 133139) | Tropical peat soil microbial communities from peatlands in Department of Meta, Colombia - 0116_SJ02_MP15_10_MG | ecosystem: Environmental > Terrestrial > Soil > Wetlands > Peat | place...
CGATGGGGGTCGGTATATCTCGACACGCTCGATGAGGACGGGCAGGTCAATTTCAAGGGAAAGACCAAGGCGTTCGTTAGAAGCTACGGCTTCCTTTCATCCATCCTGCCGTACACGAATGCCGAATGGGAGAAGCTGTCGATTTTCTTGACCTTCCTCATTCCGAAATTGCCGGCTCCGAAAGAGGAGGACTTGTCGAAAAGGGATTCTCGATACGATCGACATGGACAGCTACCGGGCCGAGAAAAAGGCGGCGGTCAAAATCCAATTGCCGGATCAAGATGCTGAAATCGAGCCCATTCCGACCGACGCGCACGGCGGCAGGGCAGAGCCCGAGCTGGACCGGCTGTCGAGCATCCTCAAGTCGTTCAATGACCAATTCGGGAACATCAAGTGGACCGATAACGACCGGGTGCGGAAGCTGGTGACTGAAGAAATTCCGGCGAAGGTGGCAGCGGATAAGGCGTACCAGAACGCTAAAAAGAACTCAGACAAACAGAACGCCCGGATCGAGCATGACAAGGCGCTCGGGCGGGTCATGAAGAGCGTTCTGAAAGACGACACGGAATTGTTTCGGCAATTCAGCGACAATCCGGATTTTCGGCGATGGCTCACCGATATGGTATTTGGGGCGACGTATGGGAATGCGCCGCCGACTTCTGGAGGAGCGTAAAGGTCGCGGGAGAACATCGGCGGACGTAAAATGGCTGCAAAATAAAAACGCGCCGGGCAGGCGCGAGAATTTCAAGTCGTTGATTTGTTTGTAGAAATTGGTCGGGGCGGCGGGATTTGAACCCACGACCCCCAGTCCCCCAGACTGGTGCGCTAACCGGGCTGCGCCACGCCCCGACCGAAACGGCGCGGACTATAGGGATGCGGCTGTCGCGGCGCAATAACGCTGCGCCGGCCGCTTTTTCCGTCGGCCGGCCAAGTTAACGGATTGTGCACGCCTGTCGGACCTAATCCGGCCCTGAGCGCTCTCACAGGCGAGACGTGGCCATGGCCCAGGCTGCCCCAGCACGACTGGACGCGCATTTCGGCGTCGAGCCGGCCGTCGGCCGCACCGACGCGGCATCGCCCGTCGCGCTCGGTGACATCCGCATCAGCGTCTACGAGGATCTGGCGGCGATCGAACGCGATTGGCGGGCCTTCGAGCCACAGGCCGATGGTACCGTGTTCCAGAGCTTCGATTACTTGGCGACCTGGCAGCGTCATATCGGGGAACGTGCCGGCGAGCGGCCGGCGATCGTCGTCGGGCGCGATGGCACCGGAGCGGTTCCGTTCCTGCTGCCGCTTTCGGTGCGTCCGGGCGGCCTTGCACGCGAGCTCACTTGGCTCGGCTCCGAGCTTTGCGATTACAACGGGCCGCTGCTCGCTCCGAATTTCTCCGCCTGCATCGACCGCGCGCGCTTCCTGGCGTTGTGGCGGGAGATTCTAGCCAAGCTGCAGGCGCGTCCGCGGCTGCGCTTTGACGTCATCTCGCTCGACAAGATGCCGGATATGGTCGGCGTGCAGCCAAACCCGATGCGCTACCTCGGCGGCACGCCCAATCCAAGCGGCGCCTATCTGACGCATCTTTCCAGCGATTGGCAGAACTTTTACACCGACAAGCGCTCGTCGGCGACGCGTCGGCGCGACCGCACCAAGCGCAAGAAACTGAGCGAGTACGGCGAGATCACCTTCGTCAATCCGGCGAGCGAGGAGGACATCTTGCGCTCGCTCGACATGCTGATGATGCAGAAGGCGCGTTCGTTTGCGCGCATGGGCGTCACCAATCTGTTCGCCAAGCCGGGACACGCGGATTTCTATCGCGCACTGGCCACCGATCCGGCGACCCGGCCGCGGGTGCATGTGAGCCGGCTCGATGTCGGCGATAAGGCCGCCGCGGTCAATCTCGGACTCATCTATCGCGGGCGCTACTATCATCTCTTGGCGAGCTACAGCGATTGCGACCTGTCGCGCTTCGGGCCCGGCGCCGCGCATCTGCATGACCTGCTGCACTATGCCATCGACCGCGGCTGCACGATTTTCGATTTCACCATCGGCGACGAACGCTACAAGCGCGATTGGTGCGACACCGAGCTTTTGCTGTACGACTACATCGCGCCGGTGACCTGGCGGGGAACGCTCGTGGCCATGCCGCGTCAGGCCGCACTGCGGCTCAAACGGTGGATCAAGCAGACGCCGGTGGTGTGGAAAGCGTTCACGGCGCTGCGCACGGCGATCGGATCGCTGCGGCGTAGCTCAGACGATTAAGTCAACGCCGAGGGGCTGGCGGCTGGGCCGCGCTGCTCATGGGCCAGCCGGATCGGCCCGCGGATCATCAGCACCGCAGTCGCGATGGCGCCGCCGGTATAGACGACGGTGTAGGCCTCGAGAAACTGCACGATATCGAGATGGGCAAGGAAGGCGAGCGCGCCGACGCTGGTCATTGCCGCCACCACGCCCATGCCGATGCGCGCCACCTCGCGGAAGTAGCCGTTATGCACCAGAACGCTGTTGCACACCATCTGCGTAAGGTTGGCGATCAGTAGTATGATCAGGATCGGCGTGGTCGCCGGCGGCATGGTCGCAGCGTTGCCGAGCAGGATGGCGAACAGCTTGTCGGCGCCGAGGATGAGTATGGCGCAGGCGATGCCCGCCGGAATGCTGCATAGCGCGGCCGCCATCAGCGTCGCGTGCACGAGCGTCGGTCCGTCGCGCTCGGCGAGCGCGCTGGTCTGCCGCGGCACCAGGATATCGCATACCGCGCCGAAGATGGTCGCGCTGCCGCGGAACACCTTGAAAGTGGTGTCGAGAATGATGGGCGGGGCGCCCAGCCCGAACAGCATCGACACGATCAGATACGGAAAATTGCCGACATAGATTTCGCTAGCCGCAAACGTGCCGCTGCGCACGAGCTCGGCCTTGTTGGCGCGGAAGAAAGAGACGAAATCGGCGACGAAGCCGCCGAGGCGCGGCTTGAGCGCGCCGCGCGCGATCATGCGGCGGACGCAGATCGTCACCACCACGCCCCACAAGGCATTGAGCGCGATGAGCATGACAATGAGCGGCAGGCCGAACAGAACGGCGGCGAGGCCGACGAAATAGCCGGCGCGACGCACCGTTTCGAGCGCTTCGAACAGAACGTATTCGTCAACCGCAATGGAAATGTTGCGCAGCGCAAACCAGACGAGGTTCAAGGCGACAAACCAGAAGAACAGCCCGAACTCGGCCGCTTCGCGCCACGAGGCGCCCGTTTGCAGCCCCATAAAGGCGAAGCAGAGCAAGGCGCCGCCGCTCACCAGCGCGAAATAAAACAACACCACCGCGCTCGCGTGCCCGGCGACCATATCGCTGCGGTTGCCGGCAAGGAAGCGGGCGCGCAGGCGCACGAACAGGATCTTCACGATGCCGAAGTCGATCAGCCACAGAGAATAGCCGAACGCGGCCACCAGAATGAAGATCGAGAAGCGGTGGGGGCTGAGCACATGCGCGAAGACGTAGGTCTGCAGCAGCCCGGTGACCAGCGCGGCGCCGGCGGTGGTGGTGCGTAGCAGGAAGAACGGGATGGAGATGAGCCGGCGCTGCATGTCACGCGGCCTCCCGCTCACCGAGCGTCAGACAATAATCGAGCAGCGCCCGTGCCGCCGCCTTCCAGGTGAAGCGCTGCGCACGCAAATGGCCCGCTGCCGCCAGCCGCTCGCGCAATGCTGGATCGGTCGCGAGCGCGCGCATGTGGCGGGTGATGGCGTTGGCGTCATCGGCCTCGCAGGTCAGCGCCGCGTCGCCGCATACCTCCATCAAGGCCGGCTGCTCGCTGATGATGACCGGACAGCCGCAGGTCATCGCCTCAAGAGGCGGCAGGCCGAAGCCCTCGTAGTAGGACGGAAACACCAGCGCAAGCGCGTGCTCATAGAGCGCGCGCAATTCGGCGTCGGAAACGAAGCCGACGGCGCGCACGCCGTTGCCGCCGGCGATGTTGAGATGGCCGAACACCTTGGGGTCCTTGGCGCCGGTGAGCACCAGCAAGGCGTCGTCTAGGCCCGCCTGCTCGAAGGCTTTGACCACCGTCTTGATGTTCTTGTTGGCGGAATCGACGCCGACGCCGAGGAAGAACTTGCGGCCACGCAGGCCGAGCCGGTCGATGACCGATTCATCGGCCGGTACCTCTTTGATGTGATCGCCGCCCTCGAAGCAGACCGGCATAGCGGCGACATCGGCGCCGTACCATTTGCCGATCTCGCGCCGGGAGAATTCCGATACCGTCACCACCAGGTCGGAGCGCTTGCACAGGCGGGGGATAAGGAATTTGTAGGCGGCGCGGAAGCGCGGCGAGAAATTGTTGGGCAGCGCCTGCACGGTGGCGTCGTGCACCACGACGATCTGGTGCCGCGCGGCGAGCGGCCCGAGCATGCAGAGGTTGAGCAAGAGCTGGCCGGCGCCGTGCAGCGGGTATTCGATCTGCTCCCAGGCGTAGCCGCTGAAATGACCGACGCGGCGTAACGGAATGTTCTTGAGCGGGAAATCGCGCGCCGTGCGCGGTGCAAGGATTTCGACACTCCCTTTCAGCGCGCCATAATCGCCGTCGAGCAGCTGGTCGATCGCCTTGATCGCTTCGGCGGCAAAACGCTGCACGCCCGAGCGGCGTTGGGTCAGGAAGCGGCCATTGATGGCAATGCGCGGCATCATGAATGAGCCTCGAGGAGTGTGGCGACGGTGCTGGCGAGACGGTGCGGGGAAAGCTGCGCAGCGACATCTTTTGCTGCGGCGGCGCCCATGCACGCGCGCAGGTCCGCATCGGCGACGAGCCGGCGCAGCCACTCAGCCGCTTCCTCGACATTGGCGTCGGCCCATTTCTGGCCGTCGGCGTCGAAGGAGCCTTCCGGGTCCTGCACTGGAACGAGCGAATAGGACACCAGCGCCGAATTGCCGGCGTTCATGAAATCGAGATTGCCGGACCAGCCGGTCGCGATCACCGGTTTGCCTAATGCCATGGCCTGCGCTGGCACCAGACCGAAGCCTTCCGAACGATGCAGCGAAATCACAATATCGGCGGCTGCGATCAGGCCGGCCATGTTGGCTTCCGGCAGCATGCCTTCGACCAGGCGGATGTTGCCGGCGCCGGCGATAGCAGCGTCGAGCTCGCGCCGCGCCCATTGCGCCCCGTTGTCGATCAGCTTGACGGCCAGCACGCGGTCGCGTGCGTCGCCGAATGCCTTGCGGAAGGCGGCGATGGCGGCGAGCGGATTCTTGCGGCTGAAGGCGGAGCCGAGGTGAAACACGTTGAGCACGATCAGGGCATCGCGCGGCAGACCGAGCTTGCCGCGCATGTCGGGTGTGGCGTCGATCGGCGGCAGGGGATGCGGCACCACATGCACCGGCTTGTCGGTCGCGGCGGCGACCGCGTCGCGGGTGAAGCTGCTCGGCACCCAGATTTCGTGCAGATAGCGGAAACTCGGCTGCCAGCTCGAGGGCAAGCGCGGCAACTCCCACGCCCAATAGCCGATGATGCGGCGGCCGCGTACCTGTGCCCGACCGAGCGCCCACAAGGCGTGCGGCAGGTACGGCGCATTGTGATGCACGATCAGGCTACCGGTGTCGGGCGCGATTGGCCGGCGATGCACGGCTTCGCTCAGTTCGACTTGGCCGAAGGCTGGGCTTAGATCGAAGGCGCTCGGCGCGTAACCGGCGGCGTCGAGCGCAGCATAGGCAAGGCGCGCCCCTTCGCCGACGCCGCTCGCCGTCGAGAACAGGCCGGCGATGGCGATCGGAAATCCGCCGCGTGGATGCGCGTCCGGCAATGGCGCGACCATGCGGCTGACGTCAAACAGGATCTGGCTGCGCGTGCTCGGCGGCAGACGTTGCCACAGCCGCCGCAAGGCGCTGCGCCGCGCCGGCGTATGCGCGCTGAGAGCCGATTCAAGCGCCGACACGCAGCCTCCCCTTCAGTAGCGACTTTGCTCGTCGCGGACGAATTTGTTTGTCGCGGCGGCCAGCCCCCAGATCATGCCGAGCAGCAGAAAGAAATGCCGCCAGTGATCGGTGTCGATGACGAAACCTTCCAGCACTTCGCCGACGAAGGCGGCGAGCGTGCAAATCAGATAAGGCTGCCATGGCGTGCGGACGAACACCGTGCGCAAGGCGGTCCAGAACGTCGTGGCGAGCAGCATGAGATAGGCGATGCCGCCGACCCAGCCATAGACGAGGAACGCCTGCAGATAAACGTTGTGCTGTTGCGTCCCGTAGACGTCGGAAAATCCGAACGGGCCCATGCCATTCGGAAAATCGAGCACGGAGCCGATCGCCAGCTCCTGCAGGTTAAAGCGGCCGCCGCTGCCGACGTCATAGGGCTGGATGAGCTGCGCGCGCTGCTCGAACATGCTCGACACGGCGTCGAACGACAGCGCGGCGACGACGAGGGTCGCCACCAGCGCAATTGCAATCGCCCCCAAGGCGACAATGCGCACGCGTTCGCGGTCGCTGTCGGCGGTGATGAAGGCGAGGATCATCATCACCAAGGACGACACGGAGAAATGAAACCAGGCGCCGCGCGAGAAGCTTAGGAGAAGACCGAGCAGCAAGATGCCGACGATGAGTAAGTCGAGCAAGTGCAGGCGGCGCGACAGCATGCGCTCCAGCACGATCAGCGCTGGCCAGATGAGGAACGGTCCGAACACGTTCGGATCTTTGAAGGCGCCGAGCGCGCGGTCGTAGGTGGCGAACAGATCGTGGGCGTGCGGGAACAGGCTGAAATAGCCCGCGATGCCGGCAAGCGCGATCAGCGTCGCAGTGAGAATATAGGCCATGCGCACGGCGGTGAGCCGCGGCATGGTGTTGTTGGCGAACAGCCCGGCGAACAGCATGGCCGCGACCGCCAGATAGATCGAGGTGGCGGCATATTGGATCGTCTTCTCCTGCCCGGGCACGTTGAGCAGCGTCAGAAGCCCGGCGACGTTCCAGGCCAGCAGCAGCAAGAGCAAGACGGCGACTTGGCGCTCGAAGCGGACGCCGGCGACGAGGCAGGCGACCGCCAGCACCAGCATCAATCCGTCGTGCGGCGACGGCTCGATGAAGGCGACCGAGCTCGCCAGGACCGTGATGTACAGCACGAGCAGCAACAGGCGTTCGCGAAACGCCGCCGTGGGCATGGGGGCCGCCGGCGCCGCGCCACTCGTCGCGATGTCCTGGACGGTGATCAATAGGCATTCTCTGTCTTGAGCAGCGCGAACGGCGTTCGCACCAGGATGTAGAGATCGAGCAGCAGCGACCAGTTCTCGATGTAGTAGAGATCGTGCTCGACGCGCTGCTGGATTTTCTCGTGCGTGTCGGTTTCGCCGCGCCACCCGTTGATCTGCGCCCAGCCGGTGATGCCGGGCTTGACGCGGTGACGGGCGAAATAGCCGTCGACCGCCTCGTCATAGAGCTTGGCTTCGGCCTTGGCGTTCACCGCATGTGGGCGCGGGCCGACCAGCGACAGGTTGCCCTTGAACACGACGTTAAACAGCTGCGGCAACTCGTCGAGGCTGGTCTTGCGGGCGATGCGGCCGACTCTGGTCACGCGCGGATCGTCTTTGGTGACGAGCTTGTTGGCGTTGACGTCGGACTGGTCGACATACATCGAGCGGAACTTGTAGACCTCGATCAGGTCGTTGTTGAAGCCGTAGCGTTTCTGCTTGAACAGCACGGGACCGCGGCTTTCCAGCTTGATGGCGAGCGCGATCAAGGCCATCACCGGCAGCAAAAGCAGCAGCATGAGGCCGCCGACCAATTTGTCGAACAGCCATTTCATCACCACGTCCCAATCGGCGATCGGCCGATCGAACACGGGAAGCACCGGCACGTCGCCGATGTAGGAATAGGAGCGCGGGCGGAATTGCAGCTTGTTGCTGTGGGCGGCAAGGCGGATGTCGACCGGCAGCACCCACAATTTCTTCAGCATCTGCAGGATGCGGTCTTCCGCCGAGATCGGCAGCGAGAAGATCACCAGATCGACGCGGGTGCGGCGGCCGAACTCGACCAGATCGTCAACGACGCCGAGCTTGCGCTCGCCGGCGCACACGGTGCCGCTGCGCTCGTCGCCGCGGTCGTCGAACAAGCCGATAATTTTGACGCCGGAATCCTTTTGCCGGTGCAATTCCTCGATGACGTGCTCGCCGGCAGCGCCGCCGCCGACGATGACGGCGCGGCGGGTGAGGCGGCCTTCACGCGTCCATTTGCGCACCAGCAGGAACAACAGCCGGCGCGAGGTGATCAGCGCTATGAGGCCGCAGACATAAAAGCTGCCGAGCCACGCGCGCGAGAACGTGGCGCCGGTCTTGGCGAAGAACGAGGCGCCGATGACGATGAGGAACACCACCGACCAGGCCGAGGCGAGCCGCATGTACTGCTTTTCATGGCCGCGGAAGGCCTGCACCTGGTAGATGTCGGTAGTCTGGAAGGCGAACATCGACAACAGCGCGATGGCGAAGATCGCGCCGGCATAGCGCCAGAGCAGCGGCTCGCTCGGCGACAGGTAGGCCGCGAAGACCGCGAGGCCGACCACCACGATCAGCGCGAACTCGGCCATGCGCACAAGGCCGGCGAGCACGATCGGCGAAATCGCCGCCGGCGCCGGCATCGCGGTGACGGCCAACGCTTCCGGCGTCAACGAACGGGTCTTCGTCGCGACACGCGGACCAGTACACAGGCGATCGAGAAAGGCGGTCGCGCCCGCAGGGCAGATCGAAGGGCGAGTGTCGGTGTCGGTCATGCTTTGCACGCTCGGCCGTCCGCAAGCCCCGGAGCAGCAGCCAGGATCATCCTTAATTGGCGGAAATTTCTACGGAAAGAGTCTCAAAAAAGGCTTATCGGAATGTTCGAATAAGTCTTAACGGCGGCCGTTTTTCTGCAGGTTGTGCAGCGCCGCCTGATAGGCGGCGAGCACGCCATCAACCATGGTTCCAACCGAAAAAGATGCTTGCACCTGTGCGCGCAATTTTTGCGTGACGTCCGCCATTACATCAGGATGGTCGAGCGCCCGCGCGATAGCGCCGGCGAGGGCGGCCGCATCCTCCGGTGGTACGAGGGTATAGGATAGCCCGCCGTAGATTTCCGGGATGCCGCCGACATTGGTCGTGATCAGCGGCTTGCCGCCGGCGGCCGCCTCCAGCACCACATAGGGCAAGGATTCCGCCCGCGACGGCACCACCATGATGCGGCCAAGGGTTAACGCCACGGCGGCAGGCATGGCCGGCATGAACTGCACGCAATCGGTCAGCCCAAGCGTCTCGGTCCGCGCTTGCAGGGCATCCCGCTCGGGGCCGTCGCCGACCAGGGTGGCGGTGACGGTGCGTCCGGCCCCGCGCAGGCGCGCGAGGGCATCGAGCAACACGTCGACGCCTTTGACCGGCCGCAGCTCGCCCATGAAGACGAGGTCGGTCGCCTCGGCCTTGCTGCCGATCGGCTTGAATTCGGCGGGCGATACGCCGTTGTGGACGATGCGGACCAGGCCGCGCGGACTGCCGATCTTGCGGCGGAAAATGTCGGCGCTGTAGGCGCTTTCGAACAGGAACAGATCGCCGCGCAGCATCAGCAGGCGCTCGGTCGCCAAGTAGAACTTGCCGGCGAGAGTGTCATGGCCGAACAGCAGGCTGCCGCCATGCGGCGTATAGGCGCGCACCGCGCGCCTGGCGCCGAACGAGAGGCGGGCATAGGCGCCGCCCTTGGCGCCATGTCCGTGCACGATGTCGGCCTGCGTCTGCTCGGCGCGGCGCACGACATGGGCCAGCGCCAGCAAGTCGCTAGGATTGGCGTGGCGCCGCATCGGAATGCGGGTGAGGCCGAGCGCGAGCGAGGGCTCGAGCGAACGTAAGGCATCGTCGCCGCGCGTGCCGCCCGTGCGCGAGTCGGCGATCAGTCCGACGCGGTGGCCGCGCGCGATCTGCTCGCGTGAGAGGTCGAGCACATGACGAAACAGGCCGCCGACCGGCGCGCGGAACACGTGCAGAATGTTCAAAGCTGTCATTGCCGCCAGAACCACCGCTCTTTGATCAGCAAGCCCGGCAAAGGCCGAAGTCCGCGGCGAACGAATCCGCGCGGGCGTCAAGGAGAAGCGAGATGGATTAAGGGTTGCGATGGTTAACAAAGCCTATGCGCGCCGACGTGGCGCCGGAAATTAACGCGGAAGCAACCATAATAGGGTGTGATCCTGGTGGGGCACCGTCCGAACGTGCGTTTGGAGTGAGGCATGTTGTTTCGTAGGAAGTCGAAAGCCGCCGCAGCGCCCGCCGCGCCCGCTGTGGTGCCAATTGCCGCAAGCGGCGAGCCCGATCTGCGCGGGTTGGGCCGCGTGCTCTGGGCCAAGAAGACGACAATCCTCGGCATCACGCTGCTGGTGGCGGCCGTCGCTTTTGCCGTCGTCAACACGATTACCCCGCGCTACCGCTCCGAGGCGCGCCTGCTGCTGGAAACGCGAGAGAACGTGTTCCTGCGGGCGGAGGCCGACAAGAACGGCGGCGACCGCAACACCGTCGATCCCGAAGCAGTGACCAGCCAGACCCAGCTCGTGCTATCGCGCGATCTCGCCCGCGCGGTGATCAAGAAGGAAAAGCTCGGCGATCTGCCGGAATTCGATCCCTCGGCCGGCCGCGCCTCGGTGCCGAGAGTCATCCTCGGCATGCTGGGCCTCGTGCGCGATCCGAGCACGATGACGCGCGAGGAGCGCACGTTCGAATCCTATTACGACCGGCTCAACGTTTACGCGGTGGAAAAATCGCGCGTGATCGGCATCGACTTCGAGTCGGCCAATCCCGAGCTCGCGGCTCGCGTCGCCAACAGTATCGCCGAGACCTACCTGCAAATGCAGCAAGCGGCCAAGCAGGAGCAGACGCGCGCCGCCAGCGAATGGCTCGCCGGTGAAATCGCCAATCTACGCACCAAGGTGGCAGATGCCGAAGCCAAGGTGGACGACTATCGCGCCAAGGCCAATCTGTTCGCCGGCACCAACAATACGTCGCTGCCGACGCAGCAGCTCACCGACATCAACACGCAGATCGCCGCGGCGCGCGGCCAGAAGGCGGATCTGGAGGCGAGGGCGCAGCAATTGCGCGAGCTGGTGCGCTCGGGCCGGCCGATCGAATCGTCCGACGTCGCCAATTCCGATTCGATGCGCCGCCTGGTCGAGCAGCGCAATCTCTTGCGCGCGCAGCTGGCCGAGCAATCGACCACGCTGCTCGATCAGCATCCGCGCATCAAGGAATTGAAGGCGCAGATCGCCGAGGTGGACACCGAAATCCGCAACGAAGGCGAGCGGTTGGCGCGCCAGCTCGACAACGATGCCAAGGTCGCCGGCGACCGCGTGCAGACGCTCACCGCCAGCCTCGACACGGTGAAGAAGCTGGTGTCGCAGACCAATACGCAGGACGTGCAGCTGCGCGCGCTCGAGCGCGACGCCAAGACCGAGCGCGAGCTGCTCGAATCCTATCTGGCCAAATACCGCGAGGCGACCGCGCGCGACAACATCAATGCCACGCCGCCGGAGGCGCGCATCATTTCGCGTGCGACGCCGGCGATCGTGCCAGCCTTCCCGAAGAAACTGCCGATAGTGCTGATCTCGGCCGTCGCCGCTTTCATCTTGTCGGCCGGCTTCATCGTGACCGGCGCGCTGCTCGCCGCGCCGCCGCCGTCCGGCTATCCCCACACGCCGCCGGGGATGACCGCGCCGGCCATGCGCGTCGCGTCGCCGCCGTTGATGGCGGTGCCCACGGCGCCCGGACCCATGCCGGGCACGCCCATGGCGCTGAGCACCGTCGAGCAGATCGCGCAGAACCTGCGCCGCGCCGGCGATGCCGGCCGCCGCGTCGTCGTGGTCGGCACCATGCGCAATGTCGGCACCACGCACGCCGCCATCGCGCTCGCGCGCAGGCTGGCACAGGAGGCCACCGTCGTGCTGGTCGACATGGCGTTCAGTTCGCCGAATCTGTCGCTCGTCTCCGACGAGCCCGAGGCGCTCGGCATTGCCGAACTGGTGCGCGGCACCGCCACCTTCGGCGACATCATCACCGGAGACCAATATTCAAACGTGCATCTGGTGGCGGCCGGCAATGTCGGCAATGATGCGCGCGCGCTCGCCGCCTCGCCGATGCTGGCGACCATGATCGAGGCGCTGGTGCGCAACTACGACCACGTGGTGCTCGACGTCGGCTCGGCTGCCGACATCGCGCTGGAGCGGCTGGCGGCGCTGGCTTCGCGGGTGGTGCTGGTGACCGCCGATCTGGCGCATCCGGCGACCAAAGCGGCGCGCGACCGCCTGATGGGGGCGGGCATGGCCGACGTGGCGGTGATGGCGGGTGCGCCGCAAGTCATCGCGGCGTAAATTTCCGCCACTGCGGTCCAAGCGATTGGAGCCTGACCTTTGGCGGGCATGAAGCAGACAATTATCCGGACCGGGCTGGAAACGCTCTATTTCACCGGCCTGCATCATTTCATGCGGCCGCTGGTCGGCGGTATCGGCGTCATTCTGACGCTGCATCACGTGCGCCCGGCGCGTCCTGAGGCGTTTCAGCCCAACCACCTGTTGGAAGTCACGCCGGGATTTCTCGAGCGCCTGTTGCGAAGGCTTAAGAGCGCAAGCCTCGACGTGATCTCGCTCGACGAGATGCATGCCCGCTTCTTGAGCGGCGATTTCAAGCGGCGCTTCGTCTGCATCACTTTCGATGACGGTTACAAGGACCTGCGGCGCTTTGCCTATCCGCTGTTGAGGAGATACGAGCTGCCGTTCGCGCTCTACATCCCGACCAGCTTCCCCGACCGGCTGGGCGACTTGTGGTGGCTCGCGCTCGAGGCGGTGATTGCGCAGAACAGCCGCATCGGCATGGTGATCAACGGTAAGGATCGCTTCTTCGAATGCGGCACCGTGCAGGAGAAGCGGGAGCTTTACGATTCAGTCTATGGCTATCTGCGCAGCATGACGAGCGAGGACGAACTGCGGCACTTTGTGCGCGATCTTGCCGTGCGCCACGGCGTCGACATGGCCGCCTTCTGCCGCGATCTGTGCATGGACTGGCCCGAGATCGTCGAGCTTGCCGCCGACCCGCTAGTTACCATCGGCGCGCATACGGTCAACCACAACATGCTAAAGAAACTGGTGGACGAATCCGCCGTGCGCGCCGAGATGGCGATGAGCCGTGCGGTGCTCGAAGCCGCGCTGGGCAAGCGGCCGCAGCATCTTGCCTATCCGGTGGGCGATCCGACCTCGGCCGGCCCGCGCGAGTTCCGCATCGCCGCCGAGCTCGGCTTCAAGACCGCGGTGACCACGCGGCCGGGCGTGCTCTTCAAGGCGCACCGCGATCATTTGACCGCGCTGCCGCGCATTTCGGTCAACGGCGATTTCCAGCGCCAGCGCTATCTCGACGTGCTGATGTCGGGCGCCGCCACCGCCATGTGGAACGGGTTCCGCCGCGTCAACGCGGCATAATTTAAGCGCGCGGCGCGTCCGGCTTTACCATCCAACTGACGATCGGCATCGCCGGCAGCACCCAGCCGAGCCCGGCCACCACGTAGAAGATCGCCGCGACGAAGCCGTTGATGTCGGTGAGCACAGACTGCGCCAGCGCCATGGCGAGCAGGCCCCAGACGATTGCCAGAGCCATGAGGGCGATAGTGCCGAGCAATTTGCGGATGCGGATAGGCATAGCGGCTTTGTGACGTTGTCATTTGCGGCGCGGCGCGCAGCACTATATGGTCCGCGCGGTTTCCGGCAAGCCATTCCATGCCCGATCGTCATTCGCAGTTCCCCTTGTGCGCGGTGCGGCTGTGGCTATTGGCCGCGGCGGCGATGATCGTTCTGACCCTGATCGTCGGCGGCGCTACGCGGCTGACCGTGTCCGGACTTTCCATCGTGGAATGGAAGCCGGTCACCGGTGTGATCCCGCCGCTCTCCGAGCAGGCCTGGCAGGCCGAATTCGAGAAATACCAGGCCGTCCCCCAATACCGCGAGCTCAACAAGGGCATGAGCCTCGCGCAATTCAAGGTGATCTATTTTTGGGAATGGACGCATCGGCTGCTGGCGCGCGCGACCGGCGCCGTCTTTCTGGTGCCGTTCCTTTATTTCCTCTGGGTCGGCGCCATTCCGCCGCCGCTGCGCGCGCGGCTGTGGCTGATCTTCGCCGGCGGCGCCGCGCTTGGCGCGGTCGGCTGGTGGATGGTGTCGTCGGGATTGGTCGGCAGCACGCTCACCAAGGTTTCGCAGTACCGGCTCGCTTCCCACATGACGCTTGCCTGCGCAATCTACGCCGCGATCCTGTGGACCGCCCAGCAGGTCGAGCCGCGCCGGCTCGCCGAAGCGCCGCCGCGGCTGCGCCTTGGCGCGCTGGCGATCGCCGTGCTGCTGTTGGCACAAATCTATCTCGGCGCGCTGGTGGCCGGGCTCGATGCCGGCCTCAAGTACAACACCTGGCCGCTGATCGACGGTGACGTCGTACCCTCGCTCGATCGCCTATTTTTTATCTCACCGGTTTGGCGGAATTTCTTCGAGAACGCGCTCACCGTTCAGTTCGACCACCGCATGCTGGCCGACGGCATCTGGCTCTTGGCGCTTCTGCATGCCTTTGATGCCTGGCGGCAGCGGCACGCGGCGGGGAGCGCGTTCGTTCTTGCCGGCGCGGTAACGCTGCAAGCGGCGATCGGCATCGTCACGCTGCTTTACCAGGCAGCGCTGCCGCTGGCGCTGGCGCATCAGTTCATGGCGATGGTGGCGTTCAGCATTGCGATTGTGCACGCCGAGCAGTTGTCGCATCGCGCCATCGTGCGGCTGCCGCAGGCGGCGGCCGCGGGCCAGGCCGCATGATCGAGGTGCAAAACCAGGACGGCATCGTCGTGCTGATGCTCAAGCACGCCAAAGCCAATGCGCTCGATATCGAGTTCTGCGAGGCGCTGGCCGCGCGCTTCCAGGAATTGCGTGGCGCGGGCAGCAAAGCCGTTGTGATCACCGGGCAGGGCAAGATTTTTTCTGCCGGCGTGGATCTGATCCGCGTCAGCGCGGGTGGTGCCACCTATGTGCGCCAATTCCTGCCGGCGTTGCACAAGCTCTATGACGCGGTGTTCTTCCATCCCAAGCCGGTGGTGGCGGCGATCAACGGCCATGCGGTTGCCGGCGGGGCGATACTCGCCGCTTGCGCCGACCGTCGCATCATGGCGCGCGAGGGCGGCCGCATCGGTGTGACCGAACTGCTGGTGGGCGTGCCGTTCCCCGCGCTGGCCTTCGAGGTTTTGCGCTATGCGCTGCCGCCCCGCGATCTGCCGGAATTCACGCTGAGCGGGGCGACCTATGCGACCGATGCTGCGCTCGACCGCGGCTGGATCGACGAGATCGCCGAACCGGCCGATCTTCTGCAGGACGCCATTGCGGTCGCAATCGAACTGGCCGAGCTGTCGCCCGCGGCCTTTGCGCAGACGAAGCGGCAGCTTCGCCATGCGGTGAGCGAGCGCATGGCGCACAGCGGGGAGGCGACCGAGCGCGCGGTCACCGACATCTGGGCCGCGCCGGAGACTCTCGCCTATATCCGCGCTTACGTCGCGCGCACGCTGAAGAAGAGCTGATCAGCCCGCCTTCAGGCCCTGCTCTAGGTCGGCGATGATGTCGGCCATATCTTCCAGCCCGATCGACAGTCGCACCACGTCGGGACCGGCGCCGGCCTCGATCTTCTGCGCATCCGACAGCTGCTTGTGCGTGGTCGAGGCGGGATGGATAATGAGCGAGCGGGTGTCGCCGATATTGGCGAGATGCGAGAGCAGCTTGACGTTCGAGACGAGATTCACGCCGGCGTCGTAGCCGCCCTTGAGGCCGAAGGTGAACACCGCGCCGCAGCCTTTCGGCACGTATTTCTTGGCGAGCGCATGGTATTTGTCGCTCGGCAGCCCTGGATAGCTCACCCAGGCGACCTCCGGCCGCTTCGACAGCCAGTCAGCGACTGCAAGCGCGTTCTCCGAGTGACGCTGCATGCGCAAGGGCAGCGTCTCGATGCCGGTGAGGATGAGGAAGGCGTTGAACGGCGACAGCGCGGGCCCGAGGTCGCGCAGGCCAAGCACGCGGCAGGCGATGGCGAAGGCGAAATTGCCGAAGGTCTCGCCCAGCACCATGCCGGAATATTCCGGGCGCGGCTCCGACAGCATGGGGTAGCGCTTATTCTGCAGCCAGTTGAAGCTGCCGCCGTCGACGATGAGGCCGCCGATCGAGTTGCCGTGGCCGCCAAGGAACTTGGTGAGCGAATGCACCACGATATCGGCGCCGTAGTCGATCGGTTTGCACAAGTAGGGCGTCGCCAGCGTGTTATCGACGATCAGCGGCACGCCGGCCTTGCGCGCGATCTTGGCGATACCTTCGATGTCGGTGATGATGCCGCCCGGATTGGCGATAGACTCGATGAAGATCGCCTTGGTCTTCGGCGTCACCGCCCGCTCGAAGGTGGAAAGATCGTCGGGATCGGCCCACACCACGTTCCAGCCGAAGCTCTTGAACGAGTGGTTGAACTGGTTGATCGAGCCGCCATAGAGCTTCTTAGAGGCGATGAACTCGTCGCCCGGCGTCAAGAGCGCATGCATGGTCAGCACTTGCGCCGCATGGCCGGAGGCGACCGCCAGGCCGGCGGTGCCCCCTTCGAGCGCGGCGACGCGCTCCTCCAGCACGGCGCAGGTCGGATTGCCGATGCGGGTATAGATGTTGCCGAAGGCCTGCAGCCCGAACAGCGAAGCCGCGTGCTCGACGTCGTCGAACACGAAGGAGGTGGTCTGGTAGATCGGCGTCGCGCGCGCGCCGGTGGTGGGATCGGGCTTGGCGCCGGCGTGAATTGA
>Ga0187771_10001249_pt1 | contig 16798 bp, 14 predicted proteins | sample 0116_SJ02_MP15_1_FD_133139 | JGI IMG/M metagenome (GOLD analysis project Ga0187771, IMG submission 133139) | Tropical peat soil microbial communities from peatlands in Department of Meta, Colombia - 0116_SJ02_MP15_10_MG | ecosystem: Environmental > Terrestrial > Soil > Wetlands > Peat | place...
GGTGCCCTGGTCCCATACCATCACGGGAAACAACACGCGCACTCCCCGGTCATGAAAATCCGCGATCATCTGGCGAATGGCCGAGATGCCCCCCGGCATATCGCGCAGCAGGTCGTATTGGTTCCGGTTGTCGATGCCAATGTTGGGATAGGACTGCCAGATGAGGACCGAGTCGATCCCGCCATAGCGCCGTTCGAGATCGTGCAAGTAGCGGTCTACCGTGTACTTTCCGGAAACCGGATCATAAAAGGTGCGCTCGTGAATCATCATCTGAGGCTGGATGAAGCTGGACTGCGCCCACTTCAGCGCCGGGCGCCCGTATTGCGCCCCGTCATACCCGATGCGGATCAGCCGCTCGGCCCGCCAGTGCTTAACGTCAGCGAGCCAGGTAGGAAAATCAGCGGCCTTCTCGGGCCCCGGGATGAGCTCGCGACGCGGCGGGTAGCGGGTGTCCTGCGCCCACAAAGGGCATGCCAGAAGGAGGCCAAGGGCGAAACCACCATAGAGGGAATTCGAGCGCATGGAGACCTCATCAATGGTTTCTCTGTGTTGTCTGCGATCAGAATAGGCTTAACACAGAGGTCACGCAGTTACTCCGTGCCATCTGTGTTGAGGCCTTCGGGGCACGGAGGCCACAGAAGCAATTTTACAGACACCGGGCCGGAACTGCCCGCTCATGGTAACGAGGGGAACTTCAAAAGCCAAACGAAAAGTATCGTAAGGCGATGAGAGGATTCATAGGCACTTCGCCCCTAAGCGTTCCTGCCGGTGCAAAAAATCCCCGGCTCAGCATGACGCCCGCCGATTTCATGCGTCTAATCAAACAAGGCAGACGCCGGTAAGCGAGAGGAGCGGCTGAAATAACCGGGGGGTGAAACTTCCGGCTCACTTGCCGCGTAATTAGACTTAGAGGCGTTGGTCCTGGGGAAGAGGAGGGCGTATGGTAATGCGACTGAAGCACGACCCCACCATCGACAATCCGCGGCACTATTCCAAGGAATCTGTGGAAAGATTGCACCGTCTTTTGACCCAGGGCGCTCCCGTGGTTGCGGACTCGCATCGCAAGGGCTTCTACGAGGTTGAAGATGGCAACCGCGTCTTCTACGTCCACCTCGCCCCCAACGGTAACATCTGGCTGCTAGCCACTTGGCTGAAGCACCGGCCGGAGGCTCCCCTCTCCGGGAATGAGCTTGTCCAACCGGCGTGCAGTTCCTGCTGAGCACACCTCAACGCGCAGGTCTATAATGGCGGGGCGAACCGCCGGTCGCGAGATCCGTCCGCCGACGGGCTGACGGATTAAAGCCCCGCGGGGCCGAGGGGAAACCGTGGCCTGTGGGCAGCATGCCGCCATGTCTGCGTCGCCCGATGTCGAACCGCTCCGCACCTTGCAAACGGAGCTGGAGTCGTTCCTCAAATCGCTTCGTCACCCCATAGTGTTGGAAGATGAGGCGGCCCTGATCGATCTGACTTCGGCCCAATGGCGGCTCACCATCGAGTACGGCAAACTGATCTTCGCCGCCTGGAACTCGGCGCGCACCATCTCCCGCCGCCTGGAGGAGTTGGCCTATCGCGACCGTGACCGGGTCGGGGTCTTCGCGCGCAAGGCTGGCGCGCGAAAGGCTGGAATACTGGAATTCCGCGAGCTTGCCCGCATGGAGCGTGGGGGCGGTAAGCTCGACCGCGGCGCCTACCGCCAACAGCTCCTGGCGATGCTGGAGCGCACGTATCGCGGCTGGTTTTTCGAGCGGGTCAGCAACCGCTCCGACCGGGAGCATTCATTTTCCGCGTGGTACACCCGTGGCCTGGCGCGCCAGGGGCGAACAGCTTGGGTTTTCCTGGGGCTGAGCGAGGCGGAGACGCCTGCCGCCGCGGACGCCGTGCTGGCCTTTGCCCTCATTTGGTTGGACTGGTTGCGCGGCCGCTCCGAACGCCTTCTGGTACCAGGGCTGAAAATCTTCCTCCCTCCTTCGGCCGTTGACCTGATCGCTCATCGCGCCGCTTACCTGCACCGTCGCGCCCTACAAATCGAGATCTTCGCCTGGCAGCCCGGCCAGGAGTCTCCCGCGCCGGCAGACCTGCGTGACTATGGCAATGTGGAGACGCGTCTCGCGCCGCGCCGCCATGGGCTGGCCCTCGCCGAGCGGCATGGCGCGCTCCTGCGCAATCTGCTGGGGAAGCTGCTGGACCGGGTCGGCGTCGTCCCCGATCCCACCGGAACATTCCTGTCACTTCGTGTGCTGGGCCTGGAGGTAGCGCGGCTGGAGGGCCAACTCGCGCCGCGCGTGTATTTTGGCTTGGAAGGAAGCGTTCGCAAGCTCGAAGAAGGGGGCGAGGAGGAGCTTCGCGCCTTCCTGGCGCGCGTGTTGGAGTTGCGGCGGGCAGGCACGCCTGAACCCGCGCACGACTTCTACCGACTCCAGCCGGAGCGCTGGCTGGAGAGCCTGCTCGTGCGCGACCTCACAAAGCTTGACCCCGCCCTTTCGCCTGCCTACGTATATCCCCAGGTGCCGGCGTTCGCGGGGAAGGATCGCGGGGTCATCGACATCCTCGCGGCCACGCGGGCCGGCCAATTGGCGGTCCTGGAGCTGAAGCTCCACGAGGAAATCAATCTCCCCCTCCAGGCCCTGGACTATTGGCTGCGTGTCAAGTGGCTCCAAGAAAGGGACCAGTTCCGCGCCTTCGGATATTTCCCGGATGTCGAGCTCGCAAAAACTCCGCCCCTTCTCTACCTCATTTCTCCCGCCTTTCGGTTTCATTCCACTACCCCGCTGCTACTGCGCTACCTGGATCCGGAAATCCGCGTCGTCCAGGTGGGGATCAACGATTCCTGGCGGGAGAGTGTCAAAGCGCTCTTCCGAAGAGATGCGACGGCCGCCTGATTCCAGCACCCCTGCCCAATCCTCGGCACCCAACCCCCGAACTTTCGATTTTCCATTTTTCACTTGGCGTGAAACCAATGATTTGGTATAGGATGAGCAGAGGCTTTCCTGTTCTCGATAAGTGAAGGGCAAACTTATGCGGATACGGTTCTGGGGAGTACGGGGCTCGATTCCAACCCCGCAGGCCGAAAACCTCCACTATGGGGGCAATACACCGTGCGTGGAGGTTCGTTCCAGTCGCGGGACCTTGCTCATTATCGACTGCGGGACGGGCTTGCGCATGCTGGGTAAGGCCCTTTTGAAAGAGTCGGGCGGCCAGCCCATCCGTGGCCACATTATGATCAGCCACTTTCACTGGGACCACATCCAGGGGTGGCCGTTCTTTGCTCCCTTTTACCTGAAGAGCACCAGCTTCCAAGTCTATTCCTTTCATATGGCCCAGGCGCCCCTCGAGAAGACGCTGGGTCGTCAGATGAGCAATCCCTACTTCCCTGTGGATATGAGGGAGATGCCCGCCGACATTCAGTTTATGGAAATCGGGGAAGGTGAATTCAAGATCGAGGATTTCCTTATCCAAACCCGCTTGGTCAGTCATCCGCAGGGTTGCCTTTCCTTCCGAGTCGAAACCGACGGCAGAGCACTCGCGTACGCCACCGATAACGAACCGGGAAATCCTCATGGGGACCGTGCCGTGCGGGAACTGGCGCGCGGGGCCGATGTCCTGATCTATGATTCACAATATACCAGCAGCCAGATCGAGAAAGACCGGAAGGGCTGGGGCCACAGTAGCTGGGAAGAAGGAGTGCTGATCGCGGAGCAGTGCGGCGTCAAGCAGTTCGTCCTTTTCCACCACGACCCGGACCGCAATGACCAGGCCCTGCACGAGCTTCAGGAAAGCGCCCGCCGCCGCTTTCCCAATTCACACGCCGCCTACGAAGTGATGGAAATTTCCCTTTAGCGGATTAGAAGACCTTCTCCGTGTCGAGGAGGAGAGTCACCGGCCCATCGTTGATCAGTTCCACATCCATCCGGGCCTGGAACTGGCCGGACTGCACAACCAGCCCCTGCCCACGCAGGGAGGCCAGGAAAGCATCATAGAGCGACCGGGCGAGGCCGGGGGGCGCCGCCTGGTCGTAGCTCGGCCTCCGTCCTTTTCGACAATCCCCGTAAAGAGTGAACTGGGAGACGCACAAAACGCTTCCCTGGGTTTCCAGCAGCGAGCGATTCATCCGGCCTTGCTCGTCATCAAAGACTCGGAGGTGGGCAATCTTATCCGCCAGGGCTTCCCCGCTTTTCTCATTGTCGTCTTTGCCGATGCCCACCAGCACCAGCAATCCCGGCCCGATTCGTCCAACTGCGTCGCCGTCCACCCTTACCTCTGCCCGCTTCACTCGTTGAATTACCGCCCGCATTCGCTCCCGCCTCCTCTCCGCTTTACATTTTACCCTTTACCCTTTAACCTTCAGCATCAGCAGTTGAACATCCTCATTGGATGGAGGCGCCCAAGGCTGATGGCGAAGCCCAGGAAGTCCGCTCCCCTACGCCGGAGTTCCCGTGTGCAGCTTAAAATCCCCGTCGCCATTTCGGGCACCCTGCCGAACGGGAAGCCATTCAGCGAGGACACCTATGCGCTCTGTGTCAGCAAATTCGGAGCAAAGGTGAAGACGGCGCATCGCCTCCAACCCGGCACGCAGATCAGTGTCCGCCCCCGGAATCTTTCCACAGGTGTGCGGTCGCGGGTGGTGTGGATTGGGCAGGAGGGGTCGCCTCGGGCCGGAGAGATGGGAATCGAATACCTGGAGGTCACCAACCTGTTGGGGGTCAGCTTTCCGGATTGAGGTCGCCTTATGGTTTTGAGGCACGTATCCCTCTTCATCTGGGCGCTGGTGATGCTAGGGTGTCCTGCCATGACTTCTCCCCGCCCGGCGGATGAATTGTGGGCTGCGGGCTCTGCCCAGGAAATGAACTTCACCGTGGAAGGCAAGATCACCCGCCTGGGCCAAAACAAATTCGATTTGAATTCTGAAGAGAACATGCTTTTCCATGTGCGCTACGATCCCAAGACCGAAATCAAGCGAGAGGATGGCAACACCGCGACTGCGAAGGATCTGCGCGTGGGGTCAAGAGTAAGGGTCGATGGGGATTTGACGGAAAGCGGGGAAATCGTGGCGCACCGAATCGTCGTCCAGCCCAGCGAGCCAGCCAAGAAGACTCCGCCCAGCCACTGATTACTGCCAATGCGCTCCTCGCTTGAGGACGCGCGCGGCGATGTCTCCCCAGAACTCCGGGGGATTCAATTCCAGCCCATAGCCGAAATGGGTGAGGTGATTCACCTCACCGGCATCGGCCCGCACTACGGCCCCGGTCGAGGTGTCAAACCACTCGACGGTATATTCGCCGTCCTCCAGGGGCACGACGTTCGCTTTGGCACTCCGCTGGGGTTCGCCGCGCACGGCCTTGCCGTCGATAATCCGAAACGCCAGCGGGTCGTGAAACCACAGCAAGGCGCGGTCTCCTCCGCTCAGACCGTAAACGTTGATACTTACCGGCAGGTTGGGTAGGGCCAGGTGAACGAGGGTCCAGTTCCGCGCCGGCCAGTCCACGTCGGCGACAAATTTGGCCAAAGGCCCGTATTGAGGGTAGAGATTGTTGGTTTCCACATAGTTGTGCCACCACCAATACAGGCCCACCCCGGCGGCGCCGGACACCGCCGTGGACCACAGGCAATCATGAAAGTTCTTGCCTTCCGGGTCCACCTGGAGGTCGCCTTCCATGCCTTGTTCGCCAAAGAAGAACGGCTTGCCGTAAGGCCGCATCAGGTGGTCCGTGTCTTGGAGTGCGTACTGGGCTGCGTCATAGGGCTGAGCCCAGTAGGAATGCGCCTGCACAACATCTATTTCCGGCAGCGCGAACATGCCGGGATCGCGCCAACTGCTGGTGATCAGGTGGCCGAAAGGATCGATCTGCTTCAGGTACCCTCCCATTTCCCGGTGCCAGGCGACATTGGCCGCGCTGGTGAAGCCCTGCAGGTTGTCCACTTCGTTCCACAACTCCCAGGCCAGCAAATGGGTGGACCACCCCCAGCGGGCAACGCTGTAGCGCAAGCGGCGTTTCACCAGCTCGCGGGCGCGGGGGGAAGTGAAGTAATCGGAAGGCTTCTGGCAGGGGCCGCCGTTCGCCGCGTTGTAAGGATTGCGCAGCCAGCGGTAGGCCAGCTTCTCTTCCCACCAGACCACCATTTCAAAGGCAAGCTGCCACCGGACGCCGAGCCGCTCGGCCAGTCCAGCGACGTAGTCGAGCCTCCAGGCGGACTGCGAATCGTAGCGGCCCAGTCCGGTGACTTGCGTCTCGAGCGGAAAGCCCGCAAACGAACCGTCGCCGGGGCCCGCGATAATCTTGGGATCCCGCGGCACGTAGTATTCCTGCCATAAGCGCACGTAGTCGCCACCGCCGGCAGTCAGATGCGCCAGCAGGCGGTCATAGTAGTAAGTCCCCTCGCGGTCCTCGTACATGCACAGGTTTTCGCCGATGGGGAAATAGGCGTGGCCGGATTCGTCCTCGAGGAAGTGGGGATTGCGCGGGCTGACGCGCACGTAGCCGCCCCCGGCCCAACATGTATGGCGATGGGCGCGCTGCGGCGCGTCGCAGGGCCTTCGCGCAGAATCAGCGTGACCTGGTGCAAACCCGTTTCTCCGCTCGCAAACCGCACCCGCCATTCGGGTGAACCCACGGCGCGGAGCAATTCCACCGCCCCTTTTCCACTCACTGCCGGATTCTCGAGGGACCGCTCGAAGTCTTGAAACCAGAAACCCGGCACCACCTTTTTATGGCCTGAGGGATACAGCACGGTGGCATCGAGCGCTGCCACGGTAGGATCGAACGGGTTGGCGGGCGGCCGCTCAGGCGCCCAGGCGATTTCAATCTTCTGGTATTGGCGGTTTTCCGGCGTCAGCACGTGCGCGCCCAGAATCGGAGGCCCCTCCGCCCCCCAAACTTGGCACGCCGCCGTGGCAAGCAAGGCCCAGCTCGCGCCCAAAAGACGAATGGAACGATGAGTCAGCATGATATCAACCTTGACGAGGATTTTTAGAATCAGCGGAGGTTCCTTCCAGCCCCAACTGCCTTCCCACACCTTTTTCCAAAGCTTGGCGGTAAATGTACCCTGCCACCGCGACGTCCCAGAGGGCAATTCCCACAGATTTGAAGAGCGTGATGTCTTGCTCGGCGTGCCGTCCCGGAGACGCTCCGGCGACTATGGCGTGCAGCTCAAGGACTCGGTCCCACCCTCGGCCAACCTGACCGACGGGCAGGCCTTGAATCAGGTCGCCCGCCTCGATGCGCGCCTGCTCGCGTGAGTCCACTGCGATGACGGCCGCGCGGGCCAGCACCGCGTCGTCCAATTCCCGGCGGTCGGCCATGTTGGCGCCGATGGCGTTGACGTGGGTCCCGGGCTCGAGCCAGCTCCCCAGGACCACCGGCTGGCGCGCGGCTGTGGCGGTGATGACGATTTCGCCAAAGCGCACCGCTTCCTCCGCGCTGGCGGCAGGCTCTACCGCCAGCCCAAGCTGCGCGCTCATTTCTCGGCAGAATTCCCGGCACCGATTTTCGTCCTGGCCAAAGACTCTCGCCGTGGCCAAGTTCCGGACCTTGGCGACCGCCTCGAGTTGTGTGCGCGCCTGCCGGCCCGTGCCGATCATACCCACGCGGGAAGCCCCACGCCGCGCCATATACTTGGTGGCGACCCCGCTCGCGGCTCCCGTGCGCAGCCGCCCCAAATGGTCCGCCTGCATTAAGGCGAGAAGCCTTCCGCTCTGGGCATCGAAAAGGAGCACTATGAAACGAAGATCGCCGTGCGCGACTGTGTAGATTTTCATTCCTAGCCATTGGTTATTGAGGAGCGCCGCCGCCATGTAGTGGAGCGAACACTGGGGCAGGATGATTCGTTCGCGCGCGCGATTCGCGGTCCGGCCGGCGGCCTCGGCCTGCATGCTCGCTTCGACGCATTCCAGCGCGCGCTCCATGGGGAGCAGCGCCTGGACGTCCGCCTCAGTAAGGAATAGAGCCATGATGCTCACCACGGAGAGACAATCCGAAAACTGCGAAATAGAAACTGGAAACTGGAAGTCGGAAGCTGGACAAGGGCGACACTCCAACCTCTATGAGAATGCCGAAAACTACTAGGGCCTGTCATCCTGAGCGAAGCGAAGGATCTCGCCCTGAGCGGCACAGCGAGATGCTTCGCTGCGCTCAGCATGACAAGCGAAGGGCTCAGCATGACAATATGAGGCATGTTTAGCATCCCGCTACTCCCCCGCGCTGGCTTTCTCGCCATTGAGGCGAAAATCCTGCCCGGTCATTTCTTCGACGGGCTCGCCGCCCGCCATACTCTGCGCCAGGATGAGTTCCCGGGCCTCGGGGCGGAGCGCCCGCCAGGCCCATCTGAAGACAATGCCACCCGCAAGGCACACCACTCCGCCAATCGCCACGGTCAGCGGAGCGCCCAGCCGATGGGCTACGGTCCCCGCTGCGAGCGCCCCGAATGGCGCCATCCCCATGAACATCATCGAGTAGACAGCCATCACGCGCCCCCGCAGCTCGTCAGGGACCATGCTCTGAATGAGCGTGTTGGAGGCGGCCATCTCAATAATCATACAAAAGCCCGCGGGAAACAGCAGCGCCAGGGACAGCAGAAAGGAGCGGGACAAGGAAAAAAGAATCAAAGCCAGTCCGAAGCACGAGGCGGCATAGGTGATCCACCTGCCGAGGCCGTGCACCCCGCGCTTGGTGGCGAGCGCCAGGGTGCCGGTGAGCGCGCCCATTCCCGCGGCGGCCATCAACATTCCCAGACCGCGCGCGCCCCGGTGAAAGATATTTCCCGCGAAGATCGGCATCAGCACCGCGTAGGGCATGCCCGTCAAGCTGACGAGGCCGAGCAACAATAATAGAGCGCGGATGGGTCCGGTGCGCACCACCCAGCGAAAACCTTCCACCACGCTCTTCACGCCTGAGTGGGCGGGCGCTCGCAGGCGGGGCGTGATGTGCATCATGAGCAGGCCGGCAATCACCGCCAGGTAGCTTACCCCGTTGGCGAAGAAACACCACCCTTCGCCGATGGCTGCCACGGTGAGTCCCGCGACGGCGGGCCCAATCATGCGCGCGGCGTTCACCATGGAAGAATTGAGGGCGATAGCGTTGATGAGGTCCTGGGGGTTGACCATCTCCACCACAAAGGCCTGGCGCGCGGGAATGTCGAAAGCGTTCACCACGCCCAGCAGCGTGGCCAGTATCATGATCTCCCACACTTTAATGTGGCCGGGCAGCGTGAGGGCGGCGAGAACGAACGCCAGGATCATAGCGGAAGTTTGGGTGGCGATCACGATGCGGTGGCGGCTCCGGTGGTCAGCCAGCATTCCCCCGACAGACGCTAACAGGAACACCGGGAACTGCCCGCAAAACCCTACCAAACCCAGGAGGAACGATGACCCGGTCAGGCGGTAGACCAACCACGCCTGAGCGACGGATTGCATCCAGGTCCCGATAAGCGAAACGATCTGGCCCATGAAAAAGAGCCGGTAATTACGATACTGTAGGGCGCGGAACATCACCCGCAGCCGGGACCCTCTGCCTGTCACAACGGGAGCGCCGTTCCTGGCCGGGGGCGGCGAGGGCGGGGCGGGGAACTTCGTCCGGGAGATGCTCGAAGACTCCATCTGGCTTGTGAAAAGCCGACAGTCGAATGCTGATGCCGGCTCGTTTCGCCTTTAACTCTCGACCTTCAACTGTTGACCTTCGACTCTCTTAAGATGCCAACCAGTGCCAAAGCGCCCAGGCCGCGACGACCAACCCCACGTACGCGGCCACATAGGGGAACGCGGTTCGGAAAACGGGGATTTTGTAAAGCAGCGACGTCTGCTGCCAGCTTTCGCTGGAGGGCTCCAATACCGGCGCGATGACTTCCCAGGCGACCTCGACGAGCAGCCGTCGCGCCCATTCTCCGATTTCCGGCGAAGCGGCGGCCGGAGAGCCGATGTAGCCTAACTGGTTTCCCAGGCGCAAAGGATAATTCTTCCGCAGCGCATCAAGCGGGGGGAACCGCACGGCCGGGAGTGCGGGGAAACCCGGCGCGACCAGTTCCGGCTTCGCCAGGAGCAAAAGGGAAGTCTCCCAAAGCCCGCCGTGAGCGTCGCCTTGCATGGCCTCACTTTCAGTCGGAGTCAAGGGTCGGCCCATGACAGATTCCAAGCGGCGATTGAAACCGCCACGCAGGAACTTCCAGAGGATGGGGCCGCTTACTGAAAGCATGCGCACGCCGTAGCGCCGCGACACGGCCGCGGCCGCTTCCTCGAGTGCTACCACGTGGCGCGGCCCCGCGTGCGCGTTAGTGACCAGCAGGTAGCGGAACCCATGCCGGGCCAGGGCCGCCCCGTAATCGAGGGTAGCGTTTCGGACCGTACGGGCGCGCACCAGCAGCGTCCCGGCGTGGTCGAAAGCCGAAGCGCCAATGGGGAGGGAGGGCCCGATCAGCACCGTCCAGCCCGGCTTCGCCTGGGTGATTCGTCGCGCCAGTTGGGCGTTGAAAAACTCGGCGTGGAAAACGTCCGTCCCAACCGGCAAGTGGGGCCCGTGCTCCTCCAGCGGGCTGACCGCAAACAGCACCACGGTTTTCTCGCGGTCGAGCTCGTCCAGGCGAGTGAAACTGAGTTCCGCGAGCTGCAAGATGTTTTCCGTGCCCATTCAGGATTGAGGATGGCCGCTTGCCGATCATTGACCGTAGCGCCGGGCTTCAGCCCGGCATGCCGCCCTAAAGGGCGGCGCTACACTTTTGTTGCCTCGGGCAGCTCCGCATAGTCGTTAAGCGCCCGATTGAATTCCGCGACGAACTCTTGGCGCATGCGCCGGAGCTTCCTGTCACGCGCGGGAAGCAGCAGGCCGAGTATCGCCGGCCGGGTGCGATGCCGGAAAAGCCAGAAATACCTCCAGAGATAAACCCCCGTTACGGGAAGCGTGGGCGCATAGTATCCCGCCGCGGCTCTGCCCATCCAGTGCCCCAGGAGAAGAACCTGCGCGGTATAGCAGGCCACCAGTACCGCGCCGCCAATCAGCCAATCTTTCCTGGGGTCTCGCTCGGGATCGCTTTTGAGCAACCCCGCCGCATAGAGGATGAGCAAAGCCGGAAGATGGTTAATGAGGCCATAAATGGCCAGGAGCCCGCCCAACGCGCTCTCGGCCCAGACTGCGGCTCGCCGGAGGGGCGAATTCATCCCGGCGCCCGCCGCCTCCACTTCCGACTGCCAAAGGGCGAGGCGCCGCCGCGCTTCACGCCAGGTGTCCAGCGACTCGCGCAGCCCCACCAGACGCGCAGGCTCCAAGGTGTTTACCTGCGCCGTCCATTCCGATACGAAGCCGCTCAACTGGAATTCATCCACTTTTTGCTTCCAGTTCGGGCGCGAGGCCCAATCTTCTTCGAGATTCGCTCGCAGGACTTCTTCCATCTCCGTGATGAACACTTTCAGGTCGTCGGGTTGAAGGCGAAACGGGTTCTCGCGAAAGCGCTGCTCAAGGAGGGAGGCGAGCACTCTCGTCTGGGCGCGCAAATCGCCGCCCTGCGGTTTGGGGCCGAGCGGCGCCAAAGGCGAATCCAAGTAAAGCAGCAATTCGCGGGATGGGGAACGCTCACTGGGGACATACAAGGCGAGGGGGAGCAGAACCAACTCGAGCCTGCCCCCCTGGCGCGACTCTGCCGCGAGTGCAAGTGTCGCGGCGGGCTCCAGAGTTTCGGCCGCGCCCTGGCGCGCTGCGGCGGGCTCTCGCGCTCCCTGGGGATCAGCGAAGACCGCCACGACGCCTTGGCTGGCCAAGACATCGCAGCATGCTTCCCAAGCCGGCTTCGGGGGTGCCCAAGGTCCAACAGCAGTCCGCCCAGGAGTCGCCCGGGCGGCTTCGGGCATTGGAAGCGAGCCTTGACCTTTCTCCAAGAGGACTTGGCGCGCTGGTCCCTGACTGCCTTTCGCGCCTACGGCCGGCGGACTGCCAAAGCCCTCGCCCGGCTCATAGCGAATCATCCCGAGATGTCGGGCCAGCCACCCAGCCCAGAAACCTTGGAGCAAATTCGAGGTGAGCAGGCAAGACACCGGCCGGTCAAACGCCGCCACGAGAATCAAGGCGTCAAGAAAACTCGCGGGATGGCTTACCACCAGGAGAACCGCCCGGGCGGTGGGCAGTTTCTCTGCTCCGAGCACGCGAATCCGGCGGGAAGACAAGGCTAGCCACCAGCGGACCAAGCCCCTTAAGAATTTGTAGCCGCCACTCATCTGTATTCAAACCCCCAGAAGCCGGAATTCAGGACGCTGTAAGCGGAAAGGAGTATGCAGAAGGCAGCCTTGAGAATGGCGGTACGTTCCAGCGCCGGCCTGTGCCCTTCGGTGCGGACGATCATGGCATCCACCGCCTTCTGCCTACTGCCTTCTGTGTCTTGCCCTCAGTACTCTGCCTGCTCGCCGAAAGACGGGCCGGGTTGGCATGGCATCGCTCTCCCATCCGTCCACTTCGCCAAGCGGGCGCGTAATGGTGCCGAACAGGCCGTAAACCTTTTGATATTTCCGCCCTGCCTTGTCTACCAAGCGCAACCGAAAACACGGATTGCCGTCGCAGCGCATCACCCGCATTGGGAAGTACCCGTTCAGACGGCCCTCCACGTAGGCCGTGACGTATTGGTGGGTCTTCGCCCACCAGGTAAAAACCCGAATGTGATTGAAGTCCAATTCCTGAGTGCCCACGCGATCGGCGACCAGGTATTGAGGAACCTGTTGCCCCTCGTCCTCTACGGTGTCGAGGACAAGCCAAGCCACCATGTTGACGCCCTGGGCGTACATCGACAAGCCGGAGGGAATATCCAATTCCACGAAGCGACCGAGCACCCAACCCGCGCGGGCCGCCGTCCCAAGCGCGGAAGCGCCGCTGCTGCCCGTTGCCGGAGCAGAGCTCTGTGGGGCAGGGCGGGACGCCGTCCGAATAAGGTACCACGCCTCGCGCGGCGCGGAAGGTGTGGCGGCGGCCCGTGGCCGTGTGGGCGCCTTTGGGGGTGCAGCGGGCTGCTCAGACGCGGTCGGGCGGTCGAGCACTCGGCGTCCAAAAACCTCGACCCTCTGATTTGCCGAGAGTTGGGCGAGTTGCGTCGAATCCCGCGAGGGCTCCAGCCGCAGGTTGACCACCCCGTTGGTGTGGCCAGCGCCCTGGGCGGGCGAGTTCTCCACTTCTTTGAGCAAAGCCTCGGCGCGGTCGTAAGTTTCACCCTCCAGCAGGTCTTTGGAGTCCACCCACCCCGTGCGCCCGTCTGCCAATCGGATTTCCGACCAATTGTGCGTGTGGTCCAACACCGACACCCGAGTGCCGCTCGGCAAAGTCGCGATGGCCATGTGGATTTCCGCGTAGGTGTCCACCACTTCCAGACTCTCGGGGATGACCACCGCCTTCTCCGCCGGCGGACGCGCCCCTCGACGATGAACATAAAAGAAATAGCCGGCGAGTCCCAGCCCCACCAGCCCCAGAATGAGGAGCCCTCGGGATCGCAAGAGCGGGCCCGCCCGGCGATCCGTCTGTCCATTGACTGTTTGAGGATCGGCGACCGTTGGTGGTCGATTCTCGGTTGCGCCGCTGTCACGGGGTTCTTGAGTCATCCAAGCTCAGGCGAAGGCGAAACTCGAAGGTATAAGGCTTTGGCCGCCGCAACTGCCAATCCTGAATAAGCCCGCCGCGCGCATTCGTCAATCAGCAACCGGCTGGTCCACGATCTGTTCGTTCTTCGCGTCCCAAAACAGCCGCTTGCCTTCCCAATACGCGCGCGCGGTCATGATGCAGGCCACCGAATGCGCAAACCCATGGTGCACCGTGGCGTGGGGCTGGGTGCGGCTGCGCAGGCAGTCGAACCAGTTGGTCATGTGCGACAGGTCTTCATCGCCGATGCCTTCCGCCGGCAATCCCTTATCGCCGGGGAGCAGCAAGTACTCGTGTTTGCGCTTTTCGTAGACATTGGGATCGTCTTCGTGGACGCCCTTCTCCTCGGTCCACTCGTAACGCGGGCTGCCCTCGCCCCCTATGGCCGCCAGCGTGGCCTGCTTGCCCATATAGCGCGTGAAGCTGGGCGAATCGTTGCCGAAACTGGTGGAATAGCTCACCAGAAAGCCTTTGGGATAGTCGAGCAGAGTTTGGAAGGTGTCGGGGTTCTCTCGCCCGTCGTGCCAGGCGAAGACCCCGCCGTTCGCGACCACGGAGCGCGGGAAGGAGTCGTCCAAGAAGAAGTGCACGAGGTCGATCCCGTGGCTCAGCCACTGGTCCGCGATGCCGCTGGAAAAATCCTTATAGAGGCGGAACTCGAAATACACCTGCGGGTCGAAGGGCCGGTCGGGCTTGGTCATCAGCCAGGCTTTCCAGTCGGTGTCTTCGGCGCGGATTTGCTTGACTTCGGGGCGGCCCCGCCAGCGGGGGCCGTGGTAGTTCCACACGATTTCGACCTTGCTGACGTCGCCCAGCGCGCCCGTGTCGACGAATTTCTTGGCGTTGAGCTGGTAGGGCTCGCTGCGGTGCTGCGTGCCCACCTGCACGATCCGCTGGCGCTGCTTGACGGCGTCGCGCGCCGCGCGGACTTCTTCCAGAACGTTCCCCATGGGCTTCTCGACGTAGGCGTCTTTGCCCGCGTCGGCCACCATTTTCAGCACCGGCGAGTGCGAGTGCTCGGGCGTCGAGATGAGCACCGCATCCACGTCCGGGAGCGCCAGCAGCTCCTCCGGATGCTGGTAGGCGCGCGGGGCGCGGCCATAAAACCTCGTGTTGGCCGTGACCGCCCGCTCGCGGTTGACCTTCCAGAGATCGCAGACCGCGGTCGTCTCGACGTTGTATTTGTCTTTCAGGCGCGAGACTATCCAATCAAGCTCGCGGCCGCGATTGCCGACGCCGATGTGCCCCAGCGAAATCCGGTCGTTGGCGCCCAGTACGCGGCTGGATGAGAGCGCCGTACTCGCTGCCGCGGCGCCTACGATGGAAGCGCCTTTATTCAAGAATGATCGGCGGCTGATTTTGTTTTGTGGTGAGTCCATCATAAACTTCCCCCCGTTTGGAATTGCGGTCGATAGTTTACCACGCAGGAGGGGCGGGCATCCGGCCATGACGAGAAGGTTGGCGGGAAGTGCAGGCAAGGCCTTCCTGCGTTGTTTGGCCCCCTTTTCCCGCAGGGGACTGCGTGAAAACTGGCGATTCGCGGTCCAGCGGCTTTGCCGCCGGGGTTTGCGGAAAGGTTCAGATGCTGGGAAAGAATTCCCGTAGGGGCACGCCATGGCGTGCCCCTACATGTATTCTCAATGGGTTACAGCCACGAAAATCGCGGGCCATCCGATTTCCTCACAGCTTCTCAGCCTTCCCGGGAAGGAGCTGCGAAAGAGAGAATTAAAGGGCTCGTCGGTCAGCTGACGGAAAACCCGAAGGCGTTCGGCACGAGGGGGCGGCCAAGCCGCAGGGGCTCGCATAGCCGGCTTTCAAAGAGACTTCCTCAGTAGAGATGAAGCGCTCTTGCCTTCCTGGCGGTTATCTCCCAAGAACTCAGACATTTCTAGCCTATGAAAGACCATACGAAACAGTTTTCCATATATGACAATTCGGAAATGGTAGACGACAGCTTATGAAAACCCCTTTGGCCCCTTACGTGCCAACGAGTTACAGCGGCCGGGTTTGACTCGAATCTGGCCCAAATTTTGCTTGACATCAAACAGGGAGGGATTTAGGCTTCCCGTGTTTTTTGAAGCTGCGAACTTTGAAGTCTACCGTCATTCGACCCGAGTCTCGCGCGGTTCTGTTTTTGCGGGTAGTCAGTCTCTTCTCTGATTTTGCTTAATTTGCTGTCGGACCCCCCCTGTAAACCTGCAGGGGGCAACTCCAATATCTCTCTTCCTTGCCGATGGCGGCCCGGTAAGGGTTCCCCCTTTTGTCGCGGGGGGCGAAACTCTTATGTAGGAGGGCATCGGCATGCTGAAACGACTTACCCTGGGCCTTTTTGCTTTGACATTTGCTCTTTGCATCCTCTCCATCAAACCTGCCTGCGCGGATGAACTCAACGCCCGAGTTCGCGGGGTTGTAACCGACCCCTCGGGTGCCGTGATCCCCGGCGCTCAAGTTACGGCTACGAACGTGGGCACAGGAGTCAACCGCACGACCAAGACCGCCACGGATGGCAGCTTCGAGATTCTCCAACTTCTCGCTCCGGGCGACTATAAGGTCAACGTGAAGACGGCCGGCTTCAGAACTTACGAAGCCACGGGGATCCATCTGGATGTGGGCCAGGTTTACGTGCTCAACGTGCCTATGCAAGTCGGCACCGTGACCCAGCAGGTGGTGGTCGAAGCCACTCCGGTTCAAGTGGAAAAGACCAGCATGGAATTGGGCGCCAACCTGTCAGCGAGAGACGTGACGGAGCTACCCATCATCGGTCGAAACTTTGTCGACCTCCAGCAGACGCTGCCCGGAATGGTGTCCAACTCCGACCGGCTAGGCGGCGACTATGCCGCCAGTGGCAATCGAGCGCAGTTCAACAGCTATATGATTAACGGTACAGACGATAATGACTTCACTTTGAACCTCGTCATGGCTGTTCCCAGCCCGGATGCGATTGGCGAGGTGAACATCATCACGAACACGATGAACCCTGAGTTTGGGCGCAACTCCGGGGCCATCCTCAATGCCGTGACCAAGTCGGGAACGAACGCCTTCCACGGCGACGGCTTTGACTTTTATCGCGACACCAGCCTGAACACCCGAAACTTCTTCCTGCCCTCCGCCGCAATTTTCCACCAGAACCAGTTTGGCGGAACCATCGGCGGGCCCATCTGGAAGAACCACACGTTTTTCTTCTTTTCCTATCAGGGCACGCGCTA
>Ga0187771_10001250_pt1 | contig 16792 bp, 15 predicted proteins | sample 0116_SJ02_MP15_1_FD_133139 | JGI IMG/M metagenome (GOLD analysis project Ga0187771, IMG submission 133139) | Tropical peat soil microbial communities from peatlands in Department of Meta, Colombia - 0116_SJ02_MP15_10_MG | ecosystem: Environmental > Terrestrial > Soil > Wetlands > Peat | place...
CGAAAGTTGCAGGGTGGGCCCCTCCCCGGCGCGGCGCGTCAAGTCTTCCCGCTCGCTGCCGGCAACCCGAAGATCGATCAATTTGCCGCCATAAGGCGGGTTCAGTTCGACTTTATTATTCTTGGATTCCATGTTTTTTCCGAAAGTTCATTTCTCTCATTTCGCTCGATGGACTGGAGCATACGCAGCCAAAACCTAAATCATAGCCGCGTTGGCGCAACCGGAGGATCGGGTAAAACCCGGGGAGCCGCTGGCCACGCCCCATCAGGCAATCCCTGATGGATTGCAAGTAAGCTAAGTTAAGGATAACTCTGCCGGCTGGCGTTACGGCAGACCAGCTAGTACCACATGCAATGGTACATTGCCATCCTTGCCACCCCGAGAAATCCCCGGAGGGTGCGTTTCTTAACGAACTTGTCCACAACCGACTTCACTGCGGCTGCGCGCCAGGAGGCTACATCCCTGCATTGATTCCGGCGTTTCGAATCCCGCCAGGTCCAGTAAAGTGGGAGCAACATCCAGCAAATGCATGCCTTCCACCTCACCCCTCACCGGCACATTGGGGGCTGCCAGCAAAAAGCTGCCAAACTGCGCGTGATTGCAATCGTCGGGACCGGTGTCGTTTTCCTGCAGATAAAGCGAGTCATACCCCAACCCGCCAATAGAGCGCCAGTATAGCGCCCCAAAATGCACAATCAGATCCGGAGGCACGTTGCGCAGGTTGCGATAAAGATCGCGCGGCTGGAATACTAACGATCCCATCGGCTCCCCGTGATCGTCGCGCAACGCGTGGAAACGCACCGTCATTTCCTCGATTAAGTCGTCATATTCGGATTGCGGCACAATGCCGCTGGGTTCGCGACCTGCCACGTTGAAGAAAACCCGCGCGTAATAGCCGCCTTCGCTCCACACCCGCGTATGTTCCCAGTCCACCATGGACGGCGAAAAAGGAGTGGGCTTCGTGACCGGCTCTTTCAACACCAGCAGACCCTCACGGCGCAGCCATTCGTTGACACAGAAGCCACCTTCCAGGCGTTGTGCACCGTGATCGGAGACCACCAGCACGTTGGTATCGTCATCGAGCAATTCCAGGAGACTGCCGATCTCCTGGTCAACATAAGCGTAGTAGTCGTTGATAAGCGTCTCGTACGGATTGCCCGGAACGTACTGCCGGTGTTGCGGGTCGTGGTATTTCCAGAAACCGTGATGCACCCGATCGACACCGATTTCGACGAATTGGAAATAGTCCCATTCCAGGGTGACCATCAGATAACGAAGCACTTCAAAGTGCTTCCGCGTCATGTCGTAAATCTGGCTGCGGAGCCACTCTTTGTTGTCGGTACGGAAGCCTTTGACGTCCACCGGGTATTCGCCCACCAAGCGGTCGATCTCCTGTCTCACACTAGCCGGGTAGGTATAATCGTGGGTCTTCGTGTCCGGGGTCATGAAGCACCCGACATTGACGCCATTCATGCGCCGCGGGGGATAGCTGGGCGGAACTCCAACCACCACTACATTCTGGTGGTGAGATCCAAGCACGTCCCAGATGGCGGTTTGCTGAATGGAACTGGAATTCACTATGGATAGACCGTGGTAGGAATAATCTTTGCGGTTGCGGAATCCGTAAACCCCCAGGGATCCTGGATCCTGGCTGGTGGACATGCACATCCAGGCCGGCACGGTAATGGGCGGAATCACACTTTCCAGCCGGCCATAACAGCCGCGCTCCATAAGCGCACGGATATTGTTCAATCCCCGGTGATGGAACAGAATCTCAGGAGCCGCACAATCCAGCCCAATGACAAGAGTCTTCACGTCATGCCTTCTATAGGATTTAAGATGTAGTCCCGCGCCCAGAGCAAGACTCGAAGCCTGCGAGGCTTCGCTTATTATGGCATCAGACCACGACGGCACCCCAAGAGTCAAGTTCCACCAGAGGTACTCGGTACTTGCGACATGCTACATAAGTCCAATGACAGGTGCTAGTTGCGGGTCTGGCGGGCAGTACTAGCCAAGCCATCCTTAACATTGTTGACGATTCTCTTAGCATGCCGGATGGAATGGAATGCGTGACGGACTGTTCGAGCATTCCTGCGCGATATGAATGGGCAGCTTTGAACACACCCCAGGACTCTGGGACGGCAGATCGAGCCCACCAGAACACGGCCGCCATCCCCGTCTGCGCCTGCCGAGCGACACGACCCCGACATGGTCCGTCTGGTTGACTTCTCGGATTCCGGAAAGAGAATAGGAATTGTGACGCCTGAAAAAGTAATTAAGAGCGACGAAGAATGGAAGCGCCAGCTCACTCCCGAGCAGTTTGCGGTCACCCGCAAGAAAGGCACGGAGCCGGCTTTCACCGGCAAATACTGCAAGCTTCATGATCGAGGCATCTACCGCTGTGTATGCTGTGGCAATGCGCTGTTCAGCTCCGACACTAAATTCGATTCGGGCACCGGCTGGCCGAGCTTCTGGGCGCCGATTACCAAAGAGAACATCACCGAGGAAACCGATACCAGCTTCGGGATGATGCGCACCGAAGCGCTCTGTAGCAAGTGTGACGCTCACCTAGGCCACGTATTCCCGGATGGACCTCAGCCTACCGGTTTGCGCTACTGCATGAACTCAGCTTCGTTGCAGTTCGTCAAACGTGAAGCACCGGAGTAATGTTCTCGGCCTGAAGAAACCCCGACCTCGGGAACTGGTCACTCTCCGGTGAACTTCACTACCAGCGAGATCCTACGGTTGCGCGGGCTGGTTGGGGCTTCCGGAAAGAGCAGTCTATGGTCGGCGAACCCGCGAATTTCGACCACTTGCTCCGGGCGTAAGCCACTGGCGTGAAGCCAACGGCGGGCGGCATTGGCGCGATCGGCGGAGAGTTCCCAGTTGCTATAGCCCCGGGATGGATCTGCTCTGCGGAAAGGGAGCGCATCCGAGTGACCCTCAATGATTACCTGGTTTGGCAGTTTGCTGATCTCGGCGGCCAGCATCTCCAACAAGTGCTCACCCTCGGACGTGGGGTTGGGGCTGCCGGTGATGAAAAACAAGCCTTGCTCGTTTTCCAGCAGATCGATGCGCAGGCCTTCGCCGGTGACGCTGACCTTTACGTTGTCGTGTAACTTTTGAAAATCAGGCATCTGGCGCAGAGCCTGTTCGATTTTTTCTTGCAGACTGGCCACGTTGTGAGCGTTGACGCGGAGACCTTCGCCGCCACTGGCCGGGCCGGCGCCGAGTTTCCGCGTGTAGCCGCGCGGGTCGCGAAAATACCCTTGGACCGATTGCCTCACCCTTTGGCTGCCGTTTAGGATCCAGAGCACGATGAACAGCGCCATCATCGCCGTGATGAAATCCGCATAGGCCACCTTCCAAGCGCCCCCGCGCCGCCGTTCGGGGCCCCGGCGTGAGCGCGGAGATGAACGCGGATAGATAAGATCAGGCTGCGGGTTTTGCATTTTTCTCCAGTTCAGCTTGTTGTGGGGTCAGCGGTATTTTGGCTTCGCGTCTGATGGTCCTCTCCATGTCCACGAAAGATGGGCGTTTTTCGACGGGAATCGAGCGGCGCGCGTATTCTATGGCCAGAATCGGCGAGGCGCCGCGCGCAAACGACACCAGGGCGGTGCGCATCACCTCAAGGAACTGGATCTGCTGTTCGCCCAATGTATCCAGGCGCGAGGCGGCCGGTCCCACTACACCGTAGCACAGCAGAATTCCCAGAAACGTGCCGACCAGCGCGGCGGCCACCTTCTGCCCGACCGTCTCCGGTGACCCGCCAATAGCCTGCATCGTGATCACCACCCCCAGCACGGCAGCTAAAATGCCCAACCCCGGTAAGGCATCCGCGACGGCACTCAGCGCGCTGACCGGCTCGCGATGGCCGCGCTGTTGCACATCGATATCCAGAGCCATCAAATGATCCAGTTCGTTCGGGGTAGTGGAGCCGATGACCAGCATGCGCAAGGAATCGCAAACGAAATTACGAGTGGCCTCGTCCCGCAAGAACCCTGGATACTTGGAAAAGATGCGGCTCTTCGACGGCTTTTCCACGTCGGGCTCCAGATTCATGAGGCCGGCCCGCTGACTGTACACAAACACTTCGAACAGCATGAGCAGATGGCGCAGAAACGATTCCCGCGTATGCCGCGGGGCGCGGAAGATGGCAGCCACGCCTTGGCACATTTTGCGCATCACCGCCGGCGGGTTGGCCACCAGAATGATACCCGCAGCCGCACCTCCGACGATCAGGAGTTCCGCTGGCTGCATTAGCACGTAGGGATTCCCACGCTCCAGCAGGTAGCCCCCAAAGACTGCGGCAAACACAACGATCATTCCGATAATGGCAACCATAATTAGAGCCGCGCAGGCGGCAACCCAGAATACTTATCGGCCGATAAGAGCAAACATGGTGATGTCGGTACGAACTTAGGTGTGTGCTAAGCGAGCCGGATAACCAGGAATACGACAACGCCCGCGAGCTTCTGCCCCGCCTGCGTACGGACTTCGCTCCCTAGGGTCTTCGGGCGTCCGGATGGACGCACCAAGCTCCCCTGCATGCGACCCCTGGGGTTGAATCGATCCCGGAACTGCCGCGTAACGGATAGCATGCGAAAATGGCAGCTTGATCGATCGCACAGGTCTGCATGCGCATTTTTATTGACGCCATCCCCTTGCTGGTTCGCAGCGCCGGCGTCAAGAATTATCTCTTCCACTGGATTGTGCATCTTCGCCGCCTGCTGGGCGACGAACAGGTCCGGCTTTTCCCCTTCCTGGACCTGCTGCCGGATCTTAACCATGAAGGCTCCGTCGCGGATGGCCCCGGCACACTGGCCCGCCAGGCGTTGCTCTTTGGTCTGAACCTCTGGCCGAACCACATCGTGGATTTGATGGCTCAGCCGGATGGCATCTTCCACGCCACCAAGCTGATCCATCCGCCGCGCCGCCTTCGTCTGACCGCCACGCTACATGACATGACCTGCTGGCTCCTGCCCGAATTCCACCGGTCCGCGAACGTGGCCGCTGAAAAGCGCTTCGCCGAGCGTATCTGGAAGCGGGCCGCTGGCTTGATCGCCGTTTCCGATAGCACCCGCCGCGATGCCGTGAAGGTCCTGAACCTGAATCCGGAAGCTATCCAAGTGATTTATCCAGGCGTGGCTGAGCCGTTTTTCGTGGCCAGCGTCGAGACGAGGGCGTCTGTACGTGTGAAGTATGGACTCCGCCGGCCTTACGCCCTATACGTGGGAACTATCGAACCTCGTAAGAATTTGGACCGTCTACTGGACGCCTGGCCAACTCTGTCCACTTCGGTGCGTGAACAATTCGATCTCGTGATTGCAGGTCCCGAAGGCTGGCAGTCCGCTAGAACATTGGCCCGGCTGCGGGCGCCCGTTCCCGGCGTACGCTATCTGGCCTATGTGCCCGAGTCCGATCTCCCGGACATCACGGCCGGCGCAACTGTCTTTGTTTATCCGTCACTTTACGAGGGCTTCGGCTTTCCCGTGGCGCAAGCCATGGCGGCAGGTGTGCCAGTGATTACTTCCGACCTGTCGTCATTGCCTGAAGTGACGGGCGGCGCGGCGGCATTGATTGATCCGCACAGCCCGGCTGAACTGCGGGCTGCCTTGGATGGCCTGCTCACATCGCCGGCCACGCGCCAGCGACTGGCTGCGGCCGGCAGAACCCAGGCGCAGCGTTTCCGTTGGGATCTGTGTGCCCGGCGATCGCTGGAGTTCTTTGAGCAGATCCTGGGCCGTGCCTCGAAAAGCTCCAGCGCGTAGGCTTTTTTAGATCAGTTTAGCCCCCGACAGAACGATCCCTACGTGTTTGTCCACATCGCCTATTGAGCCCGTTTCCGAGCGCGCATGCGGTCATTGCCGCCAAGTTAACAGTCTTTCTGCTCAGCGCCACCGCATCGGCCTAGGCAGCTCAGCCGCCTTCCTGCACGCCCGTGCCGGAGGACGCAAAGAAGGACTCGCTCGTGTGGGCACGTGCTTCCACGAACTGACGTTCCAGGGCAGGAGCAGCCTTTCGGCAGCGGGACCTGAAAAACTCTCTTTCATCGGACGCGCACTATCTCACGAGCGATCTGATGGACACTCGTCTTGATCCTGCTGAGGAAGAGCGGCGCAAGGCGAAGGCGTTGGTGTCGGGGCTCCCGGAAAACAAGGGGGCTAGCATGGGCCCGGAGAGCGCGCTGGCGACCATCGTTGCGGGTGGCGCTGTCGACTGAGGGACCGTATCCGCGTGGTGTCCCATCACATTCCCTTATCCATGCATCCATGGGAGAACACCCAGGGGTTGTGGACGCTGCACGATCAACTCTTCCATGAATGAGCAGGACCAGATCACCACGGACCAGGCGGAGGTGGAATCCTTAATCCCGGCAGCCCCAGCCTCGTGCTAGCACCTGGCGAGCCTTGAAGAAGGTGGTAAGTCACCGAAATTGTGCTTTTAATCCGCCGCCAGCTCGCTCGTCAACGCCTGTTTGCGGTATTCGAGACCCGGGTTCGCCTCCGCCCGCTCGTCCAGGGATCTGCCCAGACTCGCCAGCAGATACAGCAGGAACAAGCCGCGTGCGCCTGGCGCTCCAGCCAAGTCGAACTTGGTTCTCCAGCTCTTTTTCAGCAGGCTGGCTACCTGCACACTGAAGTGGAACGTATCCCATCCTAAAGGCACCCCATCTTCGCAGGACTCCCAGTCGAAGACCGAGAGCCGGCCACTCCGCACGCGCGTGTTCCAGGGAGCGAAGTCTCCATGCCAGAAACCGCACGGAACCCTAACGTTTTCCAGATCACGGCGGGCCGCAGCCAGGGCCGCTGTACCTAACTGCTGCCAGCGCCAGTCGCACCGCCAGGTCAAGGCGTCCCAGCGCTCGCCCGCTTCTTCCAATACCCGTAGTCCCGGCTTGTCGACGCGCCGTAGCGCGGCCAGTTTTTCGAGAAACTCCACGTGCATGCCGGACAGTTTCACCGGTCCTGACCGGCCTTCCAGCGGCGACTGGAATAGCAAGTAGCCGTCCTGCCATTCGCCGGCGTAGAGCACGCTCGGTACGTGCGGCCGCAGCCGCGAGAGGTTCTCCAGCACAGCGGCTTCACAGCGAACGCGCTCGCCCGCCGGCTTGGTCAGCCCCAGCTTGATATATCCCAGAGTTTCGCCGTGGGACCGCATTACCTGGATGGTGAGCTTACGATACTTGCCCGGCGTGCCCAGCAGCATGGCGAATGCCGGATTGCGCTCCCCCGTCACGTTGGCGACCAGAGCTTTTAGCCTCACCGGCTCTCCGACGTGCAGCGAGTGCATCGCCCAACCGCTCCAGCCCGTTTTGACAAGCTGCGCGAGCAAGCCTTTCCGCACGCGTGCGCCAAATCCATAAGGCGTGTGGACCCGAAAGCCTTCCAGCGTGGTGCGGCTGTCCCCTAAGGGAACTAGATAACGAGGCTCCTCGCGCGACGGCAGCACTGCAAAGCGATGCATAGGATCGCCCTGCGCCGTCTGGCGGCCGGCGAAGCATTCCAGAGCCGCTTCCAAGCCTTCGCTCATAATAGGGGGCAGCCCGCAAGCTTTGCGGACTGTTAACTCACTGCTTCGAAATATCGTCGGCTCTGAACGATCAGATTACAATTATTCAGGGATGTACTACCGCAAGTCAATTCGTCCACCTGGTATTTAGCGCCAGGAGTTTTCTGGACGGCGCTTTGCTAATATCTATGTATTTCTATCACTTGGCTGACGACGGCTGGTGGATCTGAAGGTTGACTCTACCGGTAGGCCCACCTGTTGTACGACAGATAGTGAACAGGCCTAAGGCGTATTTGTGGAACACTGTAGGAGTTAATTAACCGATGCCTCCCAGCGATATTTACGCTCGGGTCTTTGAGAATGCGCAAACCGGCTTGCTCCTGCTAGAAAGGGACACGGGCCGGATCTTGGCGGCCAATGCCGCATTCCTGCGCATGGCCGGGCGCGCGGGCGCCGAAGTGGTTGGGCGCAGTTTTTGGCACCCGCCGCTGGTCGCGGACATGGACGCCGGGGCCGAAATACACGGGCATTTACTGGCCGGCGGCATGGTTACAGGCGCGGAGTTGCCGCTTCAGGCTGGCGACGGGCGCTGGTTGCTGCTGGAGGTGAGCGGCAGCGCGGCGAGTGGCGCGATCCAGTTGGAGGTGCGGGATGCCACGGGGCGCGAACACGCGCGACTCGCCGAACGCATTGAGATGTTGCGCTTGCTGGCCGGGCGAATGGCCACCGAGTTCCACAATCTGCATCGCGCCCTGCTGACCACGGGGGAACTGCTATTGGCCAGCGCGGGTCAAGGCCGGCCCGTGTTTCCCGAATTGGAAGAGATCCAGCAGGCGAGCGAGCGAGCCGGCTCCATCGCCGAACAGCTACTGGCATTCAGTGGAACGATCGAGCTCCAGGCCCGACCGGTCGCTCTGAATGATCTCGTGGAAAGCATGTTGCCCAGGTTGCGGCAGCTATTCGGACGGGATATCGAAATTGTGCTGGACCTGAGACCGGATATGCCGCCGGTGATGGCTGACCCCGTGCAAGTGCGGCAGATCATTCTGAAGCTGGCCGCCAATTCCCGGGAGGCGATGGGACGAGGCGGCACCTTCTGCCTGCAGACCGGCGGCGCACACACTGTAGAGCCCGGACTAGGGAGCACTGAGGCGACTGGCGGTCCGTATGGGATGCTGGCAGTCAGCGATAGCGGACCCGGCTTGGACGACCAGAGTTGGGCGCACCTTTACGAACCCTTCTTCAGCACCAAGGCGAATGACCGAGGTCTAGGGTTGGGGTTGGCAGCAGTATATGGCATTGTCCGGCAGAGCGGTGGGCGGCTGTGGGCTTGTAGCCAGCCCGGCAAAGGAGCCACTTTCCGCATTTATCTCCCCTTAGCCGGAACGCAGTTCCCTGCTCCCCTAGCGCCGCAGATGGATCGCTCGCGCGGCAACGCTACCATTCTGCTGGTAGAAGCCAACGACGGAATGCGCACCGTCATGGCGAACCTGTTAAAGAGGCGCGGCTACCGCGTGCTGGCTGCGCTCGATTCCAAGGAAGCCTTACGGATAACGGAGACGCAGGGACCACCGGACCTCCTGATCAGCCGGCCCGAGCCGGAACTGGCCATGCGTCTGGCGCGCATACACTCGCGGTTGCGTGTGCTGTACCTGGGAGGATATGCTGACGGCCCCGTCACACAGGACCAGGGATTGCCGTTACGGACCTTCACGCTGCGGAAGCCCTTCGCGCCGGAGACACTGTTGGCGACGGTGCTAGACTTGTTACAGAAATAGGGATCAAACCGACCCCTGTAGTCGGTCCAATCCCTGGTCAATCGTCTGGAGTTTGGCTTGTTTCATTACTTTCATTACTTTGCTCTTGACATCGTCGAGTGTGCCTGTTTAGGATCGGATATATAACTATCCAATGAAGGCTCGCAGTGAACCATACCTGAGATCCCAGGAGGTGGCGGATGTGCTGGGAATCACCAAGCGCACGCTCATGAACTGGCTGCGTGCGCAAAAGATCCAGGAACCGGAACGCAACCAAGCCAACCGTTACCGCCGATGGACCGCTCAGGACGTAGAGCGCATCCGGCAAACCATCGCGGAGAAACAACAGTGATTCGGCTCGTGATTTCCAACCAACGAGGCGGAGTGGCCAAGACTACCACCGCCACCACGCTGGCACGCTTGTGGGCCAATCATGGCCGTAAGGTGCTGCTGATCGATACCGATCCCCAGGGATCGGTGGGGATGTCGCTGGGCCTCAAGGCTGAGAAGTTTCTCCACCATTTTGTGGTTTACAACCACCTGTTCGAGAGTTGCCTGGTGCATGCGACACCCAACGTCGACATCCTTTGCAGCAGCCGCGAGACCATTCAAGCCGAGGCTTCCCTGATGGGAGTGCCTGCGCGGGAGATGTCTTTTTCCCTGCTCTTCTCCAAGGTGGATGAGCCCTACGACATGGTGATCATTGACGTGGCCCCATCCATCACGCTCATGCAGACCTGCGCCATGGTTTATGCGCAACGCGTACTGATTCCGGTCAGCATGGATACACTCAGTCTGCAGGGTGCCGGCGCCTGCCTGGAGACAGCGCGGATGATGAACGAGTTGTTCCGCGTGAATGTGCGGCCAGCGGCCCTATTGCCCGTAATGGTAGACCGGCGATTCCAGCATACTGCCGTAATGATGAAGTCCCTGGAGGATCTCTCGGCCAAGTTCAAGATTCCCCTGCTCCCGGCCATCCGGACAGATGTGACCGTGGCCAAGTGCGGCCGAGCACGCCAGTTTCTGGTGGACTACGACCCTAAGTGTAAGGCCATGGAAGATTATGAAATAGCGGGATCTCAGCTACTGGAGCTGCTCGATGAACGAGCCGACCAAAGAGAATCCGAAAACGTCCAAACGGTCCAAGCGTAGACCCGCCATGGAGCCGCTCGGCTGGGACGAGATTGTCAGCCAGCCAGGCATGGGGGGCTATCTGTCCTTTTTGAACGGCCCGGTTCCCCTGCCCCACCTTCAAAGGTCAGATACTGCGCTCGCTCCGGACCCTGGGGTTGTTTCAAGCCCTCGGATCGCGATAGTCACGGCGGTCACTTCAAACCCTGAACTGGCATCGACCCCCGAGTCTCTCTTGGCCACGGGAACCTTACAATCAGCTCAAGTTGAAACAATCCCTGACCTTACTACATCCCCTGGGGTTACTCCGCACCCAGGGATTGCCCCAATTCTACCGGCACCCAGGCTTAAGAACGTTCCGAACCCTGGAGCTGTTTCGACTCCTGCGCCCGCAACAACTCCGGTCGCTACCGTTTTCGTCGCCCCAGCCCCTGCGGTCGTTTCGATCCCTGCGGTTTCTCCGGGCCAACGCGTTCGCATCCGCAGATGCGCGGCAACCCACGACGGCCACTCGCTCGGCGAAGAGGTCCTCTATCAAGCCCTTTGGAAGGCCGCCCATCCCGAATCCGAAGAGACCCGCACCATCGTGATTGGCTGGCGCGGCATGTCACAACTCTGCCGGATGACCCCTAAGAACTGTAAAATCAACACGCAGCGCCTGATCCGCAAGTTGGCTTTGGAAGTTCTGTCGCCTTACAACACACCTGAGTCCATCGGAACCACCTACCGTGTTTATTCCGACCAAGCCGTCTTCGAGCGGCGCCGCGAAGCGGGGTTGGAATGGGTAGTGCGGAGCAGGAGAGTGGAGTTCGTAGATCCAGCTACCGGAATGGCCGTTTTGCCCATCTGTGCACATACGCATCAGAATGCAACCCCGCTGATATAGTCCAAAAAATATTGGAATTCCACCCAAAACCGCCACTTATCTTTCCTAAGTGAATTTCAGAGCACGGCAAGACCTGCTCGAACCATGCGCATTTGCATTGTGGGTGGCATCTTCGATAAACCAGCGGAGTACCGGGAGCGACACTCCATCTCGCCCGAAATCGTGCTGGCGGACGGCTTGCGCCAGCGCGGCTGGCAGGTGACACTTTCCGGACATTTCCGGCGTCTTCCATCGGACACCTTCGACCTTGTGCATGTGCACCACTTCGGCCGGGCAGCGCTACGCCTAGCGGCGGCGACCGGGCGGCCGCCCTTCGTCCTCACCACCCACGATCCATTCGCTATGAACGGGTTGCCTGTGGGCTGGAAACGACGCGTGACGGACGGATTCGTGCTGCGCAAGGCCGATGCCGTAGTCGCGCTCTCCAATGCTGAACGCAATTTTCTGACGCACCATCAGGGTCTCCCACCGGAACGCATCACGGTCATTCCCAATGGCATCCGCACGGCGGTGTTCGACCGCATTTCCGATCCGGCCGAGCCCACCGACGACCTGCTGTTTGTCGGCCAGCTCCAGCAGTTCAAGGGTCTGGATTATTTGTTACGCGCTTTGCCCGCCGTACGTGCCTCGCATCCGAGCGTCAAACTGCGGGTCGTCTACCAGACCGGCGCGTTGCTCGACTGGTACCAGAAGCAAGCCTCGCGGTTAGGACTGGACGCATGCCTGGAGTTCGCCGGGGCCACCACAGCCGCCGGCTTGGCCCAGCTTTATTCCAAAGCCGCCATCGTCGTTTCGCCCAGTTTGGGTGAATGCCTGTCTACGGTAGTGCTGGAAGCCATGTGCTGTGGCGCAACCGTGGTAGCCACCGACGTAGGCGGCATACGCGAGCAACTGGATGAGGACACGGGCGTCATTGTTCCGCCGCGCGACAGCACCGCATTAGCACGCGCCATTTCTATGTTGCTGGCTGACGCCGGCCGGCGACGCCGGCTGGGCCAGGCGGCGTGGCGGAAGGCCCATGCCCAATTCAGCGTGCACCAGATGATCGACCGTCACGTGCGGCTTTACGAAGAACTGCTGGAGACCCATGAACGCGCTGCATAGCCATACCGACGCCGAGCTGCTGGGCTTGACCCAGACCATCTACGAGATCCCGTCGTTGGCGGCCTGGCGGGCAGCCGAGTTGAAAGCTTTGAGGCACTGTACTTTCGCACCGCCTGTACTGGAGATCGGTTGCGGTAACGGACGTTTTGCATCGCTGCTGTTCGAGCGGGTGGACTGGGGCATCGACTTCAACTCGCGTGAGATAGCATTATGCGCCGGACGCAATAGCCTCTACAGCCACCTCACGTCGATGGATGCGCGCTCGCTCAAGTTTGCAGATGGGGTTTTCGCCACAGTCTTCGCCAACTGCGTCATAGAGCATATCCCGGACTTGGCCCGTGTGTTGGCGGAGTGCCGGCGCGTCCTTCGGCCAGGAGGCGCTTTGGTTGCCACTGTTCCGCTGATCGAGATGAACCGCCATCTGCTGCTCAGCAGTGCCTGGTATGCGCGTTTGCGTGCCCAACAGTTGCAGCATCGTCACCTGCTGACGGAAGACGCATGGGTGGCGGCTTTGTCCCAAGCCGGCTTCACCACCGTCCGGACCACGCCCTATCTATCGGCCCCGATGTGTGAGCTTTGGGATCGCGTGGACGCCCCTCTCTCGATGGGCGCCGGCCCGCTGACGCTGGGCCGGGCCTACCGCTGCGGGCTGCGGCTTCTGCCCACGCTCTGGCGCTCCAAACTGAATCGTCAATGGCAACACTACTTTATGAGGGCGCTCCACGACAATCCGCTGGAGACGCCCTGCGCGATGCTGATCCAGGCCTGGGCACCCCGCGGAACCGGCGCCTGGCCGCCGCAGCCTGCAACATAGGACTCGTCCTGGGCGGACAGGCCGGCCTTTCGGCGAGCCGCTTCGCCGCGCTGCTGCTGGTGTCGCACTGGATAGCGCCCGCGCGCTTTGACGAATGCGCCATTTACGCCAGCAGCAGCCTGGTGGTGGGTAACCTTTGCGAGTTGGGCATCAACATTTCCTGCCTGAAATTCGCCGCGGGCGCGACCGGCCCCGATTGGTTGCGCACCGTTTCGCGCTTTCTGTTGCTGCGCCTGGCGCTGACAGCCGGGATAATCGCCGCTGTGTTCCTACTTGCGCCGCTGGCCAGCACCAAGCTGCTGCGGCATCCGGAGTACGCTACGGCGATCCGCCTGGCGTGCGGCAGCGCGGCGGTAGCATCGGTATCGTCGTTCAGTCTGGTGTTGTTGCAGTCGCGGCGCGAGTTCGCGCGCATGGCGCGGCTGAGCGCGGCCGCCGCGATCCTGCAGATTCTGCCGGTGCTGCTCGTGCTCCGCTTCGGATGGCCGGGCCTGGCCAGCCTGTTCGCGGGGGACGTACTCAGCCGGTTGTGGATCGTCGCCGCGAACGTGAGCCTGCTGACAGCCGTATTGGCAGCGGCCCGCCAGCCCGGTGCTCGCCCAGCCTGGAAGCCCATCGCCGTATTTGCCAATTGGATCACGCTTTCCTCTGTGATCGGTTCGCTTTACAACTACATCCCGTCGATTGCGCTGTCGCGCTGGGCGGCGGCTTCAGCGCTCGGAACATACACCTTGGGAATGTCGTTGACCGGCGGATTTGCGCTCCTGATCAATACCACCAGCACCGTGCTTCTTCCGGAAGCCGTTGCTGCAACTACGCGCGAGCGCCGCCGCAGCTATTTGCGAAGCTACTTGCCGGGGGCCGCGCTGCTGGGCGTGACGCTGCTAGCTCCGACCTGGCTCGGCGGACGGCTCGCCGCGTACCTGTTTCCGGCTGCCATGCCGGACGCCGTGCGCGTCTTCCAATTGCTGGCCACCGCGCACATAGTGCTGCTGGTGGTTAATCCCGTGCAATTCCTGCTCTACGGCGCGGGACGCCCAGAGTGGTGCACGGCATCCGACGCGCTGATCACGCTGCTGTTCGGCGCGATGGCCGTATGGCTGGCGCCGGCTTACGGCGCGGTCGGCGTGGCATGGGCGCTGCTGATCGCGCAGACGGGTATCAAGGCGGCGCTGGCCACCGGGCTCGGAACAGCCGGCTGGGGGCTGGGTCCGCAATGAGGGCCACTCTCATCGCGACGCTGGCCCTGATCGCCGTGGCCGTGCACTTCGCTAATGGATCGCCGGCCGGGGCCAATGCTTACCTGTTCTTCGCCACGCTGCTGCTTTCCTTTGGCATTTACAGCCGCGGGATGCGCCGGCAGAACTACTGGCTGAGCTTGACCGGACTCGTCGAGGCTTGGTTCATTTTCGATTACTGCGTGTACGGAACCGCCGTATCGGTGCTCGCGCGGAGCAAGGCACCCTTGCCGACCTCGATGGACGAAGCTTATTCGAACACATACCTGGTGGGCGCGCTCGCGTTTCTGGCGTTTGCCTACGGGGCCCATGTCGGCTACAACCGCTCACGGATCAGCCGGGGCGCGCGGCGCGCCGTACGGGCATTGATCATCGCCATCCGGGCTCGCCGGCACGCGTTTTCCCCCGAGCGGCTGCAGCACGCCGTGTACTTCTTCTTTACCGCTGCGGGGGTGTTGAGCATCGTGGTGCTGCTTCTCGATCCCGAGAGCCGGCAACAGCTTTTCTTCGATCATGTCGGACTTTCTCCGCGCCTGGGCATGGGCCGGTACACCTCACTGCTCTTCATGTTGCCTACCACTGCCGTAGGGCTTTGGTATCTCTCTAAGCCAAAGCTGCGGCGCTCTCGCGTGTTGACCATGGCCGGCCTGTTCTTGATCGCCGCCATCCACCTGGGCTGCGGCAGACGATTGATGTGGGCCGGCACCATGTTGTTGGTCTTTCACCTGTGCAAGGTGCGCGGCATCTTCACGCTGCGGGCGCGATACCTGGCGGTAGCGCTGCCGCTGGTGCTGCTGGTGTCGCTTTGGATGGAAGCCAGCAAAAACATCGGCTGGTACGCGGCGGCAGACTCCATCGACCTCCGCGCGCTCGCCGACGGCGACAAGGTTTTCGACATGGTGGACAACTCCGTCGGCCGGTTCGATACCACGGCGGCGCTGATTGCCAATCGTGAATCGCTGCCTTATTACTACGGCGAAACATTTCTGCTGGCGCCCTTGCAGGTGCTGCCGGTCTCGGCGGGATTCCAGCGTTCGCGCGGGGTACGCGAAGAGCTGGGCGAGTTGATCTATGGCGCATTTGACCAGGGACTCGTTTCGCAGGAAGCGTCCCTGGTCGGCGAGTTGTATGCCAATTTCAGTTACTTTGGCGTGCTGGCGGGATTTCTGATAGTGGGGTTCGGCGCGGCATTTCTGGACGGCCGGTGCCATCATAACCGCCATCCGATAGTGGCTCTCGGCTACGGATTGTGCCTGTTTCGCGCGGTGCATCAACTGGCCACCGCATCCACGTCCTGGTTCCCGCTCACGTTTCTGGCATTCGTGCCCTGGCTCTGTGCGATAGCCGTAACACAGGTATGTTGGGGGTCCCGGCGGTGATCGTTCACGTAGGGCCTTCCCATCTGCCGCTGCCGGCACAGCTCGGCGGCGCCATCGAGCGGCGCATGATGGAGCTAGCCGAGGCGCAGGCTTGCGGCGGCGAGCGCGTCATCGTATATTCAGGCGGCCAGGAGACCGGTTGGCGGGAATATCGCGGCGTCTTCATCCGTTATCTGAGCGGATCGCGGGCAGAGTTTGCGCTACGTTTCGTACAAGATGTCGTACGCACGCCGCGCGTGATTCACGTGCATAATCGCGCGGAGATTGCCTGGCTGGCGAAGACCGCCGGGCTGGGTCCAGCCGTGCTGAGCTGCGATTATCATTTCGAGCCTTGGCACCGATTTGCGTGCCTGCGTCGAGCCAGCAGAGCGGTGTGGCGGCAGTGCCTACTCGCGTGCGACCGCATCGCGCCAGTTTCAGACTATTGCCGCGGGGTCTACCACGCGTATTGGGATTTGCCCGATAGCAAGTTGACGCCGATCCCTAATGGCGTGGATTGCGCGCGCTTCTTCCCACACGCGGCGCTGCGTGCGGAGTGGCGCGCGCGCCTGGGCCTCGACGGGCGCCCGATGATCCTGTATGTGGGCCGGCTGTGCCAGCAGAAAGGCACCGACCTGCTGATCGCCGCCTATCGCATGTTGAAGCGGCCGGCCGTGCTGGTGGTGGCAGGCCCGTGCGAGCGGTTCGGCAAGACCCAGGTCACCGCGCTCGTCGCCCAAGTCCGGCAAGCCGGCGGCATCTATCTGCCGCCCTTGAACGATGCCGACATGCCGGGGATCTACAACGCTTGCGACATCTTCGTAATGCCCACGCGGGAACTGGAAATGTTCGGCATGGCGGCGGTGGAGGCGCAGGCTTGCGGTAAGCCGGTACTAGCCAGCGATCACGGAGGCCTGAGGGAGACGGTTCCGGAAAGCGCCGGAGCGCGTTTCCGAAATGGAGATGCCGCGGACTTAGCCGCCCACCTGGAA
>Ga0187771_10001251_pt1 | contig 16790 bp, 15 predicted proteins | sample 0116_SJ02_MP15_1_FD_133139 | JGI IMG/M metagenome (GOLD analysis project Ga0187771, IMG submission 133139) | Tropical peat soil microbial communities from peatlands in Department of Meta, Colombia - 0116_SJ02_MP15_10_MG | ecosystem: Environmental > Terrestrial > Soil > Wetlands > Peat | place...
GACGCGTTGCAAAACTTTTAAGCCGATGCTTTGTCCTGCTTCGGCCTTTTGAACTTCTTTATGCTCGATCTGCATTGACTCGACTGACTGTTCAAAATCCGTCGTTGGACCTTTTACAACTATCGTGTCGCCAACCTTCAAGGGTTTCGTGAGTTCAATGACGGCGACGCTGATCTTTGAGAAAAAATGTGTTATTTGCCCTATCTGGATGACGTTTTCTTCAGTCAATCACTCATCCTCAAAAACGAAATAGTGCCGAATACACATAAATAACTTATCCCTCCGAGATTCTAACTCCTAAATTCGAGAAAAGAGCAGGGATTCAGGCTTCGTTCAAGGAGTCGGAAGTCGGATAAGGAATTTGCACGTGTATCCGTCTGCCAAATTTTGATTAATTTCTTCAAATAGGAGTTTTTCACACTGCACGCTGTATACGTACGCTCCAACGATGCTTCTTGTTATAATTTGAGTTTTTCATGCTGTTTGATGAAAATTGAAAGAATCGCATGTTATTGATGCGCGCGGGACGTAGAAAATCAACATTTTTTCCATGAAAAACAGGGATGACAATAAATGGTCTGCGTTAGAAACGCTTTGAATAGGTTACTTGATGAACCTCAACATATAGTCGTTCACAGTCTGCAGAAAAGATTCTTCCAGCTCTATTCCATAATGCTCTGCCAAAACGAATATTATGTAGAGAAGGTCCGAAAGTTCAGTGGCCAGCATATCCTTCGTCTTTGGTTTTTCTGGAGGCTTGAACCCCTCCAAACCCTTGATCACTGCTGCGACTTCGCCTGCTTCCTCGAGAAGGTCGGTCATCATCACAAACGGAGTCCAACCTTTGCCCCTTTCGGGATCGAGCTTTTCATTGATTTTTTTGAAGTTTTTCCAGCAAAGATGTTGGGCGTCACGAAGAGTAACAGACAACTAGTTCACCTTATACCGATTTAAGGGGGCTTGCCTAATAACGATTCTCAGATTTTGAGATGCGTTACGGGATTATTTCGCAACCATTGTACTTCACGTATTCAAAGTCTCTCAACCTGACTCTTCCGTGTTGAATAAGCTCCTGTATCTTCGGCATCTGGTGCAAAACTGCTTCAATCAGGTTCTTCACCGTTTTGCACACTTGGTCATAGGCTTCAAAACCCCAGCGTCCCGTAACGTTTGCATACAAACATCGGCCACCACACAGCCCAAGAATACTGCACGTCGCGCAAGACTTGCCAACAAACACTCTGTTGAGCTTCAAAGGGTCAGCAGTACTGATGTGCCCTATATAGTAATCCTTCATTCCCCACATTGTTGGGCATGGAATGATATGGCCATCGGTCTGTACTGCGTAGTTTGCCCATCCTCCTCCACAGCGCAGAAGGCTTTCTTTTTCTCCTGAAAGAATAGACTGGGCAATGCCCAGCAACGGATAGAGCCGTAGAACGACACCTTTCTCTTCCATCTGATCAACCCAGAACTCAGCGAGTTTTCGTATGCCCAGGTTGTAGCTTTCTTCACTCCACCTCTTGAAATCCCTCCGTGCATAATCGTTCTTCCAGAACCCAGCGTTCAGTTGCCAGTGGACGGAAGAAAAAGGAAACACATCGTTCTCCAGAAGCCATGTGACCTGTTTGTAAATGTCAGTGTTTTCCATTACCGTCATTCTGGCGATGAGCTCACCTTCGAAACCATTGTGCTTTATCAATCTTAGGTTGTCAACCACTTTCCTAAAGGTGCCCTCTCCTCTGTAGAAGTCAGTCAGGCTTTCATCACCGTCGATCGAAACCAGAATCGTATGGAAACGGTTAACATAGCTTGGTCCAAGGTGGTCGAGAAGCAAACCGTTCGTTTGGATCATGAAAAGCTTAGCTTTCACTTCGTCCATAACTCGCCTCATCAAGTCGACGCAAAGCAGCGGTTCTCCGCCGTAGAACGTCAACACACAATCAGGATCTTGCCTACAAAACCTATCTAGCACACTGACATCGAAGCTCACTTCTCGGGGCAGCGAATATTCAAGCTCAACATCCCAGGAATCATCATCCATGTCCTCCAACGCTTCACCATAGCAATATCTGCACTTCGAATTGCATTCGGTGGTCAGTATTATGTGGAAAAACATGTATTTCACGTCACAAAGAAGCAAACGTGCCCTTAAGCGTATTTCTCCTTGGCCTTCTTCGCTTTCTCAACGTATTCCTTCAGCTCTCTTTCTCTGATTCTCTTTTCAGGGAGAGTCTCTGGAGCATACATCAGCGGCAAGACAGCCACGAACAGGAAAAAGCTGGCCAAAGAAAACGCTGTTCCCGCTTGATTTACCCCAACGAAAGGTTCAAGTGCAACTGGAAGAAGACCGGCAAAGAGATAAGGAAGCCCTCCTACCGCGTAGTACTTGTCTTTCTGATTGCTTTCTGCAAGATCTCCCCATAAGGTCATGAAGAAAACCGAAGCAAACATGCCCCACGCGAAGCTGTCAAGCACTGTGTACACATACCAAGAAATGGGTATTCCAGAAAGAAGACTCAACATGGCGTACTCGATTCCCAACATTATGAAACCTGTAATCACTACTCGCTTTCTACCCGTGAGATCTGCAAGGAAACCGCCTAACAGCACGAAGACCCCGGACAGCGCAACCTCAACAAGTCCCGCAAAATCATAAAAGCCTCCAAGAACCGCCTTCAATATCGGAGCCTCTGCAAAGTTCACGAGCGAGAACATAATCCACGGGATCAAGTACAAAACAACATCTCTTCTCCGCAGGATAGAACCGTACGCGACGTGCCTCCGATCTGGAGGATTTTCTATTCTGCCATGCGACAGAAAGAAGGCACCTAGACCACACGTTCTCCAAATTGCAAGGATGGCAAACGCCAGAACAGCATTATTGAGCATGTTTATGGGAAGTCCAATAGCCAGCGCCGTGAAGCCGACAGCAGCATAGGTCACCCCGCCGTAAGTGCCGCGGTTTTCGATAAACGTCGAATCAGCAAAGAGCGCCAGTGAAGAGGGAAGACCAGTTCCGATCGAAATTCCCAAGAGAAGCGAGAGTCCCATGTTGACTGGCGTGCTATTATGCACGATAGTTGCCGACAATGCCGTCATAAGCGCTCCTGCGGCAATCCATGTCATAAGGTAAGTCTTCCTTGCCCTCGAGAAGAATGCCGCACCTACCACAGCCGAGCATGCAACCCCCGCATAGTGCAAAAAGAACATCATCAGTGTTTCTTGAAGAGGGAGGGATAGGCTGTTTATGACATTGTTGAACACGGCAGAGATTAAAATATACCAAACTAGACTGTTGAACACCACGCCGAACGATGGAGCAAATTCTCTCCAAGCGATCCTCCTCTCAAAGAGTGCGGAAAAGTGCATCTTTATGCTCCTATTACGCAATGCTGATGTCTATAGATAAAACATTTCTTCATCAGTATTCTGTATTCACGTTCAACAACAAGCCTTAAGTAGTACACCTGTCGTACACATATACTTGTGAGGGATTGAGATGAAGAAGGCGAAGAAACGGAACGTTCCCGTGAGAATCTATCCTATCTAAACCCTAAAGGTCTTCAAGCGTACTTTCTGCCAGATTTTGCAGTAGTTTGGATGTCTCATTGCTGCCGGCTTTTGATGCCAAATGAAAGCTTTGGGTAACAAGCTTCTGCATCTTTTTCTTGAGTCGTATAACACTTTTTGACTTGAAAACGATGTCAACAATTTTGTCAACGTCCTTACTGGTTATTTCTTGGTCAGCAAGCAACTTTTCGATTTTCCTCCTTGCCTCCCCATCTTCCATTGCACACAGGATGGGTATCGGTAAACATTCCTTGTGAAATCGATTCTCCAGTTCTTCGGCTTCGAAAACATCTATGAATTCTTCCCTCAGAGTGGCTAGTATGCCCAAAATCCTCCCGAGTTCTGCCAGACTCTCAATTTCCTCTTTTGTTCCTCCGCCTACCAAGGCTCCAATCCTCATATCTGCTTCAATGCTTGATGCCTTCATCTCCAAGGCCCGCATGTACGCATCCGGTAACACGTCGCCCCTGACCTTTAAGTCCAGCTCCAAGGCGTGAGCGTTGCCAAGCTCAAAAAGTGCCATCTTAAACGTTTCAAGAACTTGTCTGATCTTGCCCAGAGGCAATTCAGCGATCGATTGATCTAAAAGCGTAAACCCTTCTATCAAGAAGGCGTCGCCCAGAAGGAGAGCAATGTCCTTTCCGAACTTTCCGAAAACCGTTGGGACTCCGTGTTTTGCTTCTGATTCATCGATAAGGTCATCGTGAATGTCAAAAGCCGCGGCTATCATTGTTATTGCCGCCTGAACTGGCAAAACACTATCTGAATCTGCCCCAACGGCCTCAGATGCTATTGAGAAGAAGCCAGGATGAGTATAGTCGTTCCAGTGCAAAGTGTAGTATTCTAATGCTTCCTGCGCTCTTCCACATTTCGTTTCTTCAGCAAGAATTGTTCTTCTTGCAAGTTCGAGTGCTTTACTACTTCTTTCTTTCAGTTCCTCCACAAGCATTTCAGATTTTTTCTGACTTTTCTGCGTTACCATGATTTCATCTCCATTATTCGCCATATTTAAAACCGGGCGCATCATTATCATTCAAATGGAATAACCTATCTCGTGTCGTTTCCTTCCAACTGTTGTTTTAGAACGCTTTTGTACGCTTCTAAGTACTCTTCGCCCTTCCTAGTGATTTGGTATATTCTTCTTCTTCTTCCACCTTGTCGCTGATTTTGCCCTATTATGAAGCTCTCTCGCTCCAGTTCGTTGAGAAGCGGATAGAGTGCCCCGTGCCTGAGTCTTACGCCGAATCTTGCTTCCGTCTGCTTCTTAATCTTGTAGCCCCACATGGGTTCGGTCTGAACTAGCCTCAGTACCTGGATGTCTAGCAGGTTTCTGGTGATGCGTTGTACAATTTCCTTTCTGAAGATCTCCGCCACTTTTTCACGTTCTAGTTGTGGCCTATTTTGTAGTGGTTCATGTGAGTTTATTAGACTTACGTAAAAATGGCGCCCCTTTGTATGCTTCTTTATGTTTTTTTATGTTTGCGATGCGCATCAACCTTTATATCCATGTTTAGTGTATATAGAGACTCAAGATACGTCTCGTAAGAGACATATCGTAGCCACGTCTAACAGGCAGACTGTTGGACAGGCATACAAGAGAAAGAAAGGTGTTCCAAATGAACAATTCAAAGGAAGTCCAAACAAAGTTGATGAAAGGCCTTCTAGACCTCATAATACTCCAGTTCCTCAACGGACAACCTATGCACGGATACCAGATAATCACCAAGATCCGTAAGACATTCGGAGTCTACTTCGGGCCCAGCACAATTTACCCATTACTTGGAACATTAGAAAAGAAAGGTTTCGTCAAAAGCGACTGGGAGATGTCTACCGAAAGACCCAGAAAAGTGTACAAACTGACGACTGAAGGACAAAGCCTGCTGAACTTCACTGAAGATTCGCTCAACTTCATATGCAGAAAAATAGGTTCCCCAATCATGTTAAAGAACGAACCTGCAGAGGAAAATGTCTCACGCTCAGCCTTGCGTCCTCTCCTGCGAAGAATTGAAGAACCCAAAGCGATGATCTAAACTTCCACTTCCATTTCCATTTCGTCAGTAAGGTCGAGAAGGTTCAACGGAGCGTAAGGCGAAGATGTAAGAGGCCGCTCCGCACGGTTTTCGTTAGTCGTTTGCCTCTGAATCCCTGCGTTCTATGGCGTTCTTCGGCTGCATTGTTGAAGTCTTGATATAGTCTTAGTTGACTTCTTGACAGCCGCGTCTTAAACTCTTACCCACGCCTACGCCACATCGTTTACCTAACAGGTGAAAACGATGCAGGCACTTTCATAGTTTAACTGACGGATCCTCTTGGAGATGGAAAATGACAAGATAAATACTCTAGACAAACATTCCGCCGTAGAAAATGCGAAGAAACATCTAAGGATTTGGCTTCAAGCTGAGTACTCCTGTTGTCTCAGCTGCCTCTCCAGCCGATTCCTAATCTTTCTCAACGTGGCGCTCAGTTCGACTGGATACAAAGCGGCGCCTGCCAGTTTCTTGTACTTGTTTGGAAGAAGTGAAAGGTTATGTATGGCGATTCTTCTTGTTTCTTCTAACTTTGGAACGTTGTAGGTTATCCTGCCTTTCTCCATGACCTTCACTAGGAGACGTTCTCCATTGACTTTCTCGTTTTCCAAGCCTATAATGTCCTTGTTGTATTTTCCTCCCTTGTTTTGCTTCCTAAAGATCTGTTTTTTTCCAGGCAAGGTTATCTTGCCTTTGCTCAGTTTCATCGCTGGAACAAAAACCTCATGCTCCACTTTGCCCGACAGCTTGTACACAACGTCCACGTAAGGCCTGTCATACGACGTGCCCATTCTTGTTCCCACACCGAACGCATCAATTTTGGCCCCTTTTTTCATGAGGTAGTCTATGGCATATTCGTCCAAGTCTCCGCTTGCAAAGATTTTGACGTATTGAAGCCCATGAGCATCTAAGATGTATCTAACCTTGAGGCTTAAGCTCACTAGGTCGCCGCTATCAAGTCGAACCCCGCTCAATTTTTGCCCTTTTTTCTGCAATTCCAATGCGACGGTCGCCGCGTTTTCTGCACCTTTGAGATCGTCGTAAGTGTCTATGAGGAGGGTTGAGTTTTCGGGAAAGGTCTTCGCGAAAGTTCTGAAGGCATCGATTTCGTGGTCAAAGAACATTACGTAAGAGTGGGCCATTGTTCCGAAAAGTGGAATGCCGTACTTCATGCCTGCTAGGACGTTTGAGGTTCCGCTGGCTCCAGCGATGTAGCTGCACCTTGCTGCCTTCATTCCAGCGTCGGTTCCCTGCGTTCTTCGCAAACCGAACTCTATTACGGGCTTGCCTTGTGCTGCGAGAATAACTCTTGAGGCCTTAGTAGTTATCATCGTCTGCAGGTTTATAGTGTTGAGGATAAATGTCTCAACCAATTGAGCTTCAATTATTGGGGCAGTCACTCTGATTAGGGGTTCGTCGGGAAAAACTATGGTTCCTTCGGGAACAGACCACACGTCTCCTGTGAATTTGAAGCTTTTCAGGAATCCGAGGAAATCTTCTTTTAGTCCTTTTGTCCTCAAGTAGCTGATTTGGTCTTGACTGAACTGAATGTTTTCAAGAAAGAGTAATACTTGTTCGAGCCCAGCGAATACGAAGTATGACCTATTTGGGGGCAGTTTTCTTATGAAAACGTCGAAAATTGCTGCGTCGTTCCTCTTGTTTTCAAAATAGCTGGCACACATCGTCAATTCATAAAAATCGGTCATCAGACCCATACTACTCTTATCAACGAAATCGAACTCCATGCTTTTCACGCCAAGTTACCAACCTGTAGTGTCCACAGTGTTCTTAAGAATGCTTCCTTCACGATCGTGACCCAAGACAACATCTGAAACAGTTATTTGGATTAGGATGAAACGCTCTCAACAGTTTTGTGTCTTGTCGAGACAGAATCCGAGTTAGAGCAGGAGGTCGCAAGAATAGAACCATGATCTTCTGAAGCAGGGAGTTAATCTTATTTCTCGGTACGGTCATTCTATCTGCTTCAACACACATGGTGTAGCGATGGCACCCGTAATTCAGATCCAAAACCTCACAAAAAAATATGGAGAATTCAATGCTGTCGATCATCTGGACTTGGACATTGAGGAGGGCGAGATCCTTGGGCTTCTAGGGCCCAACGGCGCGGGCAAGACGACCACGATCCTTATGCTCGCAACGGTTATCAAACCTACAGATGGCACCGCCCTAGTCAACGGATTCGATATTCGGAAGCAACCTGAAAAAGTCCGGGGCGTTCTTGGCGTTGCTTTTCAGGAACCCAAGATGCTATATGTGAGCACCCCATGGGACGTCGTCAACTGGCACGCCAAGGTGTGCGGGCTCTCCACATCGGAGCGAAAACTGCGGGTCAAAGAAGTGTTGGATGCCGTTCAGATGTGGGACGCTAGAAACAAGAATGTTCATGCCCTTTCAGGTGGAATGCGCAAGCGGGTCGAGATGGCCAAAGTCCTAGTCCAAAGACCCAAAGTAGCAATAGTCGATGAACCGACAGCTCAAATCGACATAGTCGGCAAACATAAAATATGGAACATGCTCCTTGAGCTTCGCGACGAGGGAAGCACGATAATTCTAGCCACAAACGAGCTCTACGAAGCGGACAAGCTCTCGGACCGCGTGGGAATACTCCACAAGGGCAAGCTCCTGGTCTGCGGCACGCCCAAAAAATTGAAGGACAGCATTCTGGGTGGAGACATAATCGATGTAGAACTCGGACAGGACGCCTCAGCAGAAATCATTGCAGATCTCAAGAGCCTGAAAGAAGTCGTAGACATCATGCAAGTGAAGTCGAACAGTCTGCGTCTCTACTTGAACAAGGTGGAAGAAGTTGTTCCGAGGATAATGGATTTGTTCACGAAGAAGAACGTGCCCATTGTTTCGATACGCATGAGCGAACCGAGCCTCGACGACGTTTTTGCGCACTACACGGGTCTGACGATAGAAGAAGCCCAAAAAGATGAAAGGTGAATAGTAGACGAATAAAACTCTCTACGTGATCGAGAGGGACGTTCGCCTGTTCTTCCAGTACAGGTTCCTAATCATAATGCGCGCTATTTGGTTCGTCTCACAAGTCCTTCTGTTTGGGCTGATCGCCGCACAAATGGTGAACGTTCCAGATTACTTCCAATATTATGTGGGAGGGCTATCCGTTATGACCCTCTATTCAACCGCCATATTCATAGGCTTCGACATTTATGAGGAAGCAGAGCACGGTGTTTTCGAATATCTTCTAAGCCTCCCCGTCTCTAGGAGAGAACTCGTCATAGGAAGATCAATAGGGGGAGGACTCAGAGCATTCATTTACGTTGGACCGCTCGTAGCAATATCGCTGTTTGTAATTGGCGCTATCAACCCGTTGAGTTTTGTGATTGCCTTGTTTGCGCTTTTCCTCTTTTCATTTGGGATTTCAGGTATGTCAATTGCAATAGCCGTATTGATCAAATCGAGCGATCGGTTCGATATTCTTATGGGAGTACTGGATGCATTCATCGTCCGCTTGAGCACTACCATGTACCCGGCATATGTCATACAGCAGACCAACCCACTCTACGGTTGGACAGCGAACATCAACCCTCTAACGTTTGCCGCTAATCTTTTCAGATGGGGCACTGGCCTAGAAAAAATAATATACATCCAGAACCCTTTGCTTCCTCTCCTAGGGATCGTCGCTTTTTTCGGACTCTTCAGTTTCCTAGGCATTGTGATCTACGAAAGAATGATTGAAGGGGGAGGCTGGCGATAGATGAAGGGTATTGTTCGGATGGTTGAGCACGACTTCAGGAACTTCTTCCGTTACAAATGGTGGCTTGTGGGCTTAATCAGTATGAACCTTGCTGACCTATTCGTATCGGCATTAGTGTACAACACCATTTTGAAACAAAGCGTTCACTCCGCAATTGGCAGTTACTTCAATTTCTTCGCGCCAGGTTTGGCCGTCACGGGACTCTTCGCCTCAGCTTTCATGATTGGACGCGAAGTAAACATGGAACGCAGAAGGGAAGTGCATCACTACATGCTGAGCTTGCCGATGTCACGGTTGGAACTGGCTATAGGAAGGGTTCTTTCAGGCGGACTCAGAGGAATGATGTATATGTCACCGCTCTTGCTGACGTGTTTCATTTTTGTGGGCTTTCCCACAGTATGGCAGTTATTGTTGATCTTGGGCGTGCTTTTTCTGGTGGCCATCGGAATTGCTGGATTAAGCATTTCTATCGCTGTTTCTACATCGAGCCTTGAAAAATTCATAACTGCAAGAGGGGCGGTCTACTACGTGCTTTTCTTCTGTAGCACAGTTTTCTATCCACTCGTGGTAATTCAAGCTGCGGGACCAGCATTGGCCACGGTGGCCGAGATTAATCCCTTAAGCGGAGCTTCTGACATGATACGATCCATGTTGCTGCCGCAGTATTTCTCCTTCTCTTATGTTTCTATTTTGTACATCGCAGTCTTCTCCGCTATCTTTACGTTTACTGCGGCTTTCGCTTATACGAGAATTCTCACACGAAACGCTTGATTATTATGATAATAATAGCGTTTCCTTTCTGTTTTATTATACTGCACGCACTAGAAAGAGCAAACGGCTTCGAATCCAACATGAACAGCCTCACTGTTTCTAACACCGCTAGCTAACCGTATAAGCAAAACGTATAAGCAAAACGTATAAGCTCCAAAATTTTTTTCCCTGCGAATTCAGGGACAAGGCAAAACTTGTAGTTACGTTCAACCGTGCTTCCAATGGTTAGATTTGTGAGTAAGGACAACATATCTTGGTTCCTTCCCCCTATAACCTTCGGTCTGAGGGTACACTCATGGACAACGTGGACGCCATCTTTGAACCGAAGGACTCGCATAATTCCAAAAATAGCATAAGTTTCCTCGCAAACCATTTGTAGATGTTCCAGCCGACGAAGGGATTTCGCGAAATTGTTTGAAGGCTGGATCGGTCAGGTGTTCCGGTGTATAATCTGCTCGAGAAAGCGGCGACAGCAATGCGAGTGCTCAGAGCTTACGCAATGATTCGTGAAAGAAACGATTAAGGCTCGTGGTTGAAGCGATTTTTTTTAGTAAGGCTGGAAGCATCAAATATATCCCGTAGAAACCTAAATTGTACCTGAGATCGTAATCCTCGTTCAGGGTGAAAAGTTGGTTCGGGGCACGTTGCATCCAGATCCGAAACTGATTGAAGAAGTTCTCGACTTTTGCAGACATATCGGAGGCTCTTCTCACATTGTTGCCGCTTTCGCAAGAAGCGATTACGCTTCACCATTGCCCACGACGAAAACGGTTCCTCAGGTGCTAGTCATTCTACGCGGTTTTCAGCCAAGGCTGATGAATTACGTCAAGGTTTTGGGAGCAAGCTACGTCACCGTTTCGGCAGTTGATGAATGGGTTTTTGAAAGGGATGTAGACAAGGGATTGCTGGGCGAAGCTTTGGCCTGTGCTCTGATCTTCCCATACGCAACCCTAGTAAATGAGCCGTACTTGCACTCGCAGGAGGTGAAGTTGAAGAAACGCTTGGTTGCCGAACTCTTGCAGAGTCTGGTTATGGATTTCCCAGAACTCTCGTACGAATTGCATATTAGACCAGAGTATTTCATGTATGAAGCCCTGTTGATGAGGAGCCGACTTTTTCCGCCGACAATGTATGCCTTGACGAATCTTCTAGGAAAAAAGGAAGGTGAAATGGGTGTGGATTGCTCTCTTCACGGTTTTGAGGAAGCATTGAAGCAGCTTGAAGAAGACGGCATAGTTTATCACTCAGAACATTACGTACGAATTTCAAAAAAGTTTGTCGACGATTCGCGAAGTCGCAGGGTACGTTTTGCCGACCCTTTCAAGAGAGGCCAAAGAGCATTATTTATGTCCCTGCTCGGGCTCTTCCCGCAGATTATGAACGCGCTTTCACAGAACAAGGAGTTTTTCTCCGGCATTCAGAAAGCTTTTGGCGAGGATTCAAGGATTTGGCAGCGGTTCAAGGATCCTGAGAACTACGTTTATGTTCCAACGGCAACCGGTTTGGTGCCGCTCGCGAGCGGGCTAGACATCGAAGCAGTCGCCAGAAAGGTTTTTTCAGCTGATGCGAATGCCGAGGTTACAGTTGAGAGTATGGGTGGCATCCTGAACGATGTTTACCTAGTAAAAACGTTTTCAAAAGGCAAGCCTATAAGAGCAGTCGTCAAGCGATTCAGGGACTGGTCGAATTTCAAATGGTTTCCTCTCACTTTGTGGTCTGTTGGAACGCGAACCTTCGCGGTTTCAGGTAACTCTAGACTCGAAAGGGAATGGACTATCAGTCGATTCTTAGATTCACACGGTTTCATCGTCCCCAAAGTTCTGCACGTGAGTCCTGGCGACAGGCTGATAGTTATGGAGTATTTCGAAGGAGAGGATGTTGGAAGGGTCGTGAAGCAGGTTGCGACGTCGACGAATTCTGATGAGGTTGCGAAAGATCTAGATGTGATCGCGAGAATTGGGAAAACGCTTGCAGGTGTGCATGCTCTGGGCATTGCGCTGGGTGACACGAAGCCTGACAATGTCCTCATCGGAAAGAAGGGCCAAATATGTCTGATGGATTTTGAGCAGGCAAGTCGAAACGGAGACGCGGTTTGGGACCTTGCCGAATTCCTCTACTATTCGGGACATGACATTTCTCCGTTCGTTGAAACTAGAAGGCTCGAGAAGTTTGCCGAAACTTTTGTCAGCGGATATGTGGAAGGCGGAGGAAACGTTGCCACCGTCAGGAAAGCTGGCAGCCCAAAGTACACGAAGGTCTTTAGCGTGTTCACTTTTCCCCACATAATGTTCATTCTATCTAACGTTTGCAGGAAAGCAGACAAGCTGAAAACCTAGGCATGGTTGAGCTGCGACCAGAGGTTTGGAGCTTCATGTTTTACCTGCATTGAAACCGTTCAAGGAGGAGATGGAGATTGATTTTGAGAGGTTTGTCAACTGGCTTTGGCATTATGGTTTGCCACTATATCAGTTTCGCTTCGGATCACATCATGCTGTTGCAGCTGAAATCGATTATTAAGGAGGTCAATGCAGTGGAGGTTCTCCCAATGCATGCGGAGAACGCTGAGCTGCTCGGCAAGTTTACGCGAGACCTTAAGGGCAAAGTGGCGCTGCACGAGAAGGCAAGAGAGTACAAGATTTAGCTTGTGGAAATCTGTCGGCGTGTCATGACTCTTGAAGACTTGTGGTCATTATTTATATAAGGAGCAAATATTTTATTCTGACACGGAAACAGTGGGTAAGGGGAAGTTTGGATGCCAACGGCTTTCGTCTTAATCAACACGGAGCTAGGGTCTGAAACCGATGTTTTGAAGGATTTGAAGAAGGTCGACGGTGTAGATGAGGTCTTTGCTGTCTACGGGACCTATGACGTAGTTGCAAAGGTGAAGGCGGAAACTATGGATAGGCTCAAGGAGATTGTAACCGTTCGCATCAGAAAGGTGAACAACGTCAGGGCTACGCTCACGCTGATGTCTTCGGAGGACGCGAAGTAACAGACAAACCCCTCTTTTTATTGTCTTTTTGAACGGTGAAAGTTAGGAAAAATCGGTTCTGAGCGTGGGAACTCAGTATTAAAGATGCTTTGTCATCTGGGTTGGTAAGGTTTGAATTGCCATGTTTCTTCCTGTTGATAAAGATCTCTGAGCACTCTATTGGCTTGTTCTTTGTCAATCGACAATAGCAGTCTTGCCAGGTGCTTGCAGAGTTTTTTCGTTGAAGAGATTCGTTCCCAGTCTGCACAGTCATGAAGGATGATCTTCTCTCTTGTGTCTACCACTATATGATATTCCCTCAATTTCGCTTCAACCCTTTCATTTAACTGCTTGGTAATCGTCAGGTCGCTGTCAGGGATCTGCTCAGCTCTCTTCAGCCTTTCTGGAGGAACGAAGTAGTTTATGAGACTCTCAAAGTTCATGCTCTTCGGTGCAGCAAAGGCTTCAAGAGTGCAATAAGTCGTCTGAGTTGCAGCTTTGCGGTAGCTTTCTATCCTGTTTTTGATTTCGATTTGCTTTGGCTCTAGAGCCCCAACCATTTCCATTATTTGCAAACAGTTCTCAACTGCGTAACCATGATAATGGTTGTTGAAGTAACCGTAGACTTTTTCGACCTTGTCAGCAACTTCTCGAACTCTGGGAGCCCAAGGCCGAAGTTCTTCGGCGCGATAGTGGTAGTTGTACCATGGTCTCGTTCCGTGCCCATGCCACCTGAAATAGGCGATCTGAGATGTCTGGTGCGTCTCTGGAGGCAAAAGCGGTTCATCGATGATCGTGTATGCTACCCTGTATTTCTCGAGAAGGGCATATGTTTCGTTTCGCATCCATGAGAGGTCTCGAAACTCGACTGCGAATTTCACGTGGGTAGGTAGCAATTTGAGGAAGTCTTCCAGCTGGTCTGGCCTGTAGTCAAACCTTGGAGGGAGTTGGATAAGTATGCAGCCTAGTTTTCCGCTTAGTGAGAGCGGTTCCATTAGTTCTAGGAATCTCTGTAGATCCTCCTCAATGCCGCGTGCAGGATCTAGTTTCTTCTCGTGTGTGATTAGACCCGGTAGTTTGGCTGTGTAGACGAAGCCTTCAGGTGAGTATCTGGTCCAACCCATGACGGTGCCTTTTGAAGGATAACGGTAGAATGTGGAGTCGATCTCAACGGTCTTGAAGACTCTCGTGTAGGCACGGAGCAAGCTCTTGTCCATTTTGGTGTAGAAAGGGCCTATCCACTCCTTGTAGCTCCATCCGCACGTGCCCAGGAAAACTTTGGATATTTCCCCCAAATTCGTCACCGGGTGATATGTTCTAATTTGTCCATCACTTCGTCGATGTTGCTGTATGTTCCTTCAGGAAGTTCTTGGAGGGCCTCCTCTGCGTGGATTCTTACCGTTTCCGTCATGTCGAAGAGTTTCCATCCTTGCTTGCGGATAAGCTGTTGCTTCGTGGAAGGAAACTCTACGTCTTCTCTGAGAACCTCTTCAAGTGAGGAGACGCCCGTTGATTTTGTGATCATTGGAAACTTGCCTGTTTGCTTGTACCTCTTCAACCTTACAGCGTCCTTGTACATTCTTACGAAATGAAAGCTCATGGAAACTTTCTGGGACTTTGACACAGAGGCCCTTCGATCTATCTCGACTAGTTCTTCATCCGTTGGCTGGTAAATGTTGTGTTGCCCCTTTCCGAAGAGTCTGGTGTACAATAGGTCTGAGTCGTAAGCGGGTTCCTCGCCTTTCGACAAATCCACACAGTGTACCATGTCCTTGTCTTGCATGATCTTCAAGAGTTCAGGTGGGAGCACTTGACCAGCTGCTAGTCTTGCTTCGAGGGCCACTCGCACGTTTCCAAGCTCCAGAGAAGACAATAGGAGACGAAGGTTTCTGGCTGATGCTCGATTCAGTCTGAATGATTGCGGAACTTGAAAGTGTAGGATGTTCGCTTTTAGAACCTGACATATCTTTCTCATTTTTTCAAAAGTTTCAATGACCTGTTGTACAGGTTGGAACTTGTAGGTGTTGGTAATTGAGTGATGTGCTCTGACACTGAATTGAAAATCTGACGGCACCAGCCTTCTCCACTTTTCAACTTCATTCAAGGGAGGTATCTGGTAGAATGTCGAGTTCACTTCTACAAAGTTGAAAACCTTCGAATAGGCTGTTAAGGAGTTGACTCCGGGAACTTGAAAATAAGCCCATCCACCAGCTCCTATTAGGTATTCCTTCAAGACTTGAGGCCTCTTCGCCAAACATTTCGCGTATGACTTGATTCAAGCCCTTAAGAAGGGTTTCGGCTTTTTGACTATTTAAAACCAGAGTTTTCCCCTCGAACACGTCAAAGCAGAGATACTCAACCTATACAATTCTGAGTTCGGAAACAAGGATCGCTGGATGTCGTTAGGTCCTTTAGATTCCAAAAAGCGTGTGCTCTGTTGCCTTCAAGGTTAAGGCATCAGGCTCAGTCAATTCTGGTCCTTTCAAAAACAAAACGTTTAACCTATAACCTTATAAGAAGCTTCGTTTCACAGCCAAAAACCCAATTAGAACCAAAGTTCTATTGCTCATTTATCATGAGAAATTCATCTTACCTATTAGGAAAATTTAAGAGAAAGCAAAATAATTGTTTCCATGAGATTTCGGTGAAAAATTTGATCTGCCACAATTGTGGTGCTCAGATTCCAGATGATGCAGCGTTCTGTCAAAAATGTGGAGCAAGCACAACACTAGCTACGCCTAAGGCGGCTGTAGCTTCGGCTTCGCCAGTTATAGCGCCTTCTGGAGTAGCATCGTTGAAATGTCCGAGTTGTGGTGCTCCTATCGCGCCCAAGTTTGGAGAGATGGTTATAACCTGCGAGTACTGTGGCAGCGCAGTTACTCTGGGAGCCCAAGGTTGGACTGACATACAGAAGCAGACGATGCTTCTTTTGAAGGTCGCCACCGTTGACGAAGTGAATAAAATAATTACGCCGATGATGGATAGAGGTCTTCTGCACAGACACCTTCACGAGGACTCTACGCAGGAGGAAATGAGCCTCACGTACGTGCCTTACTGGATTGTGAGCGTCTCTGCCCGCACAACCATCATCGCTACCAATGAAACCGCGCAACTTGCCCAGACTGCCACAACTGCCGCGTTGATGGGCGTGATATTCGGCGGGATGGGTGGTGGTTTTGGCGGAGGAGGAGGAAGGCGAGGTGGTTTCGGAGGGGGCAGGCGCGCTTTTGAGGGTGGACTTGGAACTGGCGACCTATTGAGCAGTTTTCTTGGATTGAAGCAGATACCGATAATGGCTTTTGGAATGGGGATGGGCAGAGGCGGAATGAAAAAGACTGAGCAAATGGACGCGAACTACAACTTCCCCGTAATTGCGCTAAAGGCCCTCACGGACTATCAGCCGCGGGACTACCAATTCGATCTTGAAGGCAGAACCCTCTTTGACATTTCCAAGTTACCCAAAGACGTTAAGATCCTCAACGGAGACATCAGCGAAGACGTTGCCAAATCCCAAGCAAGGACCTTGGTCGATCAGCTCCAATCACAAAAGGCGCACGCAAAATATCATATGATCCAGTCGATAAACACCGAGTCGGACGTTGGAGACGTGGAGCTACTACACGTTCCAGTGTGGTTTGCAAAGTATGACCACAAGGGGAACAAAATCGTGTTGGTCATTGACGCCAACTCTGGCAGAGTGATCAAC
>Ga0187771_10001252_pt1 | contig 16790 bp, 18 predicted proteins | sample 0116_SJ02_MP15_1_FD_133139 | JGI IMG/M metagenome (GOLD analysis project Ga0187771, IMG submission 133139) | Tropical peat soil microbial communities from peatlands in Department of Meta, Colombia - 0116_SJ02_MP15_10_MG | ecosystem: Environmental > Terrestrial > Soil > Wetlands > Peat | place...
AGGAGTGTCTCATCCTGAGACAGTCGTGATGTATACCGGTACTGAGGAAAGGGCGGTTTTGATCTCCTAAAAAGCCCAGTCGTGAATAGACGATCCTTGGCAAGAGAGAAATCAGCGAGCCCCTCACGTCCGGCCAAAAGGTGAAAGTCTCCCGGGATTGTACGCGGGAGAACGGTTCTCTGGATTGGCCGATGACGAAGAGTTCGGATCGGACCGACCATACGCAGGGACGCGTTAGACACGAAGCCAACGCACGCCATCGCCAATCGCAGGTAACCGTCGCCGCTATAACGGCCACCCGGTTTGCCAATAATTTCGGCCCTGTTACGCCCGCCTGCGTGGGATGCGAAAACTCGAAAAAATCCTAGTCGATTTATCGGTACGGGGGCCTTAGTATGGTCGATGTAAGATCCACGTTTGCGCTTGCCGGCAGGCCCGCTGCGGGTTTTCAGGGTCGGTGCGCAGGGTGTTGGGGCATTTCCCCCGACTTCAGATTTGGCTCGCAAACGATTCGGCAGTTTTTTCGATGATTCTTTTTGGCTATGAACGTGCTACCCCAGGCCCGTCCCGTTCGTCAGCGAGCCGGTTTTCGGCCAAATGATCATAAATCCCGGAGGTGACAGATGTCGCAGGTAATGATTCATAAAGGTGTGGATTGGGAGGCCGTTCCTCAAGCCGTTCTAGAAAAGATAGAGAGCATTACGGGCGCAATACGCCAAAAAGCGTACGAATTATTTCAGCACCGTAACGGCAACGGCGGTTCAGATGTGGAGGATTGGCTCCAAGCCGAACGCGAAACGATCTCGGTGCCGGCGGCCGAATTGCTCGATTCGGACAAAGATGTCCGGCTGACAGTGGCGATGCCGGGTTTCGAGGCGAAAGATATCGAGGTCACGGCTACGCCCGGGGAATTAGTGATTCAGGCCGAATCGAGACACACGCACGAAGGGCAGAAGGCAAACGTTGCTTTTTGCGAGTTCGCGAGCAAGACGCTCTTTCGGCGGGTGGCGATGCCGGCGCAGATTGATGTCGACAAGGTGGCAGCCACGCTCGACAAGGGAATCCTTCAGGTGGTTGCTCCCAAGGCGGCTCAAGCACGGTCTGCTACGGCGTAGGGTATTTCATTTCGGGCTATTTCAAGAAAGGAGGTCCGTCTATGAAAATGTACGCAGTGATCGCATCCGCAATCGTAATATCCGCAGGTGTTACGACGTCGTGGATCGCCAAGGCCGCAGCAGTAGCGGACTCCGAGGAGGTCTCGCGCCTGCTGTCGGACGCCAAGTCACAAGCCTACAAACTTAGCGAAGACGCCGCGACCATGGAGAGCTTTACGCGCTCCGCGAAAAGCTTTCAAGGGCAGTCTGCGGCTGTGGCGCAGATTACCGACGATGTAAACGCGGCGGGACGCACGCTGGCCAAGCTGGAGGACGCGCACAAGACAGCGTCCCCGTGGCAGGCAACCGCGATCGATCGAATCAGGCCTTTGCTAAAGGAAATCGCATCGAACACCGACGATATCATTAAGTACCTCAAAGCCAATCCGAACAAGCTGGAGATGCGCGAATATGCGGACTACCTGGAAGGAAATGCCGATACGTCCAGCGCCTTGGCGGAGCTCGTCGCAGATTTCGTGAACTATGGCCGCACGAAAGCCAGGCTGGAACGGTTGAGCAGCAAGCTCGAGCTTCCGGCGAAAGCGAGATAACACTTGGTTTGGGGAAAGTTCCTCACCGGGCTTCCCCACTAACAGCGAACTGCCCAACTAGAAGAGCGCAAAGAATTTAACGAGGAGAACAAGCCATGGAGGACGTGAAAGTGAGCAAACAGCCGTCGGTTGCGAAAGCGGAAGCTGCTCCGCTGAGCCGGGTGGAGGGTATCTTTACCCAGACCGCGCCGTTGGGGCGGTGGCTCGGCATGAGCCCCTTCGCACTGATGCGTGAATTCACTAACGAAATGGATCGGGCGTTCCGCACGACCGGACTGCCGGCAAGTGAGGTTGCTGGAATGTGGTCGCCGACCGTGGATGTCCGCCAGTGCGACGGGGATCTGGTAGTGACGGCCGAGGTGCCTGGTCTCAAGAAGGAAGAGATCAAGGTGGAGCTGAGCGAGGATGCGCTCGTGATTGAGGGCGAGCGCAAGCGCGAACACAAGGAAGATCACGAGGGCTACCACCGGTTTGAGCGCAACTACGGCAAATTCTATCGGTCGATTCCTTTGCCCGAAGGAGCGAAGACGGATCAAGTGAAGGCGGAACTTCAGGATGGGGTGCTGAAAGTGTCGATTCCCGTGCCTCAGGCCGAGAAGAAAGTTCGGCAGATTCCGATCGAAACCCGGTCTGGGGCAAAGGCATAAAGAGACCGTTGCGCATGCCCACATCCGTCATAAAAGAAGTAGAGGCAAAAGTGGAAATCCCTGGCAAGAGACGCGTGGACACTATGGATCACGGGCGCAAGGCGGGAGCGATATTCAGGCTACCCGCCAAGCCCGGATTCTCGCGGCGCAGAGGAGAGGAGCGCCGGTGGGGCATCATTCTCGCGGGCGGCGACGGCGTTCGTCTGCAGGGTCTGACGCGGTTCATCTCCGGCGATGAACGCCCCAAGCAATTTTGCGCCCTGGTAGGCGCGGAAACGCTTCTCGAGCAAACCAGGTTAAGGGCTGAGCGCGCGATTTCAGCGCGCCAGATCGTCGTTGCGTTATCGAAGCAGCATCAGCCGTTCTATCTCAACGAGGTTGGCATCCGTCCCGCGCAAAGAATCGTCCAGCCTGTGAACAAGGGCACGCTGCCGCCCATCCTATACAGCCTCCTCAGTATCGAACGGGAAGATCCCGACGCGATCGTCGCGATTCTGCCCGCTGACCATCACTATTCGGAGGAACGGAGCTTCGATTCGGCACTGGATCGCGCTTTCGAGATTGCGGCGCGGCGAACGGGTTCAGTCGTGGTGCTGGGAGCGCATGCCGACGCCCCGGAAGTCGAATACGGATGGATCGAAGTGGTTGGTCCAACTGGTACGGAGGACGCTGATGTGTTCAGCGTCCAACAATTCTGCGAAAAGCCGCCGATGCCACGGGCCATGGAATTGCTCCGCCGCGGCGCGCTATGGAACACCTTTGTCATGGTGGGACATGTGCGCGCGTTCCTGGATATGCTAGACGCAACACTTCCGGACATGGTCCGTATATTCCGGGGAAGCTCGAAATGGATTGGAGTCGAAGCGCATATCCCGGATTCGATTTACCGCTCTATTAATCGTGCGGATTTCTCACAGAGGGTCCTTTCGACCCTTCCTAATCGGCTCCTCGCTCTAAAATTGTCCGGCACAGGATGGAGCGACTTAGGCCGCCCCGACAGAGTCGTCACGGTTCTTGAGGCAGCCGGCTTAAGACCCGAGTGGATGCCAGCCTGGAAAGCGCAGCGGCTTGCGCCTGCGGCCACATCATCGGTTGCGAGTGCCGTCGCCTAGCCCAGGAATCGTGTGAAATTACGCAGCCGGAATTTCACATCCGCCGACGTGTATTCCACGCATTCAATCATTTGCGGACCTTACCGGGTTGGGTAGCCGCATGCCATAGCAAAGCCAGGAGAAGGAGAAATGAAGATACGAATAGCTCTGATACTTGTCCTCGCGCTAGGCTGCGCCATGGCGCAACATCGGGGGGGCGGGGGAGGCGCGCCGCGCGCGAATACGCCTCGGTCCAACCAAGGACGCATACCCGCCACGCCTCAAATGCGCGAACCGCGCGCCATGCCCGAGGTGGAGCGCAGTCCGACGGGTCACATCAACAGCACGCCGCACGTGAGAAATGACCGTTGGTACGGTCATGATGCGCCGAACGACACGCGCTACGCGCTGCAGCGTCCGTTCGAACACGGACGGTTTGCAAACGTTGGCCCTGCCTATCGTTACGGTATTGCTCGCATCGATATGGGCTTGCACCGCTTCTGGCTGCCGGGGGGCTTCTATTTCGACATTGCCGCCTGGGACTGGCCTCTTTGCATGGACTGGTGCTGGATGTGCGGCGACGACTTTGTTTTCTACCCCGATCCGGATCACCCGGGCTGGTATTTGGTTTACAACGTTCATACCGGTTTGTACGTGCACGCCATTTACATGGGCATGTAAGAGCGCAAAAAGACCGCTATGCCAGCGCTCCAACAGGATCGGTTTTCCACTCCGATCGAGACGAGACTTTTGACGCGGATTCCCGCATAAAAACCGTTGTCTGGACGGTCTTTCTGCATCGCGGCCAGGGCTTCAGTGAAATGACACCTTCCATGAAAGGGTGGCAATACCGGACCTCCGAGGCAGTCACGGAAGGTCATCCGGATAAGATCGCGGATCAGATCGCTGACGCCCTTCTGGACGACATTCTGGCGGGGGATCCGCTGGCCCGCGTTGCGGTGGAAGCTCTTGTGACCGGTTCTTATGTTTTGGTCGCTGGGGAAGTCACGACGGCGTCCGAACTTGGCGCGGCGAGGGTGCGCGAAATCGTGCGGAACGTCATCGTGGAAATAGGCTACGAGGATCCGGAGCTTGGATTCTGCGCCCAGAACGCGGAAATCGAAGTGAAACTGCGGCGTCAGTCGAGGGAAATCGCCGCCGCCGTTGGAGCCCCCGCGATCACGCCGGAAGAAATGGGAGCAGGCGATCAAGGCATCATGATTGGCTACGCCACGACGGAAACGGCAGAGCTGCTTCCCCTTCCTTCTGTTCTTGCACAGAGACTCGCTCGCCGATTGGCGAGAGCACGCAGGGAACGAACTCTTTCCTTTTTGCGTCCGGATGGAAAAACCCAAGTGACGGTGGAATATGAAGACGGGAAGGTCCGGAGAGTGGAGGCAGTCGTCGTCTCCGCTCAGCACAATCCGGATGTCAGCCAGGAAGAGCTCCGTGACGGGATTAAGCGAGAGATCATTCTCCCAGTTATCCCCCGGGATCTCGTCGACGAGAACACGAAATTCCACATCAATCCGTCTGGTTCGTTCATCGGTGGCGGACCGGTGGCCGACACCGGTTTGACGGGGCGCAAGCTCCTGGTGGACACCTACGGTTGCGCTGCGAACAACGGTGGTGGATCTCTTTCAGGTAAAGATCCGACGAAAGTCGACCGCTCAGGAGCCTATGCAGCGAGATGGGCCGCGAAAAACCTCGTGGCCAGCGGCCTTTGCCGCGAAGCGGAGATCGAGCTTGCTTACGCAATCGGCGTTGCTCATCCCGTAGCGATCAACGTCACGAGCCGAGGCACCGGGATGGTCGCCGATGAGAAGCTTCGGCAGATCGTTCAGGATGCTTTCGACTTCCGCCCAGGGATGATCATCGAAGCTTTGCAACTCAGAAAGCCGATTTACCGGCAAGTATCGGTCTATGGGCACTTCGGCCGCCCAGAGCTCGATCTTCCCTGGGAGCGACTGAATCAGATCGAAGCGATTCGGAGAACGAGTAAGTCGTTGGAACTTTAGGCTCGGCGCGGTAGCGCCGGCAGTGTTCGGAGGGCTCACTCCCGACACCGCGGCCCTCTACGCCTCGAGCTTCGCATAGCGCATTTTGAAACAAGATGGCCGATTTCACTCAAACGGCCGCGACAATCTGTGACCGCCTCTGCCGCCCGCTCAGGTTTATTCCTTCACCATGGGAACAAATGCGACCGGGATGACGCGGCGTTGAGAGATGCGACCGGAACGCGATTTGTCCAGAACTATCAGTTCCTGCGTGCCGATACTCGGGCCCACCGGCGCCACCAGCTTCCCGCCGGCCTTCAGTTGATCGATCAAAGCCTGGGGGACTTCGGGTGGCGCGGCAGTCAGGACAATCTTGTCGAAAGGCGCCCGTTCGCGCCAGCCCGCGTAGCCGTTGCCTATGCGCACCTCGACATTCGCGTATCCCAAGGTCTGCAGCCGTTTTGCGGCTTCCTGACCGAGCGAAGGGATGATTTCGATCGTATAAACCTTCGCCGCCAGCAGCGACAGCACGGCCGCCTGATAGCCGGAGCCAGTTCCGATTTCAAGCACGTGGTCCGGCCGCTGCACATCCAGCAGGTCCGTCATCAACGCCACGACAGCGGGCTGCGAGATCGTTTGCCCGGCTCCGATCGGGAGTGGGTGATCGCTATATGCCTGCCATGCCAGAGCTGGAGCAACGAACAGGTGGCGTGGAACCGTCCGCATGGCCACCAGTACCGCGGGTGTGTGGATTCCGCGCGCTTCAATCTGTTCGGTGACCATCCTTTCGCGTAGGGATTCATAAGGATCGGCCGCTGACGCTAGCGCAAAGGCAACAGCGGCAACGATAGGCGGACAGTAGCGTCCGGATATTCGCATAATGTCCCCCGTCATCAAATGAGCACATGGCGCTTCACGGAGCCAGAGCCACATCCAAGATTCATAGTGATCCTTGCAATTTGATGGCCTGCTCGCAATTTGGCCGGTGAACTGCATCCTGAGCGCTGGAGATCGTAACGGTGAAGTTAAAATTTCTGGGAACGAGAGGGGAAATCGATCTCAAAACACGACTGCACAAAATGCATTCATCCTTGGAGATTTCCTACCGTGGCCATGCCGTGATGATCGATTGCGGCGCGGACTGGCTTGGAAGGATTCGCCAAATGCGGCCCGACGCCATCGTAATCACGCATGCACACCCGGATCATGCGTGGGGCCTGAAGGGCGGCGCACCGTGTGAAGTCTACGCAACGGCCGAGACGTGGGGCTCGATCGGTGAATTTCCCATATCGCAGCGTGCGTCGATCCAGCCACGGTCTCCCTTTGAGATTCATGGCCTTATGCTGGAAGCATTTCCTGTGGAGCACTCCACTCGGGCGCCGGCCGTAGGCTATCGAATATCGGCTGGAAGGAGCACGATATTCTATGCGCCCGATTTGGTGTACATTTACGAGACTCATCAGGCGCTGAGCGGCATCCGTCTTTACGTCGGGGACGGCGCTTCGCTGCGCAGGCCGATCGTTCGGAAACGAGGCGCTGCATTGGTCGGGCATGCCGCTGTCAGGACACAATTGGGATGGTGTGGGCGAGAAGGAGTGCCGAAGGCGCTGATTACCCACTGTGGCTCGGAAATCGTTGGCATGAATTCTCGAACTGCTGATAAGATCGTGCGTGATTTGGGGCTGGAACGAGGTGTTTCAGCACAGATTGCATTTGACGGGTTCGGGATCGTTCTGCCCTAGGCGTGGAGTGCTCTTGTCGACCTCGTGGACTTGAATTCGCAGTCATAAAGCGCACCCAGTTGGCAGTCTACGTGCACGATTAGTGACGGGTGCATTTAGCCTGATGCCGCAGTTCTGCGGTCGTGCAGGTATTTGCATATATCGGCGGTCTGTACAGGTCGCTAGTTCTTGGAGGAGTTCAATTTATGAAGAAAGGAACGATACAAGTTGCATTGATTGCATTGATCATCGGTGCGATCGCAGGAGTCTGGATTAGCAGCCGGATGAATCCTTCGGTGCGCGGGCCTGTTGCGCCGGTTGCATTCCGTGTTTCCGCCGATAGTGGCGGTGACATTGCTGGTCAGGTCTCTTTTCTGAATGGCTTCGCGCCCGTGGCAAAGCGAACTTTACCGGCGGTTGTCAACATCGCGTCGTCGAAGATCGTCCACTTGCAGCAATCGCCATTTTTTTCCGACCCTTTTTTCCGCCAATTCTTTGGGAACGAACGGCAGTTCCGCATGCCCCGCGAGCAGCGGCAGAAGAGTCTGGGCTCGGGTGTGATCGTCAACGCCGACGGATATGTGCTGACGAACAATCACGTGATTGCTGGAGCCGAAGATATCAAGATCTCCTTGGCGGATAAACGCGAATTCAAAGGCCACGTGGTGGGGAGCGATCCGCAGACGGACGTGGCGCTTGTGAAGATCGACGCCAAGGGTCTGCCGGTTGTGCCCTTTGGCGATTCGTCGAGAACCCAGGTCGGTGAATTTGCTTTGGCTGTGGGAAATCCCTTCGGGGTCGGAGAAACGGTCACGATGGGAATAATCAGCGCGACCGGGCGCGGTGGACTGGGAATCGAGGACTACGAAGATTTCATTCAGACGGATGCCGCGGTGAATCCCGGAAACTCCGGAGGTGCGCTGGTGAACGTGCGTGGTGAGCTAATCGGCATCAATACGGCCATCGTTTCCGGCGGGGGCGGAAATCAAGGCGTGGGCTTTGCGGTTCCCGTGAACATGGCTCGCTCGGTGATGGAGGAGATCCAGAAGCACGGCAAAGTGGTTCGAGGATGGCTGGGCGTGTCGATCCAACCGGTTACGGCGGATATTGCCAAAGCGTTTGGCTTGGCCGGCAAACCGCGCGGTGCGTTAGTTGCCGACGTGACGGCGAAAAGTCCAGCCGAGAGGGCCGGCATTCGCAAGGGCGATATCATCTTGAGCTTGAACGGAAAGGAAGTGGCTGATAGCCAGGAGCTGCGTCTGAAGGTCTCCATGCTTGCGCCCGGTACAACCGCGAGCTTGAGCATTTTCCGCGACCGGCAGGAGCGCGACGTCACGGTGACGCTTGGTGAATCGCCGGCGAAAGCCCAAGGCGAAGGTGGGACCGCCGGACCGGAGTCAAGCGGACCGCGCCTCGGCATCTCGGTCGATCAGCTTACTCCGCAAATTGCGCGTGAATTCGGCCTTTCGCCGGATACCAAGGGCGTTGTTGTGACGGATGTAACGCCAGGTAGCGCCGCAGACGAGGGTGGTCTGCAAAAGGGCGATGTCATTGAGGAAGTGGACCGCAGGCCCATGGTGAGCACGGACCAATTTCAACGTGCAGTGAAGCAGGCGGGAAACCAGCCCCTCCTTCTGCTGATCAACCGTAGCGGCGATCATCTGTACGTGGCTTTGACGCCGCGATGATGGAATACCTTTTTTCGCGAGGGCTCCTTGCCTGATCTCAAGCCGGAAAAAATCGAGCGCTATCTTGAAGCCGTTGTCGGTGCGCCGGTAACGGCGCTTTGCATCATCACGCTCGGCGATCACGAGAGCAAGGATCTAAAGGGCTTCGGTTACGGCGTGCCGGTCAAGGTGGATTTCGTGGTCGATGGCAAGGAGCGTCGCACCCTTGTGCTCCACACGATGACCTCAAATCAATTCGGGCATGAGCACATGGCGGATCGCGCGCGGGAATTGCTTTGGGATCACCACACCTTCAACCGCCTTCCGCGGCATGTGCGTTCGCTCGATGTATGCGGTTTTCAGCCGGATAGCGAACTGGTCTCGGCCGGCAAGGTGGAAGAATTCTGTCTAATTACCGAATACGTGGAGGGCGAGAGTTACACCCGAGACCTGGAGAAGATTCGCGAGACGGGCAATATCACCGAGCTCGACTTAAACCGAGCCGATGCGCTATGTGACTACCTGGTAGAAATTCACAAAACACGCGAATGCGAAGCTGGGCTTTATCTCCGGCGCATTCGTGAACTGGTTGGTCACGGCGAGTGCATCATGGGTATTACGGATTCCTACCCGAAACAGCCGTTGGTGATCACGCCTGCCGATCTTGAGCGCATCGAGCATCTGTGTCTGGGATGGCGCTGGCGCCTTAAAAACTTTACGCACCGGCTGCGCCAGGTCCATGGAGATTTTCATCCATGGAACATCCTCTTTCGCCATGCGACTGATTTCTCGTTGCTCGATCGTTCCCGTGGGGAATGGGGCGATCCGGCCGACGACGTAACATCGTTGACGTTGAACTACCTGTTCTTTTCGCTGCAACGTTCCGGACGATTGGAAGGCGCCTTTGAGACGCTATTTCTCCGCTTCTGGCAGCGATACCTCGAAAAGAGCGGTGACCGCGAAATGCTGAGCGTCGCAGCGCCTTTTCTTGCGTTTCGCGGGCTTGTAATGGCTAGCCCGATCTGGTATCCGACGCTATCGGATCGCACCCGGCAAAAACTTCTGAAGTTCATTTTCGCGGTGCTGGAGAGCGATTCCTTCGATCCGCAACTGGCCAACCATTATTGTGGAGCGTAGAATCCAGGACGCATTTGCTGTTTGGGTCACCGGCTTGCCGGCGTCCGGGAAATCGACTCTTGCGGCGGCCTTGAAAAACCAACTCGCTGACCGTGGGATCGATGTGGCGGTCTTAGAATCCGATGTACTACGTCGAGTCCTCACGCCGCAGCCCCACTACGACGAAGCGGAGCGGGACAGGTTTTACAGCCAAATGGTGTTCATCGGCACGCTTCTAACCCAACACGGCGTGCCGGTGATTTTTGATGCGACCGCGAACCGGCGACACTACAGGGAGCAAGCCCGGAGTCAGATCTCGCGATTTATTGAGGTATTTGTGGACTGTCCGCTAGAAACCTGCATTGCCAGAGATCCGAAAGGCATCTATCGCAAGGCCGTAACGAACGTGCCCGGGCTTCATTCGATTTACGAGCCACCCGAGCAACCCGATGTTATCGTGCGAGGCGATCAGGAGAACCCGGACGCAGCCGCCGGGCGCGTAGTTGCTAAGCTCGCTGAGCTGAAATATCTGGACGTAAGAGCCCAGCCGGCGCAGACATAGGCTTGCGCGGCACGCGAGCCATTTCCATTACTTTGCCGGTTCGTCGGCCGTGGGTAATCAATTACAACGTGCCCCGGCCGCCACGTCTGCAAATTTACCGCAGCGATCTGGACAGGCCTTCAACGCTGCTCGGCATAGATCACCCTGCTATGCTCGTCCCTCTCCTCCGTTTTCCGGTAGGTCTTCCCGACCATGGCTTCGAGATCCTGTATTTCGGCAGTGTGAATCATTTGCTGGAGCGGGAGTTCAGCCGGATAAATCGTTCTGGATCCATCGAAGTCTTTTAGCACGACTTCAACCATCTTCTCTCCGGCCTTCGAAAATACGGGTTTCGGTTTCTCCTCGGCTTCTTCTTTAAGCCAATAAATCTCCGCCGGCCTGCGTCCGTGAGGCTGTGGCCATTTGGTCGGATAACCTAGCACGATCGCCGCGACAACATGATACTGTTCCGGAAGCCCGAGTTCGCGTTTTGTCGCCGGTAAATCGAGCCACGGCCGTGCAAACCCGATCCAGCAGGTTCCGATTCCCTGGTCTTTAGCCGCAAGCATCAGATTCTGTGCTGCAAGGCAGCAATCCTCCGCGGCCTGCGCAGCTGCGGACGTCGCTAGCACGATGACCAGCGCAGGCGCGTGATAGAAAATTGTGAAATCCGGGGGCTCCAGTATTTCACGCGCCGACGTACTCAATCCAGTTTGCTCCCAGTGATCAACCAGCCACTTCTTCGCACGCCCGGCGCAGTCGTCGATCCGCTGGCGATCGGTCAGGACAGCAAACGCCCAGGGCTGCAAATTCATCGCGCTCGGTGCTTGGATCGCCGCCGCTACCAGGTTTTCGATCATCGACGAAGACAAACGGACGTCCGCAAATTCTCGCACGGCTCGCCGCTCGCGAATTGCATCCATGAGTTCCATAAGTCACCCCACTTCATGAAATGCAAGCAAGTGAGCCCCCAAATGCACGCGCTACGCGGTAAACCCGCGCCTTCGCGAGCTACCCCTTGATGCAGATAAGTGGTTCAAGCCGGGCCACGCGCCGGGAAAGGCCGGCCTTTTCGGCGGCGTCCACTACAGCCGTCACATCCTTGTAAGCACCTGGGGCCTCCTCTGCGACGCCCCTGGAAGAGGGTGAACGAATCAGGATGCCGCGACTGGCGAGATCATCGATCAACTGCCGTCCTCGCCACTCTTTTCTCGCCTGATGGCGGCTCATCTGGCGTCCTGCGCCATGGCACGATGAACTAAAGGCGCGGCTTTCGCTCTCCGCGGTACCCACCAAAATGTAAGAGGCCGTACCCATCGTGCCACCGATCAGGACGGGCTGCCCGCAGGCGCGCAATGCTTCGGGAACGGACGGATGATTTGGTCCGAACGCGCGGGTGGCGCCCTTGCGATGGATGAAAACGCGCTTTCTTTGTCCGTCCACCATGTGCTCTTCGACCTTGCAGGTGTTGTGCGAGACGTCGTAGAGAACGGTAACGTCCGCTGCGGGTGCGACCTCGGCGAAGGCACGCCGCACCAGATGCGTGATCACCTGCCGGTTGGCGAGCGCACAGTTGATGGCCGCGCGCATGGCACCAAGATACTTTTCCCCGAGCGGCGACTCTATGGGCGCGCAGGCGAGCTCACGGTCGGGCAGGTCGATGCCGTAACGCGACGCCTCGATAACCATTTCTCGAAGAAAGTCGGTGCCGATTTGATGTCCCAGTCCACGCGAACCGCAGTGAATGCTGACAACGATGTCGCCTTTCGCGATTCCGAAAGCCCGCGCCGAAGTCTCATCATAGACTTCCATCACCTGCTGAATCTCAAGGTAATGATTGCCCGAACCTAGCGTCCCCATTTCCCGTCGCTGGCGTTTCTTGGCAAATGCCGAAACGGCATCTGGCAGCGCACCTTCCATGCGGCCGCGCTCCTCGATTCGATCCAGATCCGCGGTGATTCCGTACCCTTGCTCCAGAGCCCATTGGGCGCCGCCGGATAGCATCTGGTTGAGTTGCCGTTCATCGAGATCAATCCCGCCGGTGCTCCCCACTCCTGCGGGAACATGGCGGTACAAGGCATTCGCAAGCGGCTCCTTGATGACTTCGAGTTCAGCCGCCCGCATTCCCGTCAAGAGCGTTCGCACGCCGCAAGAAATGTCAAAACCGACGCCTCCCGCCGAGACGACACCGCCTTCCTGCGGGTCGAAGGCCGCAACTCCCCCAATCGGGAATCCATATCCCCAATGCGCATCCGGCATTGCGTAGGAGGCTTTTTGAATGCCCGGCAGTGTGGCGACATTGACGGCTTGCTCGTAGACTTTTTCGTCCATTTCGTGAATAAGCGATTCACTGGCATACAAGACGACGGGCACCCGCATCTTGCCGTGTGGCTCAATGCGCCATTCGAAGTCCGATATGCGGCGGAGATGAGCTGTCTCCATAGCAACCTCACACATCAACGACGCACTGGGCTATCCAGGCGCCCTCGCTATTGCGGCCGACAAACAGGTCCGTGTAAGTCGCGCCTTTCACCTCGACGGCCGGCTCGTGCCGCGCGACATCGGCGGCTTCCCCCCACGCAGTGCCGTGCAAACGATCGCCTTCGATCTTGACCTGGGAGCGAGCCAGAATCAGGCGACGCACAGCCATTTGATACACCAGCGCGTTCAGCCAATCCACCAGCAGAAGTTCGCGGTCGGGAGCTCGACACTCGATATCGACTTTCTCGCGCGATTCCACGCGGTTAGGGTCCGTTATAACACCGGCGAGAGCCGCACCGGCCTGCTCGAAGGCCGCCTCCATGGTCGGGCCAATTCCACGGATGCCGATGTCGGCGCCATGCGCGTAGTGCTCCCACTTTGAATTCATGGCATGCGCGTTTCCGTTTTATTTCCTCTCGAATCGACCCATGTACTCGGCGACGCCGATACGATGACGGCTAAGAGCGCGGTCCAGTTCCTTCCGGTGCGCACCTCTTCGCACGCCCAGCATTGGCGTGTCGATCGCGTACAGGCGGAAAAAATAGCGATGCATGCCTCCGTGCCGGGGCGGACACGGACCACCATAGCCGAGTTCTCCGAAATCATTCTTCCCGGAATGGATCCAACTCGCAGGCTGGTAGCCCTCGGCCAGCGAATGCGTCCCCTTTGGGATGTCCCAAAGCAGCCAGTGATTCCAGGTGCCAGCCGGGGCATCAGGGTCATCCACGATCAGGGCGAAGCTTTCCGTGCCGGAAGGCTCCCCCACCCATTCCAATGCGGGCGATATATTGTCGCCCTCGCAAGTGTAGACGGCCGGAATGACGGCCCCATCCGGAAAAGCGTTCGTCGCAAGTTTAAACACGGGCGCAGCTCTCCCTACGACTTAGCAGGTGCGATCCGCCGTTTTCCTCTGGCGACGATCGCAAGCTTTCGGGGCATTGGCTTGGCGCCAGCAGCGGTTCGCCCCTGCTTGCGAGCATGGACGAGCTTCACCGTGCTCGCCTGCGGTCCTTTCTCCCCCATCTCCTGCACGAACCGCACCTTGGAGCCGGCGCGTAGCCGGTCAAAATGGCCGTCGAGCACGCTTGCCTGGTTGAAGTAGACCTGACGCCCGTCAGCCGTTTCCAGAAACCCGTACCCCTCATCGGGAACAAGAGCGGCCACGATCCCCTCATCCGCGTGTTCCGGAGACTTGACGGCGCCTTCCTGGCGGCGCCGATAGTCCTGAAGCTGGCGTTTCATCTCGGCAAATGCCTCTCGGATGGCTCGTTCCGGAGTCTTATGTACGAGCACCGATTCGGCCTCCTTCCGCGAGCGTTCGGTCTCAGTATCCTTGAGCGTTCCATGGAGAGTGGGCGCGTGCTTCACCACTAATTCGCCTTGGGGCAAACCGAGATCGATTCGTACGTGATACAGCTTGCTCGAGGTCGGCCGCTGCGGCCGCTCCACGATGACGCGGCAACTACTGATCCGGTCATAGAAGCGCTCCAATTTTGCCGCCTCGCTGTGGACCAATTTCTCCAACTTAGGAGTTGTCATCACATTTCGAAACGTAACTTGAACAGGAAGCAACATAACCACACCTCGTTGACCGCTCAGTGCACTTCTCCGGGTAATTTAGCCCAGCGTTTTGTTGTTTTGCATTTGCCGGGACTCATGCACCCTCTCGCGCCTGTTGGCATTGGACGGGCCGGCCTTTGATGCTCCGGCTAATCGATAAAGGTTGAGGCATTTCAATGGCCAAAACAGGCTCGCAAATTGATAGAAAAACGCCGAAGGCCGCTCCTGCGTCCATCGTCTGAGCCGGAATTTGGCCATCCGAGCCGGTGACGTGTGCGCAACTATACCCACGCGGTGCGGACTATGACTCATGAGCTGATCGATATTTTCTACCAGTTCGATAAGAGAGTATAGCCTGACGTTGAACGCCCCGAATTCGACCGGGGACTTGATGTGGAACTGGCAGGGCGTTTTCCGGCGTGGCCCTCGAACCGGCGCGCGATTCCAAGTAGAATCTACACTCAGGAGTTGAGCATGAACATGTTCCACGGATTTGCAGGGATTCGCGGGCCGAGCGCCGGCGACGATCGCCGCCTGGCTGCTTTTTTTTTCAGTTTTAGGCGGCTGGGCGATGATGTGTTTCGCGTCGGAGTACCTGCGATACAACAAAGCCATGGGATTCGGGAATCCGACGGCGGGCACGAAATGAAGAATATCCGCTCGCGGGTTGGGCGGAGAGGAGCGCAGTGATGAACGATTCAAGAAGCGGACGCCGTGATTTCATACGGATTGGAGCGGGCGCCCTCGCCTCGCTGAGCGTGGTCGGCGCCGGAAAGGCATGGGCGCAGACGTCGTCGTCGAAAATGGTTCCGTGGTGGGAGGCTCGGCCCGCCAAACCGGGAGCGTTGAAGCCGGCCGCGATCGATATGCACGCCCACTGGTCGCCCGCGCCGTACAACCAGGCGCTAGCGGATTTGGGACAGCCGCTGGCGAATCCCTATCCGCTCGATTACGATCTCGACAAGCGGCGCCAGTGGATGGACGAGCACGGCGATCTGATGCACTGCCTGACACTCTCGGGAGCGATGCCATGGCAAAGAGTGACACCGCAGCAGGGCGCGCGCCTGGCGCAAGTGATCAACGATACCGGTATTCAAGTGCACCAGAAATATCCCGACCGTTTCGTGGTGGGCGTGGAACTCCCGGTGCGCGATCCCGAGCTGGCACTGAAGGAACTGAATCGCGTGGCGGGGCAGCCGGGCGTGCGCGCGGTCCACTTGCCGGATTCGGTCGAAAAGCACGATTACATCTTTGATCCGGGGTTCGCGCCGGTGCTGGCGCGCATTCAGGAGTTGAACTATCCGATCATCTTTCATCAGATGGACGGTGTGGTCAACACCTTCGGCGGCGATCGAACCGCCGGGCCTCCGAACCTCGCTTCGGGCATCGACGCGCCGATGGAGCACACGTTCCTGGCGAGTAAATTCATTTACACGGGTACGCTGGACAAGTACCCGAATTTGCAGATAGTGCTGCCGCACGCGGGCGGGGCCTTCCCATATCTGGCGGGGCGCGTGGAGCACTTCTTGTTTCACATGGCGGATCACTCGACCAAGATCGAGCACCCGTTCCGCGATTACATCCGGCGTTTCCACTACGATTATCTGATCTATTACCCGGAGGCATTCCGCTTTCTGATGACCATGGTCGGCTCGGACCGCATCGTGGTCGGCACGGACAACTTCGCGGCCAAGGATATCGAATATCCATCGGCGGTAGTCGAGGAGCTGAACTTGTCCGCCGTGGACCGCGAGCGCATCCTGAGCGGGAATGCGAAGCGGCTGCTTCATTTGTAACGGTGCCTGGACGCGGCGGGCCCACCGTGCGCGCGAAAAAGATGGAAAATGTGGGTATGCGAAGCCGCTTGTTCGCGCTTCCCTGGATCGCGCTGGCGTTATGGGCGGGCCGGGCGTGCGCGCAATCGACGCGCGTCGAGGATATCGGGATCGGCAAATTGCTGGTGGCAAGCCGCAGCGCGCCGGATCCGGTTTTCGGCGAAACAGTGATCCTGCTGGTGCGCTACGAGAACGACGGCACACTGGGACTGGTGATCAACCGGCGGACGAAGGTGGCAGTTTCGGAGGCGCTCAAGGAGCTGAACGGCTCCAAGCAGCGGCAGGAGCCGATCTTTCTGGGGGGGCCGGTCGACACGTCGACGGTTTTCGGATTGCTGCGCGCGACCACGATGCCGGAGGGCACCGGGCACGTCACAGGCAAGATCTACTTGTTGGTCAACCGGGCTGTGTTGGAAAAAACATTGGCTG
>Ga0187771_10001253_pt1 | contig 16781 bp, 12 predicted proteins | sample 0116_SJ02_MP15_1_FD_133139 | JGI IMG/M metagenome (GOLD analysis project Ga0187771, IMG submission 133139) | Tropical peat soil microbial communities from peatlands in Department of Meta, Colombia - 0116_SJ02_MP15_10_MG | ecosystem: Environmental > Terrestrial > Soil > Wetlands > Peat | place...
AAACGGGCAAAGTGCTCCACTGGGTGTTTTTCTCCGGGATAATCCAAGTAGGTTCTGACCTCCTCAATGAACCTTGTCTCGAGCGGTACGTGATCCTTTTCCAAGCACGGACCTAGGAACGTGATCCTGCCGTCCAGCGGTATGATCAAGGCTGCCGGGCGTTCCGTCGAAATGAAGGAATAACCCGTAAGGTAGAAGATGCTCGTTCCATTGGCTAGGTACAACGCGTCGAGCTTTCGTCTTGTCAGCGTCCTTCTGACCTGGTCTATGCGATGCGCATACTCAGTATCGCTGATGGAAAACAAAATCTTAACCACCTCGAACGTATCACTTTATCCTTTGGGGGGCTCAGCAAATAAATGCTTTCCACATCAACTAGCAAGCTGTCTAGTAATCATTATCGATGTAGAATGTGAGGCAGGTTGTTTTCACCAGAGGCAAATTGATTTGGGGAATGCTTTCAGAAATTTGCTCTACATGGTCTCAGCGGGATTTAGTTTTCTGCGAGCCAAGATGGCAAGCAACACTGCGACCGTGAGGATGGGCAGAAACGCGAACAGTGGACACTCTGGTACCACGGTGTACCCGTATTCTTGTCCTGCTTCTCGGGTTGTGGCGACGTTGTTGAAGTTGTCTTCGGCCGTGATGATGTAGGTTACGCTCGTGCCATATGCACATGTGGGTATCGTCGCGCTCCAAGTGTTTCCTTCTACGTTCGTCATTTCGATAGTGTTCCACGTTCCGTTGTTTTCGCTGCAGTTCAGGATGACTTGTTTCACCCCGCTCAGATCATCGGTGACCGTAGCGTTCACTGTGACTTCTTCTTCGGGCGATACATTGTTTGGGGACGGTGTTTGTGTTACGTTGCTTATGCTAGGCGGCGTGGTGTCAAGCCCGTAGTAAACGTTGACTATTTCATTCACGGCCTCAGTGTAGTTCCAGTCGTAGAATAGTTGAAGTGCGCCGTTCAGCTGATCCTGGAGCAACATGGCCTTCGTCTGGTTCTTCGTCAAAAGCGTAATCGCGCTGTTGTAGTAGGAGATGAAGCTTATTCGTGCTCTGGCGTCCTTGCAGAAGGGGCAGAAGTCGCTGAGTGTGTCACGCATTGAGCAGAGAATCCTTGGGTCGCCTCCTCCGGAATCGTGGTGGCTGAGGCTCAGCCAATGTCCGGTTTCATGTCTGATGAGGCCCGTTAAGGTAAGTTGACCGATCTCTCCGAAAGTCGTGAGGGCGCCTCCTTGGAAGGCTGTGATGATCACGTTGTATGGAAAAAGAGAGACGCCGGCTCCGAAAGGGGATCCTCCGAAGGCAGTATCGTTGTCTGTTTGGATCATTACAACCGGAATCACAGATTTATCCTGCAAGTCTGTCAGGTTGAAGTAGTCTTTGACGTGGTTGACAAAGTATTGACTTAGCGGGTCAGTCTCGGGGTTCTGAAGGCTCGTTGGCCAGATAACGTTTTTCTTGGACATGATAGTGAGCTTGGTTCCGTTGGACAGCACGAGGGTGTAGTTCAGAGGTGTTTGCAACTCCACAGTTCGGCTTTCAATAAGATCGTTTAGCGGTTTGTCTGCCGGTTCAGTTTCTATCGTCACGTTCCAGCGGGTCCACGGCATTAGATCCTCGAAGCTTTGGCATATTTGGTTGGCATCGACGGGTGATTGCCCTTGGGTTCCGTTGAACCATAATATTTTCACGTTGTAGTCTCTGTATTCCTGCATGTCTGCAGCTATCCATCTAGCGTCGATGTTTCCCAGCAATCCAGTGAATACGTCCGGAAGGCTGTTGGTGATCTTTTCTTGGACGGTATACGTTAAGACGCTGTTCCACAAGGTCATGTTCTCCTGCATCATGTCGCTCAGGTCGAAGTAGAGTGCGCGCTGCAGCCCTCCAAAGTCCGTTGCAGGATTCGATGAACCCAGACCGCCGTTGAAGTAAGTAGTAGTGTTGGGCAAGATACCCAATGCTTGTAGTACCGGCGGGACGTAGAACCATGAGTGGTCAGTGGCATTCGGGATAGACATGAAAACTAATAAGTATCCGTGTTCCGGAATAGCAAGGTCTGGGATTTGTGGCAATAGACTGTCCAGCAGCGTAATGTTGAAGCTCGCTCTGCTTCTCGAGTGGAGGGCGTCCTCGTTCAGCGCGTCTGAAACGTTCTGCGGAAAGGGTGCAAAGATGAAGGAGTAGTTGAGTACCCAATTGATTGTGTTTGGATATGCGAATTGATCGAAGGTCTTTGGAAGACTCGACTCCAACGTGGTCTGGTTTACATCTTCGGCCGGTATGCCCAGGAAGGCCAGTTTCATGTTGGCCGTTTGAGTCATGTTGATCATTGGCACATCAGCCGTGCTCACCGAGGTGCCGGCGCTCTGCAAAGCAGCCAGATGGTTAGCCGACAAAAGTGAGAGAACTATTACAAGACCGCATACGCAGAGACGTAAGTCGATCATTCTCTTTACCATGAAAAGGTTACCTGATGCTCAATGATGAATGCCCGATTTAAGGTTTAACCCGCCGTTCGTTCAAGGAAGTTCTCAGTAGCTGCTTAATGTCGTAGCTAGCTTATTCTGGGTCCCCAACAAAATGCAATTGTCAAATCTTCCTCGTTCTTGATTTTGTTCTCACTTTTTCAATCGCTACGTATTCTTCGAGTATGTTAGATCTCTGAAGCACGTCTTTCCATAGTTTCAGCCCTCTTCTTGTTCTCCATTTTTTCGGTGCGGGCAGGCCCAGGACCACGAGCTTGTCACCTTTGCGGATTTTTTCTGCGGTTATGCACCTACCAGTCTCCGGGTTCACTGGAGTGATGATGTCAGGAGCCACCGCGGCAGGCTCTCCGTTCTTGTAGGCAACTAGCACCTCGTTCTTGGCTTTGAATTCGAAACTAGCTCTTGCGAATTCATGTGTTCCAACGAGTTTTGCATCAACAAACGTGAAGCCTGCCTCAGTCTTCTTCTGTGCCTTTTCCACGATGCCGTCAAAGATTCTGAAGCCACCAATTTCCTTCAAGGCTGCCTCAATCGGCTCAGCAGCCGTCCTGAGCAATTGTCCGATACGGATGGATTTTGAAAGACTCAACTGAATAGACGACGTTCTTACCTGAGCACCCGTTAGAATTCTTCTTGCAGTGTAGGCGGTGTGGCCCCATTCTGCAGCGAGAACTCGAACTATTCTTTCAGCGGCCCTCGCGTTCACGGTTTCCTTTACTATAACCAAGTCTCGTGCTTTTGAATCTGATACTACCATCGGAGTCAGTGGAATGCCATCGATTGTGTAAACTTTCAAGTGCACTTCTGGAACAGCCCTGCCAGCTCCATCAGCGTCGACCACCGGAATCCCACGTCGTGCGGCAACGTCAACCGCGGCTAACGTGTTGAGGCCACCTAGCTCTACAGGGATTGTGGCAAAAGCGGAAAAACCCGCATATTCTTCCAAAGCGGTCAGAGTTCTCACCGCTGCCTCTGAGTCATACTCCACCGAGGTTGTAGCACCGACGCACGCAAAATTGACAACTTTTCTGTCCTCAGGGACCTCTGAAGAATCTATCAGCTTAACGGCTTGACCGTCAAAGACTAGCCTTTCAACTATTCTGCAGCCTGCTTCTGGGTCGCCTCCTCCGCCAGCGGAAAAAATCGCGGCGCCGTCCACCAGATCCAACAGGTCTTGACGGCTTAATATTCTCAAACCCGAAATCTCCAAATTGTTAATTCGAGAATTCTCAAGTTTCTGAATAAAACGATTTTGCAAGGCCCGCATAGAAGTAGCATGATTTACGAGTCCTCATGGTGTTCGCACGCACCTGAACTACGTGAGTGACTGTGCGCCTATCCTCCGCCTACCGGAGGAATAATGGCTAGTACGTCGCCATTCGAAAGCTTGCTGTCTAAGCCTTCAGACTTTGACGTGCTCCTGCCGTTTACCAGGAACTGAAGAAAACTCTTCACCTCGCCGGTTTTTTGATCACAGATGTAGTCCACGAAGCTCTTGCCGTATCGTTTGGCAAGCTTGTTGAGCAGGCTTTTAACGGTTGCGTTTTCGTCGTCTCTGAACTCCACTGTCTGCTCTCTTCTCCCAGTTATCTCTCTCAGAGTTGTGAAGAACCGGACCTGAACCTGCAACGAAACCACAGCTGAGGGAATCGCAAGCTGAAATTTAAACTGGTATGCACGAAAACATTCAGTTCGATCGTGCCTGACTAAAAGTTTATATTTGCGACCATTTTTGCTTATTCCGAATAATAACCATAAAATCTTGAAAGGAGGATTTGCATGGCTGTATTAACAACAACTCAATCGGGACAGCCTGTCCTGATACTCAAAGAAGGAACGACGCGGAACAGGGGAAAGGAGGCTCAGAGGAACAACATAACGGCAGCGCGTGTGATCGGCGAAGTCCTGAAGACTACTCTAGGACCGCGCGGTATGGACAAGATGCTCGTGGACAGCCTAGGAGACATAACCATAACCAATGATGGAGCAGCTATACTGGACGAGATCGAGGTTGAGCATCCGGCCGCAAAGATTATGGTCGAAATCGCCAAGACACAGGATGCCATGGTAGGCGATGGAACAACTACGGCCGTGGTCCTGTCAGGCGAGCTGTTGAGAAAAGCTGAGGAACTGCTGGATCAGAACATTCACCCGACGATACTGGTCGCAGGGTACCGCAAGGCGGCGCAGAAATCGGTAGAAATCATAAACGATGTTGCCTTACCAGTGGACGCTGATGATCGTTCCACGCTGAAGAAAGTGGCGACCACGTCCATGGGTAGCAAGGCCGTGGGTCCTGCCAAAGAACACTTGGCAGATATTGCAGTGGACGCCGTGAAGCAGATAGTTGAAAAAAGAGGGGACAGAACTATAGCGGACATCGACAACGTACAGTTGATAAAGAAGACTGGCAAGAGCCTCTTCGAGTCGCAGCTCATCAACGGTGTCATAATAGACAAGGAAGTAGTCCATCCAGGAATGCCGCTGAAAGTGGAAAGAGCTAAGATAGCACTCTTGGACTGCGCACTGGAAATTGAGAAGACGGAGATCAGCGCCGAAATTCGAATCCGCGACCCGCTTCAGATGAAGGCCTTCTTGGATCAAGAGAACAAGATGTTGCAGGACATGGTTGACAAGATCAAGAAGTCAGGTGCAAACGTGGTCTTCTGCCAGAAGGGCATAGACGACATGGCACAACATTTCCTCGCGAAGGAAGGAATCCTTGCCGCTAGAAGAGCGAAGGAGTCGGACATGGAGAAACTGGCTAGGGCAACGGGTGGAAGAATAGTCTCAGATCTCACCGACCTGAAACCCCAAGACCTAGGAATAGCGGGACTCGTTGAAGAACGCAAGATAGGCGACGACAAGATGATTTTCGTGGAGAAATGCAAGGATCCACGCTCAGTGGCGATACTGATTCGAGCCGGGCTCGAAAGGATGGTCGACGAAGCCGAAAGAGCGATGACAGACGCGTTGTCAGTGGTCTCAGACGTCATGGAGAATAACAAGATAGTCACAGGAGGCGGCGCGACCGAAGTCGAAATAGCCAAAGGACTGCGAAATTACGCCACAAAAGTTGGTGGAAGAGAGCAGCTGGCCGTAGAAGCCTTCGCGGATGCTGTAGAGACTGTGCCCAAAACACTCGCTGAGAACGCGGGACTCGAACCTCTCGACATAATCGTAGACCTTAGAGCTGCACACGACAAGTCCGACGGACAGTACCGAGGCATAAACGTGTTCTCGGGAAAAATCGAAAACATGCGCGACAGGGGCGTGCTTGAACCATCGATCGTCAAAGAACAAGCCATAAAATCGGCAGCCGAGTCCGCTGCAATGATACTGCGCATTGACGACATAATCGCATCCACGAAGCCTAAGGAAGGACCTGGAGGGCCGGGAAAAACACCGCCAGGCGAATCTGAAGCTGAAGACTAGCAACCTCCCCAACTTTTTTCCGAACCTATTTTCTTAAAGGCTAGCGTTCCAGAAATGACTCAAAATGCCCTGAACTGAGCATAACGGAGACTGTTTAAACCCGCACCATGCGACGAAAGGCTTTGAGCATCCAAGCTCTCTTTTAAACGAAACTGTAGCAGGGCACGACAAGACTACCGAACCTGTTGACTATGAAATTGGACTAGGCCTGATCTAAGTAGAATAAGGAAAGAAGAGAATCGCAGAGAAAGAAAAGCGCGCATGTTGTTCCTGAGTTGGCCGAAATGACAGGTCAGACCTTTCAGAAGGCCTTGTCGACGCCGACTGGGAATGGCACGGATTTGCTGGGGCAGTTTGGCGGACAGGGATTTTCAGGAGGGCACTTTCCCTCCGGATTGGGGGGAACTCGCACCAAGATGTTCAGCGAAATGGAAAATTCCAGCTTGAATTTATCAAAAACCCAGTGGGCGAGGACATGATGATAGCGCGCTTCCAGTTTCTACGCTGCTTTCTAGCATTGACAACGTTCGAGCTACTTTGACCGACACCCTTTCTGATGAGGTTCATTTGCGAAAGGTCTTCGCGCAGTATTCATTCTAGCACTTGGTCTGCGTTATGTGAAGTTAATGAGACATTCATGTTTATCAGGAAATGGTTTAGCTACATCTCTCTCGTGTTCTGAAATAATAAAAAGGGGGTTATGATGGATGGTTTTTCTTAGATCGTTTTGCCGAAGTTTTTGGTTGCAATGGTTATGTCTCTTCCGTCTACCTTGTTGTCGGCGTTGAGGTCACATCTGATGTCCCATGCGCTCGACGGGGGTGATCCCGGGTACAGGTAATTGGGACCGTACGATCCGAAGGCTTTGCTTATGAGGGTTATGTCTCTGCCGTCGACTTTGCCGTCGCCGTTAACGTCTCCTACGAACCTTACGGTGACGTTGCCGTCGACGTAGAAGTTGTTGGTGATGTTGAATTCATACTGCACGATCGAGGCTTGGGCTGAGATGGTGAGGTTCTGATAGAGTGGCAGCGAGGTCGTGTTTAGCGTGAAAACTTGGACGACGCCGATTCCTGGAGCCAGGCTGACTGACACGTTCCCGAGCAGAGTCGTGTTGCAGAACGCTGAGACATAGAATGATTCCGGCACCTGACCGGTGTTGTTGGCTGTCACGGTCACGTTCATGTTTCCTCCTTGGTAAGCCCAGTCTGGAGCCCAGTAGCTTGCTGTTATGACATTTGTTATCGCGACGTCCCTGATCTGCGTCAGGATCAGCACCTGTCCGCCTATGAGATAATTGTTTGTTGTGTTGTACTCGTAGGGAACGTAGCTTGCGAACGCTGACAGAGTGTAGTTTCCCTCGACCGTGATGCCAGTGGTGTTCCAGTTGAACGTTAGAACCGTGCTGGTGTTGGATAGCAAGCTCACTGGCATCGTGCCTATCGTTATGTTTGCGCCGTAGTATGCGGTTACGGTGAAGGTCTCGCTAGCGTTCCCGAGGTCTGCGACGGTGACGTTTATCGGCACTGTTGAATTGGCGTAGACCCATGGCACATTCGGTGACACGGCGGTTACCGCGACATCGTGGATTATGTTGAAGACCTGCACTATTCCGTCAACGAGGACATTGTTCGTGGTGTTAAAATAGGTTTCAAAAGGAACGTATGAAGCAGTGCCCGTTATCGTGTAGTTCCCAGCGGTCACTCCAGTGGTGTTCCACGGTATAGTTACCGTCATCTGCGCGCCAGAAGCCAGGTTGACAATCGGGGCCGTTCCTATGAGAGTGCTGTTGTACCAAGCGCTTGCAGTGAAATTCTCCGTCACGTTTCCCAGGTTTGCCACTGTTACGTTGATGTCGTCCACCCACGTCTAGTAGACCCAGGGCAGCGCGGGCACAACGTTCGTCACGGCCACGTCGCGTATTATGTTAGCGAATATCCCGCTGAAAGTGTTGTGAACTATCGGATTGCCATTCTGGTCATAGAGGTGAGTATCTGTTAGGTTTAGCAGCGTTATGCCGTAGGAGTTGACGACGAAGCGAAGCCCGGTCAGCGGCTGCAAAAGAGCACTTATCGGCGTAAGATAATATAGGCTCACCCATGCAAAGCCCGTAGAAGAGTTTCCGGTAATTGCGAACGTCGGGTACTGTCCTTGGGCCGGCAGAAGATCGAAGCCCGTCCAAGTGAGCACGGTCGGATCGTAAGTGATATTGAACACGCAGGCTCCTAGAGTTGCCACGTTGGCCACGCTGACGTTGATAGACACGATTGAACCAGGACCTAGTGACAGATCGATTATTTGCGATGGGTCTACGTATATTTTCGCGCCTGTAAGTGCTGGCAGAACAGTTACAGTGATAGAGGTTGACTGAATGGTTTGAGAAGAACTGTCCGTGACTTGCACGTACACCGTCGCCGAGCCTGTGGCGTTCGGCGTCCACGTCCAGTTAATCAATGTTGCGCCGGGGGATGCTGTTGCGTTCAGGAACCACTGATAGGAATAAGACGGATAACCGCCGCTTGGGTAGGAGCTGAAGACGACTGACTGTCCAAGGTAGACTGACGTTGAACTGGCGGTTATTGAAACGGTTAGAGGCGGAGGTGGTGGCGGAGCCGAAGGTCCGATGAAGAGATAATTTGCGTTATAAGGAACGAAGTTGATATTGTTGAGGTCTTGGTCAAGGACCCAAGTGTTGCTCGGGTATTCTGTACTTATGTCGAAAGTGCTCGTAAGATTGCCGACGGAAGGCACTTGCAGTATTTCAAACTCTACCCATACTAGGCTGTCGCAGTGAGGTCCAGGTACAAAGTCGTTGCCCTCAAGCGTTTCAAAGGCCAGTACACTTCCGTTTCCGAGTGTGCTCGTGTCGATGATCGGCGGTTCCGAACTCGTCGTGTGGGTTTTGAAGTAGTTGCTCGTCATCCCCGCAGTATAACCTGCGCGAGTGCACATCAGTTGAGTCCGGTTGTAGTGTAATCCTATTTGGTACGAGAACACGTTTTCTGTGATGTTCATCCATACAGTTACGTTGAATTTTTGACCGACGGAAGCGTTGCTGGTAGTAAAGACGACTGACGTGGGTTCAACCCACATGCTGTCTGCAGTGTGAGGTACTGAAGGGCCTGCCTGTGCTAGAAATCCAGAGAAATTCAAGAGCAAAACCATGACAGTTAGGACTGCTAGTGTTTTCTTTAAGATCATAGGTTACTTCTCTCCTCTCGCTTAATACTTGACGTATCGACATATTTAAACGGTTTCAAAAAACGATCTTCTTTGTCAAATCTTCGAGCTCAAGAACTACTCACTCAGTTGCCATTATCTGCCACAGCGCGATAAACACGTAGGCCGAAAGGATCATTACTAGCAATAGCGCGAAGAATAAGCTGATTGACAATTGCCACGAACTGGACGAGAACGAAAAACCCCGATCGAAGGCGAGGGTCGACGACAAGCCTGTTGAAATCAGCGTCTAGACAGCAGTGACCAGTTGCGCTGTAATTGATTGAAAGGAGCAGCCCCGTTGCTCCCTCAAAACAGTAACAACCGTTCTCGAAGCCTTCTCGAAGCTTTCTAAACTCATTTCCATAAGATAAACCCATATTAAGAAAACGTACATATGTAGAAGATAGAAACATTTCTGCAATGATCACAACAGCGCTACTCACAAAGAGCATTTTCGCGAAAAATGGAACCTGCAGACGGTAGTCGGATAGATCTTTTTCTCGACAACGCATGAAGAAGCTGACCCACAGAATGATCACCTCTGTGAACGCGTAATCATGATCGGCCGTTCATAACTGATTTATTCTTTTCAAAGGTAGGAGTTCTCAAAGTGGAATCCACTCGACGTGACGGGCTTGCCGGTGCTTGATAGAGATTTCGAGAGTTTTCTGCTCGAAGCGGTAGACGATGGGCTGTCTTCATTAGGCGAATCATCAAAGCAGACTATATATTATCACTTGGAGAAGAGTTTCAACTTGAGGAGAGAGGACATCCCAACCCGCATCAATGCTTTCACGCAAGCTATCGAAAACATATTCGGAGTGGGCGCAAACTTCGTCGAGGTTCTCATTATGAAGAAGCTCTACGACAAAATCGGCGGGGTTCTCATTTGGAACGAGTCTGAACGATTCGGGTTCATGGAGTACTTAACCAAGGCACAACGAACGTTCAACGAAAAAAACACCATCAGAACGGTTAACGAACTGATGGAAAGCGATGAACCAGAAGCAAGTGTCTAAAGACTCACCTTCGAAAGACACATGGCTCTTCAACTGGCTGAAAAAAAGCCTCCTACTTGACTAATACTAAACATCGCGCGAAAAAAACGGCGGAAAAAAAGCACCGAAACAACAAGATTTGAAGTTCGCTGACCAGTCAGTGGATCCCAAAATCCTTCAAGGCGAGACGTCCTAGAGCAACCTACTGGGCTTCCATCATTGATAGATAAGGATAGTCGGAATCCTGAAGGGCTCGCGGGTTGAGTTTCGAGTTTGACGAATAGATCCTGGATGATCAACGAGTGGAGTTATCTTCTAGAAGATAGTTCCAAAAGGCTTATGGGAGCAGAATGCCATGATGGTTATCGTAAGAGAAGGATGGCAAGCGTAAGAAAGGGAGAAGGGAGAAAGGAGAGGTATGAACTCCTCTCTTTGCCACCATCCTTCTCATGTTCGTACTCATTGTATGTCTGAAACTTAACCTTTTGCAGAGCAAGCATTGCTCTTCACGAATCGTTGATCAAAGGTCTGAATCACGCGAAACGCATGATGTTGGTTTTTGATGCAGGCTCTCCGCGCTGAAGTGAGGGAAATAGTGCGGCTCATGCATGGTGACCTCGCAACGCGAGTTCAGTGGGGCATGTCGACTTTCGAAATGTGGCTGTTTCTGAAACTCTGCTTTTATCCTGTGTCGTGCTAGATAAGATTAAGTGTTCAGCTTTGAGCAAACGGATGTCGACCAAACGCTTTTTCAAGATTCTCGACATATTATGGGAGGATACCGCCCCTGTCAAGTATAACAACCCGGACGCGTGGATGTCTCCCTTTTATCGTGCTTCCTAGCGCATGATCGCAAAGATGCATGCAAGCCTGAATTTTGAACTCGCGATCAGGAAGGAGCTGTTGAAATTCGCCGATCTCCGTAAGAAGCATCTGCCTTGGTGTCGATTCTTCCGAGTCCCTTTTTCCTTCAATCATAAAGTCATTCGCATGCATTGGAGGGCTATCTTACCTCTTACGCATGAGAATGCAGCCAAGTCGTCTCCCACATCAGTCGTCGGTCTGTCTTTGCAATGGAGCAGCGAAGACACGCGTTCTCAGTACGTGCCATCTGCAGAAACTGATATATTACAGCAACTGATTCGGGAAGAGTGATTAGAATGAGGCGCGTCTTGAGAACATGTTTGACGGTCTCGCTGGCAGTTCTTTTCATGTTTGTGCTGGCTTCTACACTAGTTCGTGCCGCAGATTACGAGGTGGGAGTTAAGGTTGGAGATTGGGTCAAATACGGTCAAGTCACGACTGTCTGGTCAGAGAACGGAACGGAGCCTTCATATATTAGGGATCAAAAGAAAATCGATTGGGCAAGAGTAGACATCGTTAGTGTCCAAGGCACAAGCGTCAGCCTAAACATCACGGTCCACTTGGGCAACGGCACGCAAATGTTATCCAGTCGTGATTTGGACGTTTCAACGAACGAGCTTACCCTCATGGACAACATCTATATTATTGCCTCCAACCTAGGGGTCGGAGACCCGATCAACAACCAATCATACAGTATCACCACACCTACTATCAACCAAACATTGACTCGACAGTACGCAGGAGCAGACAGAGCAGTCAATTTTGTAGACTATATTACGCTCTATCAGAATTCTCTGTACGAATCGGAATTCTACTTTGACCGAACAACTGGAATACTGCTTGAGTCACACCTGAAAAGCTCAGATCCCAATAATTCTAGTTCGTACGTGGAATATTCTTTGAAAGCAACCGAGACTAACATTTGGTCTCCTTTTGGGACAACAATCCTTATCATCATTGCTGGCACAATTTTGTTCCTCGTTGCCCTAATAGCCATCGTTCTTCTCAGACGGCGGAAACTTCAGCATAGCCGGTCGTCCGATCGTTTGACGTCGCCAGATCCGCGCGATTCCTAACAAGACTCCACGGTGCAGGTTTGCGACTACGCACAGGTTTATTGGGTAGCTGGCGATCATACAATCACCACATCGTTGCCGCTTGCGGACGGTGATGAAGACAATGTGCGGCATTGCTGGGATCGTAAGGCTAGACAGCAAAGTTGTTGAACAAGCGGTTTTCTATGAAGCTCTGTCCTCAATGCGCCACAGAGGACCGGACGATGAAGGCGCCGTTTTGATAGAAAGGTCAACCGGCAGATTTGAGCAGAGGGGAGGAAAAGACAGCATGCGAGAACTGGGATTGGTTGACTTTTGCGCGCCTTTGAAACTGAGAGCAGATATTGCGCTGGCGAGTCGAAGATTATCAATAATAGACCTCTCCGCGAGAGGCCATCAACCTCAGTGCAACGAGAATCAAGATGTTTGGGTAGTACTTAACGGGGAAGTCTACAATTACAGAGAGCTTAGAGAAGAATTGCTTAGATCGGGTCATGTCTTCTCAAGCGACAGCGATACGGAAGTAATAATTCACGGTTACGAGGAATGGGGAATTGACGTTCTCCTGTCAAGAATGATGGGAATGTGGGGTTTTGCGTTATGGGACCAGAAAACTGGAAAACTTTATCTTGTTCGCGACAGATTCGGCATAAAACCTTTGTATTACCATTTTGATGAGGTTCAGCTCCTATTTGCTTCGGAATTGAAGGCTATAAGGAAAGTGTTCTCAGCTAGGATAAACGAGAGAAGGATTTCCGAGTTTCTGTGGTTCCGACCTTACAAGCCTGATGAGACCTTCTTCGAAAGCGTAAATCAGGTGATGGCAGCCCACTATGTTGAGCTGGACGTCGCGACGAAAAGAATTGATGTCATCCGATACTGGGAACTAACCGAAGTGAACTCATCTTATGAGAAAACAGATTCTGTTGAAGCGGCCAAACGTTTTTACGAGCTTTTTGAACAGTCGATTAAGCTTCATATGAGGTCGGACGTTCCAGTTGGCACGTGCCTGAGCGGCGGACTGGATTCCTCCAGCATCGTCTGCCTGTCCCAGAAACTACTCCTGACTGGAGTCCTTCCAGAAAGGGGATTACAAAATATAGACAAGCTGAAAACTTTCTCTTCTGCACCACAAGAGAGAAGGATCTCGGAAGTTCCGTACATAGAGGAAGTAGTGCGATACAGTGGAGTCGAGCCGCACTTTACGACTCCTACACTCGAAGATTTCCTGAAGGATTTTGACAGCCTCGTGTCTGTTCACGACGAACCATTCCAAGACCCATCTGTCTACATGCAGTACAGAGTGATTAAGCTCGCAAAGGCGAACGGCATAAAGGTGCTGCTTGACGGCCAAGGAGGAGACGAGTGCTTGGCAGGCTATCAGAGATATGTTCGCGACTACCTGAAGGATTTGATGAGAGAGAAAAAGTACCTCCAAGCTTTCATCGGCTTCTTGGGCATGATGGACTTGATAGCACCGTTCTTCTGGCGAACAGTCAGAAAAACGTTCGGCACGAACCAAAGATCACTAGACGAAGTCGTCGAGGTCAAGAAGCCTCCTGAAGTATCACTAGGGTATGAAGCGAACAATCTAGCAAACCGTATGCGGTATGATCTTCTTGCAGGATCGATCATAGAATTGTTGAAGTATGAGGATGCGAACAGCATGGCGTTCTCGATAGAGAGTAGAGTACCGTTCCTCTTTCATCCCCTAGTCGAGTACGTCTTCGAACTGCCGATGAGCGCGAAAATCAACGGGAGATGGACAAAGTATGTCCTGAGGCAAGCCATGAAAGGAGTTCTTCCTGAAAAAGTAAGATTGAGACGCAGCAAAATGGGATTTCCTGCGCCCAGCGAAGAATGGGCCAAGAAATTGATAAGAGATAAGAAAGACCTCTGCATTGAAACTGTAGCTCATGCAGAGAATTATGTGAACCTGAAGAATTTTGGCAATCTCTGCGAAAGGATACTCGCGAAGGGGCGATCAGAAGACGTCGAGCTCTTCTGGAGAATCCTGATACTTTCAAAATGGATCTGGACAACAAGCACAGCTAACGCTAACCTGAGAACCCATGGACGAAACCGTGCGGAGAAAACTATATCCTCACAACTCTAACGACACTTGTCGCGTAAGCAAGTCCAGAATTCGGAAAAACTTCAGACATCGAGCTTTGATTACTTGTTTCCCTAATGAGTGTTCGAAGCGTCACGTCTCTGTCATAACCTTGCAAAAATCACCCACAGCAGTTACAAGGCTCCACGTTTCGATGCTTCCACTTAGCTGCTAGCAAAATAGATGCAAATAGACAACGAATTGCACGTAGTCGCTTCATAGGTTATAGGCGTAAACTACCGCCCAATCCCGCGTGGACGTTTTGCGGTCGAAGAAATAGAATACATTGTTCTCTCGGTAGACGACACTGACGCCGAATTGTTGCGTTGCCGCGAGGAAACTCGATTCGTTAAGGTTAATAACGGTTTTTGGGATAGGATAGGTCAACACAAGGTAGCCTGCGCTGTCAGGCGTGATCGACTCCACCGTGTTACCCGACTTTTCAAGCTTCGCCGTGAACGCTGTGCATGCGTTGAGTTCAGTTGGCAGAAGATGAAGGCTCAACAGTCCTCCCAGTAAGAGTAGTATTGCAATGGATAAGGACAGAATAATCTTCATGGTTGCCGCTTCGTCGGTCGAGCCATTAATAACTTATGAAACGAGAATACTGATTCTAGCTCCTCGCCGACATCAATCAATCCCCCTTCGAGCTTTGATGCATTCGTCATTTGAAACGTGCGTAGTTCTTGATTTGATATTGCGCGGAGGGATCTGCCGTCAGCAGTGGAGGCACAAATGTCATTAGGCGAACGTTGCGCTCAGGGGCATTCTTTGCCCATTTATCAAACGAAAGAATTGTTTTCCGACATGGCTGATGCTGTCGGTCCTTCATCGCGGATAGATTTGGGTATGATTCTGGCAAAGAGTTTATAACTAGATCCTCGCTTGACGTTTTATTATCGAGGAGAAAGCAGCTTAAGAAAGCGGAAGTCTTCGTTTCAATGGGGAAAAACTCGAAATCGAGAGTAGTTGTCTTAGTGTTGGCATTTCTTATTGCAGCGGCACTGTTTGTATATGTATCGTGGTCAAAATCGTTTCAAAAGTCTTCGAACGACGTGATCCCCAAGGTTTCGATAGGCCCCGCATACACATCACCAGAATGGAACGTGACGTCGATCGGACTGACCGAGGCTGCGGATGTTGACAGAGGCTTAATTTTCGATGGCAACTATCTGTTTTGGAGGGTTGTCACCTCCAACGATTTCGCTCTGACCGCATTCAGCCTCGACAACTATACCTTCAGAGACGTATGGGACTCAAACAACAGCATCACTGGCGGCCCAGGAGACCTTAAGGTGATTGACGGCTCAGTGTACGCATCCTACGGCTACGGTGCTACGAGTGGTAACCCTATCTACAACACTACCATAATTAGATCAAGCGACTTGAAAACCTGGACAGAGTACTGCAATTCAGACACGACCTCTGCAGAGTCTCTGGCGCAGTATACGGGGCCAGGGCCCTTTTTCGACATGATAGTGTACGGAGGCTACTGCAGCGAGGGTTACGGCACTTATGCTGCAATACGCGTCTGGAACAACACGAGCAACTCTGAGATCGACTTGTTTGATGGAACCGTCCAGGGCTCGGACGACGTATGCTTCTTAACCATGCTCAACTCCACGTGTATGATAGGGGGAGACTGCGCCCCGAGCAATATTATATATACAAACGATGGCCAGAACTGGACTGACGAATACTCGCCAGAGGTCCAAGACACTTTTACGCAGCAGTACGCTTTCATTTGGGGATGGGCCGTATACGTCAACAATAGCACTGCATACGTTGCCGAGGAGAACAGTCCGTACGGGGGCGGTTACACTGGCTTGTACAACGGAGGGCTTATGACTTGGAGTGGCGTGGGCACGACGGCGTCTTTTGACTATGACATGACCATGGAATCGATATCCAACGGTCTAATAGGAGGATGCGGAGGACTTTGGACGAACAGCGGAGACTACGGCGGGGCAGCGGTGGTCTACAGTTACAATTCCGATGGAACCCTCGGCAGCCTCATTTGGAGGAGCGGCTACGCTGGGTCAGTTAGGAATTTGACTTATGACCTTAACAGTACGGCTTGGTACGGTACAGTTCTCAACATGGATTCCCAAGAAGTGGAGATCATAAAGATAACCTAGCAGCCAACAGTGCCCGAATATTTGAACGTTCGGGATCTAGAAGAAGACTTTGGTTCCAAACGTCACACGACAACCCTTATCAACGTGCAAAACTGAGTTTGACCCTTGGAGGTTTGTCCAAGACAGAGGCCAATGGCCCTCAGATTGTCAGTCAGTGTTAGCTTTTGGTTAACTCTTGTTCCAGCGCTTCTGTTCTTTCCTTGATTTTTTCGGCTTCCCGCCGAATACCCTGATTCTTCATTTCCTTTTTTCGTTTTTCGTTTGATTTTAGAATCAGCTTCAAGAACTCAGAATCGTAGTCTCTCAGCAGTATCTCAACGTTTGGTATGAGGCAGTGTCCGCCTATCACTCCAGGAAACATTAACGGTCTGTCAAACCTCACTCGATGGGTGTCTGCCAAGAAATCTGTAACTTGGTCGAAATCGGCCTTCACGAATCTCGAGATGCGGTGCATTTCTTGAAAA
>Ga0187771_10001256_pt1 | contig 16772 bp, 15 predicted proteins | sample 0116_SJ02_MP15_1_FD_133139 | JGI IMG/M metagenome (GOLD analysis project Ga0187771, IMG submission 133139) | Tropical peat soil microbial communities from peatlands in Department of Meta, Colombia - 0116_SJ02_MP15_10_MG | ecosystem: Environmental > Terrestrial > Soil > Wetlands > Peat | place...
CCGGCTTTTTCCGGAATCCGGGGAGCGAAAGGGCCGGACAGGGGCCCTTTTTTGAATTTTGGCGAGGGGATGTGATATATTTTTTAAATAGGGACCGGTCGCCGGGCGCGGCGTGGTCCTCCCGAGGAGGATAATCATGTCTCCGGCAAACGCAATGCCCCTGGGAAAGATCAGGGCCCCGCGCGGCCCTCGGCTGAGGACCAAAGGCTGGTCGCAGGAAGCCGCATTACGGATGCTGATGAACAACCTGGACCCCGAGGTCGGCGAGAAGCCCAACGAGCTGATCGTTTACGGCGGGACGGGGAAGGCCGCCCGCAACTGGGAGTGTTTCCGGGCGATCGTCGCCAGCCTCAAGAAGCTCGGAAACGACGAGACTCTCCTCGTCCAATCCGGCAAGCCGGTGGCCGTTTTCAAGACCCATGCCGAGGCGCCGCGGGTACTCATCTCCAACGCCATGATCGTCCCGAAATGGGCGACGTGGGACGAGTTCCGCCGTCTGGAAGGCCTGGGACTGACGATGTACGGCCAGATGACAGCCGGAAGCTGGATCTACATCGGTACGCAGGGTATCCTGCAGGGGACCTACGAGACCCTGTCGGCCGCCGCCTGCAAGCATTTCAACGGCACTCTCCGGGGGAAGCTCGTTTTAACCGCCGGCCTCGGCGGGATGGGCGGGGCGCAGCCGCTGGCTGTGACCATGAACGACGGCGTGGCCGTCGTCGTCGAGGTCGACCCGGACCGGATCCGCCGGCGGCTTGAAACCCGCTACGTCGACACCGTGACCGAGAGCCTCGATGAGGCATTGCGCCTGTCCGATGCGGCCCGGGCCAAGGGCGAACCCCTGTCCATCGCCTTGCTCGGGAACGCGGCCGACGTCCTGCCGGAGTTTGTCCGGCGCGGCATCACTCCCGACGTTCTGACCGACCAGACCTCTGCCCACGACGAGCTCAACGGCTACGTCCCCCGCGGCCTTCCCTACGAAGAGGCCCTCCGGCTGAGGCGCGAGAATCCCGAGGACTACATCCACCGGTCTTACGAGTCGATGGCCGTGCACGTCCGGGCCATGCTCGAGCTCCGTAAGCGCGGGGCGCAGGCCTTCGATTACGGCAACAACATCCGGGGCCAGGCGAAGAAGGCCGGCGTCGCCGACGCCTTCGACATCCCGGGTTTCGTGCCCGAATATATCCGGCCACTTTTCTGCCTTGGGAAGGGGCCCTTCCGCTGGGCCGCCCTATCAGGCAAGCCGGCGGACATTTACGCCACCGACGAGGCCGTCCTCCGCGAGTTCCCCGAGGACGAGGCCTTGGCGAGGTGGATCCGGAAGGCCCGGAAGCAGGTCACCTTCCAGGGCCTGCCGGCGCGGATCTGTTGGCTCGGCTACGGAGAGCGGGCCCGGTTCGGGGCAGTGATCAACCACCTCGTCAGGAAAGGGTGGATCAGCGCCCCGATCGTCATCGGGCGTGACCACCTGGACACGGGCTCCGTGGCCTCCCCGAACCGGGAGACCGAAGGAATGCGGGACGGCTCTGACGCCATCGCCGACTGGCCTATCCTCAACGCCCTTCTCAACGCCGTGAGCGGCGCGTCGTGGGTCTCCGTCCATCACGGCGGCGGCGTGGGGATCGGACTGTCCATCCACGCCGGGATGGTCGTCGTCGCCGACGGAAGCGCCGCCATGGGCCGCCGTCTCGAAAGCGTCCTGACCGTGGACCCGGGCCTGGGAGTCGCGCGCCACGCCGACGCGGGCTATCCCGAGGCCATCGCCTGCGCGAAGAGAAGCGGGATCAGAGTTCCTATGCTTAAATAGCCGTCCGCCGCTGCGCCCTGTCCTCCCGGCCGGACAGGGCATCCCTTTTTTTTCCATCCTTCCTTTTAGCGCCCAATATGTGCCCTGCCGGGAGAACTCTAAGTTCCTGATGAGCCCGGAGATGGGCGGGAGCCCGGCACAACCTGTGACGGAAGGGCGCTGGCGGCGCCATCCGGCGCCGAGCGGGTATTTTCATAATCCTTTTGTTATCAGCAAATTATAAGTCTGATGTTCGGCCCTCTCCTTTGGCACGCCGATTGCTTTTCGGAGAAGCGAAAGGAGTCCCCGATGAAAAAAATGGTATCGCTGGCACTCGCCGGAATCGTCTTCGCGTCTTCGGTCCTGCTGTTCCCGGTGGCCGCGGACGCCCGCGACGTGAACGAGTGCTACAACAACCACGAGGCCTGCCGGGAGCGCGCGTTCAACATGAACGCTTCCTGGGCCAAAATCGCCTTGGCGCTGACCGTGTGCGACATCGCCCTGGGAAAATGCATCCTGATGGCCGAACCCTGAGGGCTGGGAGGCCCTCCCCGCGGAGGGCCTCTCTTCCGCTTCCCGTGGGAGAACGAAAATGGCCTTGAGACCGATCTTGAAGCGAGCGCTCGTCTTCCTTGCCCTGGCCGTCGGTGCCCGTCCCGCGCCGTGCGCGCCGGCGCCCGATTCGCCGGCCCGTCGCTGCCGCGCCGAGTGTCTCGCCGTCGCCGAAACCGGTGAGGACCAGGCTTGTCTGATCCTGCCCGTGGCCCTGGCCTATGACGCCGCCGGAATCTATGTCGTCGACGCCCACGACTGCGCCGTCAAGGTTTTCTCTAAGCAGGGCCGGTTCCGGGCCGCCATCGGCCGGAAAGGCAGCGGTCCCGGAGAATTCTCCTTCCCGTCGGGCGTTTCGGCCTTCGGGGGCCGGTTGTACGTGGCCGACAAGCTCAACGGCCGGATCCAGGTCCTGGCCGCTTCCGGGAGGCACCTGGGGAGCTTCGGGGTCCCCTTTGCGCCGGACAAGATCCTGGCCCTGGGGCCGGACCGGGTCCTCGTCACCCACAACCCCTCCGGCCGCGGCGGAGCCGAAAAGATGCTCCATGTTTTCGACGGCCGCGGCTATCTCCTGTGGGAGGCGCTCGACTCGCAGGTCTCGGGCGATCCCGTCGCGGACACCTTCCGCAACATGGTCCTCGTCAACCCGGGCCCGCGCGGCGGCTTCTTCGTGCTCTTCAAGGGCCGGGAACGCGCGATCCTTCATTTCGGCGGTGACGGCAGGGTCCTCGGGCGGATCGAGCCGGACGCCCGGTACGTCTTCAAGAGCCTGATGCTTCCCGGCCCCGGGCCACGCCGCGAGATCCGTGCCTTTTACTGGGCGAGCGCGTTCGACAGGGGCCGGCTCTACGTTCTCGCGCCCGCCTACGCGGGAGGACAGGACGTCGGTCCGGGCGACGAGATTTTCGTCTTCGACGCCTCGGGGCGGCTCGAGGCCGTCGTCGGCCTGCCCGTCCGCATGTCGCGGATCGCCGTCGAAGGGGACCGCATCTACGGCGTCGACGCCGAGGACCGGCTGCGGATCTTCAGGATCGGACGATGAGACGACGGAGCGCGCTCGCCTTGCTCCTGGCCGCCTCGGCCCTCCTCTCCGCCTGCGCCGGCCCAGGCGGCGCGCGGATCTTCGACACCCTCGAGGCCGCGGTCCCCGAGGACGGAGCCCGGGTCCTCCTCGTCTTTTTTGCGACGGATTGCGCCTCCTGCTACGACGATCTTTTCGAGGCGAGATACCTTGTCGAAAGGGGAGGCTGGCCGGTGACCGTCGTCGGCGTCTTCTCCGGCCTCCGGGAGGACCTCCGCCTCTTCCTCGAGAAGTACGCCTGGAGGCTGCCCGCGGTCCTCGACCGGCGAAAAATCCTTTTTAGGAGGTTCAAAGTGGACATGATCCCTTACAAGGTCCTCTTGGCCGGCGGCCGGACGGTCTATCTTGATGACCCGTACCAGGAGGCCGGCCGGCGCCGGGAGGAGCTCGAAAAATGCCTGCGGCGGATGTTTTCCCGCTGACGTTCCGCCTGACGGTCCGGAAGGTCGCGGCCTCGGGGTTCAACCTGGCCGTTTCGGCCCTTCTGCCCGCGCTCCTGGTTTTTCTCGGGCTGCGAGCTTCCTACGGGACGGCGATGAAACTCTTTCTCTTCTTCTGTCCCTACGTGTTTCTTCTCGCCGCCCAGGACATGGTCGGGACGGAGCTTGCCGGCGGCGCCCTCGAAAACGTCCTTTTTCTCCGGGGCGCCTTCAGGAGCTATCTCTGGCTGAAGAACTTCGTCCTCGCCGCCGCGGCCGGCGCCTACGTGTCGTTTCTATTTGCGCTTCTGGCCGCCTGGGGGTTCGTCCGCGGAGACTTCGACCCCGCCTTCCTTATCCAATTCGGCCTGGCCCTGGCCGGCGGGTTCTACTACGTCGGGCTCGCCGGCGCCCTGAGCCACTTTCTGAAGGCCGGGTCCAATGTCGTGATGATCCTCCTGGTCCAGCTCGCCGCCTTCATGGGCCTTCTCCTTTCCGCCGCGTCCCGGACGGGCCTCATCGATTATCTCGAAACGGGCCGGTTCCCAGGCCTCTGGCCGCGTCTCGAGTTCATCGGGTTTATCGCTGTCTTCCCGAACCTGGCTGTTTCTCGGCGGCTCACGGCCGGGGGTTTCGTGATCGCGGCGGGGCTGGCCCTCGCTCTTCTCTTCCAGCGGGGGCGGCTCCGCCGCCTGGAACTCAGGAAATAGGAGGTCGGAATGCTGCGCGCGAGCGGACTTCAAAAGAGCTTCGGCCGGGTTCGGGCGTTGCGGAACGTGGGCTTCACCGTCGAGAAAGGGCGGATCATGGCTATGCTCGGCGAGAACGGGGCCGGGAAGACGACGACGCTGAAGATCGTCCTCGGCTTCCTGCGGAGCGACGCGGGCACGGTCGAGCTCGGCACGCGGCGCATCGGATATATCCCCGACCGTCCCGTTTTCTTTTCCTGGCTCAGCGGGGCGGGCGTCCTGGACCTGACGGCGCGGTCCGCGGGGATCCCCGCTGCGGTCTGGGACCCGAGGATCCGGTCCATCTGCGGGAAGCTGGCCTTCGACCCCGCTCTTCTCGGGCGGAGGCCGGCCGCCTATTCGTCGGGGAACGCCAAGAAATTCGCCGCCCTGCAAAGCCTCGCCGGCGCCCCGGAGCTCCTCATCGCGGACGAGCCGTTCTCGGCTCTGGACCCGCCGTCCATCCAGCGGATGCGGGACCTGTTCGTGGAAGCGAGGAACGGCGGGGCGGCGGTTCTTTTGAGCTCCCACATGCTCAGCGAAACGGCCCGGATCTCCGACGACGCCGTCGTTCTGCGGCGCGGCGAGGTCGCGGCCCGTTTCGAGCTCGGCGGGTCCGCGGCGTGCATCCAGCGGCCGCCGTCCGGGGATCTCGAGTCCGCCGTCCTGAGCCTGATGGCCGGCTGAGCCGGCGGCTGCCTATTTCGCGGCCTCGAGCCTCTCGATGGCCCGGGCGATCCTAGCCCGGTATTCGAGAAGGGCTGCCGGGTCCTTCGTATACTCCCGGCCCGACCTGAAGAGCGTGTCTGGAAAAGAGAGAAGCGCCGCGGCCCGCCGCGCCTCCGCCCGGCCCCGGGCTTCCCGGATGGATTTTTCGAGGAGCATGAAATATTCGTAATCCTCGATGCCTTCGCGGAGGATCTCCCAGCGGATCGAGTTCACGGGGCCGGTCAGATATTTCGTCCTGTCATGACCCGGGTCACGGTTCGGCGGGTAAAGGAAGCGCCCGTCGCCGTTGCCCCACGGGTTCACCTGGCCGAATGGGATGCCGTAGCCCACCGTGTAGGACATCGGGTCCTGCCAGGGGTTCTGGAGAACGCCCGGCGGGAACACCGTGGGGCTCGACCAGTAGTTGGCCCTCCAGACCAGGATGCCCTTGAGGCCGAAGCGGTAGGACATCCACAGCCAGATCCTGAGGTCGACGGCGGGATGGTCGATGAAAAGCGTCACCCACGGCCCCTTGGGCCCGGTGCAGAGATAAGACCAGAACTCGCGCCCTTTGGGGGCGAGGTGGGCGACGACGGCGGGGTCGACGCGGTCGAAGATCGTGCAGCCGATCTCTGAGACATCCATGATGTCCGGCCCGGGCCGGTGCTCGGTGATGAACCGCGTCAGCCGCGGCGCGTTCTTCCGGATGTTCATCATGCCCTCCCGGACGAAGGGATAGTCCTTAGCGTCAGGCTCGTCGAACCAGTAGATATATTCCTTGCCCAGCCACCCGTTTTCGGCGAGGTGTTTCTCGACCTGCCCGAGATGCTGGCTGAGAAGACGGTCGTATTCGGGCGTTCCCTGGCGGAAGCCGCCGAGGATTCCCGGGCGGTGCGAATAGAACGACCCCGAGCCCAGGCCCTTGACGGGCAGGTCGAAGGCGACGAAGCCGAATCCGTCCAGGTAGCGGCGGGCCACCCGGTCGAATTCCCGGAAATCCGTCTCGACCGACATGCCGGCGATGTCCATTTCGAAGTCGCCTCCCGGGACGAGGTTCGTCTCGCCGCCCGCGGCCGTCAGGCTGATGTCGTCGAAGAAGGCCGTTCCCGTGAAGCTCCCCGTCTCGTCGCGGAACGTGGGGAAGAGGTGGAGGACGACGGAAGCGACCTCCGGAGGATAGGCGGGGATCTCCTGCCGCTCCTCCTGCCACGCGGTCGAGCCCTTGAAGACGCGGACCCAATCGAGACGGTAGACGGGATTCCCTGCGGCATCCAGGGGCTCGAGGAAGACGGTGTACTCCTGCCCCTCCTTTTCCGTCCGCGCCCACCATGCGAGCCGGTGGGCGACTCCGGCCCGGACGGGGATCGGCGCGGCGGTGCGCGACTCGACGGCTTCGGCCGGGTTGTCGTCGACGATCTTGAGGGCCCGGCGTCCGCTGTGGACCGGGTCCGAAACGAACTCCCCTCCGACCCAGGGAATTCCCGTGATCCTGATCTCGAGGGGATAGAGGCTGAACGGGGAGATGGGGGCGACGCGGTGGGCCCGGAAATTCTCCATGTAAAGGTCGTAGACCTTTTCGAGCTCCTCCCGGGTGTCCAGGTTGTGATAGGCTTTGATGTCCTCGGGGGCGAGACCGAAGGCCGAGCGGATGCTGGGCTTGTCCGGGAGCGTAAAATTCCAGACGTGGAGCCGGACGGGGACGTCGACCGCCCACTCCTCCGACCTCAAGGCGACCGTCCCCCTGTAATCGCCGGACGGCGTGTCCTTGGGGACGAACACCGTGACCCAGATCGGGCAGTTTTCCGCCGCCGGGGCGGCGAACGGGCCGTCCAGCGGCGGCAGGGGGTCAGGCCAGTCGCCGGCCGCACCATAAGAGTCCGTCGGCATCGTCACTCTGACGTAAGCCACGCGCGCGAGGGTGATGTTCGAGGCCGCGATCTCTCCGCTTCCATTCCGGCGGAGAGGGCCGGCCTCCACGCGGATGCCTTTCGCGGGCTTCCTCGGGGAAAGGACGATCTGGAAGGGCTCGTATTCGTTCCGCGCTGCCTCGATGCGGACTTCTTCGGACCGGCGGGCGGGGACGGGGTCCGTTTTCAGGATCTTCGCCGTTCCTGTCGCCCACCAGACGGAGACGAGCGGCGCGTTGCTGATAAGGAAGCCGGCGCTCTCGGGCCGCGGCGGCGCGGCGGCCGTCAGGCTTGCGGCGAGGATGAGCGACAGCGAACGAAGAAGCGCTTTCTTCATGGCCCGAACCTCCGCGTCCCCGCTCAGACGACGGTCCCGTCGGTGACGACCGCGCCCTTGGGGACGACGATGATGCCGTTGACGATGACGTAGCTCTCCGTGGACACGGCCTCGAGCCCGTCCTGATTGACGAGCCTGACGCCGCGCCCGATACGGGCGTTCTTGTCGATGATCGCGTTGCGGATTTCCGAGCCGGCGCCGATGCCGACGGCGGGGATCCCGGCGGCGGCGTGGCGCTGGATCTCCTCATCGGATTCGAAGAAGTCCGCGCCCATAACCACGGTCCTTTCGAGGCGGCAGTCCCCGCCGATCCGCGAACGCACGCCGATGATGGACTCGCGGACGACCGAGCGGTCGATGATGCTGCCCTCGCAAAGAATCGCCCGCTCCACGTCGGACGCCAGGATCTTGGAGCCGGGGAGAAAGCGGGCGTGGGTGAAGATCGGCCTCTGCTCGTCGTAGAAGTTGAACTTCGGGAGCGGCCGGGCGAGGTCCATGTGGGCCTCGAAGAAGCTCGGGATTGTCCCGATGTCCTCCCAGTAGCCGCCGAAGAGATGCCCGAAGACTTTCCGCTCGCCGATGGCGTGAGGGATGACCTCCTTGCCGAAATCCGCGAACGAGGTGCGCGTCAGAAGGTCATCGAGGACGCTCCAGTTGAAAAGGTAGACGCCCATCGAGGCCAGGTGCGTCCGGCCCGGCTCGGCCACGCCTGATTTCCGGAGGACCTCCGGCGGGACCGCCATGCGCCCGATGTCGGCCGGCTCCTTCGGCTTTTCCGAGAAGTCCGTGATCCGGCCGCGGCTGTTCACCTTCATGACGCCGAAATCGGGCGCCTGCTCCGCGGAGATCGGAGCGACGGCGATGCTGATCTCCGCCCCCGAGGCCAGGTGAGAGCCGACGAAACCGCTGTAATCCATCCGGTACAAGTGGTCCCCTGAAAGGGTGAGGACGAGGTCGCCGGCCTCCTCGACGAAGCTGAGGTTCTGGCGGACGGCGTCGGCCGTGCCCTGGTACCAGTCCCGGTTGTCGAGCGTCTGCTGGGCCGAGAGGATGGTGATGAAATCCTTGTGGAAGCTGTCGAAGCGGTAGGTCGTGAAGATGTGGCGGTGGAGGGACTCGCTCGAGAACTGGGTCAGGACGAAGATTTTCCGGAAGCCCGAATGAATGCAGTTGGAGATCGGGATGTCGATGAGGCGGAATTTCCCGGCGATGGGGACCGCCGGCTTGCTCCGGACCTTGGTCAGCGGGTAGAGCCGGCTGCCCTGCCCCCCCGCGAGGATGATCGTGACGACGTTGGCCATGCTCGCGCCTCGCCGCGGATCGCTCTACGGCCCTCATTGTAACACACCCCCGCCCCGTCTTCGAGGACGGAGAATCGGCGGCCTGCCGGCCCCCCAGACCCGCCGGTTAGAGGAGGCATGGCCTTAGGCCAGGACCTTGAGAAGGCGGTAGTCGCTCTTCGGATCGTAGGCTTTGGGGCGAGAGGCGATCTCGAGGGCAAGGAACTCCAGGTTCCCGTTCTTCATGTGGACGCAGACGTCCGTCTTCCCTTCGACGATGGCCTCGACGGCCGCGTGGGCGAGCCGGGCCGCGAGGACCCGGTCGAAGGCCGTGGGACGGCCGCCCCTCTGGATGTGGCCGAGCACGGCGATACGGGTCTCGAAGCCCGTCCGGCGGCCGATGACGTCGGCCACGTCCTGGGCCTTCGCCTTGCCTTCCGCCGTGACGATGATCCAGCTCGTCTTGCCCCGGGCGTGGCCTTCCCGGATTTCCCGGCTCATGGCCTCGGCATCGAGGCCGCGCTCGGGAAGCAGAACCTCCTCGCAGCCGCCCGCGAGGGCCACCTGCATGGCGAGGTATCCGCACTCGCGGCCCATGGCCTCGACGATGAAGATGCGTTCCAGGCTGGTGGCCGTATCCCGGATCTTGTCGACGGCATCGAGGGCGACGTTGGCGGAGGTGTCGGCTCCCACGGCGATATCGACGCCGCTGATATCGTTGTCGATGGTGGCGGGGACGCCGACGACGCAGACGCCCTGCTCGGCGGCGAGGAGGTGGGCGCCCATGAGGGAACCGTTTCCGCCGATGACGAGCAGGCCGTCGATCCCCCGGGCCGCGAGGTTCGCCGCCGCCTTCGCGCGGGCCTCGGGCGCCAGGAAACGCTCGGAGCGGGCCGTTTTCAGGATGGTCCCCCCGAGGTTGATGATGCTCGAAACGGAACGCCGGTCGAGGGGCACGAAGTCGCCGTCGATGAGGCCTTCGTAGCCGCGCACGACCCCGAGCGCCTCGTGCCCGGCCGCCGTCGCCGTCCGGACGGCGGCCCGGATGGCGGCGTTGACCCCCGCGCAGTCCCGAGTCAAGATGGCGATCCGCTTCATGCCGGCCCCTCCCGATCATCCCGCCCGCGGCGTTCCGCAATAGGGGCAATAAGCAAAATCGCCGTCGAGCACCCGGCCGCAGAAACGGCAGGTCTCATCCGGCTGCGGAACCGCCGCGGCCCATTTCCGTCCCTCTTCGTCGAACATGGCGCCGCAATTTTCGCAGGCGTAGCAGGGGAGGCCTCGCTTGACCAGGAAGAGGGGGACGAAGAACACGCTCAGGACGTGATCGGTCCTCTGATGGCGGAGGGCGATCCGCCCGCACGCCGGGCAGGCCCGCGCCTCGCCGTCGATGGCCCTCGTCCTCGGCTGGACGCCGCCGATGAAGAAGAACATGTCCTCATTATACGCGCTCGGCATAAAAGGGGACAGTCCCTCCGGCGGGGACCGTCCCCCCTTGCCCCCCTTTATGTCTTGATATTCGCCTGAAAGCCCCTTACAATGGAAAACGATTCCCGTGCGGGCGTCACTCTCGGAGAATGGGAGGAAAACAATGGCCAACAAGAAGTTCGCCATCGGCTGCCTGGCCGTGGTCCTCGTAGTTATCCTTATCGCGGCCGTATCCGTGGTCGGGATGTACAACTCCCTGGTTCAGCTCGGCCAGAAGGTCGGGGCTCAGTGGGGCCAGGTGGAGAACGTCTACCAGAGGCGGGCCGACTTGATCCCGAATCTCGTCGAGACCGTCAAGGGGGCGGCCGAGTTCGAAAAATCGACCTTCACCGCCGTCACCGAGGCCCGGGCCAAGGTCGGACAGATCCAGGTGTCGGCCGATAAGCTGAATTCCGAGACCTTCGCCAAGTTCCAGGAGGCGCAGGACGGCCTCTCTTCGGCCCTCTCCCGCCTGCTCGTCGTGATGGAGAGGTACCCCGATCTCAAGGCAACTGAGAACTACAAGATCCTTCAAGCTCAGCTCGAGGGCACCGAGAACCGGATCGCGGTCGAGCGGATGCGGTTCAACGATGCCGCCCAGGCCTTCAACACCCGGCGGATGAGCTTTCCCGCTGTTCTCATCGCCGGGCTCTTCGGCTCGCGCTTCAACGAGAAGCCGTACTTCAAGGCCCAGCCCGGCGCTGAGACGGCGCCCAAGGTCAAGTTCTAGACTGTGAGGCCGGGATGAGTGGGAGCGGGGTCCGGGACAAGGCCGCCGTCCTCGCGGCGGCTCTGCTCGCCGGAGCGGTCCTCTTCGTGTCCGCCGGGGACTTCAAGATCCCGCCGTCGCCGGACCGCTGGGTCACCGACGAGGCGGGATTCCTCGCGCCGGCCACGGTCCGTTCCCTGGACGCACGGCTGGAGGGCTTCGAGCATCGGACAGGGCACCAGGTCCTCATCTACGTCGGCCGGACCACGGGCGGCGTTCCCATCGAGGACTGGGCGGTTAAGGCCTTCGCCGCCTGGAAGGTCGGCCGCAAGGGGCTCGACGACGGACTCGTCCTGTTCATCATGGCCGAGGACCGCACCGTCAGGATCGAGGTCGGCTACGGGCTCGAGGACAGGGTCACTGACGCGCAGGCGTTTGAGATCATCGACAGGATCCTCGTCCCCGGGTTCCGGAGCGGCCGGCCGGATGCCGCCGTGTCCGAAGCCGTGACAAGCCTCCTCGCCATGATCTCAGGTGCGGAGGAATCCGCGCCCCTCGAGGGCTCCCGGAGCCCGTCCACCCGCGCCGGTTCGGTCGCGCAGCTGATCTTCCTCGTCATCGCGGCCGTCTTCTTCCTCGTCCTCTTCGTCACGCACCCGGCCCTCGCGCTGTGGCTCCTGTTCACGATCTTCACGGGAGGGCGGGGCGGCGGCGGCGGACGCGGCTGGGGAGGAGGGGGGGGATTCAGCGGCGGCGGCGGTCTCTCGGGCGGCGGCGGCGCCTCGGGGTCGTGGTGAGGGAGGCGAAAGATGACGGTTCGCAGCCGGCGCCGGTTGATGAAGACGATTGATGCCGAGCGCGTGAAAAAGGCCATCGAGGAGGCCGAAGGCGAGACCTCGGGCGAGATCCGCGTCTCGGTCGCCCCGTTCTTCTGGGGGTCGGTCCGCCGCGTCGCCGAACGGGCCTTCGAGCGGCTGAACATGCACCGGACCAAGCAGCGCAACGGGGTGCTGTTCTTCGTCGTCCCATCCCGCAAGCGCTTCGTCATCCTCGGCGACGCGCGCATCCACGAGAAGGTCGGCCAGGACTTCTGGGATTCCCTGGCGGCGCTCATGTCCGGGCACTTCCGCAAGGGCGAGTTCACGGAGGGCCTGGTCCGGGGCATCGAGGAGGCGGGGATCAAGCTCGCCGCCCATTTCCCGTACGACCCAGCGACCGGCGTCAACGAGCTCCCCGACGACGTCGATTTCGGAAAATAGATCGCGAGGAGGAGAGATGAAAAAAATGGCTCTGATTCTTCTTGCCTCAGCCGCGCTTCTTGCCGCGGCCGCCTGCCAGAAAGGCCAGGAACGGTTGTCCTATCCCGCGACGAAAAAGGTCAACCAGGTGGACGATTATTTCGGCACCAAGGTGGCCGATCCCTACCGCTGGCTCGAGGACGACAACGCCCCGGACACCAAGGCCTGGGTCCAAGCCGAGAACGCCGTGACCTCCGGCTACCTCGCCAAGATCCCCTTCCGGGAGAAGATCCGCCGGCGCCTGAACGAGATCTACAACTACCCCCGCTATTCGTCGCCGTTCCGGGCCGGGGAGTGCTATTTCTTCTACAAGAACGACGGACTCCAGAACCAGTCGGTCTGCTACGTCCAGAAGGGCTTGGGCGGAACGCCCGAGGTCTTCTTCGACCCCAACGCGCTCTCCCCGGACGGGACGGTGCGCTTGGGCATCATCAGCATCTCCAACGACAACCGTTACGCCGCGCTGTCGCGGGGTGAGGCCGGCTCCGACTGGTCGGAGATCCGAATCATGGAGATCGCGACGAAGAAGGAGCTTCCGGACCGCATCCAATGGGTCAAGTTTTCCGGGGCGGCCTGGCAGGGAGACGGCTTCTACTACAGCGGATACGACAAGCCCGCCCCCGGGCAGGAGCTCCTGGCGAAGAATGAGAACCAGAAGGTCCTCTACCACAAGCTCGGCGAGCCCCAGGAGAAGGACGTCCTCGTGTACCGCGACAAGGAACACCCCCTGCGCTATCTCGGGGCCGACACAACGGAAGACGGGAAGGCCCTTTTTCTCACCGTTTCCGAGGGCACGAGCGGCAACGAGCTCTACTTCAAGGACCTGACCCGGAAGGACGCGAAGTTCGTGCCCCTCGTCCGGGGTTTCTCGTCGGACAGCGCGCCGATCGACACCGTCGGCGGCAACGTCCTCGTCTACACCAACCTCGACGCCCTGAACTTCCGGGTCGTCCTCGTCGATCCCCGGGCCCCGGCCAAGGAGAAATGGGAAACCGTCATCCCCGAGAAGCCGGAGGTCCTGAACGGGGCCAACGCGACCGGCGGCTATCTCTTCTGCAACTACCTGAAGGACGCCAACACCAGGATCTATCAGTACGATCTCAACGGCAGGCTCGTCCGGGAGATCGAACTCCCCGCCCTCGGCACGGCTGGGGGCTTCGCTGGAAGGCGTGACGAGAAAGTCCTCTTCTATACCTTCACCTCCTTCACCTACCCGCCCGCGATCTACAAGTACGACCCCGCTTCGGGAAAATCGGAGGTCTTCCGAAAAAGCGAGGTCAAGTTCGACCCGGCCGATTACGAGACCAAACAGGTCTTCTATGCGAGCAAGGACGGGACGCGGGTCCCCATGTTCATCGTCTCCAAGAAGGGACTGAAGTTCGACGGGGTGAACCCGACGTACCTCACGGCCTACGGCGGCTTCAACATCAGCATGCAGCCGTCCTTCAACCCCAGCACCATCATCCTCCTCGAGAACGGAGGCGTCTTCGCCCAGGCCAACCTCCGCGGCGGCGGAGAGTATGGGGAGGCCTGGCACAAAGCGGGGATGCTGCTCCACAAGCAGAATGTCTTCGACGACTTCATCGCCGCGGGCGAATACCTCATCCGCGAAAAATACACGTCCCGGGACTATCTGGCCGTCGAAGGGGCGTCGAACGGCGGCTTGCTCATCGGGGCGGTCATGACCCAGCGCCCGGACCTGTTCCGGGTCTGCCTGCCGGCGGTCGGAGTCATGGATATGGTGCGCTACCAGAAGTTCACCGTCGGCTGGGGCTGGGTCGTCGAGTACGGCTCGAGCGACAACGAGCGGGATTTCAGGAACCTGTACGCGTACTCGCCGCTTCAGAACCTCAAGCCCGGCGTGTGCTACCCGGCGACGCTCGTCACCACGGCCGACCACGACGACCGGGTCGTACCGGGGCATTCCTTCAAGTTCGCGGCGACGCTCCAGGCGAACCAGGCCTGCGCGAACCCGGTCCTCATCCGGATCGAGACGCGCTCCGGGCACGGCTCGAGCAACCTGAGCAAAGCCATCGACGTCCTGACGGACAGCTGGTCGTTCATGTTCTTCAACATGGGGATCACGCCGATCTACAAGTGAGGGGCGGAGAGGGCTCTACCGCTTCGGGGCGGACTTGAGGGCGTCGAGCCGGGCCTTGAGCCGGGTCTGCTCGGCCTGGGCCTTGAGGAGCTTCTGGTAGGTCTCGTCGATTTCCTGCTGAACGTGCCCCTGCGTCTGCATGTTGTTGAGGTTGTAGAACTGCTGCCAGAGGAGGTTCATCTGGCTCGTCAGGCTGTCGACGGAATCGCAGGCGGCCTTGTACTGGGCTTCCAGGTTCGCCTGGGGGTTGAACGAAGCGGCGACCTGCGGGCTCAAAACGGAAGGGCCGTTCGGGGCGACTACGGGGACCATATCCTCGCGGCGTTGGTTTGCGGGCGTTTCCCCCGCGGTGTTCGGCGTCTCGGCGGTGGCCGTTTCCGCGTTCGTTGCCTCCTGGCCAGGCGTCTCCTTGACAGTTATGGCGGGAGTTTTCTTCAGGGCGGCCAGGTCGGCGTTCGTGACCACCTTGGCCGGCTGGCCCTTGAGGGCCTCCCGGCGCGCCTTTTCCCGGCGCGAGAGTTCGACGACGTTCTGGCCGTAAAGCGACACGGCCAACAGCACCAAAGCGGCCAAGGTTGCGACCTTTTTCATCTCACGCCAGCCCTACTCTATTCTCCTCCGCCGGGGAACGCCTGTCAAGCCGCGCCTCGTAAGCGGGCCGGGCTTTCCCCGCAGCCTGAGGGTCGAGCCACCGGCATACCGGACGGCCCGATTCAATGACCGCTGCCTTACGAACCCGTAAAGATCTGGTAGACTTCCCTCCAGGACTTGATGAGCAGACTCGCCCCGACGGGCTGTGTCAGCATCTGGATCGTGGAGTCGTACTCCTGGATGAAGACCTGCTGCGATTCCGTCGTCCCGGAGGACTGGATGCTGCCGAGCGTCACAGCCTGGCGGGCCTTGCTCTCCAGCGTCAGGTATTCGGGCGGAACCGTCGAGTTGGACTTGAGGGCCGTCGCGCCGACGGGCAGGCCCGCTCCCGGTTGCAAGATCCGGGCGTAGAGCTCTCCGGCGCCGCTCAGGTTGGCGCACGGGTTGACGCTTTCGATGCTGCCCTGCAAGGTCGTGAAATAGATGACGGAGTTCGAGATGACCGGGTCCGCCCAGACCTTGTAGCCCGTGCCGAGGCCGGTCGCGGACCCGACTTGGGCGGTCGCCGGCAGGTTGAGACTAGAGGGAACGCCGATGTACCATTCGACCGGCGCCGGCACGGTCCCGGTGTCCTGGAGCGCGATGAAGGCGTAATTGCCGGTGGACGGCGCGCCGTCGTCGCCGCCCGTGCCGAAGAAGACCCAGGGGACGTTGGAACTGGCGAAGGGATTGATCCAGACCGCCGGCTTGGTGATGATGGGATAGTTCATGTAGTCCGTGTAGATGGCCGAGAGTGCCCAGCTGCTGGGGGTGCTGCTCGTCACGTCGAGCTTGTAAAGCCTGCCGTCGAGGTCTCCGACATAGACGTATTCGATGAAGCCGTCGTTGTTGACGTCCAGGGCCGTCGGCGAACCGGGGATCGCGTCCGGGATGTTGGGATAGGGAGTGCGGGGGGAGGTGAAGGTGCTCGTGTCGACGTCGGTCACGGCCTGCGTCCAGACGAGCTGGCCGTTGTCGATCCGGACGACATAGAAGTTCTTCCCGACCGGCGTCGCGCCGGGGACGGGAGCGGCATCGATGTTATCGTATCCCGATCCCATGAAGGCCACCCAGGTGGGCGTCCCCGAGATGTTGATCTGTCCGATGGCGGGCACGGAGATGGTCTCTCCCGTCGTATATTGCCTGCTGGCGTTGACGTGCGTGAACTCCCAAAGGGGCTGGGGGTTGGTCGGGTCAGTGATGTCCAGGGCGAAATAATAGTTGTAGCCGCCGTCCATCGTGCTTCCCCGTCCCGGGCCCTGGCCGCAGATGAGGACCGTCCGCCATTGGCCGTTGATCATGACGTCGGAGACCGAGGGCGTTCCATCCACGTAGACCTGGTGGTAGTAGAACCGCGTGTCGTTCGTCGAGTCAACCTTCCACTCGTTGGTCAGGGCGGGGAGGAGGTTGTAGGGGATGAAGGCCCAGCGTTCGCTCCCGGTCAGGATATCGAAGCAATGGAGCATGCCGTCGTTGGCTCCGACGTAGAGGACCGTGGGCCTGTTCGCCTCGGCCGTCGCGAAAGTCGCGTAGGCGCTCCCCAGGAGCGTCGGGTTCCCGCTCGGCGGGCCGACGATCAAGGGGCTCGAGTGGTTGATGTCGCCGAGGATCCAGGACCGGCCCGTGCCGAGGACGAAGTTGATCAGGTCCGTCGGGTCGTTCTCGACATCATTGAGAAAGGGCGCCAGCGTGGCCGCGTTGGCGGCCGTGAAATTGAGCCTCGTCAGGGGGTTCGAAAGCTTTCCGTTGGCACGGATGGCCGTGTAGAC
>Ga0187771_10001257_pt1 | contig 16771 bp, 23 predicted proteins | sample 0116_SJ02_MP15_1_FD_133139 | JGI IMG/M metagenome (GOLD analysis project Ga0187771, IMG submission 133139) | Tropical peat soil microbial communities from peatlands in Department of Meta, Colombia - 0116_SJ02_MP15_10_MG | ecosystem: Environmental > Terrestrial > Soil > Wetlands > Peat | place...
AGGGTGGACGACGTCTACTTCGACGCCTTCCACGGCTCGAAATCCTTCAGGGAGACCGACGTGGTCATCCCGAGGATTGGGCGAAGCCTTACAGACTTCGGGGTGCTCCTGCTCAACCACTTGGCTCTGATGGGGGTCTCCACCACCCTCTCGGCTGCCGGGCTGGCGACCGCCAGGAACAAGTTCGCCACGATGCAGAGGCTCAGGGCCTCGGGGCTGCGTATTCCCGAGAGCTTCCTGGTGGCCTCGAAGATCAAGGCGGGGGACGTAATCGAGCAGACCCCTCCACCGCTCATACTCAAGCTCCTATCAGGCACCCAGGGGGTCGGCGTGATGAAGGTCGAGAAGGTGAGCGACGTGGGGCCGATCATCGACACCCTGGTAGAGCTCAAGCAGCTGATACTCATTCAGAGCTACGTCCCCAACCCCGGGGAGGACGTCAGGATGTTCGTCGTCGGTGACCAGGTGGTCGGGGCCATGGTCAGGAGGGCGGGTCCCACGGAGTGGCGGAGCAACATCCACCTCGGCGGGAAAGGGATCCCATACCAGAACACTGAAGCGGAGGGAGAGATGGCGGTCAAGGCGGCGAAGGCGGTGGGGCTAGAGATAGCAGGGGTGGACATGATCATGGCCAAGGACGGCCCGTACCTCATTGAGGTGAACGCGTCCCCGGGGTTCAAGGGGCTCATGAAGGCGACGGACGCCGACGTCCCAGGGAAGATAATCGAGTACGCGGTAGAGAAGGCGAATAAATAGAGGTGGAAGCTGCTCAGGGGAAGAAGGTCGTCAGGCTGGTGCAGAGGGTAGTCGTGGCCGGCCCCGGCGGCGAAGAAAGCGTGAGGGCGAAGGTGGACACCGGTGCCGACAGGACGACGGTCGACAAGGTGCTCGCCGCAAGGCTGAAACTCCCGCACACGGGCGCAAAGGTGGCGGTCAAGGCGTCGGCCTCCGGGAGGAGGATAGAGAGGCCCCTGGTGAACGCCGCAGTGACGATGGCAGGCAAGAAGTTCATCCTCATGGTGGGTGTGGCTGACAGGTCGCAGATGCGCTACGCCGTCATAATCGGCAGGGACATCCTCAGGTCCGGGGACTTCCTGATTGACCCCAGCCGGAAGAAGAAACCCTGATCACCAGGGGCGCTGCACTGTGACCTTCTCGGTCCATTGGTGCTGGCAGAGCCGGCAGCGCCTGGAGACGTCGTAGATGTACACCCACACGGAGAACGGCTCCTCAACGACGAAATCTCCGCCATGGGCGTAGGTCCTCCTCACACTCTCGAAGGGTGTCCTGTCCCTGAGCTTCTTGACAAGCACGAGCCTGCGGGACTTCCTCCCACACTTCGGGCAAATCTGGTAGAAACGGTCCAGCAACAACGCCGAAACTTGGCGGGGCCTCATAGATATGCGTAAGCCGGAGGGCACAACGCACTGCCCCAAGCACGGATCCGTCCCCTCTCATGATTCTTCTGTCTAGTAGTATCTGGAGGCGAGGTAGTCCGTGAGCATGAGGAGCCTTCCCTTCGCTTCCGAGTCGGGCACCGATGCCAGGGCCTGCCTCCCCCTGTCTGTGTAGCTAAGGACCCGACCCTTCGCATACTCAAGGGAGCCGCTCTCCCTGATCAGAGCCTTCAGCCTCGCCACCTCCTGGTCCCCATAGGGACCCGACCTATTGAGCAGGCCGAGGATGAACCGCCTTTCGTCCCCCGCGACGTGGTTCAGGCAGTGGAGCAGTATGACGCTCTTCTTTCCGCCCCTCAGGTCTGTGAACACCGGCTTTCCGAGGGATGACTCATCACCGACAAGGTCCAGGGCGTCGTCCTGCACCTGGTACGCCATGCCGAGCTCCTCCCCGAATTTGCCGGCAAGCGCCGCCTCCCCTTCCGAAGCTCCTCCCACAAGGGCTCCGCTTGAGCAGGGGGCGCTGAGGAGGGTCGAGGTCTTCAGCCTGATCATCTCCTCATAGTCCTTTTCGGTCCCCTCCGTTCCTCCCGCCATCTCCATGTCGAGGAACTCCCCCCAGGTGGTCGCTCTGCACGCCTCGCCGACTAGATCGAATATCCTCGCCAGCCTCTTGCTCTCGAGGTTTCCATACTTTGCCACCTCCCTTGGGACGTTGAAGAGGAGGAGATCAGAAGCGAGTATGGCGGTGGTAAGGCCGTATTTCGCGGCTATGGACTGGGTCCCCCTTCTCATTTCGGAGCGGTCAATTATGTCGTCCTGCACGAGCGCACTGGCATGGGCGAGCTCGTAGGCGACGGCGAGCGGGACCGCGGGCTTGTAATCCCCAGAGTAGACCTCGCACCACAACAGGGCTAGGGTGGCCCTCACACGCTTCCCGCCGACGGATAGGGCGTCCGCCACTGCGCGCTCGAGGGCTGTCTTGCCATGCCGCGGATAGAGTTCCTGGAGCTCCGAGTTGACCGAGTCGACGTACTCCTGCAACCAAGACACATCCAGCGGGACCTGCATTCAAGAAGCGCTTGCCGCCCCAGCCTATTAACATCTCTCATGACCGTCTCTTTCGGACACCCACCTGGTTCCGTTTAAAGCACCCAGCCGAGATGATTGCGACGCGGTGAACCCAGTCTCGGCGGGGATTCTCCTGTTCTGGGGCGTCTACTTTGCCATGGCGGGGGTGGGGAACGTCGTGGACTGGTTGACGAACCACGGCTACAGGGGGCGGCTCTTCCGTTCGTCCAGCAAGAACCTCGAGCTCATGGAACGGGTCGCCAAACGGCACGGGTCCGGGCAGGCCGCGACCAAGGCGCTCTTCGCCGTGATCATGTCTTGGGAACTGCTCTCGGCCGCCGCCTACTTGGGGTCTTTCGGGCTTTATCTTGATGGGAACAGGACCCTCCTCCCGTACGCGTTTTTGATCGGTATGGGGCTGTTCGGCGGCCTTGTGCTCGGGAACGAGGCCTTTGTGTACTACGACGACGAGGAAGAACACGTAATCATGGTGCTGGCCCAGCTCGTTTCGTACATCGCCGTCGTGTTGCTCTAGAGCTCAGGCCTGCTTGTACGAGACGATGTTCCCGTCCTTGTCGTCCACGATTATCTCCTTCTTGTCGGGCCCTATACCAGAGATTTCCGCGATCACCTTCCACTTCGAGTCCGGCTCTATGGCCACGGCGGATGAGATAGTCACTTTATCGCAGCCCGCGTCCTCGCGAAGGAACTTCCTCGTGACGCCTATCACCTCGGTTATCGACATCCTCAAATGCGAACGCCGGCACCGGCACCGGAGTTTGCGTTCTTTCAAGCTTTCCCAGGCGCGGCCAGAAGACGTCGACATACTCGCCGCACATCGCAGGGAGATGTGGCTGGACATACACCCCGAGTACGAGAAGGAGGTCAGGGCGACCGAGAGGGGGACAAGGAAGTGGATAGTTGACAAGCTGTCGCAGGGGCGGCTCATCGGCTTCATCGTCAGGGCCCCCGGAGGTGAGGTCGCGGGGAGCGGATGCATCTGGCTGAGGGAGGAACAACCACGGCCCAACACCATGCGGCTGGAAATCCCCTATCTCATGTCGATGTACACGGAAAAGGAGTACAGGAGGAAGGGCGTTGCGAAGCTCGTAGTCAGGGAGGCCATCAAATGGTGTAGGCGGCACAATTACGACCGCCTCTCGCTCCACGCTTCGAAGTATGGGAAACCACTCTACGAGGGGCTGGGGTTCGAGTCATCCAATGAGATGAGGTTAAGGCTCCGGAAGTAACGCAGTCATCCTGGTCACCTCGTTCGCAGATATGCAAGATGTCGACACTCTTTGTTGCAAAAATCCATTCAATAGCATAGGTTCAAAATCGCTCGCGAGAGCTTTGGTCATGTCGCCGGTCAGACGGGATGGTGTCGGCCTTGCCTCATGATTGTCTGGACAAGGCCCGGGAAATCAGGCGCCGCACATCGATAATTCTTGGGCTTGAAGCTCATGATGTTGTGTCGGAGCTCTGCAGGGAGTGGGGCGCCGCAAATGCCTACGAGAAATCACCGGTACCTTGTGAAGTTCAACGACGTCAGCGTCCCCTTCGAGGATCTCCGCTACTGGCCAGCAGACAGCGGCTACGCGCTCTCGGTCTCGGACAACCGTAACTCTACAATTGTATCGAAGGAGGAGGGAGGGCGCTACCTGATCAGGTGCCCGAAGTGCGATGACCAGGCGTTGAGGCTGGTGAAGAAAGGGGACCACCTTCAGGCCATAGCCTGCTCTCGGTGCAGGACCAGGCTCGTGAGAATCGACTCTCCGGGGCCCCAGGCGAAGCGGAGAAGCCTGCCAAGAAGCGTTTCATAGGCCCCTCGCATGCGCCTCCCCCGGATGGAGGCAGATGTTTCCCGTTCTTTCGCCCCCCGAGCCATAGGATACCTGAGGACCCACCCGCTGCTTTCACTTCTTATCCTCACTCCCGGGATTCCTGAGTATCTGTCCAGCTCAAGCCCAATCAACGCCATCATCCTCAACCCTCCACAGTTCGTCTTCCAGCTCCTTGCGAATCTAGGCCTCTACGGTTCAGGGGCCCTCCTTATCCACGACGCCCGCGTCCGTTGGAACAAGGGATGGGGTACCGTCCTTCTTCTCGGAGGGGCCTACGGAATCCTCGAAGAAGGGGTCGCTCTGAGCACCCTCTTCGATCCGAACGCCGGGCCCGTCGGGGCCCTGGGCGTCTACGGCCACTGGCTGGGCGTCAACTGGATCTGGGCGGCCGGCATAGTTCCGTTCCATGCAGTCTTCAGCATCGCCATTCCGATACTGCTGCTCGGCATCGCAATCCCCGAAACGAAACTGAAGCCCCTCCTTTCCCCGAGGGGAACGACGGCCGTCATCGCGATCCTGACTGCGGACGTGGTCTTCCTGATGTTTGTGGTGTGGCGTCTTTCGGGCTACTGGATGGGATGGCCGATCCTTGCCCTGAGCATGCTCTCCATAGGCGGGCTCATCCTGGCATCCCGCAAAGCGGCCCTCCTCTGCGGCGGCAGGGTTGGCGGGGGCGTCCCCGCAAAGCCTCTGAAAGCCGCGGTCGTGGGAATGTCTTTTTTCCCTGCGGTCATCCTTGCCCAAGGGCTCGGCAGGGGAGCGGGGCTCCCGGGCGCGGCGGCTTTTCTGCTGGTCATCCTGGTTCAGGCCGCCTACCTGTTCTACGTCACAAGGAGAAGCTGGGGGGAAGGCAGCAAGAGCGTGATCGCAATTGTACTTGGCTTGCTCGGCCCCATCATGGTCTTGGGGGTGCTCGCAGAGCTTGCCCTCCCTCTGACCCTCCTGGCCGATGGAGCCGTGGTCCTGTTCTTCAGGCGGCTGTGGGCGCGGGGCCGAGTGCCCAACTGAGGGCTCTCCTTCGCCCCGAGGATCCAAACACCGGCAGCTCTCCGGCCGAAGCGTCTAAATCCGTCGGCCGCCATCACGACTCATGCCCCGTCGCGTCCGTCCGAAGCTACCCAAGGAGTGGCATGTTCCCAACGATCCTAAACTGTGGATAACCTGGAACGACACGGAACGGAAACTCCGTGACGAGCAGGTCTACTGGATCTCTTCGTCGAGCAAGAAGGGGAGGCCGCACGCAGCCCCTGTCTGGGGCATATGGAAAGCCGGGAGGTTCTATTTCGAGACCGACCCTGACTCTGTGAAGGGAAGAAACCTCAGATCGAATCCCTCCGTCGTCGTGCACATACAGGACGGGCTCGACACCGTGATTGTCGAGGGCACGGTCGCAAGAGAAGCCGACACGGCGGTGTTGGCGGGGCTCGCGAAGGACTATTCGGCCAAGTACGACTACACCCCCGACTGGTCTGACGAACGTTCTCAGGTCGTCTTCGGAGTGCGGCCCTCCGTTGCACACGCCTGGCGCACCCCGAAGATGCACTCGAACATGGTGAAATTCATCTTCGCTGAGGACGGCAGGTCCGGGAGGGGCCCACGCAAATGAGCCAGAAATCTCTGCCCGGCCTGAAGGAGATCGAAGACGCGTCAAAAAGAATCGACGGCGTGGCCACCCGGACCCCGCTCGTCGAATCCCCGGTCCTCTCGAGGCTCACCGGGCACGAAGTCTATCTCAAGCTCGAATGCTTCCAGCCCATCAAGGTTTTCAAGATCAGGGGTGCCTACAACAAGATTTCACGCCTGACCCAGTCCGGCGTAGTGGCCGCCTCCTCGGGGAACCACGGCATCGCGGTCGCCTATAGTTCGAGACTGCTTGGGAAGAAGTGCACGGTAGTCGTTCCAGAGACAGCCGTGAGAGAGAAGGTGGACACGATAGCGGAGTACGGTGCGGAGGTGGTCAGGGCTGGTAGATACAGCAGTGAAAGGGAGGCCAAGGCCAGGGAGATAGCCCGGGCCAAGGGGGTGGCTTTCGTCCATCCCTTCAACGACCCCGACGTCATAGCCGGCCAGGGGACCTGCGGCCTTGAGATAGCACAGCAAGTCGACGACATCGACTCGGTCCTCGTCCCAGTCGGAGGTGGCGGCTTAATTTCAGGCATCTCTACCGCCATGAAGGCTCTTCGGCCGAAGACAAGGATTTTCGGTGTTGAACCAAAGGGCGCCCCTAAGCTGAGCGAGGCCCTCAGGGCGAAGAAGCTGGTCACAGTCCCCTCCCCCGCGTCGGTCGCCGACGGTCTGATTCCTTCGGCATTGGGAGAACTCACCTTCCAGGCGTGCTCGAGGAACGTCGACGGATCTTTCACAGTGTCTGAGGATGACATTCTCCGGGCTACCGGGGTCATGGCCAGAGAAGCGAGGATCTTCGCAGAGCCGTCAGGAGCGACCCCGCTCGCACCGCTCCTCTCTGGCACCAGCGAGTCCCTGGGGAGGCGGGTGGTACTCGTCGTTTCAGGGGGCAACATCTCCCACGAACTGCTGGCGAAGATACTGGCGCAGTGAATATTCCTGTGCCGAAAAGAGAGATAACCAGGAGGCCTGGGGCCGCCCCGCAGTGCATGCCAAAGGACTGGTCGTAGTCGCTCTCTGCACCGCCTTTGTGCTCGCCTTCGCCCTCGTCCTGAACTACGAGGCTTCTTCTTTGAACAACCAGCTGCAGGCGCTTCCCACTCCTCCGTCCTCCTGCTCGGGGTCCGACAGCTCATGCCCTGGCTTTGGGCTGGTCTCAGTCGCCCTCACAACCACGAACACCACCGATCAGCTCGGGATAACGAACCCCGCTTACCTTTCGATTGATTTCAACGTCATCGCCAACCCTCCCCTCAGCAGGGTTTCCCTCTTCGTCGGGAACGCCTCAGCTGGAACAGTGCAGGGGCCGTTCCTTCTCGGTCTGAACAAAATAGTGAACCAGACGCTGTCGGCAGCGGTCCAGGCGTCTCCGGGAAAGACCTACTTGGTCAGCGTGGTCGCCTACAACAGCGCCGGTTATACGACCGAGTCGATGTACGTGATCGACCGGTTGGGCGCGCCTCCCACTTCCTAAGGACTTTGCGTCCAGACGCAACCTTCCGCCCCGCTATATATCGAGGGAGTCTCCTAACCACCCATGTACCAGGGTCTGACATCGGCGCTCGAGAGCGCAGCTTCATGGCTGCAGTTTGCCTCCCTGGCGTTACCGCTCTCCCAGCTTGCAATCGCGACATGGGTCATGTTCGTGGTCTCCGGATCGTTCAACTCAAAGAACGCGTTCAATCCCCATGAACAATGAACCAAACCCCTTTCAAAAGCGTCGTTTCAATAAGCAAAAGGCGAATACCTCCAGCGTTGATCGACGGAATCAGACGAAGGTTCCGAAGGCCGGCTGACCAGGACACCTGGGACGCGGATCTGGAGCTGAGCCCGGAGGTGGAAGGCAGCAATGAGCTCCCCACTGACACCGCGGTCCTCCTTGCGGCAACCTATGCAAAAGGGGAGTACACACCCAGCAACTCGAGCACACCAGACTACTGCAAAGTCCTCATACAAGCAGCAATCCAGAACGGCGGGAGGCATGGCGATCACGCCATACCGGTCCCATGGCTTCGGATGATACTGGCGGGCCTCGAATCGAAACGGATCGAGCCCGAGATGATGTGGTATGGGTTCGAAGCTGGAGACGGTGGTGGGCAGCCTCAGCCCGATCTGCCTTCCTACGAGGACCTTTTCCCCCGCTAACAGAGACCGCAGTCGGCGGCCCGCACAGTTAACATAATCGCCCATCCTGACGCCCAGCGTAGTCGGCTTGGGAACAATCACTTTTGGGGGAAAGTCTGCGGACCAGTTGGTTGCTGGGAAGAAGACGGTCACATTCCGGAAATGGCCCACGGCCCGGGTGAAGATAGGGGAGATCTACGACGCGGCTAGGATGGGGTACCCTCCGAAGAAATTTGCGAGAGTGAAAGTCACCGGCCTTAGGAGGATTAGGCTGAGAGAGATTGACGACAAGATGGCACGGAGGGACGGTGCTTCCTCTCCGACGGAGGTGAAGGCTTACTGGTCCAAGCAGGGGTTCGGGGCCGACGACGAGCTCTGGCTTGTAGAGTTCGAGCTGGTCTAGCCTTTTCTTGCCCTCCTGGAGGTTAGGCCAGAGACCTTTTCGTCTTTCCCTGCTAGTACTCCATCGTCCGTCTGTAGAGTAGGAACCCCACGAGCATAAGGGCGACGGATAGGGCGCCCAGATAGGCGAACTGGGCCAGGTTGAGTGGCCCCGTCTGCAGGGCGGCGTTCAAGCTCCCGGGGAGCTCGCGGAATATCATCAACGCCCAGGTCATGGGGTTGAAGGTCGACAGCGCAGCAACGTAGGAGGGCATGGACCCCGAAGGATAGAACTGGGTGCTGAAGAACGAAAGGTACACCTGGACCGTACTCCTCACTGTCGCGAAGAGCTCGAGGCTGTTGGCCATCGCAGCGGCGGCCACCGACAGCCCTGCCACTGCCCCCGAGTAGACCAGCATTACCAGAAGCCCTACGAGGAAGTAGGGGAACGAAAGCCCGTAGAGGAGGGCTATGACAATCGTCCCTGGGAGCGTGGTGACAAGTGCCCTCATGGTCCCAGAGAAGAGCCTCGAAGCCGCAAACGTGTTCTTAGGGACAGGGAGGGTGAGGAGATAGACCTGCGTGTCCTGGATTATCCTTTCCCTCCACACGTCTCTTCCCGTCTGGAACGCAGCGACTGTCGCTGTGATCAGGTTCGCTCCCGGGGCAATGTACAGGAAGTAGCTGTAAGGCAGGTTCTTCAGCATCGCCCCAAGGCTCAGCCCAGAAACCCCCAGGTCTATCATGAAGTTAAGAAACATGATGAAGAGCATGTATCTGTCTGCGAAGAAGACCCGGAAGTCCCTCTCGATGACATCTAGAGACTTACTCGAACCTTCCACCCTCTATCTTCCGGAAAAGGAAAGCGCTCCCCAGGCCGAAGAATATCCCCACGAATAGCAGGAGTACCACCGTTTCGTAGGCCCCGGCAGAGTAGCCAGGGAGGATAATGGCCCTGACGAGGTCTGAAGCGGATGTCACGGGGGAATAGGTGGCCACGGGCTGCAGGGCTCTGGGCATGAAGGTGAGCGGGTAAATGGCCGCGCTCACCCGCACCGTGGCGAGCTCCGCCAGGGCTATCAAGATGTCGAACCTGTTGGCGTTCCTAATCAGCATGGCCAGGGTTATCGAAAGACCTGAGATTCCTGTGGCGAGCACAAAGATGATTGCCAGAGACCCCGCGACGCCCACGGGGGACAGGTATCCGTCGAGGTAGGCGACCAGAATCATCATTGGGGTCACGTAGATTAGCCCTCTCACGGCCCCTCCCAGCGCTCTTCCGATTACGAAGAGCGAGTGTCCGAAGGGGAGGCTCAGCAGGTAGTCGAGAAGCCCCAGCTCTTCCTCTTCGAACAGGTCTTCTCCTATGATGAACGCTATGGAGGTGATTGTGGATACGATTGCTCCGACCGAATAGAAGTCGAAGTAGTTGAAGCCGAGGGCTGTGGCGAGCTTGCTGACCAGCGCTGCGAAGACGAAAAGCTGGATGAGGAAGAAGATGGTCCTATTGATCAGGATGAAGGGGGACTTGACCAGCGTCCTCAGGTCTCGCTCAATTAGGACCCAGATCACGGAGAGGGAAGAGGGCTTCTCGCTCACGACAGCTTCATTCCAGTGTAGTACAGGAAGACGTCTTCAAGCGAAGGCTCCTTCAGGTTCACGCTCTGGACTTTTCCCCCCTTGGCCGAGACCACATTGATCATGTGTGGGAGGAGCACCCTGCCGTTGCTGAGCACAATCTTGAGGGTGTCCCCCTCGAACCGCGCCTCCTTCACTTCCTCCACCTTCGAGACCTCGGTGGGAAGCTCTGGGATTACGGCGTCCAGCTTCAGTTCTATGACATCCCTTCCTCTCAGGCTCCCCTTCAGCTTGGCAGGCTCGCCAACCTGGGCCATCTCGCCCTTGTTCATTATCCCCACCCTGTCGGACATCCTGTCCGCCTCGTCCATCATGTTGGTAGCGAGCAGGACCGTGGATCCCTCGTCCCTGAGTTCGTCGATCATGTCCCAGACCATGAGCCGCGACGGCACGTCGAGGTAGGCCGTTGGCTCATCGAACACCGCAATTTTGGGCCTCTGGACGAATACCTTCGCGTTCTCTATCTTCTTCTTTGTCCCACCACTGAGGGTCCACGTCCTCTTTCGGGCCTCGGCCGTCAGACCGAACTTATCGAGGACCTCGTCGATCCGCTTGTCCCTCAGCGACCTCTCGACCCCCGTGACCTTGCCGTGCCATTCGAGTATCTCCCGCGCGGAGAGTATCCTGTCGTACTTCGGATCCTGGAAGCTGATTCCGATCAAAGACTTGACCGTATCAGCCTCGGTACTGGCGTTGTGTCCGTTGACGATGACCTCCCCCTTGGTAGGCCGATAGACCGTCGCCATGGTCATTATCAGCGTGGTCTTGCCTGCGCCGTTCGGGCCCAGCAACCCGAAGATTTCCTTGTCGTGTATCTCGCATGTGATGTCCTTCACCGCGAGGAAGCCCTTGAAACTCTTCGAGACGCCCTTGAATACGATCATCGCTTGCTATTGAGCCAGGACCTTGGGCCTGACCCGGGCGCGATTGCCGGATGCGGGAGAGGTTGAAACAAATTGTAAACGGCGTGGACTCCCAGAGCCGATTTTTCAGCTTTGCCGAACAAGAAGAAAGGTTCATCTCGAGGCGCCCTCCATTGGGAGCAACCATGCAGCCGGAGGATAGGGAAACATGGGCCAGGGCACTCTTGAGGTTCAGGGCGGAGAAGGACGAGTTCTTCCGGACCAGCCGCAGTTCCCCGGTCCATGGAAGCGGGGAGGACCTGCATCCCCTGAGGTACTTCGACCCCGACGCTTCGCTCCGTTTCATGGCGAGGCTCCAGCGCTACGCCACCCCCGGAGCCGTGATGCTGGCGACTAGCAAGGGGACCCGCCAGCTCTTCAACCGCGTCGGCCACTTCGACCTGAACATAGCAGGCATCCCCACTTGCGTCAATTCCTACCAGTCGGCTGAGCGTGATGACCCGAACCTCTTCATCCCTTTCAAGGACGCCACGTCGGGCAAGGAGAGCTACGGAGCCGCCCGCTACCTGGACCTGAAGGTGGAGCATAACGACGAATATGCGGTGGACTTCAACTACGCCTACAACCCCTACTGCGCCTATTCTGAGGACTACGTCTGCCCCCTACCTCCCCAGGAGAACTGGCTGAAAGTCTCTGTCAGGGCGGGGGAGAAGAAGTACCACGACTAACCAGTGACGAAGGCGAAGACCCTGTCTCCTGCAGCCAAGAAGACTCTTCCTTCACCAACCGAGGGGGTCGTGAACCTGGTGGCACCTCCTACCACGAAGGCATAGAGCTGAGAGCCAGTCCCCGCCGCGTAGCCCAGAAGAGTGCCGTTGGACGTGTCCAAAGCCCATACGACTCCCCCGGTGACGACAGGAGGCCCTGCTGCGAACCCGGTGACGTTCCAAAGAGCCTTGAAGGCGTTTGCCGTGTAGCTCAGGGCGAAGAGGCCGTCGTCGCATGGTACGAAGATTGTACCCAAAGCCGCGGCATCTCCGCCGAACGCCGACGAACACACCCGCCCGCCGAAGACCTGACCTCCAATCCCGCCAAGGCTGGCGGCATCGATCAGATATCCGACCCCTTCCTTGCCTATCTGGAAAATCTCTGCCGGGCTCAGCAGCATCGGGCCCACCGAGCCCAGGTCCGTATCCCCGGCGTTGAGCGCCGCCCAGTTCGACGGTGCGAAGTAACCAATCTCCGTCAGCTCCGGCGAGAGCTCAATCACCGAGTCGCCATGGTCGAACATGGTTGTCGAGTCTCCGTTCCCTGTGGCGACGAAGAGGTCCCCGGACGGGTTGACCGCAATCCCCGAGGGAGCCCATATGCCGCCCTCCCTGTTTGTCGGGACCTCGTAGGACACCTCTCCCCCGCTCCCGTCAGCGTTGAGGCCGACCACCCAGCCGTGGTAGTCGCCGCAGTCACCTTCCAGTCCTCCGTAGGGGACGTATACCCTTCCATTCGCAAGAGCCAGCGCCCCTCTTTCCTGTTGGACGAGAGGGTCCGCTCCCGGCGGGTCGGCAGGGGTTGTGGACTCGACATGCCCGTCTTCCAGAGCGAGTCCGACCAGGTAGTGGGTCCCCGGCGTTTCGAAGGCGACCACATAGACCGTCCCTGCCACTGGGTCGATTACAGGAGTTCCTGTTATCCCGCTGGGGTCGATGTCCCCGCAGGGCAACGCCGACCCGGGCACGGGGCTGCCCACGTGGGCCCGCCAGATGATGGCGCCGGAGGTGGAGTTCAGGGCGTAGACGGAATCGTTCTCTGTGGCGACTATGACCATGCCCTGGGAGACCAGCGGCTCGGCATAGACATCCCCATCAAGTGACACCGAGCGCCAGTCATCGTCGGCGCAGGAGACGGCGATGTCGACATAGCCTGTCCTCGCCCCGCTTCCGTGGTAGGTGGTCCAATCGGGCTCAGAGACGCTTCCTACACCGCACCCTAGGCCAGTAAGGCTTGAGGTGACAGTGCTCGTGGAGGTGACAGATGTAACCGCAACCGAGGTGCTGGGGGACGACGTGCTGCTCGGAACGCGGGGGGCCTCGGTGACGGCCAGGTATCCAGCGAAAGCGACCACCGCTATGACGAGGACGGTTAAGGCGAGCAGGGTTCCCCTGTTCACGTTGCCGGATTCGCGGCTTCGCCCTTAAGGGTTCAGGTTGCACTTGACGTGTTTCGACATGCACATGGGGTGGGTGGGTTCTCCGAAGAAGGACTCGAAAGTCCTAAACGGCGACACGCCCTGGGCGGGCCGATGATCGTAGCCGTATTGGGGGCGGGGAAGATAGGCGAGGCCGTCGCCCGCGAACTCGCAAAGTCGGCCAAGGTGTCACAGGTCATCGTGACCAAACGGGACATTTCCACCCTGCGGCGGCCGCTCCCGAAGAAGATCCAGGCGTCAACCGACAACAAGTTGGCTGCGAAGAAGGCCGATGTGATTATCGTCTCAGTCAAGGCCGCGGACGCCCGGCTCGTCCTGGACACCATAGCCCCCGAGGTGCGTGGGAAACTAATCATCTCGTTCATGGCCGCCATTCCCCTCCTGCGGCTGGAAAAGCACCTGCCCAGGGCCAAGGTCGTCAGAGCCATGACGAACATGGCCGCAATGGTGGGGGAGGCGGCCACCGCCTACTCGCATGGTCCGGGCCTATCCGAGGAGGACCTCGAGATCGTGAAGTTCCTCCTGGACAGGCTGGGCGAATCGGTGGAGCTCCCCGAGTCTCAGCTCAACGCTGTGACTGCTCTGAGCGGGAGCGGACCCGCCTACATAGCGATACTGGTTGATGCCCTGGTTACGGCCGGCTTGAAGGTCGGGCTGCAACGGGACACGGCCTTCAGGCTGGCCACTCAGACGCTCGTGGGAACGTCAAAGCTCCTGAGGGAGACGGGGATGAGCATCACCGACCTCAGAGACGCGGTCACCACTCCTGCAGGCACCACCATCGCAGGCATCTACGAGCTCGAGAAGGGCTCTTTCAGAACGAGCGTAATCAACGCCGTGGAGGCAGCAACCCAGGCCGCCGAGAGGGTCGCCAAGAAGTTCGAGGCCGAGCACTGACCGGGCACAGCGATCAGTAGATCATCGAGTCACTGGCAGCAAGCCTTCCTCCTCCGTCGAGGAAGCTCGGCCTCGAGAGTCCCTTCTTCTCGGCCCTTCTAAGGACCGAAAGCTGACTCGCGAACACGGCATGGAAGAGCTGATCGGCCTTCGAGCTTCCCCTCCCAGGTATTACCTTCGACCTGTAACCCTGGCGGGCGAGGGCCCTGGCCAGCTTGCTTGAAGCGCCTGCAGGGTCGAAACCAGCGAAGGCATTCACCACGTCCGCCTGCCCCAGGGAGAAGAGCTCCAGGTGGCTGAACTCCTCGAGCTGTTGGGCATGGGCCTTCATGCCGAGGAATTCGTAGGTCTTTGCGGCCGCGTACATGGCGACTGGGTACGCTAGGGAGTTCCCGAGGAAGTAGGTGGTGCCTTCTCCCCACCCGATGATCCTCTGGTCTCTGCCAGCAGCTCGGAACGCGCCGTCGAAGTCGCACTCCGCATGGCACCCTGAAATCTCCAGGACAGCCAGTAGCGAGAGGCTGAAGGACAGCAACCCCGGCGTCCGCGGCACGTACCTCATTGGCAGTCTGACGACCCTGTCGACGACGCCCCCCAGCTCGCTCTTCTCGTCAGCGGTGATGGCGGTGATCCGTCTTGCGCGAGTCCGGATCTTCTTGGCAGCCGCGACGTTCGAGGCTGTCCTCCCCGAGACAGAAATCAGGAATACGTCAGCTCCCTTGGCGACCTCCGGGGCGCTGGCCAGGTGATAGGGATCGAGTGCGAAGCACGTCCCAGCCGAGGCGAAGAAACCGGCCATGGCCGCCGCGTAGGAGTCTCCAGCCCCGACCAGGAGTGAGCCCTTGGCCGCCCGGGGGAAGCTGGCCGCCGAGAACCTCCTGAGTATGGAGGGCTGGCCCTCCACTTCTGAGGCGAACGGCTGCAACTCCTTCCCGGCCACGTCCCCGTCTCCGCGCCTGGCCTAATAACAACAGTCTAAGAATGGCGTTTCTCGACCGCCCGTGCATGCCCTGCAGGGTCGGGGTCCTAGAAGGAAAGGAGCTCCTCCTCTACTCCTTTCCGCCTCCTCACCCATTCACCAACGAGAGGGTGAAGAAGTTCTGGGGCGAGCTCGCACGCCGTCAAATCAAGGTGGAGCGGCTTCCCCCGGAGAAGGCCGACAGGGAGCTTATCGGACTCTTCCATACGTCCGAGCACATCAGGTACGTCGAGCTTGCGTCCCAGCTTGGGTACGGCGCCCTGGACCAGGGTGACACACCGGCTTACAAGGGGATCTTCGAGGCGACCCAGTATGCGGTCGGCTCCACCATCTCCGCCGTCGAGAAGGTAATAGCTGGCGAGGTAGACCATGCCTTCAACCCGGTCGGGGGCCTTCACCACGCCGCCAGGGATTCCTCGGCAGGCTTCTGCGTGTTCAACGACATTGGGGTGGCCGTCGAGGTACTCAGGAAGCGCCACAACCTCCAGAGAATCCTCTACGTCGACATCGATGTGCATCACGGGGACGGGGTATTCTACGCCTATGAGGCAGACCCCGAGCTCTTCATCTTCGACGTCCACGAGGACGGAAGGTACCTCTACCCCGGAACGGGCTCGTCTTGGGAGAACGGGTACGGGCCTGCCAAGGGGTCAAAGATCAATGTCCCCCTCGAGCCTGGCTCCGGGGACTCGGAGCTGGAGACTCGGCTGCCCAGGCTGGAGGAGTTCGCAAAATCAGCGAAGCCGGAGTTCATCATATTCCAGTGCGGCGCGGACGGCCTCAGGGGGGACCCCATCGCAGCGCTCAACTACACTCCAAGTGTGCACAGTCGGGTGGGGGAGCTGCTCCACCGGCTGTCCCACGACCTCTGCTCCGGGAGGATGATTGCTCTGGGAGGAGGAGGGTACGTGCCCCAGAACTGCGCCGACGCATGGATTGCCGTGGTCGAGGCGATGGCGAGGAGCGGCGCAGGCTGAAAGGATGTTCCAATCTTATCTATAGCTGTCCGAAGGGCGATAGAGACAGCGGGGGAGAATCGATTGGTCATTGATAGGATGGTTGTCAGGAAGTACATTTTCGACCACTTCTTCGAATACACCACGGCGCCACCGCTCGAGGAGGTGATGGAGAGGTTCAAGCTGACTCGCAAGGAGGCATTCGAAAGCTTCAGGGAGTTGGAAGCCGACCATCACATAACGATGGTACCAGGGACCCAGCGGATCCTCATCGCGAACCCCTTCTCCGCGCTCTCGACGCCATTCCGGGTCTTCGTCGGGAACAAGCGCTACTATGCCAACTGCGCCTGGGACACTGTAGCGATCCATGTGATGCTCGAGCTGGACGCCCAAATCGAGTCGTTCTGTCATCACTGCGCCGAATCGATAGAGCTAGTCCTCAGCAAGGGGCAGGTAAAATCGTCCAAGCCTTCGTCCCCCCTGATCTTTCTCAGCACCCCGGTATCCAAGTGGTATGACAACCTCATTGACACGTGCTCGAACAACATGGTCTATTTCTCGTCGAAGGAGCATCTCAACCGGTGGCTGGCGGAAAACCCCAAAGTCCGCGGGGAACCCCTGCCGGTGGAGAAGATGGTGGAGGCCTGCAAGCCGCTCTCGAAGGGTAGGATGAACCTCCACTACCAGAGACCCTCCGAGGAGGAGCTGATGTCCTACTGGGATTCGATCGGCCTGAGAAGCAGCTTCTGGGATTTCTGACCTGGCAAAGGGTTTAACGTCCATCGCTTG
>Ga0187771_10001258_pt1 | contig 16763 bp, 19 predicted proteins | sample 0116_SJ02_MP15_1_FD_133139 | JGI IMG/M metagenome (GOLD analysis project Ga0187771, IMG submission 133139) | Tropical peat soil microbial communities from peatlands in Department of Meta, Colombia - 0116_SJ02_MP15_10_MG | ecosystem: Environmental > Terrestrial > Soil > Wetlands > Peat | place...
ATGAATCTGCTGCGTATGGAGATGAACCCGCGGCTGGTCAATATCGTGCCGCCCGAGTACCAGATCGTGACCATGTCGCTCAAGGTCCAGATTGAAGATACTACGGGTAACATAGTTTTTGCCGTCCCGTTCATGACCATTGAGCCCATACGGGACAAGCTCAAGTCGGGGATGCAGTTCGACCTGATGGCCATTGATCCGCAATGGTCGCAGCGGCTCTCGGCCGAAATTCACGAGGCTCCGCTTGAAGTTTCCGTTGAGATGGGCAATGCCGGCATTTCCTTGCGTGAGCTTCTGGACCTGGCGGTCGGGGATACGATCATGCTGGACAAACCTTGCTCCGGCGAACTGTCGGTCAAGATAGAAGGGATGCCGAAATTCAGTTGTGTTCCCGGCATTCGTCATGGCAACAAAGCCATCCAGATCACCAAAATAAAAGGGGGCAGCAGTGAGTGACAAGCCTGAAGTGAACGAGTCGGCACAAGACAGGAAGAACCTCGACTTCATCCTTGACATCCCCTTGCAGGTGACCGTGGAACTGGGACGTACCAAGCTTTTAGTCAAGGATATACTCCAGCTTAACCAGGGCGCAGTGGTGGAATTGACCAAACTTGCCGGCGAACCTTTGGATATATTCGTTAACTCCAAACTTGTGGCCCGCGGCGAGGCGGTTGTCATAAACGACAAATTCGGCGTGCGCCTGGTTGATATCGTCAGCCCCAATGAGCGCGTGGAGAAGATTTTGTGAGAGGTGCGCTTGCCGCACCACTGCTTTGCCTGCCATCCAATGCCTGCGCTGAAAGCACTACCGGACAGGGATTCAGCTTTCTTTCCAGTTTGTTTCAGATGATGGCCGCCCTGGCGGTTGTTATCGGTCTGATCCTCATTACGTGGCACTTTTTCAACAAGTTTACCCGGAGTGCAACTGCCGGGAGATTTGCGGCAAGGCACATCCGTCTGGTGGAATCCCGTTATATCGCCCCCAAAAAGAGTCTCCTGCTCGTTGAAGTGGGGGGGGAATACCTGCTGTTGGCATGTACCGCCGACAGGCTCACCCTTATCAAGCAGGTCGATCTTCTGGAAGATATCGAGATCATCCCTGACGGCAAAGATGCCAAAACAGGCTTTGCGGGGATTTTGGACAGGCTGAGATCGTGAAACTATCCAACATGACGAAAAAAATAGGTATTCTGGCCGTCCCGGTCTTGGCGGTGCTTGTATCGGCAACGGCCCTTGCAGAGCCGCTGCCGTTTCCGTCGCTGAATATCGGTGTCGGTGCTGCGACCAAGCCCGGCGACGTTGCGATGACCATCCAGATTTTCCTGTTGTTGACCATCCTGTCCCTGGCCCCGGGCTTGCTGATCATGACGACCTCGTTCACCCGCATCTCGGTAGTGCTTTCTTTTGTCCGCACCGCCATGGGGACCCAGCAGGCGCCGTCCAACCAGATCATCCTGGCGCTCTCCATGTTTCTGACCTTTTTTGTCATGGCTCCGGTCTGGCAACAGATCGACAGGGAGGCCTACCAGCCCTGGAAGGCCCGGCAGATCAGCCAGGAGCAGGCAATGGAGCGGGCTGTCAAGCCGGTACGCAAGTTCATGCTCTCCCAGGTCAGGGAAAAGGACCTGGCGCTGTTCGTCAGTCTTTCCAAACTGCCGCAGCCCAAGAATGCCGAAGACATCCCGACCCTGACCATCATCCCGGCCTTCATGATCTCGGAATTGCGGACCGCTTTTCAGATCGGCTTTCTGATCTATGTTCCCTTTATCGTGGTTGACATGGTGGTGGCCTCGACATTGATGTCAATGGGGATGATGATGCTGCCGCCGGTCATGATTTCCCTTCCGTTCAAGATCCTGTTGTTTGTGCTTGTCGACGGGTGGGGCCTGGTGATCGGGTCCCTGGTGAAGAGTTTCGGATAAAAAACAGGGTAAGGTCAAGGCACCCGGCATTACTACGGGCCGTCTTTTCCGTTATCCCCCCAGAGGTTTCTATGACACCCGAATTTGTTGTCCAGATTGCGCGCCGCAGCTTTGAGACGACGATTCTCCTGGCTGGGCCGCTCCTTATCTCGAGCCTGGTGGTGGGCCTGCTGATCAGCGTTTTTCAGGCCGTGACCTCCATCAACGAGGCCACCCTGACGTTTGCCCCGAAGATCATCGCCGTCATGGTTGCCATGATAATCTTTTTCCCCTGGATGATGAGTTATATGGGCGACTTCACTCGCGAGATCTATTCCTTCATCGCCACCATGCGACACTGACATGGTGGTGCGCCGGTCTGAAGAGCCGTTGGCGGCAGTGCATCCAGCGTATCTCCCCCCATGCCGTTTGTCGCGGCAGATGAGCGGCCATGCGGCGAACAGGCCGCATACGGGGCGCTGAGGCATGCTTCCGCAGTATCCTTTTCCCTCGCTGCAGGAGGTGATCGTCTTTGCCCTGGTGCTGGGGCGCGTGGCCGGGATATTTGCCGCCATGCCGGCCTTTGGGGGGCAGCGGGCGCCGATGAACATCAGGGTGCTGACGGTGCTCATGATCACGCTGGTCTGTTTTCCGGTCCTGAAGATCACTCCGCCGCCGGTGCCAGGGGATATGTTCACCCTGGGCTTGCTGGCCCTGAGCGAGGTCGCGGTTGGGCTCACGCTCGCGCTGGTTGCCCAGATGGTCTTCGGCGCGGTGGAGTTCTGCGGCCAGATCATTGGCATGCAGATGGGCTTGACGATCGCCTCGATTATTGATCCCACCCGGGGCAACCAGGTTCAACTCATGTCCGTGCTTCAAAGCCTGCTTGCGACGCTGCTGTTTCTGGCCCTTGATGTCCACCATGTGTTCATTCGGGCAATAGTTGAAAGCTTCCGCGTCATCCCCATCGGCGGCTGGCATGTTTCGGGCGAGTTGATCGGCTTCATGATCCGGCGCACCTCCGACATTTTCGTGATCGGCATCCGCCTGGCCGCCCCCGTCATGGTGTCGCTTCTGTTGGCCAGCGTGGCCCTGGGAGTCATGGCGCGCGCCTTTCCCCAGATGAATATCTTCATCGTCAGCATGCCCCTCAATGTCGGCCTCGGCTTTTTGATCCTGGGGGGGACACTGATGATCTTCTTTCATGTTCTGGAGGTGTCATTCGGCGATCTGAGCGGACACATCACCACCCTGTTCAGATTGATGGCAAAGGGGGGATGACGGCTGGCGGAAGATTCCGACAAACATTCCAAAACAGAACAACCGACGGCAAAAAAGCTCAGTGAAGCACGGAAAAAGGGGGCGCCGCCCAAAAGCCAGGTGCTTACCTCGTCGCTCACGCTCCTGGCCGGGATTATCAGCATCTATATCTTTGGCAACTACATAATGGACGGCTTGAAAAAGAACATGGTGGCAATCCTCAGCACCATGGGCAGCTTCGATCTGACCGAGTCCAGGATGTACGCACTCTCGCTCAAGATGTTTGCCCTGATCCTCATGCTGTTGGCGCCCGTTGTGGGCACCGTCATCGTAACGGCGGTGATGGCGAATATCATCCAGGACAACGGGCAGTTTGATTTCCAGGCCGAGCGTCTCGGTTTCAACTTCTCGAAACTGAACCCGATCAACGGGTTTGGCAGATTCTTCAACAAAGATGCGCTGCTGGAGATCGTAAAATCGTTCATCAAGCTTCTGGTGGTGGGCCTCATAACGTACCGGGTGATGAAGGATGAAAGCCAGAACATCACGTTTCTGGCCGAGGCTGACATTGAAACGATCATCAACTATGTGGGTCATATCGCGTTCAATATCATAACCCATGCCTGCGGAGTCCTGCTGGTATTCGGCGTCCTGGATTTTGCTTACGTCAAGTGGCGCTATATGGACAGGCTTAAGATGACCAAGCAGGAGGTCAAGGAAGAGGCGAAGGAGCAGGACCTGGCGCCGGAGGTCAAGGGCAGGATCAAGAGAATGCAGTTCCAGATGGCCCGGCGCAGGATGATCAAAATCATCCCGACCGCCGACGTTGTCATTACCAACCCTACCCACTATGCCGTGGCCCTCAAGTATGACCGGGACCGGATGCTTGCCCCGCTGGTCATTGCCAAGGGGGTTGACGTGATGGCCGAGGCCATCAAGAAGATTGCCAGGGAGCATAAGATCACCCTGGTGGAAAACCGGTTTCTGGCCCGTGAACTCTATGACCAGGTCGGCGAAAATGAACCGATCCCCGAGTCGCTGTATGCAGCCGTTGCCGAGGTTCTCGCCTATGTGTACCGTCTCAAGGGGAAGATGTGACGGGCGGTCGGCCGCAAGGGCCGGGTCAACTAATTGACGGTTTCAAGGATTTGACACGCGGACTGCTGTTGTCGGTTGCGCCGGGTGCCGATCCGTGCGGCTCCGGGGGCTGATGCGCCGCCGTTGCATGAGGCGCCGGGCGGCATGAAAAATGCATAATATAAGTGAATTTTTTGGTTTTTGAGAAAGCGACCAGTAACGGAACCATAATGGCAAACGGAACAACTGAAGCAATAGAATTGCGGGGCTTCCGCAAAAATTCGGATATCTACGTAGCGATCGCCCTGATCGGCGTGCTTTCGTTGATGATCGTCCCGCTGCCGGCCTTTGTCCTGGACCTGTTTCTTGCAACGAACATCACGATCGCCATTTCCATTCTGCTCGTATGTCTCTATACGCAGCATCCGCTCGATTTTTCGGTATTTCCATCGGTCCTACTGGTCACCACGCTTTTCCGTCTGGCCCTCAATATCGCATCGACCCGTTTGATTCTGCTGCACGGCAGCGAGGGAGTCGAAGCGGCCGGGGCGGTTATCAAGGCCTTCGGCCAGTTTGTGGTCGGCGGGAATTATGTCGTCGGGGCCGTTATCTTCCTGATCCTGGTGATCATTAATTTTGTGGTCATCACCAAGGGTGCTGGCCGCGTGGCCGAGGTGACGGCCCGCTTCACTCTCGATGCCATGCCGGGCAAGCAGATGGCCATCGATGCAGATCTCTCGTCCGGCATGATAACCGAAAAGGAAGCCAAGGGGCGACGTATCAAGATCTCCCGTGAAGCTGATTTTTACGGCTCCATGGACGGGGCCAGCAAGTTTGTCCGCGGCGATGCCATAGCCGGCATTCTCATCATGTTGATCAACATCTTCGGCGGGTTGATAATCGGTGTCTGGCAGCAAGGGATGCCTCTCCAGACCGCCTTGACCAATTACACCCTCCTGACGATCGGCGAGGGTCTGGTGGCCCAGGTCCCGGCCTTGATCATCTCTACCGCAGCCGGCATCATCGTGACCCGCTCTGCCGACGAAAACAACTTCGGCGTCGAGATTACCGGCCAGTTCATGAACTATCCCAAGGCGTTCTACGTTTCGTCGGGGGTGTTGTTCCTGTTTGCCATCATCCCCGGCTTGCCCCATTTCGCGTTCTTCATGCTGTCGGTCGCGGCCTTTCTGGTTGGCAAGCTGGCGCGGGAGAAGGCGCAGATTGTGGAGGATGCCAGCGCGGCAGAACGCGTCTCGGGCGAGGAAACGATCGACCAGGCTTCGACGATCCGGCCGGTGGACGTGCTTGAACTGGAGGTTGGGTACGGTCTCGTCCCCATGGTGGACGCCTCCCAGGACGGTGAATTGCTGGAGCGCATTCGTTCGATCCGCCGCCAGTACGCCCAGAGGCTGGGGTTTGTCGTGCCTCCCATCCACATTCACGACAACCTGCAGCTTAAACCGTACGAGTACAATCTGCTCATCCGAGGAGCCCGCGTCGGCGGCAGCGAGTTGACCGGGCAATATCTGGCAATGGATTCGGGCGCAGTGACCCTGGCCCTGCCGGGAGCCGCTACCAAGGAGCCGGTATTCGGGTTGCCGGCAGTCTGGATACGCTCCGACGACCGTGACAGAGCCCAGATCAACGGCTATACCGTAGTTGACAGCACCACGGTGGTGGCGACGCATATCAGCGAAATCATCAAGCGTTACGCCCACGAACTGGTGGGGCGCCAGGAACTCCAGCTGTTGCTGGATAACGTTGCTGCCAGCGCCCCCAAGGTCGTGGAGGAGCTGATACCCAACCAGCTGAGCCTGGGTGCGCTGCTGCGGGTAGTCAAAAGCCTGCTCAAGGAAGGGGTCTCGATCCGGGATTTGCGCACCATCCTGGAGACGCTGGCGGATTACACAGGTCTTACCAAGGATCCGGATGTCCTGACCGAATTTGTGCGCCAGGGGCTTGGCCGTTTCATTGTCGATCAATACAAGCTGGAGGACGACACCCTGTACCTGATCACGTTGGACCGCGAGGTGGAGGATATTATCGCCGAGGCCATCCAGCCGTCGGACCAAGGCAATTTCCTGGCTATGGAGCCTAACAATGCCCAGAAGATCATAACCAGGATACGTTCCATGGCGGATCGTTTCGGTCCGAGCGGCGCCCAACCGGTGTTGTTGGCGTCTCCCACCATCCGCCGGCACGTCAGAAAGCTTATCGAGCGTTTTGTGCCGCATATGGCGGTGCTTTCCCATAATGAAATTCCGCAGAATATCAAAATCCAGTCATTAGGGGTGGTGAGCGTCAATGCTGGTTAAGACCTTTCAAGCAGCGAGTATGGCCGAGGCGCTCCGCATGGTTAAAGCCGAGCTTGGTCCGGATGCCATGATTTTGTCGACAAAGAAGGAGAAAACCGGGGGCATCCTGGGTTTTTTCAGCAAATCGGTGTATCGTGTGACAGCCGCCATAGAACCGGCGCCGAGACAAACCCCGACCCCTGCGCCCGTGCATGGAACCCATCGCCCCCGGCAGGAACGGGAACGGTCGGCAAAAGAAGAGCTGGAAAGCTCCATGTTCGCGCCTCTGGCACGGGAGCTCAAGGAACTGCGGGAGAAGGTTGACGCACTGTCGCGCCGGGAAGACGACACAAAGAAACCGGGCAGGGAGGAACATCAGGAAGACGCGGCGCCGCTGGGGCTGAATCTCAAGAATGTCCCCCGTGGCGATCTGGAGGAAATCAAGAAGCTCCTGCTCAACACCCTGGCCAAGAGCCAGGAGGGGGGCGCAAAAACGGTGCAGTGGCCCAACGTGGCGGAAACAGCGCCGTCGGAGGCGCATTCCGGGCAGGAACTGTTACCCGAGGATTCGCCGCTTGCCCAAGAGTTGATCCAGGCCGGCATTTCCACCGATCTCATCAGGAGGATTCTCGATACCCTCAATACCTTGCCGGCCGAGGACGGTGGCCAGAACCTCAAGGGCCGCCTGGGGGCAACGTTCTCAAAACTGATAAAGTTTGCCGGCGTACTCAAGATGCGCAAAAATTCTCCCCGGATCATTGCCCTGGTGGGGCCGACCGGCGTCGGCAAGACGACCACTACGGCCAAGTTGGCCGCCATGTATGCCCTTAACCGCGGCAACAAGGTTGCGCTCATTACCATGGATATTTTCCGTGTCGGCGCGGTGGAGCAACTCAAGACCTATTCCCGCATCATGGGCATCCCCCTTGAGGTGGCCTCCACGCCCAAAGAGCTGGAAAAGGCCGTGGAAAAACATTCGGCCTGCGACCTGATCTTCATCGATACGGCCGGCAGAAGCCACAAAGACAAAGAAAAACTGGACGAGATGAAGAACTTTCTCGACAACAAGATCCCCATCGAGGTCTATCTGTGCCTTTCTGCTACGACGAAAGACCGGGAGCTGGAGGAAATTCTCAACCGTTTCAAGATATTTCAAATCAGTAAAGTCGTATTTACCAAAATCGACGAGAGTGAGAGCTTTGGGAACATGGTCAACCTGTTGATGAAGGACAATCTTCAGATCGCCTACTTTACCACGGGGCAGCGGGTACCGGAGGACATCGAGGTGGCGACCTCCGCCAAACTGGCCGACATGATTTTGCGGGAGGCGTCCGAATGAGCACGATACCCGGAATGGGCGATCAAGCCGATACCCTGCGCCAGATGGCACGGCAGAATCGCAAGAATGCTCCGTCAGACCCATCCGCGCCGCCTGTGGCCGAAGAAGAGGGCGATCACGGTATCCGCGTCATCTCGGTGACGAGCGGTAAAGGGGGCGTGGGCAAAAGCAACGTGGTTTCCAACCTGGCCATGGCCCTGTCTGCCCAGGGCAAACAGGTGCTGATCATTGACGCGGATTTGGGGCTGGGCAACCTGGACGTGCTCCTGGGGCTCTCCCCCGTGTATAACCTGAACAACGTGTTCAATGGCGAAAAGAGTATCAACGAGATCATCATTGAAGGTCCAGCCGGCATCAAGATTATCCCGGCCGGCTCCGGCGTTCAGGAGGTGACCAGCCTCAGCCAGCACGACAGGCTCAGGTTTCTGGATGAGTTGGACATGCTTGAAGAGCAGTTTGACATCATGATCGTGGATACCGAGGCGGGGATCTCCGAAAATGTAACCTACTTCACCGCGGCAGCCCAGGAGATCATCGTCGTGGTCTCCCCTGAGCCGACCTCCATAACCGATGTGTATGCCCTGATCAAGCTGTTGGCGACGCGCTATTCCGAACATCATTTCAAGGTGCTGGTCAATATGGCCAAGGATAGCGAGGATGCCCTGGAGGTATTCCGCAAGCTGGCGAACGTTGCCGGACGTTTTCTCGACATCTCCCTGGATTATCTGGGATGCGTCGTCAAAGACGAAAAAGTGGTGGAGGCGGTGAAGCGGCAAAGGGCTGTGTACGATCTTTTCCCCGAATCCGAGGCGGCTGCCTGTTTCACCACCCTGGCTCGAAGGGTCATTGAAAACACGCGCAAAACCAGGCTTAAGGGAAACATCCAGTTTTTCTTCCGGCGATTTCTCGATAACTCGACTGGCGGCTGAGTTTGGGCGCCGGCAAGCTCCATATGGCGTATGCCGGGACCGACCCGGCGTTGCGTGATACGCTGATCATGCAGAATATGCCCATGGTCAAGTACCTGGTGAGCAGGATCGTCTCCCAACTCCCGCCGCATCTGGACTCGCAGGATTTGACGAGTGCGGCGGTGATTGGCCTGATAAATGCAGCAGACCGTTATGATCCTGCACGGGGGGTATTGTTCAAAACGTTTGCGGAACAGCATGTGCGCGGGGCCATCATTGACGAACTGCGTTCCTACGACCTTCTGAGCCGCTCCATGCGCGAGAAGTACAAACGCCTGGAGCGCGAGGTAACGAGCCTCGAACATGCCCTGGGCCGGAACCCGACCAGCGAAGAGGTGGCCGAGGCGCTTTCCATAAGCCTCGACGAATATTTCGACCTGTTGGATGACGTGCATGTGCTCACGTTTATCAGTCTGGACGACAGCTGGGAGGATGAAGACGGCAACGTGGTCTGCCTCTCGGACGTGCTGAACGAGCAGGAAGAAAAGAGCCCGCAGCATCGGGTCATACGAATGCAGCTGGCCGAAGCATTGGGGGCGGCCATCGAGGCGCTGCCGGAAAAAGAGCGATTGGCGGTGACGCTCTATTACAACGAGGGGATGAGCCTTAAGGAAATCGGCGCAACCTTGAAATTGACCGAATCACGCATATCCCAGCTCATCAGCCAGGCCATGGTCCGGTTGCGGGGCAAGCTGAAGCTGTACCGAGACTGAAAAGAGAGGGACCAACATGAACAGTGGCATGTATTCTGCGATTTCAGGCAATATCGCGGCCATGGAGAGAATGGATGTTATCAGCAACAATCTGGCCAACGTTAACACGCCGGGTTTTAAAAAGGACAAGATGAGCTTCGAGGGGGTGCTCTCCAGCGCTGCCATGCCGCCGACGGTCCCCCCGGGCAAAACTGCCGACCCGCTTCTTCAAAAGGAGAATTTTTACACTGATTTCAGTGCGGGCCCGATCAAACAGTCCGGCAACTCCTTCGATCTGGCGATTGAAGGTTCTGGTTTTTTCACGGTATCGACCCCAAACGGCCTGGCCTATACGAGGCAGGGTAATTTTCATCTGGCGGCTGACGGAACCCTGGTGACAGCCGACGGCTATCCGGTCATGGGACAAGGGGGAGAGATCAAAATAACGGGGGGCAAGGTCGATATCGCTGCGAATGGCGCGATTACCGCAGACGGCACTGCGGCGGGTACCATCAGCCTGGTGGATTTTCCCCAGCCCTATAATCTGACAAAGGCGGGCAGCGCGCTGTTTGTGCCGGCCGATCCCCAGCAGACAGCCGCAACGGCGACATCTGCGCAACTGCGTCAGGGTTTTCTGGAGGGCGCCAATGTGGATTCAGTCACCGAAATGGTGCAGATGATAGAAACGAATCGCTATTTTGAAATGTGCCAGCGGGTGATACAGGGGTTCGACAATATGGCCAACAAGGCCAGTAACGATCTGGGTAAATTATAACGGGTTTTCCGGACTGAAACCAGCTACTGTTTTCATATAAATCTTAAAGGAGACACAGCCTATGTTACGCGCAATTTGGACAGCCGCATCGGGTATGCAGAGCCAGGAAACGAATATAGACGTGGTTGCCAACAACCTGGCCAACGTCAATACCACCGGCTTTAAAAAAAGCCGGGCCGATTTCCAGGATCTCATGTACCAGAATATCAAGAGCCCCGGTTCGCCGTCAACCACCACCACCCAGGTGCCGACCGGCATCCAGATAGGTCTTGGGACGCGGCTAGCAGCGGTCTCGAAACTGTTTACCTCCGGCAATTTGACCCAGACCGGCAACAGCTTGGATATGGCGGTCCAGGGCAACGGTTTCTTTCAGATCCTGATGCCTGACGGCACCACGTCATATACGCGTGCCGGCGCCTTCAAACAGGATAGCCAGGGACGGATCGTCACCTCGGATGGTTATCCCATGCTGCCCGAGATCGTGATCCCGACCAATGCCACCAATATCAGCATCGGCAACGACGGCACCGTGGCGGTGAACCTGCCGGGCCAGACTACTCCCACCACCGTGGGGACCATCCAGATGGCGATGTTTCCCAATCCGGCGGGGCTCTCGGCCTTTGGACAGAATCTGCTGACCCAGACCGAGTCCTCCGGCAACGCCACTACGGGAACTCCCGGTCAAAACGGCATCGGGACGATTTCCCAGGGTTTTCTGGAAATGAGCAATGTTGATTTGGCAACGGAAATGGTCAACATGATTATCGGTCAACGGGCATATGAGATCAATTCCAAGGCTGTGCAGGCTGCCGACCAGATGTTGCAGACCGCTAATCAAATGAAGAGCTAATTTGCCGTATGTTAGAGGATTTTAGTATTATGACTCAGCGCATTGCCGCCGTTGTGATTTGTTGCCTCCTGTTGTTGCCGGTATGGGCCTCGGCCGGTCAGCAATCGCCGGAGATTTCTGCGGACGACAGCCGTATCACGGAAGAGGTGACCAGGTACATTACACAGAAGACGGATCATCTTGGTCTGACAATCCATATCAAACGCATGGCCATCGGCGCGCATCCCGTTCTCCCCGCGGGGCCGCTTGACTTCGCGGTCATTGCCCCGCAGCAATGGGAAGGGTGGGGTTACGCGAATCTTGCCGTCATTGCGCGGCAAGGCGACCGGGTGGTTCTCAATAGCCAGGTGCAAGTGGAGGTCGAGGCGCTTGCGGACATGGTGGTTGCCGTGCGGCAACTGGATTATGGTACGGTTGTTTCCGCTGCGGATATCGCAGTGCAGAAACGGGACGTGGCCGCAGCGGGAGGGAAATTTGCCGGCGACATCAGTCTGGTCGTGGGCAAGCGGTTGCGGACGTCCATCAGGGCCAACGCCGTTATTCGCACGGATCTGCTGGAAAAGGTCCCCATAATAAAAGCAGGCCAGATGGTGACCATTGTCGCGGAAAATGAGGTTATGAAGATCACGGTGGCCGGTCAGGCCAAAGGTTCCGGCGCCGAGGGAGATACCATCATTGTGGAGAACCTGAGTTCCAAAAAGGATATCCCGGCCATTGTCGTGAACGCGACGACAGTGCGGGTCGAGTTTTAGACCAATGAGAAAAAAGGATGTTTGTATGAGACGGAGTTTCTATCTTTTGCTGACCATGGTCTGCGCTGCATGTGCGGTTCAGAAGTCCGAGGTCAAGACGCCCAGATTCGATGAACAGATTGTCAAGAAACCGGCGGATTATTCCAACGGCTCCATATGGCAGGCGTCGTCCAGAAGCATAACCGAGGACGTCAAAGCGTATCAGCGCGGCGATATCATCACGATTGTCATCTCGGAAACATCCACTGCATCCAAGCAGGCCGCAACCAGCACGGAACGCTCTTCGTCGGTCACGGCCGGCATACCCAATCTCCTGGGACTTGAGAAGTTCGGCATGATCAAGAACAACCTGGATTTGAATAATTTGATCAATGCCAGCGGCGATTCCAAATATGCCGGCACCGGTTCCACCTCCCGGCAGGACAACCTGACGGCAACCATCTCGGCAAAAGTGACCGATGTCCTGGCAAACGGCAACCTTCAGATTGAAGGACGCCGCAATGTGAAGGTCAACGGCGAAGACCAGGAAATTATCCTGACCGGCACGGTGCGGCCGGTTGACATAAGCACGAACAATACCGTCAACTCGATATTTGTGGCTGACGCCAAGATCAGCTATTCAGGCCGGGGGGTTATCTCCGACCGGCAGAGTCCGGGATGGTTAATGAACATTCTCGACAAGATATGGCCTTTCTAAGGCCCGTGGCGTAAAGGTGACCCGCATGAGAAGAACCGTCGTTTTCATAATTCTGATGCTGCTTCTGACATCCAATGCCCACGCTGTCAGGATCAAGGACATTGCCGCCTTCGATGGGGTGCGCGACAACCAGTTGATAGGTTACGGTCTGGTTGTAGGCCTCCGCGGCACCGGCGACAGCAGCCAGGTGCTGATTCAGGTCCAATCGGTCATAAATGTGCTGGAACGCATGGGCATCTCGGCCGCCAATGCCAGCTCGATCCAGTTGAAGAATATCGCTGCCGTCATGGTCACGGCAACATTGCCGCCGTTTACAAACCAGGGCAACAAGCTGGATGTTCTGGTCTCATCCATGGGAGACGCCACGAGCATTGCCGGCGGGACCCTGATAATGACGCCGCTCCGAGGCGGGGACAATCAGGTGTATGCCGTCGCCCAGGGCTCGGTGCTGACGAACTCGTTCGCTTTTGGCGGTCAGGCGGCCACCGCCCAGAAGAACCATCCCACAGCCGGCACCATTCCCAATGGCGCGCTGGTGGAGCGGGAACTGCCCAATGTGCTGGCAGGCAAGAGCAAATTGCGGCTTAATCTGAATAAAGCGGACTTTACTACGGCGGCCCGGATTGAAGCGGCAGTTAACGGCAAGTTCGGCCCGCAGATCGCGACGACCACGGATCCCGGTTCGGTAATCCTCACCATTCCCGAGAGTTATGCCAACCGTACGGTCGATTTCGTGGCGGCTCTGGAGTCTCTCGAAGTACGGCCGGACAATGCGGCCAGGGTGGTGCTCAACGAACGGACCGGAACCATCGTTATGGGGGAGAATGTCAGGATTTCCACCGTGGCGGTATCCCATGGCAATCTGTCCATTGTCGTCAAGGAGACGCCCCAGGTGTCCCAGCCCGCTCCCCTCAGCTCGGGTGGACAGACCGTGACCGTGCCCAGGACCGATCTGAAGGTTACCGAAGAGTCGCGCCGCCTTATGGTGATGCCGGAAGGAGCCAGTATTGGCGATGTGGTGCGGGCATTAAACTTCCTTGGGGTAACACCGCGAGATTTGATCGGCATTTTCCAGGCAATCAAGGCTTCAGGGGCTCTTCAGGCGGATTTGTCGATCATCTAGTTTCCAACCGGCGATTTCGGGATGGAAGCAGCACCACGAAAAAGATTCAAGAAGTCTCCGGATATGGCGATAAGAGAAAAGAACTATGGACACGAGCGTATCCCAGATTGCAGTCAGTTCGGACGCCGCCTCCGTGGAGAAGGCGCGTCAACTTCTGCGCCAGGCCGACGGAGTTTCCGGAGGGGTGAGCCCGCAACAACGGGCCAAGGCCCACAAAATAGCACAGGATTTTGAAGCCCTTTTTGTGGGGATGATGATGAAATCCATGCGTGCGACGGTGGGGCAGGACACCCTGACCGGCGGTGGCCATGGGGAAGAAGTGTTCCGTCCCCTTTTGGACCAGGAATATGCCGCGGCCGCAGCCAAGCGTGGGATGGGGCTGGCGCCGCAGATCGAAAAGGAAATAATTCAACAGGAGGAGCGCCGGAACAACCCCGTAAAGGTGGATACGACGGAATAAGCTCCGTTTCAGTGAGGAATGGATAGCGTGAAGACGGTCCTGTTGGAAATAGTCTCGGTCCAGCTTCGCCTGCTCGAGGAGTTATACCGTGTCCTTGAACGGGAGACGGACGAACTCGGCAACATAAGCCTGGAAGCCATGGCCAGGACCAACCAGGAAAAAGAAAAACTTATGGGGAGCATCGAGGCGAATGCCGAGGCGTTTTGCCAGACTATGGCCGCGGCAGGGGCCGACGCGGGACTTGCCCCGGGGGCTACGCTGGCTGAAGTCGCCGCCGGTTCCCGGCAGAAGGATTTGACAAAATTGTACCAGGAACTCCTGGCGGCTGTGCAACGGGTTCAGAGGCGCGCTGCCACGAATCACAGGATTGCGGTAAATTTCACGACGACAACAGGTTCTACACTGAATTTTTTGGCCCGCCTTATGAATCAGTCCAGCATGTACGGGGCCTCGGGTGGTTACCAGCAGGGGACGTCGGGTGCGGTCATGATCAACAGGAAGGCCTGACGGCATTCCCGGTTGAGAGGTATGACTGCCGACAGGGAGGGGGAGCTGTGACGGATATGAAAACGCTGGAAGAAAAGCTGCACAGCCAGCTTCAGTTGTATGAAAAGCTGTACCGGCTTCTCGGCGACGAGACCGGTGCCCTTGCCGCCATGAATCTTGCGGATATTGAAGATATGACCCGGCAAAAGAATGAACTTACAGAAGACATTCGGAAAGCAGACATCTCGCTCCGCCGGATCGTTTCCGCGCTCGCCGCCGAGAAGGGGTTCGCTCCGGAAGCCGCTCTGGGAACCATTGCCGCTGCGATGGGAAAAGAAAAGATTTTTCATTTGTGCCGGAAGCTTTCCGAAACCTGGCAGCGCATTCAGGATGTTGTTGCCTTGAATGGCACGATTTCCGAACAATTTTTGAAAACGGCTGTTTTGGCGAGCGACCTTTTGGGCAGCTTGGCAAACAACTCTCACATGTATGGGGCATCCGGGGGGTATGTGTGGAACACGTCCGGATCGACCATGATCAATAAGGAGGCATAATCATGGGCATGAGCCTTAATTCTGCGTTACAGATTGCCGCCAGCGGTATCAATGCATATCAGACGGCCATTAGCGTAACCAGCGACAATATTTCCAATGTCAACACACCCGGCTATACCAACCAGACGGCAGTGCTTGAAACTGGCCCCCAGCAGGTCTCTGCGGGCGGCTTGTACGTGGGGAGTGGCGTAACGGTCTCCTCCATACAGCGTTCCTACGACGCGTATCTGCAAACCCAGATTGACAATTCCCAAACCGCCCAAGGGTATGATACCGCCACTTCCACCATGCTTCAGGAGGTTCAAGCCTCCTTCAACGAGACAAACAGCGACGGCATATCGACGGCCATAAGCAATTTTTTCAATGCGTGGCAGGGGGTGGCCAATGATCCGACGAGCACGGCGGCTCGGCAGACGGTGCTGACAGACGCCCAGACCCTTGCGCAGAACTTCAATTCCGTCAGCAAAACCCTTTCGAGCGATATTACCTCGCTCAATACGTCATTGGGCACGATGACAAGCAGCATCAATCAGAGCCTGGCAAATATCGCCCAGCTCAACAGCCAGATCAAGGTCGTGACTGAAGCCGGCGGCAATGCAAACACCCTTGAAGATCAGCAGGATGCGGCAATACAGAGTCTTTCGAAACAGATAGGGATTACCAGCACGCAAAACAGCGACGGCACCATGAGTGTCACCTTTGCCGATACCGGCGCCAGCCTGGTCAGCGGCTCGCAAGCAGGATCGTTTTCCCTGACGACGGATGCCGTGACCGGCCTTAATGATGTAAACCTGACCCCGGCCGGAAGCGCAACCTCCAGCCAGGTATCCCCTGTCTCGGGTCAGCTCGGCGCAACGATGACGCTGATGAATACCACCATTCCCGGCTATCAGAGCAAACTTGATGCCCTGGCAAGCACCATTGCAACGGCGGTCAATTCCCAGCAGAAAGCCGGCTATGACCTGAACGGCAACAAAGGGAGCGCCCTGTTCAGTGGAACAACAAGTGCGGCAACGATTGCCGTTAGTTCATCGATCACCGCAAGCGGGATCGCCGCTGCGTCGGCAAGCGGTGCCGGCGATGGCAACAACGCCCTGACGGTGTCGGATCTCGCCAATGATGCCACGCAAATGAGCGGACAGACGTTCAGCGGCTATTACAGCAGTCTGGTGTCCCAAGTCGGCCAGGATGTCCAGAACAGTGAAAGCAACGTCACCAAGGACACGGCCTACAGCACTCAGCTGAGTACGCTGCAACAGTCCAACTCGGGGGTTTCACTGGATCAGGAGTTGATCAATCTCACCACATACCAGCAGTCCTATGGAGCATCGGCCAAGGTACTTGTGGCGGTAAACAATATGATGACTACGCTTCTGAGTATAATTGCCGCGCCCTAGGAGCCTGTCGGGCTTAGGAGGAATCTGCTGCAAATTCGTCTGAACGGTCCATCCTTCACCGATTTCTTGGTCAATAGAGCATCTATTAACCGGCAAAATCGGCAAAATCTGGCCTCGCTCAGCCGAATTTTCGCAACG
>Ga0187771_10001259_pt1 | contig 16761 bp, 23 predicted proteins | sample 0116_SJ02_MP15_1_FD_133139 | JGI IMG/M metagenome (GOLD analysis project Ga0187771, IMG submission 133139) | Tropical peat soil microbial communities from peatlands in Department of Meta, Colombia - 0116_SJ02_MP15_10_MG | ecosystem: Environmental > Terrestrial > Soil > Wetlands > Peat | place...
AAGCGCGTCCTCCCGTGCGTTCTCTAAGTTGTTGAAAACAAACAGTGGCGGTGTAGCTCAGGTGGTTAGAGCGACGGTCTCATAATCCGTAGGTCGTTGGTTCGAGTCCAACCGCCGCCACCATTCAAAATAAAGCACTTACAAACTAGTGTGCCAGCTTTGTGCCTTGCCTTCTTGCTGGGCCGGGGGTATCTTCGAGCCAGCAAGGAGGCTGCTATGGACGTAGCAGTTTACAAACGGCACAGCGCGGATTGTGTCAAAGGCCGCACCAATCGGGCGTTTTCAAAGTGCGGCTGTCGCGTATGGCTGGAAGGATATGCGACCACAGACGCAGAAGTGCGGGCGGTTGCGGCTGTCTATCCGGGCTACAACAAGCGCGGGCGGTTTCGGCTATCGGCCAATACCCGCAATCTGGCGCAGGCGCAGGAAACGGCGCGCACAATTGAACGCCGGGCGCTGGACATTGTGGCAGGCGTGACAAACCCTGCCGACCAGATGACCGTTGTCAAGGCCGTAGACATTTTTATGACGGCCAAGCGCAACAGTGGGATTGAAGAGCCAACGCTCCTGAAACTGGAAAAGACCACGGCGCGCATCAAGCAGTTCTGTGATGCCGATGGACTAGATTTCTTGGCGGACGTTAACCTGACCCACCTGACAGGCTGGGATTGGGGCCGCAATTTCAAAACCACCCTCAGCTTGATTACGAATCAGGAACGGGTCAAGAGCTTCTTTCGCTACTTCCACAACGCCGGTGTAATCGCGAAGAATCCGGCTGCTGCGTGGCCCCGGATAAAAGGCAAGGTTGACCAGGTCTCCGGCTTTACCCCAGCGCAATACCAGCGCGTGCTAGATGCGATTCCCAAAGCTGGGTTTAGTGGCACGATGCAGACGCGCGTGCGGGCGCTGGTGGAGCTAATGCGACATGGCGGTTTGGCAATCATTGACGCCAGCACGATTGAACGCGACAACATTGTGCGCAACGGCAACGACTACCGCATCCAACTGGCCAGCAGACAAAAGACCAGCAAGGCAGGCCAGCGGCAGCCGATTGACAATGCTATCCCCCGCGCCGTGGGCAAGCTGCTGCTAGAGGTTTTGAACAGCAACCCGCAGTATGTGTTTTGGTCTGGTGGCAAATCCGGCAGTGACGAAGAGAAGCGCGAGGCCGTGAAGTATTGGCAGAAGCAGATACGCACGCTGCTAGATTGCGCGGGGTTCCCAAAAGCTACCAGCCATAAGTTCCGGCACACGCTTGCAATTGAAATGATTCGCCACGGCGCGACGTTTGAAGACGTTGCTGCGGCCTTGGGCAATACCGTGGGCGTCGTCGCCCGCTTCTACTCCCATGAATGGGCCAGAGTACGGGTAGGGAAAACCGACGCCGCGATTAAGGCGACGTGGTGACGTGGTAGGGTTGCAGTTTTGCGAAGACTGCAACCTGTGAAAAGCCGCGTCTGGCGCGGGTTTTCGTTGCTTTTTCCGGTTGAGTGGCGTTACACTGTACTTGCTTGCCGATTTGAAGGCATGTGCGGCCAGCCGGTATCCGTTGGCGCGGATAGCAAGCCGGAGCCCTTCGGGTTGTAAACCCCGATACCCCAAACAAGGCCAAGTTGTTCCACAGGTTTTGTATGGGCACATGCGCCCCCGATACCACCGCAGAACAGCACTACAGCATCAACCAGCTTGCAGCCCTGTGGGGGCTGGACCCCGATACGCTCCGCCCGTATTTCAAAGCGCGGCCCGGCGTGCTCAAAATCGTGCGCCCGGAAGCCCGGCTTAAACGTGGATATACCACGCTTAGGATACCTGCCAGCATCGCGGAGCAAGTGCATCGGGAGTTGGTGCGATAAAACCTGCTCAAACAAGAGGAAATGGGAAATAGACAAGAAACAGTATGAGGAAGCGGTCGCGGCGATTTTTGACATTTACAACGCAGCCACAACCTTAACCGCATCTGCGCTTAAACCGATACGGCAGTGACGTTAGTGATGTACCCCGGCTTGCAACGGAGGCTTAAGCTGGCGTGTTCTAGCTGTGAGCTTGGGGCCGCCAGCGCCACACGCCGTAACACGCGCGTGGAATGTTGGCCGCCCAGCGCCGTACGGCAATGGGATTACAGCATAGAGCCCGTGCTTAATGCGGCTCAACTTTGCGGAAGGCGCGACCGTGTAAACAAATTGCGCCACCTACTTGCAAGGTAGGGCAGCAAACGGAACAAGCAGAAGGAGAACATGGCACGCAATCAAGAACTTTTTACGACTTTCGGCGTGCTTGCAACACACCGAATCACGCTTTGCCAGCGTGCCTTCTGCGCCCGGCCACTAAACGGTGGCTGGGCGTTCCGTTCTGCAAAGGAACGGAAATGACGACACGCAGGTTTGCCGATAGCTTCCATCCAAAAGTTAAGCCCCCAGCAGGAGAACCTTGCGCATTGAAGTGGCACTATACGGGTGTGATGCGCGAACTGGTCGGTTACTTCGACAACATGGCGGCCATTGACCCCGGCGGCGAACGCTTTGTGTTTACCAGCATTGCGTACATCCTCAAAAACGCGAAGGTCAAACGTTACAACGGCAAGCCCTACAGTGAAAGCGCGATACGGCACGCGCTGGCGGAACTTCGCGCGCGCCGAATTATCAGCAAGCAATTGGTGCGCGAGCGCTGGGTTAAATCGGGTGAAAGAGGCCACCAAGTTTTGCGCAAGCTAACCGGCTCAATTGTTGCGCCGCACGATTGCATCGCCCACATGGTAGGCGACGAGTGCCATTTTGTTGGCCCTGTGACCCATCGCTGTGGGCGCTGGCAGCGAACGGGCGACGCTGGCCCCGGCAGCGTGTTGTATTGGGCAGGCTGCGCCCAGCACGGTACCAACAGCGGCCCGCCCCCGGCTGGCCCCGGTACCGACCGCGATGGTACCGTGATGGCCCCGGCGATTGAAAGCAAAGGGCAAGCAAATGCTTGCGAACGGCAAGCCGGGCTTGCCCCTGTGCAAGCCACGCTTGCGCCCAGCAGCGCAGGGCTGATTGCAGGGCAAAGTGCAGGGCAAAGTGCAGAGCGGAGTGCAGGGTACTGTGCAGAGTGGAGTGCAGGGCCGATTGCAAACCCCGATTTTGCCCAAGTTGCTGACCCTTTAGATAGTAACGGCCAAAATCCGGCAGTAAGCCTTTGTAACCGTCAGCATCCGCAGGAACCAATCAAGCCAACCAAGCCGGATTACCCGGCCAAGCCTGCGGAGCAAAGCAAAAACCTCGGGGGCCAAGACTTCTCTCACATCGCTGCGCAAGCTAACGTGACTAAAACTGTTGGGGTTGGGACTAGGAGCTTGGGAGTTGAAGTGAATGCGCCTGCGGCGCACGCTGACGAAACCATAGGCCAGCGGTTTGCAGGTTATGACGACGAACAGCTACTCGAAGAAATCAGCGACGGCGAGATTGACGTTTACAAATTGAAAATTACGGGCAGCATCGGCAGGCATGGTGTTGAAAGTGGCGATGTACAAACGGTCGCAATTTATGCACGCAAAGCCATCGCAGAAATTGCAGCACAACCTTGGCCCGCAACACTCGCGGCCTGCGCGCGCCTAATGGACCGCACCATCCGGTTGATGCGAAAAGATAGCGTGGAATATCCGCCGGGCTGGTTACTGGTTTTGAAGGAATTGCAGCGCAGCGGCAACAAGCCCTGTAGCTGGAAGCGTACAGGGTCAGATGATTTTGTGCGTGACCCAGCGTGGGAAATGTGCCGCGATGGTATCCGCAGGCGTGAAGCTGACCGCGTAACAGAGCGGTACACGGTTAAGGCCGCTGACGGCGTTTGGGACAGACCCTAACACAATGCGCGTAAGTACGAGATGGAATCCTGCTGGCAAATATCCGCAAGGCAACGTTGGCCGAAAGCATCGGTCGAAGGCGATGGTCCGTTCGCGCTGCATTCCGCCTGCTGCCCAAACGGAATGGTTCGGCTGTACTTTTTTTACGCGGAAATTGTGGCCGCATTTTCTAAGCCTTGTGGCTGCCGTGGTTGCTGGCGTGAGCAGCACACTGCTTACCAGTTGAAACCAGCCACGCCGCCGGCTCAAAGGGCACCGATTTATGTGAGTGAGTACCGTGATTAAACACATGGCAATTCCGTTGGACGTTTTAGCGGATGGAATTGATTGGGGAACCGATGAGCTATTGTGCAGGCAAACGCAAGTACCGCAGCATCGAACTGGCGCTGGACGCGCTGGATGCAATCAAGGCAAAAAACAACGACGCGCAGCGCCACAAAAATCTGAAGCCGTACCGCTGCGCGATTTGCGACCACTGGCATATCGGGCACGACCACAAGAAGGCGGCCATTATCGCAAAGCCCAAGGGGCCAAAAGAACCAACACCTGGTCAGCTCCGCAGGGCGCGCAGGCGTGCAGCCGAAAAGGCAGTGCGAGCTTTCCTGTGGCAAGACCGCGTTGAAACGCTGCGCTATTTGCAGGCCGCTGTTGACCGCGAAATGCAGGCTTACGCTGCTGCTGGCCGCCAAAAGGTAGCGCCGCAGCCCATGTAACAGCAGCCCGGTATTTTGCCATGCGGCCTAGTGAACCGTGTGGCCTCCTGTAAGGGTGGTGGGCCGCCCGCCATGCGGCCCGCCTATTTTTATGAACGAAAATTTCAGTTGCGAAGTGACCGGCCTCGATAAGCTGCAAGCTGCGCTTGAGGATTTGGGCGACAAGCAGGCTAAGGCAATCGTGCGCGACGCGACCCGCGCCGCTGGCAAGGATTGCGTGCAGGCACTTGTTGAAAGCTCAGGCGGCGTGCATGGGGAACCCGGCGACCTGCTGCGCGACCCCAAAAGCTGGAAAATGCGCTACCGCAGCATCAAGGGCGAGCTTGCAGGCAGTGTCAAGATTTTTGCCACAGGTAGCTTGCCCAAAGAGCGCGTTGGAACTGGTAAAGGAAAACAGCCAAAAGGCCGGTTGTATCATCGCAGCCTTGCATACTTGGTCAAGTTGATGGAGCTTGGCCCAACTGGCCAGCGCTACCCTGTGATGACTTCCGCGTTTGATTCCCACGCTTCAAATTTCATCGACAAAATCGTGCAGGTTATCCAGCAGAAACTCGCACGCTACGGGAAGTAGAAAATGCCCAACGCACCCGAATCCGAATACAAGCACTGGTACGACCTGCGAGTTTGGACGCGCCTTAAGCAGCAGTTTTTTATCACCTATCCTGACCAAGCAATCTGCAATCACGTTGACCCGCAAACTGGCAAGCGCTGCGATAGGCCAAGCACGGATGTTGACCACATAATCCCGCACAAAGGAAATTGGGACCTATTTACCGACCTGAAAAACCTGCAAGGTTTATGCCACGCACATCACGCCGAAAAAACAGCGGCAGAAAATGGTGGATTTGGTAACAAGCCCAAGGAGCCAGCGCCCGGCCATACTACAAACTTCGGCGGCGTTGGCGGATGCGTGTCCGCAGTTGGCAGCGATGCCATCAACAAAGCCCTTGGCGATTGGGCGTAGGAACCCCTTCCCAATCCACTAACCGGCAGGGCCGTGTCAGAAAAAAGCTCACCTGCACAAATCATCGCAAAATACAAGATAGATTCTCGCTGACCAGCGTTCTACGCTATTAACACCGTGCAACTAGCACGCTGGAGGAAAAGCAAGTGGACCAAATACTGATACAACCCACGCACCCCAAGGCCACTGGTAGCGATACTAATGGCTGGGCGTGCCCGCACATTACGCCTGATGAGGCCAGCTTGGTTGAGATTACGCTGTGCCCTGATTGCTACGAGTTAATGCACTGCGGCGAAGACCCCGTGATGGTAGATAGTGCAGGCCGCGTGCGCGTGCGCTGGGCTACGGCTGAGGAGTTCGGCGCAATCCATTAACCCCACAGTCCCCGGTTGCCAAGCCGGGGCCACGAAGTCGTGCCCAAAACCCGGTCGAGCACACCAACCCCTCAAACCACACACAACCCCCCGGACCAATCGAAATAGCCCCGGAAGCGACCCGAAACCAGCGCGTTTCAATCGGTATCTGGCCAGCCTATGCAGCATAACCAGCCCGCCCCGGCCCAGCCTGCCTATCAGGCCGTGTGGTCAGCCCTGCACTGCGATAGCCCGGCGACAGGCTGCGACCTGACGCGATGACCAGCCTGATTACAAGCAGCTTGGCCCGGCGACCAGCCCGTCAGGGGATAGGGGGAGGAGAAGTGATTCGACCTGACCGCGACGGGCGCGCGCCGCTGTTTTGTCGGTGCCCCTGATTGAATTTCCGCCACCTTTAGCGGAGATTAGGGCCACTTACAGGTACTTACAGCTTATATCACTTACATTTGCTTACACTTGTAAGCCCGCTCACAACCACTTACACCAGCCTGCGAACCCGTAACACAGCCCCGCCAAAGCACGGAGCCACGTATGCCCGATACCACGAAACCACGAATCTCGCCGCAGGAAGCTGGTCGCCGGGGCGGCCTGATAGGCGGGCGCAGCCGCAGTGCTGCCAAGCTGGCCGCGTGCAGGCGGAACGGTTTCCAGCGCACGGCCCCGGCTGACCAGCCCGCGCCGCAGCAGACCGATAAGTGGCTTGTTGATGCGGCATTTTTTGACAACAAAACTGTGCAGCCCACGGAGACCAAATAATGCCTCGCATGGCCAAGACGCTTCAGCAGCACCTTTTGCAAGGCACACAACCGCAGGGCGCAACTGTCACGGCCAGCCCGTTTGCTGCTGGTCGACCAAAAATGCCCAAGGATTTGTCGCCTGTGGCGCAGGCTGAATGGAAACGAATTGTGGGTCAGCTTAAGAAGCGCGGAACGCTGACCAAAGTGGATGCCAGCGCGATTGAAGTTTATGCGCGCACGTTTGCACAGTGGCGGGCGTTTTGTGAGGAAGTGGAAACGCGCGGCCCAATGATTGACGAACCCATCGTGAATAAAGATGGCGACGTAACCGGCACGCGCCGCGTTCAAAATCCTGCGGCCAAGCTGGCCGTTCAATTGGGCAACGCACTGCGGCAGTATCAGAAGGAATTTAGCGCCACGCCTGCATCGCGTGAACGTGCGAAACCGGCAGCCAAGATTAGGCCGCCGAAAGTGGACCCAACTTTTGAGGAGCAATTTTTTGGCGCTGTTGATGGTAAAGCGCGGGGGTTACAGCAATGAGCGAAACACTTAACCAATCGGACGCGGTCTTTCTTGACCGCATGTTGGATTACAGCAACGGCGTACACAGCCTGCCGGAATCGTGCGCTGTGGAAGACGAAGACATGGACCAAGCTGGCGTTTACGGCCCGCAGTGGGACCGCGCTGTTTGCGGATGCGGTCTTTATCCGTATGACCATGCAGGCTGCCCCGGCCCGGCGGCGCAGCACTTGCCGGTTGGTTGGCAAAGCGGGGATGCACCGCAATGATTGAAGACCCAAAAATGGTTTCCATCGCTGCGCTGTTGGCGGTACCGGCAAACGCCAAGCAACTGGCCATACATCAGGCCACTGAGAAGCCGCACATAGACAGGTACGCGCGGCTGAGTGCAGCCCACGCGCCAGCGATTTGGATTGGTGCGGACCTGTTTATTTTTGACGGCTTCCATCGCGTAGCTGCTGCGATTGCAAGGGGTGAAACGGAAATCCTTGCGGCAGTCATACGCGAATGAGGGGCGTAACAGCAGCTTGCTACAACGAGCGCCTCAAGCGCTAAGGATGCGGCCCCTGCCGCATAGGAGGAAGTTGTGGACATCAAAACACGCAACACAGGCAGAACTTTTTACCGCGTGGAACCCACGATGGCAGAAATCCTGCTGGAACTTGGCATGGTTGAGCGCGTGAATCCCACCGTAATGGATACAACGCCGCCGGAACCGAAATGGGGCGTTACCGTGACCGCTGGCGGGGAGACCGCAATCGTGTACAGCTTTATGTCGCAAACCCGCTGGTACACGGGCCACCCGGACCACGCCAAAAAGGGCTTCCAGAATCGCAACTGGTTAGGCCAGTACAGCGGACCCGAAACTCCGGACAACATTGTGCAGCTTTACCGCGAGCAGTTGCAGCCTTCGGATTTGGCGCGCATTAACAACGCCATCAATTTGGCGGACCTGCACGCAAAAACGGTGGCCAAGGAACTCAAGGAAGCCGCAGCCCAGCAAAAGCAAAAGGTTGAGGAGGCGCAGCAGATGGAGGCCGCGCGCAGAAAGGCAGCAGGGTTATGAAACTAGAACTGAGAAATTTCGCAGGCGTGCAGGTACGCGCCGCGCAGGGCGCTGACTTTGTACTGGAAGGCGTTGCGGCCAGCTATGGCGTGGACAGCAATCTCATACCCGGCGGCCCGGCTGGCGTGCCATTTGTGGAGCAAATCCAGCGCGGGGCTTTTGCCCGCACGCTACGCAGCAGCGACGACGTGAAAGCGCTGTTTAACCACAACCCCAACCACATCCTTGGCCGTCGCAAGAACAAAACGCTGGTCTTGGAAGATACGGACATAGGGCTTGCGTTTCGCTGCCAGCTTGACCAGCGCAACAGCGAACACAGAAACCTGTACGCCAGCGTAAAGCGTGGCGACATTGACGAATGCAGCTTTGCCTTCACAGTGGCCAAGAACGGCGACCTGTGGAACCGCGATTACACGCGGCGCACTTTGCTGGACGTGACCCTGTTTGATGTCAGCGTCGTTGCAAATCCTGCGTACCCAAGTGGCACCAGCGTTGCAGCGCGCAGTGCTCAATACGTGCTGGACAAGAACGACGCCCACTACGCGCGCCACATGGCGGCGCTGGCCCGGCTGGCCCCAATCATCGAAGCTGACCGCAAATATCTGGAAGGGTTGGAGGACTAACCCATGCTTGACCCGAATCTTGGCAAAGTTAACGCCGCTGCTTTTGCAGCGGACCAAGCAGCGCTAAGGGAACACATTGCGGCGCAGGCGTGCAACGCGTCTGACCGTATGCTGCTCGCGCCGGAACTGGCAGCCATCAATGCGCTGGTGCATGAGCTAGGGCAGGCAGGCGTGCCAGTTGAGGCAGCCGCAATACTGGCCAAGCGCATCCGGGCAATGGAACGCAAAATCACCATGCTTGAAGTTGCCCAGCCCGCGCACATGCGCGACGTGGAGCGGCGTTAATGGGGCCGCGCCTGCGCCTGTACTTGCAGGCTGTGAAATCATTCCTGCGCCCGCGCCTATATCGTGCGATTGTGAGCGCGCAGCTTTTTGACGCGCGAACGGAAGCCTTCCCGCGCACAGTAAAGTACTTGCTGGCCTATGGGCGCTGGTACCTGTACGTTTGGGTTTATGCTGACGACATCAAGAACCTGGTGCGCATGGCCGACGAATTAACGGTACGTGACCTGACCAAAATACTTGGGGAAGCAAAGGCCAAAGTTGCGATTGAATTACGCAACGGCGTACCAATGACCTTGGGCGAGTTCAAAAGGCGCACAGCGCCAAAAAGTTGAGGGCTAACCGGCCCCCTGTCCCAGCGAACAGGTAACCCCGGCGGGCGCTGGTACCAGATTGGTTACGGACCCCCGCTGCTATCTCCGGACACGGGCCGCGTAGTCGTAGGAGGCTGGCGGCCCCCGGCCCCCTAACACGCTTTGCCGTTACTTGTGAGCAACCTATCCTTTGACCAATATCAGTTTGCTGACCGTGCCCAGCAGGCTGTCCATGCTGATTACGTCGGCGCTGGCGAATTTGAATCTACCAACATTGCATACGAGGATTACACCCGGATGCACACGGAGCGGCATGTGCTGGCCCCCGGCCGTCGCGAGGATGCGCCTGATTGGGTTTTCAATGACCTAAAGCTGCGCGACGTAGTTGTGCGTTGCGTGGAGTGCCGTGCGTACGCTGCTCGAATCAAAACCTACAAACCACAAGGCACGCATGTGCAGCGGTTGGCCCGCGCCCAGCAGACACTTGCCAGCCTGCGCCCCGAACTGGTCAAACGCATTGACCGCTTGTGCGCCACGTACAACAGTGTTGCCGGGGACCCGGTTGCGAGAAAGTATTACGGGCAAAAGGTGGAAGAAGTTGACACGCAATTACGCTTCATTGACAACCCTGCGTTGCTGCTTGTGGGCGTTGCATACCATTATTGGCGCAGTGGATTGACGAGCGCTGAGATAGGCCAGCAGCTTGGCGTAAAGCCACCGCACGTACGCAAGCTGCTGTTGCAGATGAAGACTGCTGCTGGCCACCTTGGATATGGCCCGCGCATGGTTGTGCAGCACAGACCTAAGGCAACTGCGGAAGATATTGACCGCGCGATTGCCGCAGCCAAGCTAACCCTGACGCGAACGCAGAAACCCAGCCTGCATGACAAGGCGCGACAAGCATTGCGCCGCCTGCGCCGCCTGCGCCCGCGCAAGTGGTCAATGACGCCGGAACAGAAAGGCAAAATCAGCCGCGCGCTAAAGGGCAAGCCCTTTACTCGGAAACACAAGGCTGCAATTAGTGCGGCCTGCAAGGGCAAGGTTGTGACGTTGGCGGCCAGAATCAATATGTCGCTGGCAAAGCGTACCAAGGAACAGACCGAACGCAACCGTGCGCTGGGAGCCAAGCACAGGCGCGGAATAGTAAGTAACGGCCTGATACCACAGGAACAACGACTGCTGACGGTTGTGCGGATGTTTAAGGCCGGGCACAGCAGGGCAGATATTGCCGTGGCGCTGGGCTGGGTACGTGGCAACGGCACAAACATGGTCAAGCGATACTTGCAGCAGGCCGGGCTTATCTAAGAACGGCAGGTTCACACAGGCACGCGCACGATCTTGGCTTAAATAATCCTACGGTGTCCAGCGCCAGCAGGAGAAATGATCTGGTAGTATTAGCTTTTTCCTCCGTTTCTGCGTGGACATGTTCGATCATTCGCATTACGTGCCGATCCTCAAGGGCAGGTCGGGAGAATTGGACGCCCTCGCAAAAACCGAGTTGCGCCTAACGAAGGACTTCACCCCACTGTTGGAAATCCCTCCCATTCCTCCGCTGTATGTAGAAGGCAAGGACGATCCGATTCCAGCCAAATCAATTGATCAGCACATTACTGATGTTGCCAAGGCCTTTGCGGATACGCTCAAAGCCTTGCCTGCTCTATTTGTGGATGCGTTATATATTGAGACTGCTGATTCACTCCAAAGTGGTGCATCTCCAGTAGATGCTATCTTCGCAGCTTTCCGCAAGGCGAACCTTAAGTTCATTCCGACGGTTGGACTTGACCGGGTCGAGGACTATACCGATTCTGTCAAAGCGGCAATTGAACAGGACAGGCGCGGATGTTGCTTGCGGTTGTGGGAATCTGATCTTGAGAGTATTGCCGAATTGAGTGATCAGATTCAATCTCTGCTGTCTGCACTGGCGCTCACTCCCGCCACCGTAGACTTGCTACTAGATTTCGGACCGAACGTTCCGATGAAAGCGGCACTTCCGTTTATGATTGACGCACTTCCCTCGGTCACCCAATGGAGAACGCTCACTCTTGCCTCATCTGCATTCCCAGCAGATATGACGCAAGTCGGGCGAAACAAGATTGACGAAATCGAGCGTGGAGATTGGATTGCGTGGCTGTCGCTACGGAATAAGCAGAAGAGTATTAAGAGAATGCCGACCTTTGGTGATTACGCAATCAATCATCCAGTAATCTCCGAAGTTGATTTTCGGATGATGAAGATGAGTCCAAACATACGATATACGGGCGGCATCAATTTCGTGATTGCAAAAGGGCAAGCTCAACCGCGCAAGAAGGAGGCAGACACTCCTGAAAAGGAGGAGAAACGGGCGAAACTCTCACCAAGCGTCCAATATCCAAAACTCGCAGCAATGATTATGGAGCACTCGAGTTGGAAAGGCGCACCATTCAGTTGGGGTGATAAGTTCATCGAGAAATGCGCCCGTAAGGAATGCGCGGGTAGCTCTTCGGATTGGAGGGCCGTTGGAACATGTCACCACGTCGCTTTAGTCGTGCAGCAACTCTCCACTCTCCCCTAGCACGGAGGGCTGCGCGAACATAAGACGATAGCCGGTCCGTTGAGATTTCGCGTGACAGTCTATCAATGAGGAAGTCCATCGATTTTGAACGAAGTCCCTCATCAAGGCCCAAGTTGGTCAGTATCTCAAGAGCCTCAGATCGCCAGAGCAAGGAAGCTATCGCATGGCCGCGTGGTGCAGGATTTGGGGAGGATTCTCGGATGCGTTCGAGACGATAGCCCGACAACTCCCCTCCGTGGACCTCAATTATTCCCCACCAGTCCGGAATGATCTTCTTGGCCGGGAAAGTGTGTCGCTGCGCGCTGACAAGCGTTGCTCGATCAAACACGCCATTGTACGCTTCAACCTGCTGCGGTAGCCTGACCAACGTGTCCCGGTCGCTTTTGATCTCGTATCCATGAGACAAGCCGTTGAGCGCTGCATAATCCGCTCGGGTGATTCCACCACAAAGCGCAAACTCGGGGAAGTAGAGTGTGTCTGGAGCTTCGCTGTGTTCTCTGTGAACAAAAGGAATCAACAGATCGCGGATCAGGGCGTCATTTGTGGTTTGCATACGGGCACACTCTCATTGTAGGATTTGAGTGCCCACCCAAACCCGGCAATGATAGAGTTTGTCGTATCGGCCCGACCGCGAATCGGGCCGATACGCTTTATATACCCAACAACCCTTCAGTTGTCTAGAGGGGGCTCGCCAAGATGTTCAACCACTCAGGCGAGCCAATGCCGAAGGTCTAGTGGCCATCCAAAGAATACGCCCGTAAATATCAACCCTATTGTCCCAACCATCGCGACTATTGAAAACCAGGTGAGAATGACCAAGGGTGCGAGAAAATGCTGTGGCTTGGCTTCCGCCAATTTTGCGAATACCACAAGCAAGACCATCATGATTAACAGCACTGGAAAGCCAATCACGGCAACCTTGTAGCTGATCCGGAAACTGGCGATTATTGCAATTACAGCGACCACGCCGCCAACTCCGAGCGCATATCTCACCGCTGGTACTGCTTGAATCGCTTCTCGGAGGAATGCCAATGGTCCCGGTGCTTGCTCGGTCTGATTATCCATGAGCGCCTCCCTCTGTAGAAGAATCGTCTCTGCTGCATTCCGATACGGTTCGGGAAACTGTGCGATTCTAGCTTTTAGGTAAATGAGTTTCCCGTCCGCAGGAACTCTCAGCATCTCGACAACGATCAGGTCAACTTCTTGCCTGAATCTTTCGGGGGTCCACGCAGGAAAGCCCGCGTTACCTGCCATGACGAACCTTAAACAGGACTCGAAGATTTTCAGGTTCAACTTCGATCATTCGGTCCGAATGAAAGTCGTAAATCCTGTCAGGCACCTCTTCGATGGAGGGGAAATCCTCGATGCCGCCACCCGTAATGGGTGATTCCACGCGCACCAGCTTTTCCAAAAGGCCGCGCTGAACAAGCTCCGCCAGTATGAGCGCCAAATTACTGACGGAGGACGGCAAAATCTGATGGTAAAGATGGTCAAATGTGTAGACTTCGCCCGGCCGCCAGCTTGATGCTAACTTGTTCAGCCTCGCGGTTGTCCCCAAGCCCTCGTGGAGCTTACTAGTTATATTTCCTAAGTTGACCGAGGACATATTCGTAATCTTCTTTGGAACATTGAGCGGGGAAGGAAACCTCGTTTATTGCGCCCTTCAAAATAACGTGAATGTCTTTCGATGGTAGCACGTCAAACTCATTCTCAGATTGCTTCCCGCCGCCTTTCAGCCACCAAATATTAGAGCTGTCACAATATGCTTTGTGCTTCAAGAATTCATCCAGACTATTTGATGCTCCCTGATCGTCGAAAAGACTCTGCTGTTCAGAGCCGGTTGAAGCTGACAACGCAGTACCTAGTGCGTTTTTCAACACGGAATCACTGTAGCGAATCACAGACTTCAGACTGTTCTTCTTGGTCCAGAGGTTGTTTTTCGCCTTTGCGATAGGCAGCGGGTTGAAGTCGTTCGGTGGGAACAGAAAACCGAGGCGATTCCACATCGCCGTGACATCGTTCCGGTAGTCGGACGAATTCTCGTGGGTATATATCCGCAACTCAAGAAGGCCGCTGTCATCCAGTCTGAAGAGGTTTACCGCGCGAACTTGCGTGTCTTTGTACCGCTTAATGGTAAAACCGTCTTCGCTCCTCTGATCAACGAATCGCTGATAGGTTCTTTGCTCTACAACCTTTGCCACTAGGCTCTCGTCGCACCGAACATCGGTGATGGTCGGGGATGACGGTTGGTCCAGAATGTGCGGACGAGTCAACAACGAGTCCATGCTCATTTTTTTCAGTACGGATTCGACTCTGGCCTTTTCAGCCAATGCTTTTGCCCGCCTTGCTTTCGTCACGTACAGAAACACATGTTGTGTTCCATATTCTTCCGAGAGGCGGATCAGTTCAATCAGGTCTTCCCTCGACAGTTTCTCCGCCTCAAGAGATTTTGTTAGGCGGTTCCCGAATAGCTCATTCCAACTTCCGGCGGAATAATGGAGGCCTTTGCGCTTCAGATACTGGGCGACTTGCCCTAATGTGGAGTTTTGCTGAAGCAGCTTGAAGACAAGCTCGCGTTCACCAACTTCCGGCTGCATTCACTGTCCTTCTGGGGGAAGGAATTATTGGGACTAAGGAAGAAAGACAGCTTAGTGTACATCTCCGATAGGTGGTGTCAACGGTTTTCGCGTGCCCTTGAGGTACAGCATTGCCGCAATCCGGCCCGCGCCGTGGCCCCTTTTAAGCCGAACTGCACATCGTAGCAGTGATTAAGGGCGCTTTTGTTCTGTCACCAGGGGACGCAGGTGGCGAAAGCAGTCTTCTAGTACGCCATTACAACGTGCGATAGATTCCTCGACTTTGGCTTTCACTTTTTCGTTTATCTCCGGAGGCTGTGGACACCGCTCTCGCCAATCCAAGATCTTCTTCCTTCGGCGCTGTAACTTTGCCGTGTCATTGCCGCACTTGCTGGCCAAGAATGATTCCCAGTTCTGTTCGCGTTTTTCATCCCCATTGCAAATGCCACAGGACAGAACCCGGTTTGATATGTGGTTGCGGCCAACGACGAGATGGTCAAGATGTCCGTTGCGCTTGTCCTTATTCAGCTTCGTCCCGCAGTACGCACAGCGCGATTCAAAGTGTTTCCAGAGTGCCTGCACTTCCGCCTTTGAAGGTTGCGGGTCGGCAAGGTTCCACAGTGCCCTCTTAATGGAGTTTTTGGTTTGCGGTAGCGAAGGTGCGGGCATAAGAATGAAAGCAGGCGGAACGGAAATTGCTTACGCGCTTCTAGAAAGCACGGTGGCCATTCGCTGACCAGCGCTCGTATTTTTGTAATGCGTACTGACAGCTACCAAGTGCGAAATTACGGCCCAGACGAGCAGCCTCTTGGTCCACGATGCCGGGATGTGGACCGCCGCTGAGAAATCCGTATGTGCCACTGAAACCTCTTTTCTCTTCTTCCGTGAGAAACCCGCATCCTTGTAAATAGTCACGAATCGGCCCAACGGGAGCTGCCTCACCGCGCGCCGCTGCCGTGTTCCGTGCGATATCCTCCAACAACTGTTCCAGAGCTTGCCGGGAATTGGTCATCGAGTTGTTGTTATCCCTTCCATAGTCAGCAGCAGCCCTGTTCAGATGCGTTTCCACAACTGCGATATTTGGCAGGCCCGACACCCGGAGACGCTGAAGGAGTTCGTCTTCCTCAGCCTGAATGTTGGGTATTTCTGCTTCGCGTCTATTCAGTCTACCTTGGTCAACGGCCCAACCATCGAGACTTAGGAATCGCTGCCAGTCATCGTACGGCACGTCAAACTGGTATCTCGGGGCGACGCTGGAGCGGTAGTATTGGCGGTTTTGGATTAGGTCTTCCGACAGTTCAGCAAGCCGTCGGTCGTTGGCGCGGTTCAGCTCATCAATCTCTCGGGGCGCTGCATCTAATCCATAATTGTCGGGCGAAACATCCACGCCTATTTTGGCAAACAAGTATGAGCGGTAGTCATGGCTTATGCAAGCCACAACCCTCTTCAGCGCTACTAGAACCCTTTGAGAGAACATGGCGCGTTTGCTGGGTGCATGACAACCCCTATTGTAATGTGCGGCAATACTCTAGCAACCGGGGTGTGACCACAACCACAAAGTCCGGCAAGAGGGTCGGGCGGCACTGTGCAGGTGTAGAATCATGCAATGAAAATCAGAGTGAAAAGTGAAACAACGCCCCCGGAATCGTTCGCCAATGTCGATGATGCAGCCCGTAGTGCCGTAAATCGCCTTTTAGTTCTAGGTGGGCGTGTTGGATTGGTTTGCTCCACCAGTCAGCAAAAGGAATTGATTGCTTCGCTAGCAAAGAGGTTGGCAGAACAGCAGTGGGAATCAGTGCCTAGCTAGGTTGTGCCCAGACCTGTGGCGTGCTTTTTTTGTGCCGGAATTGTGCCAAGCAAACGCCTAATGCTTGGCTCTTGCAGCTTTTATCGTTTCCTTCGCCAGACGAATTCCAAGCACTTACCGTAAGCTGTTGATGCCACACAAAGCCGTAGGGTACGAGTCCAACCGCCGCCACCAAATTTCCCGCAAGGTCCCTCCCACTCGGCTGCGCTCGGAGCATTCCCGCTCTTCCCGTCACGCGAAACCGCGCGTGCCGCGAGCCGCGAACAGCGGCCAAAAGCCATCTCATAATGAAGCCTGCAAGTTAACTGCGGTCCCTCATGGGCTAAAGCCCCCGCATTTTCTTGGCGGCTCTGAGTGGCGCGGCTTGAAGCCGCGCCCTTTCAAAACTGATTTATGAGACGGC